>Ga0105240_10008716_pt1 | contig 14462 bp, 11 predicted proteins | sample KBSC54metaG_FD_80426 | JGI IMG/M metagenome (GOLD analysis project Ga0105240, IMG submission 80426) | Corn rhizosphere microbial communities from Kellogg Biological Station, Michigan, USA - KBS C5-4 metaG | ecosystem: Host-associated > Plants > Roots > Rhizosphere > Soil | place: Michigan, USA... | reverse complement strand
TTCACTACCAGCGCGAGCAGCAGGAAATCGCGGAGCAGGGAGGCGGTGGCCGGGGCGACCGGCAAGAGTCCGGCTTGATATAAGAAAGTACACACGAGGGCGGCGGCGGCGAAGGCGCCCAGGAGCGACAACGCCGCCACGACCATCCGGTTGGACTTCGTGTTCAGCGGCGCTCCTCCGGGTCCTGGCGATTCGCCCCAGGCCGCCAGCGATACGGGGTCGACGCCAGTGCGCGCCTCTTCGGCGACCACGGCCAGGTCCTCGCGCAGTTTCAGATTGGAGCGCAATTCCGCGACGGCCGCCTGGCGTTCGCGGACCAGCGCGGGATCGCCCGGCGACTTGAGCCAGCGCGCCAGAGTCTCTTCGCCGACGTGCGTACGGGCCGTGCAGAGCAGTTCGAAAAGGGAGTTCTTGCCGAAGAGATCGAGGTCGGCGGCATAGGGATGTTCGGGGTCGGCGTACTGGTCGCCGGCTGCGCCGTGGCCGGCCCAGTTACCGTCGAGCCGCGCCAGGCCTTTTTCGAAGAAGGCGGCCGCGCGCCGGCGCCGGTCGAGTCGTTTCAGCAGGCGTTCGTGAAGGACGATCAGGAATATGAAGGCCGCCACGGGCGCCAGGATCCAGAGGATGGTGAGACTGTGCTGGATAGCCAGCCAGAGCACCACGGCTGCGGCTGCGGCGGAAAGGAGGCGGAAGTAACCGAGCCGCTGATGGCCTTTCTCACGGGCGGCGATTTCCGCCAGACGTTCTTTGAGGAGTCGGGAGTACGCCGAGCGTGGATCGTCCATGGTGGCCTTCCCCATTCTCTCTCGGAAGACCGCGCGTCCGGGGGATTAGGAGACGACCTCGTAAAGCCCGTGTCGAATCTTGCGGAATCGCGGCTTGTTCCACCGGTAGGTGTAAGCGCCGGGCTTCTCGCTATAAAGGACCAGTGCGCGGCGGATGTAGCTTTCCGCGTACGTTTCGCCAAAGTGCTGGCGGATGTCGGCCACCCGGAACTGGGTAGGCATCAAGCCGCGCTGGCACAGGTCTGCAATGCGTTCAGGGAGAGAGTTCATGGTGTGCGTGGTCGGCTGTCCACACAACTTCGCTCGCAATGTGGCGCTCCGACTAAGAGTTCGGTATCGTGTTTTCAAACATGTACGATTTCTAACACATACTAAGTGATGTGCACTTATAAGTCAATGAAAATAATAAGTCGTGTAATCCGATGGGGCTATAACAGAACTCGAGTCCTAGAGCATCGGTAGAATTGCCGATAACGTTCGTACCCTCCGTAATAGGAGCGGGATACCGGGGGTGCCGGGGTGGAGGCGGACATCGCGGGCAAGCGAGTGCCGCCCAGAGCAGCGTGCTATATTGAACGCATGTTAAGCGGCTACATCCCCATTTTCATATTCCTTGCTCTGGCGATAAGCTTTCCCGTGATCGCGCTGGTCGCCGCTAAACTGATACGCCCGTCCGCCCCATCGCTCACGAAACTGGAAGCGTATGAGTGTGGAATCAAAGCTGCTTCTGATTCCCGCGGTCGTTATACAGTGCGCTTTTATATCGTCGCCATTTTGTTCGTCATCTTCGACGTCGAAACGATTTTTCTGTTTCCATGGGCGGTCCGATATCGCGCACTCGGGTGGTTTGGCGTTTCAGAAATTGCCGTGTTCCTGGCGATCCTGATTGTCGGGTACATCTGGGCATATAAGAAGGGTGCGTTGGAGTGGGTTTAACGAAGAATCGTCTTTTTACAGCTCTCATTTCTCTGATCGGTTTTGCAGGTATTTCACAAGCGGCTCCCCAGTTGCGTCTGGTGAGCAGCACTGTCGGACCGGTCAGTGTGGCCACCGGCGCAGCCGCCGCCACGCAGACCGTGGAGGCATACAACATCGGGAGCGGATCTCTGAATTTGAGCGTCGCCTCCTCGGTTACATGGATCAGTCCGTCTGTCGGCGCGCAGCGTAGCTGCACCTCTACGCGCGCCGCCACCACTTGCCTTCCCATCAACCTCGCGTTGAACACGCAGACGCTCCCGGCCGGCCAGGTTACGGGAATCATTACTGTTTCGGATCCGAACGCGGTGGATGCGCCGCAAACGATTACGGTTACGGTGGCGGTCGGCGGCAACGTGCCGTCGAGCCATACCTTCTATGTCGCGCCGGGTTCCACGGCGGATTATTCCATTGTCACGAACAGTTCGTTACAGCGGAATTCCACCGCGCCTTGGCTGACTCTCGCCGTCAACGGCGGCGGCAGTTTCATCTTCATTTATCCCTTCACCATTCATGTGGATAGCACTGGACTTTCCGCGGGCAGTTACAACGGCAATCTAACACTCTCCGGTTCCAGTTTCGCTCCGGATAACAAGACTGTGGCGGTGACGATGAACGTCACGAATTCGCCGATCGCAAAACCGTTCAGCGACGCCATCAACCTGCAGCTCGCGCTGGGTGCGCCTCCGTTGGCGCCGCCGTTCTCTCCGGCCGTGGGACTCTCGAACATCGGGCTGGGTAATCTGACGGCGCAAACACCCGTGATCACGACCAGTTCCTGTGGGTCAACCTGGATCGCCTATGGGGCAGGCGGACTCACTTTCGATACCGCCGGTCTCTCGGCGGGAGTGTGCAAAGCGAATATCGCATTGGCCTCCGATGCCGTGAACGGGACGCAGAATGTGCCGGTCACATTGACAGTGGTCCCGAAAGGTCCGCCGGTCATCAACTACCAGGGCGTGCTCGACAATGCCACTTTCATTGCGGGCGATACGGTGTCGCCGGGCGATGTGATGGTGGTGAAGGGCGACCAACTTTCGCTCAGCGCTTATACGCCGGGCTCTGCGCCGCCGCTGTCGACCCAGGTGGCCGACACCAGCGTTCTGGTGAACAACACTCCCGCTCCGATCTTCTATACGTCGTACGGCCAGATTGCTTTCCAACTTCCGACCAACACGCCGACCGGCCAGGCATTAGTGCAGGTCAAGCGGACGGATAGCACTCTCAGCAATACGGTGTCCGTCAACGTAGTGGCGCGCGCGCCGAAGGTGCTGCTCCTGAGTGGTGCCTACGGGGCGATCGTGAATAACGACGGCTGCCGTGGAGCGTCGGCTTGCGCGCTCGGCGGAAGTCTGCCGCTGCCGGCTAGTTTCTCAGCTCCCGGCTATCCGGCTTACCCTGCGAGAGCGGGCGACGTGCTCACGATCTACGCGATCGGGCTGGGCGCGACGAGCCCCGCGGTATCCAGCGGACAGCCTTCGCCGACCGCCGAGCCTTTCGCGCGCTTGACCACCACCCCGACCGTGGACTTCGGCGCCGGGGTCTTTCCAGTCCAGGTCACTCCGTCCTTCGCCGCGCTTACTCCAGGTTACGCCGGGTTGTATCAGATCAACGTAACGGTGCCCGCTGACGCGCCCAAGGGAATCGTCCAGATGCTGGTGGGCTTTCCCGATGGCACGGTGAGCAATCAGTTCCAAATCGCGATTCAGTAGGGTAGGGAAGACCCTGGAGCCATTTCAGATCGAAAGGCCGGGATCGCCCTCAATGACTTGCTGGCGCAGCAAAGGGCGCTCGCCCGGTTTCCAGAGCGATGCCGTGTGGACGACCCGGTAGCGAAGGGGACCGCCATCGGGACGATCGCTGCGCGTGATCGGGCGTGGAATGCAGACGAACTCGGTGCGCATTTCATCGGCGGTGAGCCGCACCGTCGCATAGCCGTGACCGCCCATATCCACGAACTCAAGGTGCGGCGAAAGTTCCGGATTGGAAACGGCATGAGCGCGCTTCAGGTCGAAACTCCGGGCGTATTCGAGGCACGAGCGGACGCCGTGCTTGAGGAGCATGTTGTAGGTCCATTCGGGCTTACCCTCTGGCCGGTCGGCCAGGAACAGCGAACGGAGCGGATGATTCCTGGGAAGATTGTGCTCATAAGCCTCCATCGCCCCAGGGCTGGCCAGCGACGCGCCGACGAAACTAATCCCGACCGGCTCGAACTTGGCGGGTGGCAATCGAGAGGCGGCATAGCCAGCCCAAAAGCTGTGACGGTCGCCCGACATGATCGCGAACCCGGTGATCTTCGCATCACGGACGAGGTCATAGATTTCGCCACGCTCGTGGTAGGCGCTGCCATAATCGCCGCTGCCGATCTGTGCGAAGGTGCCGGCCGGCCACTTCTGCCTAATCAGTCCATCGGGAAGGTTCTGCGGGTCGGCCCGCAAATCGAGGGCGCCCTGTGAATTGCCCCAGATCTTCCAGGTTGCGGCGGACCGGCGGAGTTGGTCCATGAACCACTTCTTCTGACGGGTTCCGAGAATGGTGCGCGGCGGTGAATCCTTGCGAGGATTAGGGATGGTTATGTCGCCAAAGCTGAGTTCGGCGGGCGGTTTGCCGCCGTTGCAGGTGTGGCCGGCATCGAGCGCGATCATCGCCGGTTCCGAGAACATCCCGTTAAAAGCCGGGTCGTAAATCTTGCCAACGCCCTCCGCATCGGTCGGGTCGTCGCCGCAGAAGCTGTGCTGGTCGGTGAGAATAAGATCGAGGTGCCGCCCGTAGCGCAAAAAGCGGTAGCCGATCAGGCTGTTGATGGCCTTCAGATTGTTGGGTTCGATCCCGAGGCCGCTGTCGTCCCACTTTTCTATGGGAACGTTTTTCACCGCCACCGCGCCGAACGTGTCGAGCGATCCGCTCGGCGCTGTCACGCGTGCAGGAATATATTCGAACCATGCCTGGTTGGCGGCGACCTTGACAGCCTGGCCCGCTTGCGGAGGACCCCCTGCCTGGACGATGCTCTGCCGGCCTTGCCAGGAGAATTCGTGATTGTCCCACATGGAGACGAACGGCCAGCGTGCTCGCGCGTCCTGCAGGTCGGGATCGGCAAGGTAGCCCCTGTAGACGATGCGATAGCCGTCGACGGTTAGGGGGTAATGGAATTTGCCGGTTTGGCCGCCATCGGGAATCCGGCCGACATCGTAGATCGTGCGGTCGTACCGCGTCGGCTGCTCGTCGGGATACTGGACGACCTCATAAATAAAATCACCGAGGTGGAGAACGAAACCGAGTTGACCGGCGGGCGCGGCGCGCTCATCCTCAAAGATCATGCGGCGATAGGCGTTGAGTTTGCCTTCATTCACGCTCTGGCAACTCACAAAGGCGAAATTGACCGGCCGTGGATCGTTCGCCAACGGTGCGGTGATCGTCCGGCCAACACGGCTGCCGTTCCCCTCTGCGTCGGCGAAGCGGTACCAATAGACGCGCGCAGGCTTGAGATGGCCGACCAGCACGCGCGCCGTCCAATCCGATTCCGCTGAGACCGGCGCGGAGGCCTTTGCGACGACCCGCCGGAACGCATCGTCCTCGGCAACCCCCACGGTGAGCACACGCCGGCCGCCCGAGTCGAACGGCCGCCGAGTCCAGAGGATCACGCTGCTCGGATCGGGATCGCCGGACGCGACGCCCTCGGGATAGAGGTCGCGCCGCTCATGCCAAGCGGTGGTTGACGCTCGAGCCGATCCGCCCCAGGCCAGCGAGGCTCCCATCGCGGTGGCCAATTGAACGAACTCGCGTCGATTGAGCGCCATCGTGTATCCCTTTCGAACTGAAATAATAGTAGACGTGGTCGACCGCGGCTGGTAACGCAATGAGAGCGCGATGGCCGCCGGTGTTACGCAGTTTGTGAGAGGCGGCGGCGGAGCCAGGAATGGGCGAAGCGGAGCTCGTGCTGGACCACGTGGACGGTGCGGCCGACGACTTCGGCGGTTTCTTCGGCGGTCATGCCGCCGAAATAACGCATCTCGACCGCCTGAGCTGGGTTGGGGTGCTCGGCGCTGAGTTCCTCGAGCGCCAGGTGCAAATCCAGGAGGCCGATGAGGTTGTCCGCGCCATCTACGGCGATCGTCATGTCGACACGGCGGGGATCGCCGCCGCGCTTGGCTGAACTGCGCGATCGGGCGTGATCGACCAGAATTCCGCGCATGACGCGGGAGGTGAGCGCGAGAAAATGAGCCCGATCGCTGAACGGAGGCGTCGCCTGACCGAACATACGAAGGTATGCCTCGTTGACGAGCGCGGTGGGCTGCAAGGTATGGTCCTGGCGCTCCTTGCGCAGATGCAGTCCGGCGATTCGCCGTAATTCGGCGTAAACGACGGGCATCAGTTCGGCGGAGGCAGCAGAATCCCCGGCGCTCATGCGTCTGAGCAGTACCGTGATTGGCTGATCCATTGACGGGTCTCCCTCGAGGCGGTGTGTTGGCAGTATACTGCGTGGAGATGTTTAAGAAAATACTACTGGTCGTCGTTTTAGTCTTGGTTCTCACGGTTGCGGCAGGCGCTGCATTCCTCTCTTTGCACCAGCCGGCTCAAGCGGCGCCTTCTTCTATCAAGGTCGCGATGACGCCGGAGCGAATCGCCCGGGGAAAATACATTTTCGAAAATCTGTCCGACTGCGACGGCTGCCATTCGCAGCACGACTTCACGCGGTTCGATATGCCCGTGGTGACTGCGGGCCGTGGCGGTGGCAATACGATGTCGAGCATCGTCAAAGGATTACCGGGTACGGTGGTCGCTCCCAACATTACGCCGGATCCCGAAACGGGGATCGGCAAGTGGACCGACGGCGAGAAGATTCGCGCCATCCGGGAAGGCGTCGACAACACCGGCCGGGCGCTGTTCCCGATGATGCCGTATCCCAACTTCAAGAGCATGAGCGATGAAGACGTGCAAGCCGTGGTGGCCTACATGAATTCGCTGCCGCCGGTGAAGAATCCGCTGCCGGCCACGAAGCTGGATTTCCCGGTCGGGCTGTTCATCAAGTTCGCGCCGCGGCCGGTGTCGGGAGCAGTGCCGCCGCCGGACCGTTCCAACTCGACGAAGTACGGCGAGTACCTGGTGACCGTGGGCGGCTGCGGCGACTGCCACACGCCGTTGGAGAAGGGGCAACCGATTGTCGCGAAGACGCTGGCGGGCGGGCGCGAATTCATCACGTCGTACGGCACGGTGCGGAGCGCGAATATCACGCCGGACCAGGAGACGGGGATCGGCAAGTGGAACGCAGACTTCTTCCGCAAGAAGTTCTACGATTACCGCGAGTATGCGGCCTCGGGTCCGCCGCCGCTATCGGGTCCGCAGGCGTTCACTCTGATGCCGTGGCTGAGTCTTTCGCAACTGCCGCCGGAAGACCTGAACGCCATTTATACGTTCCTGCGCACCGTGAAGCCGGTGCGCAATTACGTGGAGATGCACCCCGGGGTTCCCAATCCCACCACGCCATAAGTTAACCTGAAATTAGACCAACATGCTTGCATTTGCAGTGGCTTTTTTCGCGGCAACGCTGCCGAATGCCGTAGTGCTCAAACCGGTGGCCAACATGTATTCCAAGCCCACCGAAGATGCGGACGTAGTCTCGCAGGCGATATACGGCACAAACGTTACGATTCTCGGGGAGAAGGACGGATGGGCCAACATCCGCACGCCCGATGATTACACCGGATGGGCGCAATTGTCCGTGGTGAAGACGGCCGAGCCGTACGCGGCGAAGGGGTCGGTGGCGGAAGTGAAAAGCCTGTTCGCGCACATTTATCGCGAACAGAATGTCACGCGGCACGCTCCGCTGCTGACCGTGCCGTTCGAAACGAGGCTGGAGATCGTCGCCGGACCCAGCACACCCGATCGCTGGCTGCAGGTCCATTTGGCGGATGGCGCTACCGGGTACATACAGACGGGCGATGTGAGCCTGAACGCGACGAAGATCAGCACGGCGGACATGCTGGCTTTGAGCAAGAAATTTCTCGGGCTGCCGTACACGTGGGGCGGCACGTCGAGCTTCGGCTACGACTGCTCGGGATTCATGCAAATGCTGGAGCGGCGTCGCGGTGTGACAATGCCGCGCGACGCGCAGCCGCAGGCGGATTGGAGCGGCGTGGAACCCGTGGATCGCAAGAATTTGGAACCGGGGGATCTGTTGTACTTCGGCAGTTCGCCGAAACACATCACCCACACCGGCATGTATCTGGGCGAGGGGAAGTTCATCAATGCCACGACGTATCAAACCCCGATGGTGCGCATCGACGACCTCAACGAGGAGCACTGGACGCACCTGCTGGTGGCCACAAGGAGAGTGAAATGAACCGCCGCAATTTCGTCAAGACTGCCGCCGCCGCGCCGGTTGCCGCTAATGCCCTGGAGGCCGCGGCCGCTGGTCCGTCCTTCGACACGAAAATCGTACGGCTGAATCTGCGGCACACGTGGACGACCACGATGTCGTCGAGCGCGTATCGCGACACGCTGCACACGGCGTATACGCGCGACGGGATCACGGGGCATGGGGAAGGCGCGCCGATCGTGCGGTACCACGAGGACGCGCAGAGCGCGCAGAAGGCGGCCGAGTCGGTGCGCGATCTGCTGCTGTCGGCGAATCCCATGCAGTTCAGCAAGGTGATGGCCGAGGTGTTCAAGCGCGTGCAGGGCGAATGGGCAGGGAAGGCGGCGATCGATATCGCGCTGATGGATTGGGTGGGACAGAAACTGGGGATTCCGCTGTACAGCTATTTCGGGCTGGATCCGAAAGACGCGCCGCTGACGACGTTCTCGATCGGCATCGACACGCCGGAGATCACGCGGCAGAAGACGAAAGAGGCGGAGGAGTTTCCGGTATTGAAGGTGAAGGTCGGGCTGTCGACGGATGAGCCTACGATCGAGGCGATCCGCAGCGTAACGAAGAAGCCGCTGCGCGTGGATGCGAATGAGGGCTGGAAGGATAAGGAGGAAGCGGTCCGCAAGATCAACTGGCTGGAGACGCAGGGAGTGGAGTTCATCGAGCAGCCGCTGCCGGCCGAGATGATCGAGGAGACACGGTGGATCCGCAGCCGGGTGCACATCCCGATCATTGCGGACGAGGCTTGCCAGCATGCGACGGATATTCCGAAATTGAAGGACGCGTACGACGGCGTGAATGTGAAGCTCGACAAGAGCGGCGGCATGCTGGAGGCGTACCGGATGATTTCGATCGCGAAATCGCTGGGCATGAAGACGATGCTCGGGTGTATGATTTCGAGCTCGGTATCGGTGACGGCGGCGGCGCAGCTTTCGCCGCTGGTGGATTACGCGGATTTGGATGGCAACCTGTTGATCGGCAACGACCCGTTCCACGGAGTGACGGTGGTGAAGGGGAAGCTGGTGCTGCCGAGTCGGCCGGGGCTGGGGCTGGTGAAGGCGTAGGTAGGGGCTTAACAGTAGGCCCGATCACAGGCAACAGAGCACGGAAAAAGTAAACTGGAAGTATCAGACACCGGGTGATCATTCTCGGCGGGGGATTCGGCGGGCTTTACGCTGCGCAGGCGCTGAAGCATGCGCCGGTGGATGTCACGCTGATCGATCGCCGCAACTTCCACTTGTTCCAGCCGTTGCTGTATCAGGTGGCCACCGGGTCGCTGTCGCCGGGCGAGATTTGCGCTCCGCTGCGGGCGATTCTCAGCAGGCAGAAAAACATCCAGGTGCTCATGGGTGAAGCTGCGGATATCGACCCGCATGCGTGCAAGATCACAGTTAAAGACGGCGCCACGTTCCAGTACGATTCGCTGATCGTGGCCACCGGGTCGAAGACGTCGTACTACGGCAAGGAGGAATGGAGGACCTTCGCACCCAGCCTGAAGACGGTGGAAGAGGCCACGGCTATCCGGCACAAGATTCTGTACGCGTTCGAGGCGGCGGAGCGCGAGCATGATGCCGAAAAGCGGCGGGCATGGCTGACGTTCGTTATCGTCGGGGCCGGAGCAACCGGCGTCGAACTGGCGGGCGCGTTGGGTGAGATCGCGCGCCGCACGCTGCGGCACGATTTCCGCTCGATTCATCCGCCCGACGCGCGCATCCTGATTCTGGATGGTTCGCCGCGCGTGCTGGCGTCTTATCCCGAGGACCTGTCGAGCCGCGCGGAACATGCGCTGGGCGATCTGGGCGTGCAGGTACACAGCAATCTGAAGGTGACGCAGGTGGACGCGAACGGCGTCACATACCAGAGCGCCGACGGTGTCGAGCACCGCGTCGAAACGAAGACGGTGCTGTGGGCAGGCGGCGTGACGGTCAACACATTCGGCAAGACGCTGGCGCAGCGGACCGGCGCACCCACGGCGCGGTCGGGACACATCGAAGTGATTCCGGATCTGACGGTGCCGGGCTTTCCGAATATCTACATCGTGGGCGACCTGGCGTCGGCGAAAAGGAAAGACGGCAAGCCGCTGCCGGGAGTCGCGCAGGTGGCGATGCAGGGCGGAGCGTATGCGGCGAAGGCGATCGTCGCGCGATTAAATGGTCCGCGGGAACTGGCGCCGTTTCATTACTTCGATAAGGGGGATCTGGCCGTTATCGGCCGCGGACGCGCGGTGGCCCGCATTTTCGGATTCCACCTCTCGGGACTGATCGCGTGGCTGGTGTGGCTGTTCGTTCACCTGATGTATCTGGTGCAGTTTCGGAGTCGCATTCTGGTATTCGTGCAGTGGGGGATGGAGTACCTCACGTTCAGCCGCGGCGCGCGCCTGATCACCGGCGAACCGGTGAAGGACCAGGAAGTCTAACGGGTCAACCCGCGGTCGCATTATTCGACTTTAAGAATTCGACTCTACAGGACGCTGCGCTGCAACCGGCGGCTAATCTGCTGGCGGCGATTCAGGGCTCAAGGTGGAGGTCCAGGGTCACACTGACAATGTCGGCGACGACGGCTATAACCAAACGCTTTCCGATTCGCGGGCGAAGGCAGTGGTGACGTGGCTGACGCAACACGGCGTGACGTCGGACCGCCTTACGGCAAAAGGCTGCGGGAAGACCAAACCGTTCGCGGACAATGGGAGCGACGAGGGGCGCGCGAGGAATCGGCGGGTCGGAATCGCGGATCCTGGCTGCTCGCCTACAGGGAATTAGAAACTATAAGACGATTCGGCCACAGATGCACACAGACAAGACCAGTTCCTATTGGCGGGGACTATTTCAGATCCGGGCCGAGGGTGTAGGTTTGCGCGGCTTTCGCTGCGATTTGGATTTCCTTGCCGGCATAACGGACTTTCAGTGGGATGTCACGCGAGGGTTTGAGGGTGGCGCGGACGAGTTTGCCGGCGGCCCACGTGATGGCGACTTCGATGCCGCCGCGGGCGCGGAGTCCGGTGACGGCGCCGTCGGGAAGGGCCGAGGGCAGGGCGGGGAGCAGGTTGACGAAGGCGGCGTCGCCGGATTGGACGGGGGTGAGGCTGGTGGGAGTGCCGTAGGGGTCGTCGCCTTGCAGCAGCATTTCGGTGATGCCGGCGGTGGCGCCAAAGTTGCCGTCGATCTGGAAGGGCGGATGGGCGTCGAACATGTTCGGAAATAAGCCGGCGTGGGAGGGTGTCGTGGGCGTTTTGTCGGTGGCCGGATAGATGAGATTCTGCAGAATGCGATAGGCATGATCGCCATCGAGGAAGCGCGCCCACAGATTCAGCTTCCAGGCTAGCGACCAGCCGGTGGCCTCATCGCCGCGGAAAATCAGCGACTGGCGGGCCGCCTTTTCGAGGTCCGGCGTGCCGTACGGGGTGATTTCGGAGCCGGGGTAGACGCCCCAGAGGTGCGACACGTGGCGGTGCTGATCCTTGGGATCGTCCTTGTCCTCCATCCACTCCTGGAGCTGGCCGTACTTGCCGATCTGGTTCGGCGCGATGCGGGCGCGCATGGCGGTCAACCGCTCGCGGAGAGCGGTGTCGAGGTCGAGAGCTTTGGCCGCGGCAATGGTGTCGCCGAAGAGTGCGCGCACGATCTGCCGGTCCATCGTTGGTCCCATGACGAGGCCGCCCTGCTCGGGCGAGTTGCTGGGTCCGGTGATGAGGTACCCCGTTACCGGGTCCTTCACCATGGCGTCGACGAAGAAGAGCGACGCCTGTTTCATGAGCGGATATGCGGTGTCGCGGAGGAATTGCTTGTCGCCGGTGAACAGGTAGTGCTCCCAAAGATGCGTGGAGAGCCATGCGCCGCCCGTTTCCCAGATGCCGTGGTTGGAGGCGTTGATGGGCGCGGTGCCGCGCCATAGGTCGAAATTGTGGTGCACGACCCAGCCGCGAGCGTTGTACTGCTCTTTAGCGGTAATCGCGCCGCTCTGCGCGAGATCGCGGAGGGCATCGAAGAGCGGCAACTGGCATTCGGGGAGGTTGGTCTCCTCCACCGGCCAGTAGTTCATCTCGGTGTTGATGTTGTCGGTGTACTTGCTGTCCCAGGGCGGACTGTTGGATTCGTTCCAGAGGCCCTGCAGGTTGGCGGGCTGGCCTCCGGGACGGCTGGAGCCGATCATCAGGTACCGGCCGTACTGGAACAGCATCGCGACGAGAGCGGGGTCGCCGGTTTGGGCGAAACGCTTGATGCGTTCGTCCGTGGGGAGTTGGGTATTGGGGGATGTGCCGAAACTGATCGAGACGCGATTGAACAGCTTCTGGTAATCGGCGAGATGCTCGGCCTTGAGCGCGTCGAATCTCCGGAGGCGGACGGCCGCGATCACGGCCGCATCGCGGGCGGCGGGATCGCCGGAGACATCCTTGTAGTTGATGAAGTCGGTGGCGCCGGTGAGGATGAGCGTGGCGGAGTCCGCGCCATCGATGAAGATTTTGCCGTCTTTGGCGGTGCGCTTGCCGCCCTCGGTGGTGACCAGGAGGGAGGCATGGAAGCGGATGGCGGAATCGGCGACGGCGCCCGTCATCGCCAGGACGCCGTCGGGCAGGAGCGCGATCTGAGATCCGGCGTGGGCGCTCTTCAGGCCGGCGTCGAAGGTCAGACTTCCGGGCTTGCTGGCGGAGAGACGCACGACGATGACCTTGGCCGGATAGCTGGCGAAGACTTCGCGACGGTAGGTGACGCCGGCGGCCTTGAATTCGACGGTGGAAATCGCCGTCTGCAGATTCAGATCGCGGCGGTATCCGGTGATAGAGGCAGGGTCGATACCGGGATAATCGATGAGCAGGTCGCCGAACGCTTGATATTTCTGCTGGCGGATAGGCTCGCTCATGAATTCCTTCATGGCGAGGTCTTCGGCTTCCTTTTGTTTACCGGCAAACAGAAGTTCGCGGATTTTGGGGAGGGACTGGTAGGCGCCGTGGTGGGCGTAGTCGTGGGGCTGGCCGGTCCAGACGGTGGATTCGTTGAATTGGATGCGTTCGTGGGAGACGCCACCGAAAATCATGGCGCCCATGCGGCCGTTGCCGACGGGGAGGGCTTCCACCCACAGTTGGGCGGGTTGTTTATACCAGAGAGTTAAGGAATCCTGGGCTGGAGCGGCTGGCGCCAAAGTCAGGACTGCAAGCGCCAGCCATTCCCGCATGTTGAATTACCCTTTGATGGCGATGGGCGCCAGATCGCGGCTGGCAATGACCCGATCGATCATGCCGTACGTCACCGCTGCATCGGGCTCCATGATGTAATCGCGATCTACGTCGCGTGCGATCCGTTCCACCGATTGGCCGGTGGCTGTCGCCAGGCGCGCGTTCAGAATCTCACGCATCCGCAGGATTTCACGGGCGTAGATGTCGATATCGGCCGCCTGGCCTGCCAACCCTTGCATTGAGGGCTGGTGGATCATAATGCGCGAATTGGGCAGGCTGAAGCGCTTACCTTTGGTGCCTTCAGCCAGGAGAACGGCTGCCATGGAGGCGGCCTGACCCACGCAGATCGTCACGATATCCGGCCGGATGAAGGCCATCGTGTCGAGAATCGCCAGTCCCGCGGTGATGGAGCCGCCGGGGGAGTTGATGTAGATAGAAATGTCCTTTTCCGGGTCTTCGGCTTCCAGGAAAAGGAGTTGGGCGATGATCAGGTTTGCCACCTGATCGTCAATCGGGGTGCCCAGGAAAATGATATTCTCTTTCAGCAGCCGAGAATAGATGTCGTACGCGCGTTCCCCTCTGGAGGTCTGTTCGACCACCATGGGGACAAGGACAGACTGTCCCATCATGCCTCCGTTCTGATGCTAAGCCGGCTGAAATGCCCGCTTAAGCCCGCTTCGCGACCGCGCGCCTGGTTTTCCGCGCTTTGCTTTGGGCCAGGGACTTCTTCTTCATCTCGAGCGCCTTGGCCAAGTCCGCGATCGTATTCTTCCCTAAATAATCCATGATACGCGAACGAAGGGCCACCCAGCTATCGTGCATGGAGCAGGGCATGTCGTCGGAACACTCCGACAGACCGCTGGCGCACTGTTGATACGGCGCCAAGCCGTCCAATGCCTCGACGATATCCAGTAGGCGAATCTCACTGGGATCGACGCGAAGGGCGAATCCGCCCGTGGGTCCTTTGCTGGATCGCAACAGACCCTTGCGGGCTAGTTGCTGCAAAATCTTGGCCAGAAAATGAGCCGGTATGTCTTCCTGCTCGGCGATGTTCTTGACCATGGCGTACTTGCCCTCCTGCACTTGAGCCAGATGGACAAATGCGCGAATGGCGTACTCGGCAGAACGAGAATAGATCATCCTGAAAATCCCCCGCTTAAAATCG
>Ga0105240_10008715_pt1 | contig 14468 bp, 14 predicted proteins | sample KBSC54metaG_FD_80426 | JGI IMG/M metagenome (GOLD analysis project Ga0105240, IMG submission 80426) | Corn rhizosphere microbial communities from Kellogg Biological Station, Michigan, USA - KBS C5-4 metaG | ecosystem: Host-associated > Plants > Roots > Rhizosphere > Soil | place: Michigan, USA... | reverse complement strand
GCCATGTCAGGAATCCTTCACGCGCGTGCCATCGCGGCCGAGCAGGCCCACCGTCGCCATCGCGTAGCGCTTGCCGTACTGGTCGATTTCCGCGACGTAGTTGTAGCGCGGTCCGGGAAAGCCGATCAGCTTCCATCCGGCAAAATCGCGGTTTCCGCCGTACATCGGATCGGCGAGAAACCCCTCGATCGTGTTCTGCAGCAGCATCGCGAAGAAGTCCTTCGCCGGAGCGCGCGCAAGCTCGATGTCGCCTTGCTCGAGATCATGCAACAGCTTGTCCTGTTCGGAGGCATCGAGCTCGGCGAACGGACGCTTGCCATTCTTGCTGCACCATGCATCGACGTCGGCTATCCCCGTGCGGTAGAGCTGCGCCGGCGTCAGCTTGAGCTGATAGCCCTGTTCCTTCGTGCCCTTTTTCCAAGGACCCTGCATGTACCAGGTTTCTGCGCGGCCATAAGGACCGGACAGTTGCCGATCGATGAATGTCGCGACACCCGCTTCCTTCGCACCGGGCCCCAAATCGTCGCTCGGAATCAGCCGGGATACTGCGGCTTCGACCCACGTGAATTCGACGGGCGTGAAATAGGCGTACTGGCCGGGCTCGGCGACCGACGCCGAGGCGTTGGAAACGAAACGCAGCGGTACGATCGTCGCCGCGGAAGGCGCGAGTGCCGCCTTGAGCAGTCTTCGTCGTGCGGGAATGAAATTCATCTCGTTGCACCGATCATGACGGTGATCCAAAACCGCTGTGCGAAGTTGTCCGACAACGCTGTAAAAACTGCCTGTTCCTCGCCGATTTCGACCCGACGCGGCATTTCTTCCCACTTGGAGAAGCAATCCGGGCGCGCGTTCGGTCGCCTCGCCGGTCGTTTCGGAATAACATTGTTCGCAAAACAGGCAGAATGGCTCGGCCATGGATCTCGCAGGAATGGAAACCTTTGCTCGCGTCGTCGAAGCGCGAAGCTTTTCGGCTGCAGCGCGCCGGATGAACGTTTCGACGTCCGTCGTCAGCAAATGCGTGACGCGCATGGAGCAATCGCTCGGCGTGCGGTTGCTCAACCGCACGACGCGCAGCATCAGTCTCACCGAAATCGGCACCGCCTTCTATGCGCGCTGTGCGCACATCGTCGCGGCCGCCGAAGAAGCGGAAGCGATGGCGGCAGGCCTGCAATCAGAGCCCCGTGGAACGCTGAAGGTGAACGTACCGGTGTCGTTCGGTGTACTGCATATCGTTCCCGCTCTCGAGCATCTGCTTGCCGCGTGCCCCGAGTTGCGCGTCGACATGACGCTGAACGATGGCCCGGTCCATCTCGTCGAGGAAGGCTACGACGTCGCGGTGCTGATCGCGCACGAGCCGCATGCATCGCTCGTCGCGCGCAAGCTCGCACCGATACGGCAAAGGCTCTGCGCGACCGCGGATTATCTTCGGCGACACGGGGTACCGTCATCGCCGGCCGATCTTGCGCGGCACAACTGCATCGTCTTCTCGCGTCTCGGGCCGGAACGATCATGGCGCTTCACCGGGTCCGATGGGGCCGTGACCGTCGAGGTCAACGGCAGCCTGCGGCTCGACAACGAGAACGCAGTGCGCCAGGCGGCGCTCGCCGGCATCGGCATTGCGTTTCTGCCGACTTATATCGTTGGCGCCGATCTGCAACAGAACAGGTTGCAGCCGGTGCTGCCGCACTACGGCGTACCCGAGACCGCGCTGTTCGCGACGTATCTGCCGAACCGCTATCTCGCCGCGAAGGTCCGCGTCTTCGTCGATTTTCTGGTGGCGCGATTCGGACCGGTACCACAGTGGGATGCCCGCGAGCCGGCGGCATCCGTGAATGGCGATGCGTCGCCCGCGCCGCTATCCCCTGCGCACGACCTCCTGCGCTGAACCAGCGTGTGATTGCATACGGCACGACGGCCAATCCGCCCCATGGATGAACGCCGACTGCTGCGCAGCATGTTCGACGCCGCGGTGGCGTCCGCACAACCGGCACACGCGTTGCCCCCGCATCTGCCTGAACCGTCGCACGGACGCACGATCGTCATCGGCGCCGGCAAGGCGGCCGCGGCGATGGCGCGCGCGCTCGACGATCATTGGCCGCATGCACTGTCGGGGCTCGTCGTGACGCGCTATGGCCATGCGGTCCCTTGCCGCCGGATCGAGGTCGTCGAAGCGGCGCACCCGGTTCCCGATGCGGCGGGCGTAGAAGCCGCGCGCCGGATCCTGGCGAGCGTCGCGGAATTGTCGGTCGACGATCTCGTCATCGCGCTGGTTTCCGGCGGAGGGTCGGCGTTGCTCGCGCTGCCGGTGCCCGGCGTGACGCTCGCCGACAAGCAGCAGGTCAATCGCGCACTGCTCGCATCGGGTGCGACGATCGGCGAAATCAACTGCGTGCGCCGGCATCTGTCGGCGATCAAGGGCGGCCGCCTCGCCGCGGCGTGCCATCCCGCCCGCATCGTCACGCTCGCGATCTCGGATGTCCCCGGCGACAACCCGATCGACATCGCCTCCGGGCCGACGGTGGCGGACCCGACCACCGTCGCGGATGCGCGCGATGTATTGCGCAAATATGCCATCGATGCGCCACCTTCGATACGCACCGCGCTCGACGGCGTCGCGGCCGAAAGCATCAAGCCCGGCGATGCGCGGCTCGCGCGCGCCGAATACCGCATCATCGCGACGCCGCAAATCGCATTGGAGGCGGCCGCGCGGGCCGCGCGCGAGCAGGGCATTCTCCCGGTGATCCTGTCGGACAGCGTCGAAGGCGAGGCGCGCGACGTCGGCAAGGTGATGGCGGCGATCGCCCGGCAAGTCGACCTGCATGCCCAGCCCGCTGCCGCGCCGTGCGTGCTGCTTTCCGGCGGGGAGACGACGGTGACCGTGCACGGGGACGGTCGCGGCGGGCGCAACGTCGAGTTCCTGCTGGCACTTGCACTGGCATTGCAGGGACGCGCGAATGTCTACGCGCTCGCAGCGGACACCGATGGCGTCGACGGCGTGGAAGCGATCGCGGGTGCAATCGTCGCACCCGACACGCTGCGCCGTGCCCGCGCATTGGGCCGGCATCCCGGCCGCGACCTCGAGCGCAATGATGCGCACGCATTCTTCGAGGCGCTCGGCGATTCGGTGATCACCGGCCCGACGCGCACGAACGTCAACGATTTTCGCGCGGTTCTCGTGACGACCGGAACGCGGGCGCTGTAGTATGCTGGCCGCGGAAGGCCGCCCGTCGCAAAGCCAGTCCACCAGGAGGAACGTCGATGAAACAGGTCCAGTCCCTGCTCGCCGCGCTGCTTGGCGCGCTCGCACTCGCTGCGACGCCGTGTGCGCATGCGCAGAACACGATCAAGGTCGGCGTCATCGCCGCCTTCTCCGGTCCGTTCGCCGACTACGGCGGCCAGATCGAAGCGGGCATGAAGGCCTACATGAAGGAGCACGGCGACACCGTTGCCGGCAAGAAGATCGAATTGATCACGCGCGATACCAAGGGTCCGGCACCCGAAGTTGCCAAGCGCCTCGCACAGGAGCTCATCACGCGCGACAAGGTGCAGTTCCTGGCCGGCTTCGGACTGACGCCCAACGCGATGGCCGTGGCCCCGGTGGTGACCGAAGCCAAGGTGCCGATGGTCATCTCGAACGCCGCGACGTCGTCGATCACGACCAAGTCGCCGTACATCACGCGCGTGTCGATGACGATCCCGCAGATCGCCGAGCCGCTCGCGCAATGGGCGCTGAAGAATGGCATCAAGCAGGTATACACGGTCGTCGCCGATTACGGCCCGGGCATCGATGCCGAGACGCAGTTCACGAAGACATTCAAGGCGGGCGGCGGCCAGATCGTCGGCTCGGTGCGCACGCCGCTGCAGAATCCGGATTTCTCCGCAGCGGTCCAGCGCGTCAAGGATGCGAAGCCGCAGGCGGTGTTCGTGTTCCTGCCTGCGGGCGAGCAGGGCGTCGCGTTCGTGAAGGGCTTCAACGAGCGCGGGCTCGGGGACGCCGGAATCAGGATGATCGCGACCGGCGACATCACCGACGATCACGTTCTGGCCGCGATGGGCGATGCCACGCTCGGCATGATCACGGCATTTCACTATTCCAGCGCGCACGATTCGCCGGAAAACACCGCTTTCCTGAAGGCCTACGCGGCAGCGAACGACGCGAAGGCCGGCGCGCCAAACTTCATGGCGGCCGCCGGCTACGACACGATGCACGTGATCTACGAGGTGTCGAGGAAGTTGAATGGCAACATCGACGGCGACCAGGCGATGGCGGCGATCAAGGGCATGAAATGGATGAGTCCGCGCGGCCCGGTCGAGATCGATCCTGCCACGCGTGACATCGACCAGACCGTCTACATCCGCAAGGTCGAGAAGGTGAACGGCAAGCTTGCGAACGTCGAATTCGACAAGATCCCCGATGTGAAGGACCCGGGCAAGTAACCGCCGCGCGACGCGCCCTGACGGCGACGCCATCGTGATCGGCAACGTCATCGGGGTCTTATTCGACGGCCTCGCGTACGGCAGCCTGCTGTTCATCATCGCGGTCGGTCTGTCGGTCACGCTCGGGTTGATGAATTTCGTCAACCTCGCGCACGGCACGTTCGCGATGATCGGCGGATACGTCTGCGTACTGCTGATGACCCGTGCGGGCGTCCCGTTTCTCGCGACACTGCCGATCGCGTTCGCGGCGGCGGCGCTCGTCGGCCTCGTGCTCGAAGTCACGCTTTACCGGCGTCTCTACAAGGCGAGCCCGCTCGACCAGGTGCTGTTCTCGATCGGCATCGTGTTCATGTCGATCGCGATGGCGACGTACTGGTTCGGCGCGTCGCAGCAGCCGGTAGCGTTGCCCTCGTATCTGCGCGGCCAGGTCCACCTGCCGGGACTCGATCTCGGCGTCTACCGGCTTTTTCTGATCGTCGTCGTCGCCGCGTTGACGCTCGTGCTGCAGTATCTGCTCGATCGCACGCGCTTCGGCAGCCAGGTGCGCGCGAGCGTCGACAACGCAACCGCGGCGGCCGGCCTCGGAATCGACGTCAACCGCGTGTTTGCGCTGACGTTCGCGCTGGGGTCGGGGCTCGCGGGCCTCGGCGGCGCGCTCGGTATCGACGTGCTTGGCCTCGATCCGACATTTCCGCTCAAGTACATCGTGTATTTCCTCCTCGTCGTCAGCGTCGGCGGTTCAGGCACGATGAAGGGACCGCTGATCGCCGCGCTGATCCTCGGCGTGTTCGACGTCGCGGGCAAATACTATCTGCCGCAGATCGGCGGCTTCGTGATCTACGCGCTGATGGTGATCCTGCTGATCGTTTTCCCGGCCGGGCTGTACGCCCGGCGCGCGTGACGAGAAACCGATGGCGACGCGTTCCGCTTCCGTTTCTATTTCGCGCGCATCGGCCGTTGCGTCAACGCTTCCCGACGATCGCTGGAAGCTGCTCGAGATCGTGTTCTGGCTGCTGCCGGTGCTCGCGTTCTTCGTCTTTCCGAATTACCGCGTGCTCGGCAGCCAGATTCTCATCACCGGCCTCTTTGCCGTTTCGCTCGACCTGATCCTCGGTTATGCGGGAATCGTCTCGCTCGGCCATGCGGCGTTCTTCGGCGTCGGCGCATATGCCGCGGGCTTGCTCGCCGTGCATGGCTGGCATGAGCCGATCACCGGCCTGGTCGTCGCGGCAATCGTTGCCGCTACTGTCGGTTACCCGGTGAGCTTCCTCGTCGTCCGCGGCAGCGATTTGACGCGCCTGATGGTGACGCTGGGAATCGGATTGATGCTGTGGGAAGTGGCGAACAAGGCGGCATTCGTCACCGGCGGTGTCGACGGCCTCGCAGGCGTCACGATCGACCCGATCTTCGGCGTGGGGCGGTTCGATATCGGGGGACGGACGGCCTACGTGTATGCGCTCGCCGTAGTCTTCATCGTCTTCGTCGTGCTCCGCCGTATCGTGCATTCGCCCTTCGGACTGAGCCTGCGCGGCATTCGCGAGGGCGCCAAGCGGATGCCCGCCATCGGGGCGCCGGTCGCGAGGCGTTTGCGAACGATCTTCACGATCGCGGCCGCAGTCGCCGGCATCGCGGGGGCGCTCATCGCGCAAACGACGCAATTCGTCGGCATCGATACGCTCGGGTTCCCGCGCTCCGCCGAACTGCTGATCATGCTGGTGCTCGGAGGTGCCGGGCGACTCTACGGCGGACTCGTAGGCGCGGCGCTGTTCATGATCGCGCAGGATTACCTTTCCGGCATCGATCCGGTGTACTGGCAGTTCTGGATCGGCTTCTTCCTCGTGGTCATCGTGCTGTTCGCGCACGGCGGCATCCTCGGCGGACTCGACACGTTGCGAACGCGACTGCGCCCACGGCAATGACCGGGCTGCGCACGGAAGGGCTTTCGAAGCGCTGGGGCGCTTTTGATGCGAATCGCGACATCTCGCTGTCGTTCGCCCCCGGCGCGCGGCACGCGCTGATCGGCCCGAACGGCGCGGGCAAGACGACGTTCATCAATCTGCTGACCGGCGTATTTCCACCGAGCGCGGGGAGCGTCTTTCTCGGCGACCGGGACATCACGCGATTGTCGCAGCACGCGCGCGTCAAGGAGGGCATGACGCGTACGTTTCAGATCAACACGCTGTTTCCCGGATTGACGGTGCTCGAATCGGTCATGCTCGCGATCTGCGAGCGGCAAGGCCGCGCCGGCGTCTGGCACAAGACGGTGGCCGCCGAGCGCCACGCCGGCGACGAGGCGCGGGCCCTGCTCGAGACATTGCAACTCACTTCCGAGGGCAACGACGAGACGCGCAACCTCGCTTACGGCAAGCAGCGGCTGCTCGAGATCGCGTTAGCGCTCGCGACGAAGCCCGCGATCCTGCTGCTGGACGAGCCCGCGGCCGGCATTCCATCGTCCGAGAGCGCCGAGCTCTTCGGGGTAATCGCACAGCTGCCGCGGGACGTCACGATCGTGTTCATCGAGCACGACATGGACCTCGTGTTCCGATTCGCCGAGCGCATCACCGTGCTCGTCGGCGGCAAGGTCCTGACCGAAGGCACGCCGGCGGAAATCGCCGCCGATCCGCGCGTGAAGGAGGTTTACCTCGGCGAGGCGCAGCATGGCTGAGCTCCTGGCGCTCGACGCCGTGACCGCCGGCTACGGCGCGTCGGTCGTGCTCGAGGACGTATCGCTCTCACTCGACGAAGGCGACAGCCTCGCGTTGCTGGGCCGCAACGGTGTCGGCAAGACGACGCTCCTCGTGACGCTGATGGGACTCACGCGCGTGCATCGCGGGGCGCTGCGCTGGCGCGGCGGCGATCTTTCCAGGCTCTCGACCTGGCAGCGTGCGCGGGAGGGCATCGGCTGGGTGCCGCAGGAGCGATACATGTGGCCGTCGCTGACGATCGAGGAGCACCTGACGGCGGTCGCGCGGCCCGGCCACTGGACGGTCCGCAGGGTCTACGAAGTCTTTCCGCGGCTCGAGGAGCGTCGGTCGAACTATGGCAGCCAGCTATCGGGCGGCGAGCAGCAGATGCTCGCGATCGCGCGCGCGCTCATCGTGAATCCGGCGCTGCTCCTGCTCGACGAGCCAATGGAAGGCCTGGCGCCGATCATCGTGCAGGATCTGATGAACGTGGTCCGCACGCTGCTGGCCGAGGCCGGCATCGCCGTTGTCGTCGTCGAGCAGCACGCGAAGCTCGCGCTGTCGCTCACGCGCAATGCAATCGTCCTCGATCGCGGTCGCGTCGTGCATCGCTGCGCGAGCGAAGCGCTGATGAACGACCCGGATACGCTGCACCGGCTCGTCGCCGTCGCATGAATCAGTAGCGCTTGTCGATCGTGCCCGGCGGTGGTTTGACGCCTTCGGGCGCCGCATCGCTCACGTAGCGAACGGCGAGCTTCCAGCCGTCCCCCGCGCGCTTCCAGCAATCGATGACGAAATGGCCGCGCGGGGAGCGCGCCGGCATTACCGGCGCGGCAAACTCGCGAAAGCTGACGACCGCGACGTCGCCGAAATCGTGCACGGCCATCTGATCGATGCGCGGAGTGTGCGCCGGCGCGGCGCGCGCTCGCAGAATCCATTCGTCGCGCGGAATCGGTACACCGGGCGCCGCGCTGGTGCGCATCTCGAATGACGGATCGAGCGATTCGTCGAGCGCGGTCGTGTCGGTCGAATGCGCCTGCGCAACGAGGCCGGCTTCCAGCTCCGAGAACACCTTGACGAGTCGCGTGACGGTCGGGATGCGGCCCGTTGGCGGTGTCGGTTGCGCGACGGCGGGCAGCGCGACGAGTACCGCGATCGCGAGAACGGGAAGGCGAGGGCTCATCGATTCTTGGAGCCGGCTTCGCCGTCGAGGTTCGGGCAGCGCAACGATGAAATCCTGCGCTGCCCGAACCGCTACTCGCAGCGCCTCAATAGCTCTTGGCGCAATAACCGCCCGATGCATTGACCCAATTTTGCTGGATGAGGAACTTGGCGCCTCCGAGCGTCATGTTGTATCTGGCGCCGCTCGTCAATGACGTCGTCGTTCCGAACGTCCATGCGCATTTGTCGGCATTCTCCTGGCCCCGCGTGTCGTACCACGCGTTGAGGTCGGGATCGGTCGTCGCTTCCTCGAGCTCGTGCGAAATGATGCTCGCCATGCCGTCGGCGCCGGGATTGCCGTTCGGGCTCGTCGTCTGATCTTCGCATGCGCTCGGGCAGCGATCGGGATTGCCGACGAACGCGTACTTGACATCGCCAAGACCCGTGATCGCCGAATGCGTGTGCCATCCACAGTATTGCGTGCAGAAGCCGGAAGTCTCGTTCACATCAGCGGAGGTCAGAACGAAGTAGACGCCGTTTGCGTCGCTCGGCAACTTTCCAGCGCCGATGGCCTTCGCGACGACGGATTGCACGCCGGCGTCGCTCAATGCCGTCCCTTGCGAGTAGTTGTCGCTGGTCGCACCCTTGTAGTTCACGATATTGCTGATATGCCGATTGCTGCCGTCGTAATACGTGGTGTTGATGTTGAAATAGGCAGAGCCGCCAATCCCCTGAGCGAGCGTCGAAAGAATGGCGTCGGCGGTGTTGCCCGACCAGTTTCCATACCAGATGTAGTAGATGTTGGTTCCGTTCAGGATGAGCGGTCCGCCGTGATAGCTGATACCGTTCGTGCCGCCGCCATGGCTCGGCTTTCCTTGGCCTTGCGGATTCCCCTGGCCCTGTCCCGCGCCTTGGCCCGGCCCGGGCCCCGGTGCCGGTCGTTCTCCCCAGCCCTTGCCGGTTGGCACGAGTTCGTCGTCGTTGCCACCGCCGACGACCCCGGCTTCGACTGCGCTGCTCACCATGGCAGCGAGACAGGAAACGGCAAATGCCGTAACGACGATTCGACGCATGGAGAGCTCCCTCGATTCGGTGATCATGTTGTGTGCGACAAGTCGCGAATTGCTGCAATGGACATCAATGCGCCGCGGCAATATGCAGCATGCTGCGTCGTTGCGCAATATCCAGTCGTCGAGCGGCGTCGATGACCGGAGCGCACCTGTCCTGGAATGTCGCCTTTGAATGAGGGCCATGTTGATCGGTCGCTCAACGCGGCGTGCGACGTTTCAATGTGCGTAGGACGAGCGCTCATTTTCGCGTCGACGAACGGTGCGGCCAAACTCGGCGGATCGTGGACGGTCGTAGCAGCGTCGGGATGAAGGCAAGATCCCGTTTGCGCACAAGGAGCGTATATGAGAGCACGCACCGCATTGTTGTCGTTGACGCTTGCTGCAGGCATGTGCACGTTGCCCTCGCTCGCGCAGGCGCGCGTCGAATTCGATGTTCAGGTCGCGCCGCCGCCGGACCGTGTCGAGGTCGTGCCGGCGCCGCGTCAGGGATATCGATGGGAACCGGGCTATTGGCGATGGGACAACGATCGCTACACGTGGAACCCGGGCCGCGAGATCCCCGACCGCGAAGGCCACCGGTACACGGAGCATCGCTGGGAGCACGAAGGCAACAAGTGGCATTTCGAAGGCGGTCACTGGGACGACGACTGACATCGCTTTGAACGGCACGGGCAGCCCGGCGACCCGGTGCACGCAGCCAACGGCGCGCTTTCGCTCAAGCGGATGCGCGCCGTTCCTTTTCGCGTCCCTGCTCGCGCAATTCGTCGAGCGTCGCACCCATCGTCAGCGCCTGCGGATCGATCCTGACATGCAGCAACGCAGGACCGCGCGCGGCGAGCGCGCGCTCGAACGCCGGTGCGAATTCATCGGTCGTGACGACCGTTTCACCGTGCGCGCCGTAGGCGCTCGCCAACTGCGCGAAATCCGGATTGACGAGATCGGTACCGGAAACGCGCCCAGGATATTCGCGTTCCTGGTGCATGCGGATCGTTCCGTACATGCCGTTGTCGATGACGACGAAGACGATGGCCAGTCCGTACTGGACGGCGGTTGCCAACTCCTGTCCGTTCATCAGGAAGCAGCCGTCGCCGTTCCACGATACGACTATCCGCTCGGGCAATAGCGTCTTCGCCGCAACCGCGGCCGGAACGCCGTAGCCCATCGACCCAGAGTAGGGCGCCAACTGCTCGCGACCGCCACCGTAATGGAACACGCGGTGCATCCACGTCGCAAAATTGCCCGCGCCATTCGCCATGATCGCGTCGCTCGGCAAGCGCTCGTCGAGCCATTGCACGACGCGCCAGAGATCGACGGCGCCGGGCACCGGACGCGGCGCACGCCATGCTTCGTATTCGGCATGCGCGCTCGCGGCGCTGCCGCCAGCGGCGCGCGAGCGGCAAGCGGCACCGTCGATCGCGCACAAAAAAGTCCCCGGTGCGGCCGCGATCGCGAGCGCGGGCTGATACACGCGCCCCAGCTCGTCCGCGCCCGGATGGACGTGAATCAGCGTCTGCTTGGGAACCGGGACATCGAGGAGCGTGTATCCCGACGTCATCGTTTCGCCGAGCCGCTCGCCGATGACAAGAAGAACGTCTGCGTCGCGCACGCGCGCGACGAGCTTCGGATTGATGCCGATCCCCACGTCGCCGGCGTAGCCCGGATGCCGGTTGTCGAAAATGTCCTGGCGGCGAAACGCGCAAGCGATGGGCAATTGCGACGCAATGGCGAAGCGCTCGAGCGCCGCGCGCGCATCCTGATTCCAGCGACTGCCGCCGACGATCACGAGCGGCCGCTGCGCGGCGCGCAGCCGCGCCTCGACGTCGGCGACATCGTCGCGTGACGGTGCCGCCCCGATCGGCTCGACATACGGCGCGTCGCCGACCTCGGCGCGCGTCGTCAGCATGTCCTCGGGCAGCGCGAGCACGACAGGTCCGGGGCGTCCGGACATCGCGACGCGGTACGCGTGCGCGACATATTCGGGGATGCGCTCGGCGCGGTCGATCTGCGCGGCCCATTTCGCGACGCTGCCGTACATCTGCCGATAATCGATTTCCTGGAATGCGTCGCGGTCGCTCATGTCGGTGCCGACCTGGCCCACGAACACGATCATCGGCGTCGAATCCTGCTTCGCCGTATGGATACCGACCGCCGCGTTCGAGGCGCCCGGGCCGCGCGTGACGAACACGATCCCCGGGCGGCCGGTAAGCTTGCCGAACGCCTCGGCCATGTAGGCGGCGCCGCCTTCCTGGCGGCAGATGACGAAACGCAGTCGGTCGGCGACGTCGTGCAATGCATCGAGCACGGCGAGATAGCTCTCGCCCGGAACGCCGAAAGCATGCGTCGCCCGCTGCGCCAGCAGGGTTGCGACGAGGATTTGTCCGCCTGTCCGCATGGTCATTGCGCTTCCCGTTCCGATCAAGTGGCCGGATGAATTCGGGGGCGATTCTACGCGTCGAAGCGTGGGCGGGCCCTATAATCGCGGCGTTTCACCGTCCCCCGGGGTCCCGATGCCGCTCGATTCGTACCTGAACGACGCGCTGCTGTTCGCCGCGTTTGCGCTCGCGCTGGTGCTGATCGCCGTGCTGTTCCGCTCGCGCGCGCGCAACACGATGCTGGCGATGCTCGTCGTCGTGGCCGTGGGCGTCCTCGGACTATGGGTCTACGAGGGCCACGCCAATCTGATGCATACGGCGACAGCGTCGATGATGGCGCGGGAAACGGCGCTCGCGATCGTCACGTTCGGCGTGATCCAGATCACCGTTCTCTTCCTGTTCCAGGCGGTCCTCGCGCGGCGCAGGATTCCACGCATTCTCAACGAGTTCGTCGTGGCGCTGGCGCTCATCGGCTACGTGATCTACCGGATGAATGCGGTCGGCGTGAACCTTGCGGGGCTGATCACGACGTCGGCGGTCGTGTCGGGTGCGCTGGCATTCTCGGCGAAGGAAACGCTCGGCAACCTGTGGGGCGGCATCGCGATCCAGTTGGAGAAGACGTGCCGGATCGGCGATTGGGTGCGAATCGACACCGTCACGGGTCAGGTGGTCAGCATCCGCTGGCGCTATATGGCGATCGCGACGATCAACAACGAGACGATCGTCATTCCGAATGGCCTCGTGATGCAGCACCGCGTCACGGTGATCGGGCGCTTTGGCGAGGAGCGTGCCGCATGGCGCCGCTACATCAATTTCGAAGTCGAGTACCAGCACCCGCCCGCGCGCGTGATCGAGCAGGTGGAACGGGCGCTCGCCCACGCGCAGATTCCGCACGTGTCGCAAAGTCCGCGTCCTCGGGTCGCGTGCACCGGCTTTCAGGACAGCGGCATCGAATACGCGGTCGCGTACAACCTGATCGACGCCGCGCATCACTGGGCGACCGACTCGCAGATTCGCGTGCACGTCTACGCGGCACTGATGCGCCAGGGCCTCGGCATTCCGTTCCCCCGGCGCGTCGTCGAAGTGCGTCGCGACGAGCGACCCGAAATGGCGCAGCGCGAAATCGATCATCGCATCGCCGCGCTCGGCGCAATGGACCTGTTCTCGCCGCTGACCGATGTCGAGCGCGCAGCGCTCGCGCAGAAGCTCACGACATCCGCGTACGTTGCCGACGAGATCGTGTTTCGCACGGGCGAGCCCGCCGATTCGCTGTACCTGCTCGCGCAGGGACAGGCGGACATCATCGGCGAAAGCGATGGCGTCCGGCACAAGCTCGCCACCCTGCACGCACCCGCGTATTTCGGTGAAATGGGCCTCTTGCTCGGACAACCGCGCGCCGCCACCGTCGTCGCGAGCGGCGACACGCTTTGCTATCGCCTGGACAAGGAGGGATTCGACGCGATCATTCATGCGCGTCCTGAATTGGCGCGGGTGCTCGCTCAGGTGCTGGCCGAACGGCAGGCGGCGAACGACGCGACGTTGCAGGCGCTCGACGCCGAGGTACGCGCACGGCAGAAAGTTGGGCGGACTACCGATCTGATGCGCAAGATCCAGCAGTTCTTCGGCCTGGCGCACTAGGAAAACCGGGGCGGAGCGAATATTCGGCGCGAACATCGCGCTGAAATTCGCTCTGACCGCATCAGCGTCCCGCGACGATTTCCTCGCGTTTCAGAAGAAACACGCTATCGGCGGACGAGGGCGTTGAAAGCCACAGGAACGGCATGCGGGGAAACGCCGCTTCGGCGCCGATTCGATTGTGCCCGACCTCGACGACGAGGACGCCTTCCGCCTCGAGGAAACGCGGCGCCTCGCGCAGGATCGTGCGCACCGCGTCCATGCCGTCGTCGCCGCCGGCGAGGGCCAGCTTTGGTTCGTGGCGATACTCGCGCGGCAGTTCCTCCATCGCCATCGTCGTGACGTACGGCGGATTGCAGATGATGACGTCGTACGATTTTTCCGGAACGTTGTCGAAGAGGTCGGAGCGGATCAGGTTGATGCGGCCGGCGAGGCCATAGTCGCTCACGTTGCGCTGCGCGACAGCGAGGGCATCTGACGACAGGTCCGCGGCATCGATGTCCGCCGCGGGGAAGGCGTGCGCCAGCAGCACGGCGAGGCAGCCGGAGCCGGTGCAAAGATCGAGCGCCGAGCTGACGGCACCAGGCTCGACGACATGCGGCGCGAGTCCGTCCGCCAGCAGCTCGGCGATGAACGAGCGCGGAATCAGCACGCGCTCGTCGACGTGGAAGCGAAATTCGCCGAGCCATGCCTCGCGCGTCAGGTAGGCGGCGGGAACGCGCTCGTCGACCCGGCGCGTCAGCAGCGCTGCAAGCTCGTTTCGTTCCGCGTGCGTGAGCTTTGCGTCGAGGAAAGGATCGACGCGGTCGAGCGGCAAATGCAGTGTATGCAGCAGCAGATAAATCGCTTCGTCGTACGCGTTCGCGAAGCCGTGACCGAACGAAAGGCCCGCCTGCGTGAAGCGCGACACCGCGAAGCGCAGCCAGTCGCGCAGCGTATCGAGCTCCGGCGGGACGTTCATTGCTGTACCAGGCGCTCGAGGATGCGCGAATAAATGGCAGTGAGCGTTTCGAGATCGGCCACGGCAACCCGCTCGTTCAGTTTATGGATCGTCGCATTGACGGGACCGATCTCGACGATCTCCGGACAGATGCGCGCGATGTAGCGTC
>Ga0105240_10008713_pt1 | contig 14471 bp, 12 predicted proteins | sample KBSC54metaG_FD_80426 | JGI IMG/M metagenome (GOLD analysis project Ga0105240, IMG submission 80426) | Corn rhizosphere microbial communities from Kellogg Biological Station, Michigan, USA - KBS C5-4 metaG | ecosystem: Host-associated > Plants > Roots > Rhizosphere > Soil | place: Michigan, USA... | reverse complement strand
CTTGGGATTTTCCGTCCGGTCCCAGATACTTTAAAATATTTTTTTTGCGTACTTCGGCTAAGCGGCGCGTTAAATGATGCGACAGCATGATCGGCATCGGCATCAATTCCGGCGTTTCTTTACAGGCATATCCGATCATTAACCCTTGATCACCGGCACCGCCCGTATCCACGCCTTGCGAAATGTCTGGCGACTGTCGGCCGATGGCGTTAAGAATGGCACAGGATTCGTGATTGAAGCCGTATTTCGCATCGGTATAACCGATCTCTTTAACCACTTTGCGCACTAGGTCTGGAATTTCGACATATGTTTTTGTCGTAATTTCTCCCCCGACTACCACAAGGCCTACAGTGATAAATGTTTCACAAGCCACACGGCCTGTAGGATCTTCCGCTAATACGGCATCCAATACGGAATCAGAAATTTGGTCGCAGACTTTGTCTGGATGTCCTTCAGTCACAGATTCCGATGTGAAAACATAACGATTGGCCATGAAATGTACTCTCCTTAGTTATTACGGTTACGAATTTGAAAGCGTATCATTTTTCATGATTATCGCTCCATTAAGATTCGAACCGCTGGAGGTAAAGCGAACCCCCGAAGTGACGATACAACCGGCTAAATGCGAGTTCTCACCGAGATAGACATTATCCCAAATTGCCGACTGTTCTAGAACTGAACCCGCTTCGATCGTGACGCGTTTGCCGATCACGGTTCCCGGTCCAACCATGACGCCGGGAGCAATGGTGCATCCTTCACCAATAAGGCAGGGCGCTCGCAATTGAATTCCTTCGAGTGACATGGTTTTGGGCGCCCAGATGCCGGGTTTATGTTCCGTTAATAAAGGCCGAAAATAAAGCTTTTTCTCGAGGAAGTCTTGTTCCGCATGACGATATTCATTCAAATTTCCCACATCGCACCAATAAGCGGAGGTCTTCCAAGCGAAAATGGGTTGCGCGCGCTTGAGCAGGGTGGGCCAGACTTGTTTGCCAAAGTCATACACCTTATTTTTCGGAATGAAAGAAAACAGTTTCGGCTCAAATACATAAACGCCGCTATTCACCTCATTGGAAAAAATATCTCCCCATGTCGGTTTCTCCACGAAGCGCGTGATGCGGCCCGTAGATTTTTTTAACGTGACGCCGTAATCAAAACGGGTATCGACGGCGGCAACGGCCATTGTCGCTATAGAGCGACGTTTTTTATGAAAGGCGATTAATTCCGTTAAATTAATATCGGTGAGACCATCGCCAGACATCACTAAAAAAGTCCCTTGGTTTAAAAATGTTTCTACTTTTTTGACGCCCCCCGCCGTTCCCAGCAATTCCGGTTCATGGGAATAAGAAAGGCGTAGGCCTAAACGAGAGCCATCGCCAAAGTAGGATTGAATTTGTTCCGGGTAGGCATGCAGATTCAGAATAATTTCTGTTATTCCATGTCGCTTTAAATTCAGCAACGTATATTCAAGGACGGGACGATCAGCAATGGGAACCATTGGTTTAGGCACTTGATGAGTGAGCGGACGTAAACGCGTCCCGGCGCCCGCGGCCATGACCATCGCGCGTATAGGGTGATGACTGATCCCCTTCACTTTATACCCCGTACTATTTTTTTGGCCCATATTAAAAGGGTCTCCGTGTTTTTCCAACTGTCGGTTTCGGCATACGTGCGTAAAAGTGGCTCCGTGCCAGAAGGGCGTAATAAAACCCAGGCACCAGAACCTAAAATTATTTTAACTCCATCTCCGGGACGAACATTAATAATTTTTTGTCCGAGTAAACGTTCCGGCAAACGGTTTGTGACTTCTTTGGCGAATTGAACCTTGTCGATGATCGGTGCCGGCACTGGAAAATCGACGCGTTTAAAGCGCGCGCGACCGAATCGTTTTTCCATCGCGCGTACCAGTTCGGAGGGTTTCTTTTTTTTCACTGCCAGCATTTCTAAAAATAATAAGCCGTTCAAAACCCCGTCGCGTTCCGGCAAGCCGCCGCCAATCGCATAGCCTCCGGATTCTTCTCCACCGGCAGCCACAGGTTCGTTGATCATACGCTCCGCAACATGTTTAAAACCCACGGGGACTTCTTCAAAAGGCAGATTAAAAAACGTGGCAATACGCTCTCCTAAAATACCTAGAGATACGGCCTGAATTACTTTGCCGCGTAATCCGCGATGTTCAATCGCATGCAGCGCGAGTAAAGGAAATACCTGGTGCGGCGTCAGTAAATGACCTTCGTCATCGATAACGCCTAAACGATCGGCGTCTCCATCCATGGCAATTCCCACGAGAGCACGGCTGCGGCGAAGTTCTTTTTTTAAAGGATTCAGCCACGGGTCAATAGGTTCCGGATGAAAACCGCCAAATAAAGGATCTTCCGCGGCATGCAACGCAGTCAGACGCAGCGAGCTTTTCCGCAGAAGCCGTTCCGGAAGGCCAGCGCCGGCCCCATGTAAATAGTCAAATAAGACATGCCCTTGCATGCGATGCAGGTTTTTAACTTCTAGCCGACTGCGTAAATAGGCGTCATAGGTTGGTAAAAAATTAAATGTTTGTCTTAAGGGCACCGCATTGGACGGCGCAGGAATCGTTGTAGTCGCCAAGCGTTTTTCGATTTCTAGCGTGACTTCCGGCGGAGCGGAACGGCCATAGCGGTCTTTAACTTTAAATCCATTATAGATCGCGGGATTATGGCTGGCTGTTATCATCAGTCCCCAAGCTGCCTTTTGCGCATGGATGCAGACTGAAATGGCGGGCGTGGGTAAAGGTTTATCGGACAACACTACATCGAGGCCTTTGATGGCCAAGACATCATAAACTGTCTCTGCAAAAGCGCGAGAGAAAAAGCGGCGATCATAACCGATGAAAACCCGTTTTCCGTGCGTGGACGAAAGCGTGAGAAAATAATCCGCGGCCGCCGAAGAGACACGACGTAAATTATCAAAGGTGAAATCGTCCGCGATAATTCCGCGCCACCCATCAGTGCCAAAGCGAATCGAGCTCATGCGGAAACCTAGCGTCCGTAATCGTCGTGCAGGCGGATTACGTCTTTGACTTGTGGGGTGGACACTTCGATGAGGCGAACGTCTTCGGAAGGGGCGCAAAACCGGTGGATCGTCCCCGGCTTGATGACCGCTGTTGAACCGGGCTTCATGCGTTTTTTGCGGCCAGAGATTTCCAACACCCAGGTTCCTTGATCGGCGTACACGGTTTCATGTTTAAACCGGTGATACTGGCGACTCAGACGATGTCCTTTTTTTATAAAGAGGATTTTTCCAACGTATTTTGCAGAATGAGCAAACCAAATTTCCCAACCCCAAGGTTTTTTAACTTTTTGCATGTTTGAAGTAGTCGAGGGTTTGCTTAAGACCCTCATCCAGCGAGACTTTTGGCGTCCAATGCAATTCTTTTTGTGCCCGTGTAATATCTAAAACGCTACGATCCAATTCGCCGGCGCGGGCGCGTGCGGAGCTAGCGGGTTTAGTCAATTTTCCAAGTTTGGCAAGACGCTGATACAGATCATTAACGGAAGTCGCAACGCCGGTGCCAATGTTATAGAGTCTATTCGCGGGTCCTTCCAATGCAGCTAAGTTGGCGTCAGCCACATCTTGAACATACACATAATCACGTTCCTGTTTGCCCGTGCCATAAATTGTCGCCGTTTCTTTGGCAATTACTTTCCCACTAAAAATAGCCACAACCCCGGCCTCTCCATGCGGGTCTTGTCTGGGACCATACACATTGGCATAACGCAATATGTTGTATGAAAGCCCATAAGCCTCACCATAGAAGCGCACATAGCGTTCCGCGGTCGCTTTACTAAAGCCATAAGGCGAAATGGGTAAACTGGGATCTTCTTCGGAAGCGGGCCGTGTGGGACATTCTCCATACATAACCCCGCCTGAGGAGGTAAAAATAAATTTCTTCACATGGTACGCCCGACAACATTCCAAAAGACGCAAGGTCCCCAAAATATTAACCGACGCATCAAAAAAAGGATCATTCATGGATTTACGTACATCGATTTGCGCGGCGAGATGGAATACAACATCAAAACGATGCTTCTGAAAAAAAGTGCTGATATTCGGATCCCGTACATCCATCTTTTGTAATTGCGCTTTAGGATGAACATTGGCGCGTTTTCCACTGGAAAAATCGTCTACGATGGTGACCTCATGTTTTGCGGCAATGAGCGTTTCCACCACATGGGAACCGATAAAACCGGCACCACCCGTCACTAATACGTTCATGTTAGTAAGCCCCCTCTTTTGCAAAGACCGCAGGCAATGTACGGATGAGAATTTTCAAATCCAATCCCAAGGACCAATTTTCAAGATAATAAATATCCAGATTGATCATTTCTTCATAGCTCAAGGACGCGCGTCCACTGACTTGCCACAGGCCCGTGATGCCAGGCAATAAGCGCAAGCGCTTTTTAGCATGTTCATCGTAGGCTTCGGCCTCCCATAAAACTTGCGGACGCGGTCCGACTAAGCTCATATCGCCTTTAATCACATTAAAAATTTGTGGGATTTCATCAATGCTAAATTTGCGCAGCCATTTCCCCACGCGCGTAATGCGCGGGTCATTTTTCATCTTAAAAACCGGTCCCGAGCGATCGCTTAAATGTTTCAGACTCTTGAGCTGTGTATCGGCATCCGTGCCCATCGTGCGAAACTTGTAGAGCTTAAATTTGCGACTGCGCCAGCCCATCCGATCTTGGGTATAAAGCGCTGGTCCTGGATTATCAATGATAATGAGCAAGCTAATGATGAGTAGCGGAATACTGAGAACGATCAAAATGAGCATGCTGATTAATAAATCAAAGCCGCGCTTGACTACATAGTTAGAGCCATGCATCGATAAGGAACGGATATGAAATGTGGGCAATCCACAAAACCCATTAAAAATAATTTCGCCACGACGCATTTCTAAGAGATCGGGAACAATCTGGCATTGCACATCGTGAGATTCGCAAATCCTCGATATCTCTAAAATATCGGCGCTGGACAAGGCCCCCTGCAAGAGCACAACGGTTGAAAATTTATGTTGTTTAAGCGTTTTATCTAATTCCGCAAGATTGCCTTTGTTCTCTTGGAAACTAACACGGACAAACGGATCGCGACGTGACATTTCACGGATGGCGTTAACCGCGTGCCCACTCCCGATCACTAGCGCATGCGAAGGCCCTTCAATACGCCGCGCTAAGCGCATATAGAAGAACTTCACCAATTCGTGAAGGATGAGAATAATTCCAATGCTATAGAATGCCCACAGCAGGGTGACCAAACGTGAATATTCAGCGCCACGATAAGCAAAACTGGTTGCCGTCGATAAGAGCGCGCCTAAAAGCACACCTTTCACGATTCGAATGACTTCATCATAAATGTACTGGATCGGTTCTTTATAAATGCCAATGTAATAGAAGACAAAAAGCCATACGGGCAATAACACAATCAACGCCTGATGATAAATATGAATATCGGGCATTCCCTTGGTGACAGGAAAATGATGGAGAAATAATTCGGAATGAAAGCGTGTCAAAAACGCTGATTGATAGGCGAGCACGAAAGCGCAGGCATCCATCAGGACAAGGTTGCAGCGGAAATAAAACTTAAGAGGGTATCGTCGATGCACTGAAGTCGATTTTAAGACATTTCATTCTTATATTCAACGAAAAGGGCGCGAAAGGCGTTTTCGCAATGCGCTCGGCTAAAACGTGCGGCGCGTTCGCGGATGCGTACAGAATCTAAAGGCGACTTTTCTAAACGTTGCATGGCTTCACACAAAGAGTCCACTGTAGTCTCTGGAAAAAAATAACCCGTCTGACCTTCAATTACCGTTTCTAATGCTCCGCCGCGGCCTAAAGCCAATACAGGACAACCCGCGGCCATGGCTTCTAAGGGAACAATTCCGAAATCTTCTTCACCAGGAAAAAGCAGCGCGCGCGCGTGACGAAAGTAATCGCGTAATTCAACGCCGGATCGCCAGCCCAAAAATTCAACCTGCGTTCCCCCCTTATGGCGCAGCGTGCGGCTTTCTTGACCTTCACCGATCACGACCAAGCGTTTTTTCATTCGCAGGCAGGCGTCGAGTGCCAAATCAATTCTTTTATAAGGAGCCAAGGCGCTCACCACCAAATAAAAATCGGATTTTTCTTCAGGCGTGAGCAGCGCATCAGCGGCATAGAAATCAAAATCGACCGGGGGGTAAACGACTTGCGCGTCCCGATGATAAAGACGCTGAATACGAGCACGGACATTTTCGGAATTGGCGAGGAAATTCGTCACCCGCGGCAGCGTACGGATATCCCAGCGCTGAAGATAGGGACGCACGGCGCTCATGATGGCACGCACAGGCCATGACGCGCGCCCAGGAGCAAAATATTGATCGTATTGATCCCAGATATAACGCATCGGTGTATGGTTGTAGCACCAATGCGGAACTCCGGCTGGCGCGACCGCTCCTTTAGCCACACAATGGCTCGTACTGATAAGCAGGTCATAACCAGAAAAATCTAGATGTTCAATCGCCCACGGCATTAAGGGAAGCAAGTGTCGATAAAAGCGTTTGATCTGCGGGATATGCTGTAAGGGCGATGTGATGATGCGATGCCGTTCGATCGTCGGACTGACCTGTCCAGGAACATGCACCAATGTAAAAATGTCGGCGTTGGGAAATAAATCCGCGAGCACTTCTAAAACTTTTTCCCCTCCGCGCATTCCTGTCAGCCAATCATGGATCAACGCGACGCGCTTCATGAAACTTTAGCCGCGCTTAATCGCTCGATGGCGTTCATGGCTTCTTCCGGTTTTATTTGAGTTAAGCATTTGAGTTCATAAGGGCAAGCAGGCGCATGACCAAAACGGTAACAGGGACTACACACTTCTTGACGATAAAGAATCTGTTGCGGCGTGCCACGCGCTTTTTTTCCGTGCGGCGAGGTGGGGCCGAAAAAAACCACTGAGGCTGTGCCTACGGCGCTCGCGATATGCGCAAGCCCGGAGTCATTACCCACAAAAAAATGGGCTTGTTTAATCAAGGCCGCCGTTTCGCGTAAAGACAACTGGCCGGCCAGATTGATCTCCGATGGCACATTCGTTTGCTCCAGAAGCGTGCGCTCTTCCTCCGAACCTAACAGAATGACCAGCGCGTTCTGTTCCGCCCGCAATTTCTGAATTAACGTCTTATAGTGTTCAAGGGGCCACCGCTTCATGGGCATGACCAACTTAGCGTTAGACCCACCTCCGGGCGCTATCGCGATGCGACGTTGTCCAGGCTGCGCCCCTAGTTTTTTCCAGCGCGCTTCCGCACTTTCTACTTCTTCTTTTAATAAAACAAGTTGCGGCGATCGCACAGACTCTAAAGAAATGTCGACCAGGCTTTGATACAAATCCACGTCGTGATGCGCCGAATGCGCTTCATAATAAGGCACCGAACAGGTGAGTCCAAACGCATGCCCATCGCGAGAGAATCCGATCCGCTCCGGAATTCCGGTCAACCAAAAAAAGGCATGAAAAAGACTAGACCATTGCAATATATAAACCCGATCAAATGAGTGTTTTCGGATAGCTAAAAATATTTTTATTAATGCGTAAAAGCGTTTTTTCCAAAAATCATTTTCATCGATCACCCACAAATCGTCAATGGCGGGATTTTTTTCGAGGACCGGTGCAGCGGCGCGGCCAACCAAAAATGTAATGCGCGCCTGCGGCTCGCGCGCACGCAAGGCTTGCAGCATGGGCAGCGAAAGCACAACATCTCCAATGGCGCCCAATTTGCAGATTAGAATCGTAGCCGGTTTCATGCTGATGCGACGGCTGCGGCGCCTATTCCCTTCCAAATCGGAAGCACACGTTCGACAGTTAGTTTATTCATGCAGGGGTGGCCGGCAATCGGACATATGGTTTTCTCGCAATATTGGCAGGGGACCGGGTTTTGCAAAATCAGAACATGGTTTCCACGCGGTTTCCAAATATCTGGCGAATTGGTGCCGCTCCATAAAACGAGGGTTGGTGTGCCCAGCGCCGCGGCAATATGTGCAGGGCCGGAATCCCCAGAAAGAACCGCGCGCGCGCGTTGCAGCAGCGTGACCAACTGGGCGAGCGACGTTTTTCCGACCAGATCGATTACACGCGGATCGCGTACGCTAGAACGAAAGCTTTGCGTCAGGCTACTCGTTTGTCCAACAAGAATCACTTTTCCTTCGGAAGTCGGCATTTGCGCGATTAAGCGCGCGAAGGAATCAATCGGCCAACGTTTTGAAGCAGCGCCCGCATCCACATGGTAAACGCGGTAGGGCTGACGTCCGATGACGGCGCCAAACCAGGCTTCTTCATCAGAACGTGCCTTCCAAGACAAATGCGGGATGCGCTCTTCATGGGTGAGCGCGAGGTTCTGGTCAAAAAGTTCAAGAAAACGCATGTTCTTATCGATCGCATGGTCTTGTGCATTCCACGGAAGCGTTTGCTGTAAAAGAAATCCGCCGCCCGTTTGACCATAGCCTGCGCGATAGGGGATGCGTGCCCATAATGTTAAAAGGTGGTGCCGAATGTCGCCACGTAAATCAATCGATAAATCAAACGCACGCCGATCTAAAATGGCAGAGATATCACGCATGGTTTTTAAGGGCCATTCTTGATGCGTACTATCGCGTGCAAACCAAGGCGGATCAAAAGTGAACCAATCATCAATCTGCGGTACATCGCGCAACAAAATTCGTCCGGCTGGTGTCGTCAAAAATGTGAGGTGGATATGGGGAGCGATTTGCTTTAGTTTTTTAAGAAAGGGCAGCGTGCAGAGAATATCGCCCAAGTGATCAATGCGCAAGACCAGAACGCGCGGGCGGCTTTCTTTAGGAAAGGCCACGGAGCGTCGCGGCCATAAACGTCCCAGCGCGTCAAATAAAGAGACGGACGCACGCACTAGCGACTGTTTGTAGGCGTAATTGGAGAACATGCGGCCCCTTAATTAAATGGTGTGCGATTCAACACGTTGCTATTATAGAGAAACAACATGAAAGTTGCGTTAGTTCGTGGACCCAGTTTGAATCCGTATGAAATGCAAAATGAGATTCCTCTTTTGCCTGGTGTCTCATTAACCGCTTTTTGCACAAGTTACGCGCCGGAATGGGATCCGGCCCGGTTTCCCCAATTGCCGGTGACCGCTTGTTTCTGGCCGGATATTTATCTAAAACGTTTTCCTTTTTTAAGAAAAGTGTTTAACGGGTTGTGCAGTCGTGTCTTAGGATTTAGTTTCCATATGCAAGGTTTAGAAACCCATCTCCAAGGGTTTGACATTATCCATACGCTCGAAACACACACTACGTATAGTTATCAGGCCCTGCAAGCGGCTACACATTCCCGATCTAAACTGGTGGTCACCGTTTGGGAGACAATTCCGGGACGAGGCGAGTCGCATCCTTTAAGAACGACGCGCAAAAAAAAGGTGCGCGAACATGCAGATGCCTTTATTGCCGTAACCCTACGCACGGCACAGATGCTTGAAAAAGAGGGCGTCGCCCGCGACAAAATACATGTCATTCCCATGGGTATCGATCAAACGCATTTTCATCCCGATCTGCCTGATGAAGATTTAAGAATGTCTTGGCATGTGAAACCGGGCGAATTTGTTTGGCTCTGTGTGGCGCGATTAGTTCCAGAAAAAGGCATTGAAGATATTTTGCGTGCCATGGCGAGCATCTCTCGTCCGGTACGCCTTATTCTCGTCGGTCGCGGCCCACATGAAATGCATTATCAACAAGTAGCCATGTCATTAGGAATTGCCGAGCGTGTCGTCTTTAATGGCAGTTTGCCCTATGCCCTCATGCCAAAAGTATATGCCAGCTGCGATGCTCTGGTATTAGCTAGTCATTCGACGGCATGGTGGGAAGAGCAATTTGGCTATTGTTTAATCGAAGCCATGGCTTGTGGAATCCCGGTGGTGGCTGCACGCTCCGGCGCCATTGCTGAGGTCGTTGGAGATTCAGGACTTTTAGTTGAACCGCAGAATCCGGACGCTTTAGGACAAGCGATGAAAAAATTGATGGAAGACTTTTCGACGCTTCAAGCCTATAAGCACAAAGGATTGCAACGCGCCGCCGACTATTACACCCATACGGTAACGGCGGAAAAAATCGGCCGCGTTTATGCGGCCTTGATGAGATAGGCTCGGCGTAATGTAAAGACAGCGAAAGCGCTTAAGCCAAACAAAAGGCCTTCTGTCGCTAACGTCGTAAAAGCTGCCGCTGTAACTCCCCAACGCGGAATCGCCCAGATGTTAATTAAGACATTGAAGATCATGCAGCTGCCGGCTAACAGGGTATTTAAGCTCGGACGCCCCAAGATGACGAGCATCGTCGTCAAAAGAAAGTTGGGGTAATAGAAGATGAGCGTAAAACTTAAATAATGAAGCACAGGGGCCGCCGCCGCATAAGCGGCGCCCAGAACATAGGGCGAAATCCAGGCAATTCCCTCTAATAGTAAAACTCCCGCTAAGGCAAATTGAAAAAAGACTTTAAGCGCCGCATAAAACATCGGAGTTTGCGGATCGGTCTCAATTTCTTTTGATAGTGGCGCAATCCAGGCGGCCATTAAGGCGGTAGGTATCACGTTTGATAACTCAAAAAAACGGTACGCGGCGCTATAGATGCCGGCCTGCGCAGGATTGGTATAGTGTCCAATCATTAATGTATCGACGCGAAAATAAACCATGATGAATAAATTTTGAAAAAAGAGCGGCAATCCGGCCGTTAATAAAGGCATTAAAGAATAAGATTTCGTGGATTTGGAATTTGTCATATACCGGTTGATAAAAATAAAAGTTAAAACAATACACAACACGCTCACCGAAGAAAGAGAAAAAAATAAATGGTTCTCGCTGCCGCCTATGGCAATAACGCAGAAACCGGTTAGGGCGGGCACCATTTTTTGAAAAATAGATAAAAAAGCGCCCAAGCGAAAATATTCCAACGCATACGTAATGGCTTGCAGTGATTCGGCGGTGGACACCGTGCATAAATAAATAAAGGCGAAGGTCAGCAACATGCCGGATAAGGACACGGCGGGCAAATAGCGCCAGGTGGCCGCAAGACATAGTCCGGCGACAAAAGCCAAAATAACTTTTCCTTTGATTAGTGCGTAGAGATAGGACTGAGCTTCTGTGGGATGGCGCGCAATATCGCGCGATAATAATGGATTGAATCCATAATCTACAACGACAGCGAATAAACCGGCCCAGCCGATGGCCAACGACCAATAACCATATCCTGTAGGTCCTAAATAACGCATCGTGGCAATTTGGAAAAGGAAGGCCACCCCACCGCCCAAAAGCAGGCTGGAAATTTTCCAAATAAAATTTCTACGCCACATTAAAATGAATTGTTTTGAGTAGAAGAACGTTTCAAAGGATGCGAATTAATCGCTAAAAATATGACAAATAAAAGATCCAGGCTGTGAACCGTCAGCATATCGACTAAATTATGCGTAAGATAAGCCACAATGCTGATCATAAAAAAGGGATGGATAAGTTCCGTTTCAGCTAGTGTTCGGCGCATCGCACGATAAATGATAGTTCCCAATCCACCTGCCCATAACATGAACCCGATCATTCCATATTCGACCAAAATCTGAAAATACAAACTGTGTAGATGCTGCCAGAAATCAACATCATGTTTATAAATTAAATCATCGTGCCAAATCCGAAGACTTTCATTGGTCAGATAATCGGGCAAATGCTTATAGTAATTCCCAGGACCCAGACCAGTCCAGGGATGTTTTTCTAATACATTCCATGTGGCTTGCCAATAGAGCGGACGTCCGGAAAAACTAAAAATGGGGCGTTGCGGATTGCGAATTATAAGAAGCCCTGCCAAAGGGCCAATAATCAACAAAATAACAAACATCGCTTCCTTAAGTTTTCCCAAGTGAAAGTTGCGCGAATGGCGCAATCCCCAGACAATAAGCAAAATACCAAAGGCCAAGCCGATCCATGCACCGCGGCTATAAGAAAGAATAAAGGCGCACAACCCAAGAAAGGAAGCCACCTTTCGCAATAAAATCCATTGTGGGGATATTCCAGGAATAATGGCGCTACAAGCAGGCAAGCATAAAGATAAAAAAGCGGCCATCACGTTACGCTGCCCAAACGTCGCATGCGCGCTACTCGCATTGCCATCGGCCCGACTGAATTGAATAATCGCTAAAAGAGAAATAACCGCTGTTGTCACACTTAAAAATTTAGCGACATGCGTAGAGAATGAAAAGGCATGGTCCGGCTCTTCATCAATAGCCAAACAAACCAATACATAACAAAAAAGAAATTCCCCCCAGCGCAATGTGCCTCTAAACTCACCATGCAAAAGCTTGACGGAAACAATGGCATAAAGGAAGAACAATACCCAACATAGCGCCGAAATAATCGGAAAGACCCGCCAGGCTTTTAGAAAAAAAGATTTGAAGTTTCGGCTGACAACGGTAAAAAAGGCGGCGGCGCTAAAATAATCTAAAGCCGAAAGCTTCGGAAGAAATCCAATGGCGCCATCGGGATCGATAGGAATAGCCGCCACAAACAAAAGGACGATCCATTGCAAGGGCAAGCGATTCATCGTCAGGGCCAATAAAATAAGGCTGACTAAAAGAGCCCATGCTGTCGAATTTCGCGCGGCTAGAGCAGGTGAGAAATGCGCCAACGATAACAAGGATAAAATAACGAGGGCTAAGACCACAGCAATGGCTCCAGACCATATGATTAACGCCGGATATTTAGGCGTGCTAGGAATGGAAAGAGTGGAAGATTTCAATGCGGAGAATGGGGATGTGGGCGTAGTTGATACTTTATCCAGGCCCAAAAAAGATGTGTTAAGAAAATGATGTTACCTAGCAAGTAACGTCGCCATAAGCGCCGAGGTTCAAGCCAAAGACGATAGAGCCATTCCAGTCCTACTTTCTGTAAACGATACGGGGCGCGGGGAATGCGTCCGGAAATAAAATCAAAAGCGGCGCCCACGCCTAGGGCGACAGGAACACCAATAAGGTGACGATTCTCGGCGATCCATTTTTCTTGTTTAGGCATCGACATACCTACTAAAAGAATATCCGCCTGGCTGGCTTTTATATGTTCAACGATACTCTGATTTTGCACGTTGTCCAGACGATCGCACATCGGAGGGCTGTAGTCTCCCACAATCTGTAATGAAGGCCAGCGCGCGAGTAAGCGTTGTTTAAGTAAAGTCACGTTGTCTTCCGAACTTCCTAAAAAATAAAGGCGATACCCGCGTTCAGCGGCTCGTGCGCAGAGCTCCAGAGTTAATTCTGGGCCTGTCACCCGTTCAGGGAGCCAAACACCAATCAAGCGTCCGCCCCAAACAATAGACATTCCGTCTGCCAGTACTAAATCGGCGGTGTCCACACTACGTCGAAGTTCATAGTCTTTCCAACAGGCGGAAACCGTATGCGCGTTGGCAAAAACCACTTGGCGGCTATGAGGGTGATGTTCAGAAATAAAATAGTCAATTTGCTGTATAGCGCGGGCGCGCGTGAAGGCATTAAAACGAATGCCTAAAACTTCCGCTTTTGGCGAGTGAATAACAGGTATTCTGTCTAATTCGGAATGAGAGGAATCGTCGAGTGTCGTCATTAACATTCGCTTATTATAAGTGTATTCACGAACTCTAGTAAATAAGTTCGGTTATTCATCGGCGTACGTCCGTTTTTATAAGTAGCTTTTCATATAACGCTTGACGACGCGTTAGGAATGTCGAAACCGAAAATTGCTTATGGGCATACTGTTGGCATTGAGCTCTTTTTTCGGCGGTAGTCCAGACCTTTGAAATCTGTTGCAGGGCATCAGTCCATGAAGCGATATCATCCGGAATGAAGGATAATCCATTTCGTCCGCTTTCCACTTGTTCGGGCATCGCGCCTAGACGACTGACCACGACAGGCACACCCAAAGAATTTGCTTCCATAATGGCCAGCGGGAAATTTTCGTAGCAACGTGACGGCAAGACTAAGACGGACGCTCGCGACAGACATTCCTTTTTCGCAACGCCTTCTAAATACCCTCGATAAGAAATGGCCGGATTTTTTTGCTGCGCCTCAAGGACAAGATTTTTCAATGGACCCTCTCCGGCAATCTGCAATTTTAGTCCCATGGACCTCTGACTGAACGCATGCAACAACCAACGCACGCCTTTTTCCTCCGATAAACGGCCCAAATAAAGTGCGTAAGGCTCCGCTTTCTCTGGGACTGTGGGGATGGTCTCAGGCACAAAATGTCCTTGAACATCGATCTTGGCTTCATCTGTCCATTTGTAATGAAGGAGACGTTCTTTTAAAAATCGACTCGGTGTAATAAAACGATCCACCAGCTGATACCAGTGGCGGGCTTGCGCGACTCGCAAATGCGTAGCCAGGGCAAGCGACTGGAGACGATTATCGCGATAACAGCCGCGCACAATCCCTGGCCAGTAAGAGTT
>Ga0105240_10008709_pt1 | contig 14473 bp, 11 predicted proteins | sample KBSC54metaG_FD_80426 | JGI IMG/M metagenome (GOLD analysis project Ga0105240, IMG submission 80426) | Corn rhizosphere microbial communities from Kellogg Biological Station, Michigan, USA - KBS C5-4 metaG | ecosystem: Host-associated > Plants > Roots > Rhizosphere > Soil | place: Michigan, USA... | reverse complement strand
GTGAAGGTGCGCGATTGGGAAGCCGCGGAGGGCCGGCACGCCGGTGGTTATGTTCTCGACGAGCTGCGTCAGATCGTGCAATCGCGTATCGATATCGAACTCACGCCGTTCCACCACATGGTGTCGATTGTGATTCCGGTTTTGAACGAGCAATCGACGGTGGAGCGGGTTCTGAAATCAGTCACCACTCTGGATTTCGGAACCATGGGGCTCAGCAAAGAAGTGCTGCTGATCGATGGCGGCTCAACCGACGCTACGGTGGAATCCGCGCGCCTGGTTCGCAACGTCCGGATTTATAATCTTCCGCAAGGCCGCTTCGGTCGCGGCGCCGCCATGCGGCTGGGAATGGAAAAGGCTCGCGGCAATCTGATTGTATTCTTCCCCGGTGATGACGAGTACCGGCCCGAAGATTTATATAACGTGGTGCAATCGCTCACCCAGGGCGGATTTCGCGCGGTGTTCGGAACCCGCGCCGTCAAATGCACGGATCTATCGGATCGCCTGAAGACGATCTACGACAACAATCGACGCCTGTACCTCACCAGCAAGTATGGCGGCATTCTGCTGAGCATCTCGGCGCTCTTGCTCTACAATCGCTATGTGACAGATGTGCTGAGCAGCCTGAAGGGCTACGACGCGGCTCTGCTGCGCTCGCTGGCGCTCGAATCGGACGGTCTGGATCTTGAGACCGAGATTGTCGCTAAGCTTTCGCGCCGCCGCGAATACCTGTTTGAGATCCCGGTGGATTATAAACCGCGCGCGCGTTCCGCCGGCAAGAAAATTCGAGCCTCCGACGGTCTGCGCGCTCTTTTTGCGCTGTTACGATTCCGAGTGAAGGAATAGTTTCGCGGTCCATGCCGGTTCTTTCCATTGTGATTCCCGCCTATAACGAAGGCGCTTTTATTGGCACGCTCATTGAGCGTATCCTCGCCGTGCCGGTCGAAGAGCTGGGTTTTCAAAAAGAGCTGATTGTGGTTGACGATGGCTCCCGCGACAATACCGGGGAAGTCGCGCGCGGCTGGGCCGGCCGTTCCCCCCAGGTCCATTGTTTTACGCAAGTCCCGAACCAAGGCAAGGGAAAGGCCGTGCAGCGCGGCATCCGCGAATCGACCGGCGATTACATTTTGGTGCAGGATGCGGATCTCGAATACGAGCCGAATGATTATTTGGCGCTGCTGAAGGCTCTCGAATCCGCCGACGTTGTATATGGCAGCCGCACGCTGGGGCAACACCGGCGCCAAACGGGTTTCACGTGGTTCCCCGGGCGGCACGCGCAGCAGGGCGCCGGTCCGTGGTTTGCCGGCGTGCTGCTGACTCTATGGACGGCGTTGCTCTACGGGCGCTGGATCACCGATACCCTCACCGCATACAAACTCTATCCAGCCCCGATCGTGAAGGGCATGCTCCTGCGCACCAGTGGATTTGAAACCGATCATGAGATTACTGCGAAGGTGATCCGCCGCGGCTTGCGCATCGCCGAGGTGCCGATCGAATACTATCCGCGATCGCTCGACGAAGGCAAGAAAATCAAGCCGTCCGACGGCTTCATTGCGGTGTGGACGCTACTTCGCTTCCGCTTCGCTGACTGACGGCATCCACGGCTGCCGGTTTCGCAACCGCCAGTGTCTGGCCGATGTTATAGGTGAGCCAGAGTTTGCCGATGCCCAGCGAATCGATCAGGCGTTGCAATAGCGCTAGCGGTCTTCCATAGGCGGCGGCCCGTTGCGCCACGTAACCCAGCGGCAGCACCGGCCAAAAAGATTCGAACCATAGTGTCGAGAATCCCGCGCGCCGCAACTGCTCCGTCATAGTCTTGCGCGTGTAATAGATCAGGTGGACGCTCAGCCAGAACGGCCATCGCCGGCCCAGCGTGCGGGCGGCGAGCGTTCCGATGTCGGGGTAATTTACCAGCAGCACGCCGCCGGGCTTGAGTAAAGAGCGTACCGTCCGCAGTGTTTCTAGCGGTTGGGGGAGGTGTTCGATTACATCCCACAGGGTGATGACATCGAAGCTATGCTCTTCAAACAGGCCCGCCTCGAGGATGCCATCGCGGATATCCAATCGATAGTTCTTGCGGCCGTAAGCAGCCATCCACCGGGCGGGCTCGATTCCGGTCACCGCGAATCCCATTTGCCGCGCCGCCACTAAAAAAGCTCCGCCCGCGCAGCCGACGTCCAGCACTCGTTTCCCGGCGGCCGAAAGCCCGAGGCGCCTCGCGACGCCTTCCAGGGTCTTGCGGAATCCCCTAATGCGGGCCGCATTCTGCGCCGCAAAGAGCGGGTCTTCGGCTTCGACATAACCCTCGAGAATCAGGTCACTCCGCAATCGCGGATTGACGTAAACCAAGCCGCACCGGGTGCAGCCGACCACTTGGTCAAACAGCACCTGATCACTCGAGGCGCGGAAGGTCTGTTTTAGCTGTTGCTCATCGAGTTCCGCCGGATAGCGGGAGGGTTGCAGTACCTGGAAGTCCGGCGAACCGCACAGGGGGCAGCCAATCTCTTCGAAAAACTCATTGGAATGGCGCATGGAAGCTGCGCTGAATTACTTCTTCACCAATAAAAAATTAGCCTGGTGAACCGTTCCTGCCTTCGTGTCGTCGGTGCTGAAATTGACTTCGAGCAGATTGAATGCCGGTCCGGGAATCAACTCCAAAGTCCCTTTTGCTCCATCGCTGGTGGTCACCGCGAACCTTTGATCGCGCGAGCCCTCCAAGGCGCCTTCGAAGTCCAAGCGCATCACGGGACTGCCGGTGCCGCCCACAGGCGCCTTGAAGCGCGCAGACAATGTTCCGCTGGCATGGCCGTTTTCTTCGTGCACCTCCAGGTCCGCGGATACCGGCTGCGGACCGTGGTAATGCGCTCCCACGGTCGGATAGGTCCATGCGCCCACATAGCGTGACAACGGAAGCGGCGTGATGCTTCGGGCCGTTGGCGAATCGGAGCCGGGAGTATTGGACAGGGCGCGGACGGATCCAGCGCTGGGTGTCGGGTTAGCGGATGTCACCGGAGCGGCGGAGTTTCTGGCGGCATCGGAAAGCGAACGATAGTAGTTGCCCCACGCTGTTCCCGACTTTTCGGTGAGTTCGGCAGATTGTTTAAAGCTAGCCGCCAATTTCTGATAAAGCTGCGATGTCCGCACGCGCACCTGTTCCGTGCTGCCCGTCGTTTGTGCCACGGCTTCCTGAGTCTTCTGCAGATCTTTCAACCCCGCGCTCAGGGCTATGACGGCGGCGCGCTCCCGCTCCAAGGCTTGGCGCAATTGCTGGATGCCCCGGTCCGAATCGTGAGCGATGGTCTCGATGCTGGCCCCCAGGATCGTGGATCGTCCATTCAGGTGCGCTTCGAGGTTGGGCGTGACATTTGGCGCGAGGCTCACAGCTTTCACCGCAGAAGCCTTCTGCCTGGCTTCCGTTTCGAGGCTTGCGAGATAAGTTTTACGCGCGCTGAAATATTTAGCTGCCGCCGCGGCAGCCTTATCCGCGCGCGCGCCCAAAGTGGCCCCAGCGGTGGAGGCATCGCGTTCCAAGTTAGGGTCGGTTTGACGCCAATTTTGGTATGCTTCCTGCTGCGCTTCGCGCTCCTTCTGAAGCGATGGTCCGGATTGCGCCAAAGCCACGCCAACCAGGAACAAACCGCCCAGCCCGCGTCTCACGGCTTCGCTCCCTGAGGAACCGGACGCGAAGCAGGTCGTGGAGCCGCGGGTGCCGGTCCCGCCCCGGGGTTGGTAATGGAGCATTCGATCTGGGCGCGCGCCTGGCGTGCCGCGTAATAGCCGCTCCATCGTTGCGCTTCCGCGCCGATCGCTTTCATGTGCTCTTCAATCGCCGATTGCCGCTCCTGGCTGGCCTTTAAGAGGGCGCGAAGGTCAACCAGCAACTGGGCCCCGCTAGTTTCGCGCTCCTGGGCCTGCGCTGCCAGCGTCCTATAGTCTTGCACCAATGCGTCCAGATTCTTTTGCGGATCCGCGAGCGCGGGAAGCTGCCGCAGGCTAGGCCCCAGCGCCGCCGCCTGGGCGCTGGCCGCTTCGATATCCAACTGCGCGCCGGTTCGATCTTGGGTCTCATATTCGGCGTTGCCTTCTTCTTGGGTGAGCAATCCGCGGATCGCCTCCACCTGCGTTTTTGAATCGGCTGAGATCCTGTTCCAATAGCTGGTCAACGCCATTATGCGGGCATCGGAAGCCCGGATAACTTCATCTATCGAAGTGCGCGCGCGCGCGTCGCAGGGCAGAAGACGCGCCAGGCGCAGTTCCAGACCCGTAGTCAGCGTGTTCCATTCAGCGGTTCGTTTAGCCGCGGTATCCTGCAGGGCCGCTAGCGAATTGGCCCCGCTGTCCTGCGCGCACAGCACTCCCGCGGCCGCCAAGCATGCTGCAATCGCACTCCATAGTTGGTACCCCCGGACAACACGTACCATTTCCCAAAAAGCTTACCACGGTACAATAAAGATTCACAGCATTGCGGAGGTTTAATGGGAGCACAGCCACGCCGCCAGTCGGTAGCGGTCAGCGTCGGGAAGATTAAAGTTGGCGGGAACCACCCTATCGTGGTTCAGTCGATGACCAATACGGATACCGCCGATGTTGCTTCGACCGTCAACCAGGTGATGGCGCTGGCCCAGGCCGGTTCGGAACTGGTACGCGTAACCGTCAACACCGACGCCGCTGCGCGCGCCGTTCCAAAAATTGTCGAAACGCTCGATAAGTTCGGCGTCCGCGTGCCCATCATCGGCGACTTCCACTATAACGGCCACTTGCTGCTCAAGAACTATCCCGACATGGCGCAGGCGCTGGCCAAGTACCGCATTAATCCTGGGAACGTTAACATCGGCAAGAAACACGATGACAATTTCCGCACCATGATTGAAGCGGCGGTCGAATATGACCGGCCCGTGCGCATCGGCGTCAACTGGGGCTCGCTCGATTCCGCGCTGCTGACGCGCATGATGGATGAAAACAATCTGCTCCCCGAACCGCTGGACGCGAGAACCGTCACGCTGCGCGCGATTGTAGTGAGCGCCATCGAATCGGCGAAGGCGGCCGAGCGGTACGGCCTGCGGCGGGATCAAATCATCTTGAGTGCGAAGGTCAGCGGCGTGCAGGATCTGATTAGCGTCTACCGCATGCTGGCGGCTGAGTGCAATTACGCGCTGCATGTAGGATTGACGGAAGCCGGACTCGGCTCGAAGGGCATTGTGGCTTCGACCGCCGGCATCGGAGTCCTGCTCCAGGAAGGCATTGGCGACACCATCCGCGCATCGCTTACGCCGCTGCCCAATGGCGACCGCACCGACGAGGTCATCGTATGCCAGCAGATTCTACAAGCGCTCGAACTGCGTAGCTTCACGCCCCAGGTGACTGCTTGCCCGGGTTGCGGACGCACCACCAGCACTTTCTTCCAGGATATGGCGGACCAGATCCAGACCTACCTGCGTACGCAGATGCCGGTATGGGGCGCGCGCTACTCGGGCGTTGAGGAAATGAAGGTGGCCGTTATGGGTTGCGTTGTCAACGGACCGGGCGAATCCAAGCACTCGAACATTGGCATCTCACTGCCCGGCACGTTCGAGGAGCCGGTGGCCCCGGTGTATGTCGACGGAAAACTCAAATGCACTCTACGCGGCGATCACATTGTTGAGGAATTCCTCGTCATTCTGAACGATTATGTGGACCGCACCTACGCAGCCAAGGCGCTGGCCGCGGTAGACGCATAAAACGAGTCGCCGCCGCCCTACCCCGATGGTTTTATGCTACCGGCGTATTCCGCTCACTAACCGGCATATCGACGCCGTGACCTTTTCGTCTTAACGCAAACCGTTCACGCGACCATTCCATTCGTAATCCGCCTTAGCCAACCGATAAGGCCTTATGTCGAAATCGCTGACCCTTCGCGGTCCCGACGATATACGCGCCTGCGTGACCACGATTCCGGGCCTTCTAGATAGGGTGGGCGCTGGAGACTCGCCAACGTAATATGTCGCTTTTGAGCCCCCATGAGATGACCCGCATTCTCAGTCTAATCTTGCTGCTAGGAGCCACGCTACAGGTTCGCGCACAAGGGCTCGGGTTCAACGAGTACAAGGTGAAGGCAGCCTTTCTCTATAACTTTGCCAAGTTCGTCGACTGGCCGCCGGGCACCTTCGCCAACCCCAACGACCCGATTGTAATCTGCGTTGTCGGTCAGAATCCCTTTGGTTCGGCGCTTGAGAACATGGTGCAAGGCAAGAAGATCGGCGGGCGCAGTTTCGCGGTGCGGCTGCTTCCGGACACGCAACAGGCCGGTTCCTGCCAGATCCTGTTCATCGGCGCCGGGGAGTGGAAACGCACTCCCGCGCTGCTCGACGCTCTCAAGGGCGAAGCCATCCTGACGGTGGGAGAAACCGATGATTTTACGGGTCTGGGCGGCCTGGTTGGCTTCCGGCTCGAAGGCCCGCGCGTCCGCATTCAAATCGCCTTGGATTCGGCCGAGCGCACCAAGCTTCGCATCAGTTCGAAACTTCTCAGCCTGGCTGAGATCGTGAAGGGGCAACCATGAGAATAACGGCTCACTACCGCAATCTTCCAGTCGCTCAAAAACTCCAATGGGCCAGCATGATCGTGGGGATCTCAGCCATGCTGGTGGCCAGCGGATCGCTGCTGATCGACGACCAGGTTCAGGGACGCAAAGGATTGCGCCGCGATCTGGGCGTTCTAACGGAAATCTTCAGCGCCAACAGCGCCGCCAGCCTCACTTTTGATGATCCTTCCGCGGCCAAAGAGCTCCTGGCGACGCTGCAAGCACAGGAACACGTCACGGCCGCTTTTTTGTACTCGGCCGACGGGAAACTATTTGCCAGCTACCAGCGCGCGCCAAGGCTCGAGAAGACCGGCGCTCCGGTCCTGCGACCCAACGGAAGCCAATTCGATTCCCAGCGCCTGACCGTGGTTAAAAGTATTCTGAGCGGCGGCCAAAAGATTGGGACGGTGGCCCTCGAGTCCGATTTAGGGGAACTGCATGACCAGCTTGCACACTTTCTCTGGGTGGTCTTCCTGGTCATCACATCGGCATCAATGTTGGCGGTGGCTCTGGCATCGCGGTTGCAACGTCCGATCCTCGAGCCCATCGCCCATCTCGCGGCGGCGGCCCGGTTGGTATCGATCGGTAAGAATTATGGCGCTCGCGCGGTTAAACAGAGCGATGATGATCTGGGTCAGCTTACCGACGTCTTCAACACCATGCTGGCGGAAATCCAGCATCGGGATGAGGAGCTTCTGCAGCATCGCGACAGTCTGGAGGAGACCGTGGCGATCCGCACCGAGGAAGTGGTCAAATCCAACGCTCAGCTGATAGAGGCCAAAGAGAAAGCCGAAGCCGCCAGCCGCGCCAAAAGCGAGTTTCTCGCGAACATGAGCCATGAGATCCGCACGCCCATGAACGGCGTGATGGGCATGACCGAACTCGTTCTCGACACGGACCTGAATCCCGAACAGCGCGACTATCTCAATACCGTGAAGACCTCGGCGGAATCCATGCTGTCGGTGATCAACGATATTTTGGACTTCTCGAAAATCGAAGCGGGCCGGCTGGAACTGGATCCAGTCTCTTTCAATCTGCGTGATTTGGTCGAGGAGACCAGCCGGGCCCTGGCCTTGCGCGCCCACGAAAATGGTTTGGAGCTGATCTGCGACATCCTGCCGGAAGTTCCGGAGTATGTAGTGGGGGATATTACACGCATCCGGCAAGTGCTGGTAAATCTTTTGGGAAACGCCATCAAGTTCACCTTCCAAGGCGAAGTGGAATTGGAGGTTGCCCTGGAATCCCGCAGCGCCAGTCAAATGACTCTGCACTTTTCGGTTCGGGACACGGGTATCGGCATTCCGCTCGACAAGCAGAAAATGATCTTCGACGCATTTTCGCAAGCCGATGGCTCTACCACACGGAAGTTCGGGGGAACCGGTCTGGGTCTGACCATCTCGGCGCGTCTGGTCGAGGCGATGGAGGGAAAGATCTGGGTGGAAAGCACGCCCGCAAAAGGGAGTATCTTTCACTTTACGGCCATATTGGGCGTTTCGGCGGAATCCCGGCAGATTTCGAATCTGGCGGAAGCAATCCCGCTCGCCGGCATACGAGTCGCGGTGGTCGACGATAACCTCACCAACCGGCGCATCCTTACAGACATGCTGCTGCGCTGGGGCATGCGGCCGGCGCCGGCGGCCAGCGGCGCTGAGGCGCTGGTGCTTATGCGGCGCGGCGTCGAACGCGGTCGCCCTATCGGTCTGGTTCTTACCGACGTTCACATGCCGGAAATGGACGGATTTGAATTGGTGAAACGGATTCATGAGTCTCCTGGTTTGACCCAGCCGGTGATCCTGATGCTTACTTCCGGCGACCGCAGCGACGATCTCTCGCGCTGCCGAAGGCTGGGCATCTCGTCCTATCTCACCAAGCCAGTCCGGCGCGCGGAACTGAGGGAGGCGATAGTCTCGGCAATCGCTAGCGAATCGTCTCTCGCGCACAACGTCCCGAGGCTCGGCGCGGAAATCGTCGGCTGCGCTCCGAAGGAGCAGGGGGGCTCCCCGCTTCAGATCCTTCTTGCCGAGGACAACGCCGTCAATCAGCGTCTCGCTCTGCGAATTCTCGAAAAGGCCGGACATGCCGTGGCCATCGCTGGAAATGGCAGGATGGCACTGAGCATGTTGGAAGAACGGCCTTTCGACTTGATCCTTATGGACGTACAAATGCCGGAGATGAGCGGCTTTGAAGCCACCGCGCTGATACGCGAGAAGGAAAACCACACCGGGCGCCATATCCCCATCATCGCGATGACTGCCCACGCCATGGCCGGCGACCGCGAACGTTGCCTCGGTGCCGGAATGGACAATTACCTCTCAAAGCCGGTGGCTTCCTCGGCGCTGCTTGAGGTAGTAGCCCACTACGGCAGGAAATCAGTTCCGGCGCCGGTCGCAGTTCCCTAGAAGTGCGCGCGATGATTGTCCCTGGCGAGGCGCGAACGCCCGCCGTCCGAGAAACGGAGGGAGCCGATCGAATTTCTATTTCAGCCCACTCTGACGGGCTCAGGATGCCACGCCACGGAAGGGGTTGCCTCCCCGCCGGTTGTAAATAGCGGCGAGACCAGGGAAAAGAAGCCCTCCGGATTGCCGTTGCAGTCGCACATGAGGATGGTCAAAACCGCGCACTCCTGCTCGCCGGCGCTGGTAAGCAGGACCATGGACTCCGGGCGGCGGGCGCCGCCGATCAACCTGCTGGACAATATCGAACGCACGGCTTCCGCCGATTGCGCGGTGATCACCGTTGAGATATTTCGGCTCAGCGCCTCGGCGGCCGAAATCCCGAACAGGCGCTCCGCCGCGGCATTGAAGAAAGTAAGCTTTCCCGCCAGATCGTGCGCGAATGCGGCGTTGCTTATATGCCGCAGAATCTCCAGCAGCACCGCCTGAGTGTCGTGCACGGCGTGCTCGAAGCGCCCGTTTTCGCGGGTGACGCGGTCGAGCGCCGCTGCATTCCACCAGATGAAGAGAGCCAGCAGGAGCATGGTCGCGACCACGTGCAGCACCAGGCCCATGGCGGGCCCAAACCACCCCGCGTCCTGGCCTTTCAGGCGCACGAAACCCAGCACCAGCGGGATCAGCAGGGAGGCAGGCAAGAGCCGCCGGGCCATCGCTCCACCCGCGCTGGCGCTGGTCATCACCGTCATCAGCGTGTTGCGGGCGTTGGAACTCACCACTCCCAGCGATAAAACCAGTAGGACGAGCGCGGTAATCGCCGGCATGCTGAGATAGTCCGGTAGCGCCTGCGGTGCGAGCCATGCGTAACTGCTGGCCACCAGGGTAGCCATGGTAATGGTGGTCACCGTCAGGCTAAGAATCTGGCATGACAAGCTGCGCCGTGCGGTCAACAGGACCAGCGAGCAGCCCAGTAAGTAAAAACATAACGCGGCGGCCGGCGGCATCGGCCCCGGCATCACTGCCGTGGGATCGCGAACCACGAATTTGTCAATCCCCAGATTCAAGTGGAACCAGATATCGGCGAGTGAAAGCAATCCCAGAAGGCCCACCGAAATCCGGAACAGCTTGCAGGCGGTATGTACCCAGGGGGTCGAGCCATCATAGCGCGCCAGGCGCAGCGAGAAGCCCACCAGAATGAAGCCGAGCGCGGCGTTGGGATGGATCTGGGAAATAAACCACAGATGCCGGATGACGTAGGCCGGAAGCACCGACCAGCCGCACAGCGCCACCAGGCCCGAAATAATCCCCAGCAGCCCGGTACTTCGCGAAATATCGAAGACCGGCGCCAGTGCCCCGCGCTTATCGCTGCCGCGACGTATCTTCAGTACCACAATCACCGCCTGTCTCGGGCCGACTCGGCCCCGCTTGTCTTTTCGGCGGGACGATTGAAGACTTTAAACCCGCGGGGCGCATCTTTCCAACTGCCGGGTCGATCGCCGAGCGGATGCTACACTGGTTCCAGCCATTTGGGCGAACGTGGCGGAACTGGCAGACGCACTGGATTTAGGTTCCAGCGGTTAACAGCCATGTGGGTTCGACCCCCACCGTTCGCACCAATTACAAAACAAGCGAGTTAAAAGAAAATTCCCATCCCGAAAGATGGGCTTGTTTTTTGACTCGTAGCAAATAACGAAGCAAATGTTTTGGCCGACTTGGCCCGTTTGCCGCGGATTGGTACGATGGCGCGTCTTCGATTTGCTTCGTTTGCTTCGCGACTCTACCGACTTGGCCCCGGCGTCCCGGAGATTCTTCAAGCTGATAATGTTGTATCGCTCCAACATGCTCCTGGTTTTGTGGCCGCTGATAAGCATAGCTTGAGACTCCGGAATACCGGCCTCTTGAACCATCACCCCTGGAAGAAAAGCATACGCGATTGAGCGGGCAGAGAAGATAATTGGAAATAGTTTTTGCTACTGCCCGACAAACTCCGACGGAACCAAGGGCGAAACCGCGCGCGGTCGCAGTAGTCCACCGATTTTAAACCAGTGATTGTGGCTGGGTTGTGCTTATCCTGTTTGTGAGAGTTCTTTCGGTTTAACTATCACCCGCTGCCGAATTGGTTTTGTGCTGTGTGAATGGTAGAGCACCATGAAGAGATCGCCTTCTGCCGCCCACGCCTCAAGTAACTCCCCCTGAAGAGCGAAGCCCGTCCAGACCGCACCCGGTTTTAACTCACATGGTATTTGTTGATAGGTGTTAGGGACTTTCACGAAGGCAACGTGGTCTGGAATCTTTTTACGAAAACGCCATCGCTTCTTAAAACACTGAACTTCCAGATTAGTAAGGGTCGTTGGTCGGTCTCCGTAGTTCGTGACTGTCACCGAAACGAGCCTTTTTCCATCGTACTCGGGCATGTTTACGGTAACCACCCCAGGCCTTACGGCTATACGCAGCTTCGGGCCTGCGGTGACGTGTTTGTAGATATCCCAAACGAAGATTACAGTCGAGAGAATTGCACCCCACCACGCTACGATGACGGTTGAACTCGGATCGGCGCTAACAATCAAAATTGGGACCTTCCAACTTTGGTTTGGAGACGGCGGCAACGAAAGCGAATCCTGCCGTGAGAAGATCCCAACTTTTTGCTCCGGTGTTCGACATGGCGAGGATGATATCACGTCCGCTTTGAGCGCCATGAAGATCGACGTAGCAGACGACGAACTGGCCTTGGTCGTCGAATTCCCTGGAGCCACGCGTTCCACGTCCGGCGGCTGCCCGCACTTTCTAGGCTGACGAGCCTCAACAAAGTTAGATGGGCAGCCTCACCGCGTTGGTACTGGGTGAGGCTGCCGTGGCAGCTAGCGACATGTGCGTTTCGGCCAGCCGAAAGGGACCAGTGGAGGGGGGAAGGGTGCCTATGGTGGGTAGCGCTAGCTCTCGCCCTCGTTCACAATCTCTTCGGTGGCGATATATCCCTGGAGATCGGGCGCGTCTTTAGGGTCGGCCTGGGGTATGTTCTTGATCATTGCTAGTTCCATGATCCCCACGACTGTCCGCTGATCGAGCGGAATGAGGAGCCGTGGTGGTACATCCTCGATTGCGATGGGCTCACCCCAAGTTTCACTGTTAACGTTTTTCAGATGAAACTGGTGCGGTCCGGGTCCAATTACCAATACTTTGCGCAGATAGTCATACATGCCGTGCGAGACGCCGATCTCTGCAACTTGGGTCATCCACTGCACAGTGAACGCTGCACGAATGTCTATCCCACTGACGCACAGCTTAATGCCCCGAACATCAATTTCAATAGGCTCTCGAAATCCGACTTTCGTCTGGAAGGATTTCGGACGCGTCGCGACGCTGGCGACGTTCAGCAACCTCCCTGATACCCATGGCTCAAGCGATTTACCCGCATAAGTGAATTCTTTCGTGAAGGCTCCCGCGAGCGCGGCTTTCTGCGCCTCATTCAGTTCCTGATGGTGTAGGTTAGGCCCATGGTGGATAAACTCCACCATTCGTGTGTAAATCTGCTCTTTAACTACAACGCGGATTCTGTTGTCACCTTCGATCAGGGCGGCTAAAGCCGGTATTCCGACGCGCGCAGCCTTGCGAAGAGCGTCAGCCGTGTAACCAGAGTTGCTACAGATCATGACAGCCGAAGCGCCGATATCTCTCCGCTTGGACTCCAGCGCATCAATCAATCCGATGCCGATAGGCCTGTTCCAGTCCTTGCATTCGATGACAGCAAGGGGGGCACTGGCGCCCTTCAGCCGAATGACAACGTCCAGGTCGCGGCGACCGTCCGGCCCATTCGTCCACGTTCCCACCGCAACCTCCGCGGTCGGATCGATACTTCTTGCGACCTGAGCGACTGCATCCTGGTACGCGTCACCTGGTTTTTGTTTTCGCCGGAGTGGCGACGGCTTCTTTTTCCGTTTGCGGCTTACGGGCACTACACCTCCATGGTAGGACGCCCGCGAATCGACCGAACCCGAAGGCTAGCGCGGGTGACGCGCGGGATTTATTGCAGCGCAAAGTGAAACGAAGCAAATCCGAAGGAAATGTGTCGACGAACCCTGCCATTCTGCACTACCCGGATGTAGCCTAAATCACTGATTCGCCAGGCTACGCCACCGCTCACCAACCATCTGATTGCATTTAGGTTCCAGCGGTTAACAGCCATGTGGGTTCGGCCCCCACCGTTCGCACCACCTCACTAAAGATACTTTTAGGCCCCCCCTCCAAGATCTCCAGCGACCCTTCGCCAGCGCAGACTGTTATACAATCTTTCTGGCCCCAAGGAGCACTTCATGGATCATCGAATTTTACTGCACGCTCAGTCCCGGCGCAGTCTTCTCGCCACGTTCGGCGGTTTAGGGATGAGCGCGCTCCTGCGTTCTAGTCTGGATGCGCAAGAGCCCGCCGGCCTGCGCGCCAAGCCGCATCGTATAGACTTCCATCACCATCTGTTTCCGCCGGATTACCGCAGCATGATTGCCTCCCTCGGCGCCGGGAACCTGGTGCCCTGGACGCCGCAGCAGTCGCTCGCGGAAATGGATAAGGGCGGCATTCAGACTGCGCTCATCTCGGTGAGCCCTCCGGGCATCTGGTTCGGCGACGCCGCGCAAGCCCGCAAACTCGCGCGCATCGTCAACGATTACGGTGCCAAGATGAGCCAGAATTCCCCGGGCCGCTTCGGCCTCTTCGCCGCCTTGCCGCTCCCTGACATCGAAGGCAGCCTGCGCGAGATCGAGTACGCGCTCGACACGCTCAAGGCCGAGGGCATCGGGCTGATGACCAACTATGGGGACCGCTGGCTCGGCGACGCCTCGTTCGCTCCCGTCTGGGAGGAACTCAATCGGCGCAAAGCCGTGGTGTACACGCATCCCAATACGCCCGCCTGCTGCACCAGCCTCAAAGATGAGGTCGGCCCGGGCACCATCGAATGGGCCACTGATACGACCCGTACCGCCGCCAGCCTGCTGTTCAGCGGCACCGCCGCGCGCTATCCCGATATCCGCTGGATTCTGTCTCATGGCGGTGGGACCACACCGTTTCTGTTGAGCCGCTTCGTCCGCCAGGAAGCGGAAATGAAAGAACGGGACAAACGCCTTCCTAAAGGTGTGATGTATGAGCTGAAAAAGTTCTACTATGACACCGCGCAGGCGAATCACCCGGGAGCTCTGGCCGCTTTACTGAAGCTGGCGCCGGTCTCGCAGATCGTGTATGGCACTGACTATCCCTATCGCACCGCCGCCGAAGAGAATGACGGTTTGGGCGCGCAGCACTTCCCGCCCCGCGATCTTCTGGCCATCGAGCGCGATAACGCCCTGCGGATTCTGCCGCGGCTGAAGGGCTGAGCCGGTCCCGGGGTGCCTTAAGCGCAGCAGTCTGAACCGCAGCATGCAGCCGCTGCGGGCTTCACCGCACGGATGAACGCGGACATGAACTTGCCATCCACCAGGGGTGCGATAGCATCGACATCAATGTCTTCACCGGTCAGAAATGCGCGGGCATCTTCGACGCG
>Ga0105240_10008707_pt1 | contig 14475 bp, 13 predicted proteins | sample KBSC54metaG_FD_80426 | JGI IMG/M metagenome (GOLD analysis project Ga0105240, IMG submission 80426) | Corn rhizosphere microbial communities from Kellogg Biological Station, Michigan, USA - KBS C5-4 metaG | ecosystem: Host-associated > Plants > Roots > Rhizosphere > Soil | place: Michigan, USA... | reverse complement strand
TTCTCGACGCCGCGCAACGCGCCCTCGCAGCGTCGTCGGCTCAGGAGCACAATCGTCGGTGTATGGAGGCGCTTTCGGCTATGCGCCGCATCGGCGACCAAGCCGATGGCCTGGAATTTATGCTGCAACCGAAGGAGCGGGAGGCACTGCGTTTCGTGATGCGGGCGCTGATCGACGGCCCTTATCTTCTCGTGACGGACTTAACCACCACGCCGAGCAAATGGATGAATGCAGCCCAAAAAGTTGCACGGGGCTTGGATGAGCTTAAGAGCCGGGTTCGCGCCATACGCGAAAAGACAGAGCCAGCACCGCCATCTCGGGCTGACTCCTCCGTGAACCTCTAGATCGTGCCGCTCGAGACTTCGCGCAGGGTGTCGAATCGCGCGACCGCTTGGACTGCTTTTTGAATGGTTATGTGAAAACCAAAGCGGTAGTTTGATCGTCGGCGTTAAGGAGCTTGAGGTAGCCTTCCGGTTTCGGAACCCAATAAGACTTGCTGTTGAGCATGACGCGAATGCCGGGGACCGAACGATAGTCTGCGTGCTTCAGGGTTGCGTTCTTGACGGCATTGCGTGGCAACCCGTGAAATAGAGCCAGCGCTTGAGCAAGCCACGTGTTGTTCGGTGCATCGCTAGATACGTGAGCGAGCGCATGTAGGGAACGTTCGAGCAATTTCATCCGGGCTTGACGGGCCTTTGAAGGATCAGTGCGTGCGACCAGACTCAAACCGAATTGAGCGTTAAGAAACTTGACGAAGCCAGAAAGCGCCGCGCGTTGGCCCGGTGCGCCGCTCAGATATTGGTCGATGTCAGCTTGCTTTGGCAGATCGGAATTCGTGTCGAGGGAATCGAGCAGCGCAATGGCTGGACGCAACGCAAGTCGGATAGACCGAGAAGTAGTTTTCCCCCTCTTGAAACGTTCGGTCAACATGTTCGCATACGCTTTCGCGATCGAGGCGAGGTGCGGTCGATGGTTCAACGAGTTGAGCATTGCTTCAATACGGCGGCGCTCCGAGTCTGCCTCGCGAACGGTCGCGTCGATCGCGATATGCTTGGCATGCACAAGCCAACGCATAGGCAAGCGTACCCGTCGCAACCCTTCGGCGCCAAAGTGCTCTAGCAGAGCGGGGTAGCTCGGAATGCCCTCCCAAGCCCTTTCGATCTCGAGATAGAAAGGTAGGTACCGATGTATCGTGATTGCAGCTTTCTTTGGGCCGGCAGTTTCCTGAAGCCACTTTCCGAATGCGCCGAATATCGACGCTATGCCGGGGCCGCGAAAATTCGCCTGGTCGATGGCGATGCGTTTATGTAGTGTGTTCGTCCAGTAGCAAGGCTCACATATCTTGCGACGGCCTGCCGGCGTCGGTCCACCGCATTGCGCACATGAAATGTCTCCGTGATCCGCACAGGTTTTACACAGCTTGCGCGGTTGGTCGACTGCAAGTGGCCGATGTCGACGACATGCAGAACAAGTGCCGAAATCGCGACGGGAGCACTTCGGGCAAATCTGGACCTCAATGCCGAGTCGTTTGACGCGCGAAAGCCGTTTGGACGGAGCACCGCAGCGGGCACACGTTCGCTCTGGTCGAAAGTGAACCGAGCAGCTGTTGCAGACCGGTCCATATGCCGAAATTTTGCCTATTTTTCTGCCAGTTCGGCCACACCGGACACAGGGATCGGCTCGGACGCATGTCGAACATAAGCTTCCATCTTCTTTCGCCGGCAGTCGGGCTAGCTTTCCGCAACCTGGGCAAGGCCTACGCTTGAACTCGCGGGCATAGCAGGTCGCACAAAATCGTGTGCCGCGATGTACTCGATGTGCCGTTGCCATCCGACGGCCACAGTTGTCGCAAAAGCAGGTTTGATTGTCGTCAGTCACGATCGTGCCCAGCGCCTCTGCATTCGTACACAGTGCCGTAAGACGGCCGCAGGTGAACGTGGAGTGGCATTGATCTTCTTCGGCAGACGACGCGCTCGTCGATGGCCCATCGGCAACGTGGATAGGATGACGTGAAAAGCATCCGGAATGCGTTTGCGAACACCTAGGAATGATGCTGCAGTCAATTGCGCTCCCCTGGCTGCCTTAACCATGGCAGCAGGTCCTGCCTCCATGAGACCAAGCAGCGGGGAAATCAGTGCTGCTCGCACAACAGTCGGCAAGGACTCGAATACCTGCTGAGAATGAGGTATGTAAGGCGCGCTGGCTGATGGGATGCCGAGAAGGGCCAGAAACTCCTGCAGTCCTTGCGAATTTGTTGACGAGGCGCGACGAATCAGCACGATCAGAAAGCGCGCTAGAGAAAACCACTCGTTGGCACCGAGAAGCTGGTTTCCGAAGCTTCCAGAACGAGTTCGCAGAACGCTGTCCGCACTACGCTGAAACGCTAATACACCCGGATCGGCAGGCTTGTGGGGAACGCATGTAAGATCGGTTCGGCAGGTTGCACAGCGATTGATCCGACCCTCGAAGGCCACGAGCCGATGCGGTTCGGGCACCGCTTGGCAGGCTGGGCAGCGGTCCCGAAGCTCTTCTTCATGCCTCTCGCATGCCGTGTGCCAAGCAAGCCGCCATGTCCGTCGAAGGTAGGGTGCAGCGTCTTCTTCGAGACAGCGAGGACAGTACTGCAGGCCCCCGTGGTGGCGGCGATTCCGCGAGCCCTGCGAGAGCAACCACGGCCAAGTGCCAAAATTGACAACGTCTATCTGCAGCTCTTCGGCAAAGGCGCGAAACGTGCTGGCATCGAGGCACGTTGCATCGATGCCCGATGCCGTGGCGAGCTGATTGAGGCGGTCCGCGGAGAGTCCTCGATCGAGGTCGATTGTCCAGATCCGCCATTTCGGCCAAAGGTGGCCTGTCAGTACCAGAGGATCGCATCCTTGCGCTAAGGCAGTTCGAACCAGCCACGACGAAAGCAACTCGCCATCTTGAATGGCCACCGTTATTCCCCAGCGCGGGGTCAAATGGCCAAGTAACGAATGCCGTTGGTCGAGGGTGGGCATTTCTTCTGCTCGATGATGGATTTGTCGATCTGCTCTTTCCCGGAGCGAATCGCCTCTTTGGCGCAGTCGACAAGGAGCTTGTGGAGGTTACCGGTGTTGCCTTCCGAATAGGCAAGCAAGGGCATAGCCACCTCGGCCTGATGAAGTCGCGAGCGATTTTTGAGCGGCAAAACCTTCTCGAATCCCGCAAGCAGCTTCTGAAATTCTTCGCCCGCCTTCCAAAGCGGCAGCTCGACCACATCGAATCGACTCGTGTGCTGTGCATCCGTATGAAGCACACGCACGGCATCGCGTGTCCCCACTCCCACGATGGGGATGGCGAGTTCGTTGCAGAGTAGCTTGAGCGCATTCATCACTTCACGCTGCTTGATCATCGTGCCGGTAAGAAGCGAATGGAGCTCGTCGATCACCAGCATCCTGACGCTACAAGCTCGGCAGAGATGGACTACTTGATATCTCAGCTTCGAGGTAGGGTCGGTGGGTCGGTACGGAACGAAAAATCGTTCCAGGATTGAGATGTATAGTCCCTTTTCGTCTGCAGAGGTCGGCGCTTCGGCCAGAACGATCGGTCTGACCGGTTCGGCGTTGTCGTTGACGAATCCTTGTCCATATTGATCGATGAAGCGCCGGACGATCGTCGTCTTGCCGTTGTTCGAGTCTCCTGCGATGAGCAGGTTTGGCATACGATGGCGGATCGGTTTATTCAACAAATCGAGCAAGATGTCGAGCAGATTTTGTGCCCGCTTGTAGCTAATCCAGCGAGGTTGATCGATGAACGCGATGCGCTCCTGGTCGGACAGCGCCATGACACGTCGAAATTCCGGATGGAGATGTTCGTAGCTAGTCATGCAATGTCGTCGTAAGCATCCACGTCACCCTCAACAAACCCAGCGGAGACTTCGGTCTGATCTATTGGCGCCGGCGCCCCTTGTACAGGGCGTGGCTGTGCGGGGGTGACTTTGCGTTCGTGCTCTCGGCGACGTTGGGACTCTCGCCGAGCTTTTCGGGTCTTCTCTGCAGCGTCGTCGAGTAGTTCGCGTTGCTGTTGGATGGTCCTGGCGATACTTCGTGAGTCGACGCTTGCGGCACCTTCCTCCCGGAGTTTCTTCTTTGCCCGACGGAATTCCCAAATACTTGTAGCTGGGAACGAGAGATCAGCAGCCGGAATCTTGAAATACTGTTTGAGCTCCGGGTCGAAGAACAGGAGCGAGCTGATGTCTCGGGGATCGCGCCGGAATATGAACCTCGTCTTCTTGCCTGTCATTGGATGGGCAGCACCAATGTAAGGGCGAAGCGCTTCCGCGTAGTAGCCGATGTCGATTTCGACGCCAGTAGGTTGCACGGTACGTCGGTAGGCGGGCAGGAAATCACATTGCAGCGCCCAAGGATTTATAGGCAGCGCGGGAAGTCCACGACCTGGCATATCGTTTCCGTTGCCGAAGATTCCGATGTTCCATTGGCGTGTCGGTGACATTCCGATTCCGCTGTGCTTGTCGACGTGGTAGCGGCCACAGACCTCACGAATGAACCAGGTTTCAAGCTCAAGTTTGGTCAGCACGGCGTTCTTTGCCGAATCGTAATCCTGCCGTTCGCTTACCGAAGAGAAAGTGGTTCCAGGGATTTCATGAATCCTTCTGGCGAAGGTACCCAGAAGGCGTTCTATATGCGCTCCGTAGCGGGGCACTTTCACGGGCCGGTACACGACCTGTATGTTGTGCTGCACACATGCGTTCTGGATATCGCCAGCTCGAAATTCCGGCCCGTTGTCGAAATGTACTTTCGTCGGGAACCCCCACACAGGCCATTCTGCATCGATGCCGTGAGCTAGCAGCCACTGATCTTTGGGAATGATGGAGTGTGCAATGCACATCGCTACCGAGGTGACCGAAGGCGAGTCGAACGACAGGTAATATCCGGCAACCATCCGAGAGTAGACGTCGATGGCCAGCGTAAGCCAAGGGCGACCGATCGGACGGCGATAAATATCGTCGACCAGCTCGATGTCCAAGGGAGTGTGGTCGATTTGTATGACGTCGAGTGGAAAGCGCCCGTCCGGAAATTTCCCCGGAACGGGCTGAAATTTCTTCTTCGCCAATTCTTTGAACCCGCGTCGGCGAAGTCTTTCTCGCTCTGGAATGGCGTCGATACGCGAAACGATGGTCGAGGGGCTTGGGGGTTTGAGATTTTGCCGTGCGCATCGGATCGCCACTTCCTCGACAACGCTGGCTGGTCGAAGGCGCTGCTTGGTAAGATAGAGATGCTCGATCGCGGCTGAAATGACATCCTCGACTTCTGGGTTGATGCGATGCTTGCCACGAGTCCAACCTCGTTTCAGCGGGGCCAGCATGGACGATATCTGCATCGAGTTGTAGCGCTGGAGCCAGCGATACAGTGTGGCGGCGTGAACCCCGATTTCTTTGGCTCGCGCTTCGACGATGGGGCGGCCCGGGGTGCCTAATTCGATCAAGGGTTGAATCGCTTCGAGTCGTTTCCGCAATATCTTCCAGTCGGCGTCGGATATAGCCTCGATGTCGTTGTTCGTGTGGTGAGGAATTTCCAGCTTGGAAGGCAGAGGCTGCAGATCACGAATCAGCAGCGACATGGGCCTGCCGGTTTCGACGGCCTTGCCAATAACAGTTTCGAAATCGACCAACATCGCGATGCGATAGACGGTATCGCCTTTCTGAACTAAGGCGCCAACCTCTACATCGAGTCGACCGCGGATCGTACTGCCGACAAGATCATTGCCATCCACGCCGCTATTCCGTTCCATGGTTTGCTATCCATACGTGCAGCGAGCCATCGAGAGGACGGCCGATATCGCAGTCTAACTGCCGTGTCGCCAGAAGATGATGGATGAGCTGAAGGTTATCGGAGCGGTCGCTCCGCACGTTTCCGTAATGTGCGAGTAGCGTCTGAATCGAAGCAGTGCCCAGGTCAGAGGCGAGCCCTAAGAGTTTCCGGACCGCATCGGAGGAGAAGTACGTGCTCCGATAACGTTGAAGGAAACGGATGTTTTCGAAGGCGAGATCCCGAACACGCGATTCGTCGACGATGCGAAACTGCCAACCGCGTTCCCGCGCGTAGCGCCAAGCGGCCTTCCACTTAGGTAACGACTCACGCCAGGAGTCTTGCCACTCGGTTTTGTACTTAACCTCGATCAGTGTGGGCGGGATCAAATCATCGAAACGCACCCAGAAGTCAGGTGGGTAGACATACGTCTGGCCGTCTGAAGTGACGAAAGGGATCTGAGCAGGTTGAGGTACGATGTCTCGTACCCGAAGGGAAAATTCGGTACGAACCAGGAAATCGCGTTCGAGCGACGATTCGTATTCGATGCTCTTGATGCCGCGGAATGGAAAGAACCCGGACACGCTGCGGCGCGTCACACCGATCTTGCGTGTTTGTTGAGGCACAAACTCCCTGCTCTGTGGATCCATTCAGCGCCTTACCGACGTCGACATTATCAGCTTCACTGGGGCGGGATCTCGCAAGAAATGTCGCGTTGGTGTTCCAGGCCCAGGTCGATGCCAATCAAGCAGCCAGGATTCGGCGCACCAAGTCATCCTAAGGTTGATCACCGAGCTTGCAGGAGGTGATCTCTCGGTTTTTGCCCCCACAAATGATGACCCGCCGAACCGAGGGGTTGAAGAAGTATTGCGTGTGCGCCGGTCCTGGATTCTCGAAAAGCCACAGCACCCGTGGGCTGTTATGCACATAAGCATTCGTGAAATGAAACCGCGCTGATGTCTCAGAGGTGCCGGTCGAGTCCGTCGCATAAGGCTTTGACACCGCATAGGTGAGTAGGTCGTTCGTATCGCTGAAAGCCACGACTTCCATGGGAGGCTGATCCGTGGTCCGAACCAACGCCGCACAAGCAACAGGGTTAGCTCCGCAGGTGAGTTGTGGAAGCACCTCTTGAGGCGGCGCGTTCAGCGGGACTCCCGTGGGGCCCGCCGGAAAGGCAAACGCGAAAGGCACGTCGAGACGGAAGTTGCGCAGGTAGGGTGTATCTTTGTCCTCCGATCGGTATTGAGGCGGTACGTACGTCAGGCCTAGCAGCGGAAGTTGATTCGCCATCATGAAGGTCGCAGCGTTGCGCTGAAGTACATTGGATGCAACGGCGCCGCGTTGAGCAGTCGTGGAGCCGTGATCGAACGCGATAACGGCACGTGCCTGCTGCTGCCCTGTCATTTCGAGCAACGTGTCGTACACGATCCGGCTGCCGAGACTATGCGTTACAAAGATGACGGTGCGTGCTTTCGCCGATTCCGTTTGTGCTGCCGCCCAATCGCAATTAGAGCTGTCGAAGTCATCCGTGAGCGCCCGGCAGAGCGAATCAGCCATGGCGAAATTGATCTTCGTCCCGTAGGAACCGACGTACAGCACCGCATCAGACAGCAAACGATCAAGCGTCTGCTCCTTCAGGATGCGATTCATGAGCACCCGAGGCTGGTCGAACTCTTTGGGAATTTCGTTGGTGCAGGGGGTCTTTGCAACGGGTTCGGTTAGGTCATAACCCAGTTGCTTCGTCTTGACCCAACGAGTCAATCCGGACCAGGTGAGCTCCACGGCGCGCAACCTCGACGTCTTTCCGCCGAGCGAATAGTCGAACTCCCGCTTGGCAACCGTATAGGTCGATGCCGGATCAGGTGAGTTGTTCCAGTGTGCCGGATCCTGCAGAGGAACCTCCTTGTAGGAATCGGCCACCTCGTGCAACGACAATTCTTTCTGCGCATCCTGGTTGAGCCAACCATCGCTCTCGTTCAATGCATAGCCTGGGCAGTGATCGCCCACGCCATGGACAAAAACGAGAAGCATGCCATCTGTGGCGTCCTTCAGCTCCGATTTGAGCGACTTGATCTCACCTGGGGCATTCGTCTTCGCATCGCGAATGACGACGCTTGGTGAGCATCCCGCGAGGAAGAATGCCATTGCCAGAAGCGCAATAGCTTCGCCTTTTAGGACTCCCCATCGCGCCCTCTTGCGCGTCGTGCCCAGATGCTCCCAGTTGGCGAAATATCGAGTAAGTCTCCCTAAAGGCGGCAACGGATCTGGCTTCGCCTCGATCTTGTACGTTATTTTGCCCATATGATCCCCCTGAGGTCATTGAACAAGCGCTTCTCGATACACACGCCAATGCAGGCGGTTCTGCTTGTACAAGTTGTGCAGTTCAACACTGAACGTTGAGGGCATCGCAGGTTTGGTCGTCGAGTTCGATCCAAAGAGCAACCACTGGCACACCATCTCTCGACACCGGCGGACCGATGCGATGCGCGTGAATTCCGATTACTCTCAAAATTCTTTCGATACCAAGTGCGGTGAAAGTGACAAGACGAGTCGCCCCATGCTTCCTGGCAGAATAGACGACCGCCGAAAAAACCGTGCGGAATCGTTGTCGAGCTACTTCTCTAGACAGAGTGACGCCCGGTTGCGCTGGCGTTGTGGAGAACCTCGATAGCTCCCAGATATCAGGGCTGCAAGGTAAAGCTGCTCCATCAAATAGGTATGGAGAATCTTCGGCGAGCAAGTAGGGCTCGGTGGTGGGCAAGAGTCGCGCGCAGCCAGAAATCCTTCCGTTGGCGTCCTTGGCGATAACGTAGACGGTGCCAGCTCCGTCGAAACGGTCTCGTTCATATCCTGCCCGGCAGGGCAGATTCCATCCCAGTTTCCCTACGAATACGTCGTAACGGTATGCGGCCAGCTCCGTCTCTAACTCAGGGGGCAATTCGTCACGGGTCCCTTGCAATGTTGTCAGCATTTGCCCGCAACTCGTTTGGTGTTGTGGGCATTGCAGAGGAAAATTTCGTGTTAGGTAACTGTAAACTCTTACAGGTTGTGGCTACGGAGTTCGATCGCCTCTGTGAATGTCGAAGCAATTCTCGTCTGATGCCAGGGTTGCATCGAGAGCCAGGACTTCAAAAATGCGTTGGTTTGCCGCCACCCCAGATCAACACCGATTGGATCCAGAAGCATGACGTTGCTTGAAATCCCGTCTAGTGTCATCGTCGGTTTGCCACCGCGCTTGGCTTCGTACCAGCACCATCCAATGCTGACCGACAACAAATCATGTTTGCTAATCCACTCGCAGTACCCCGCACGAAACGCAACTATTTCTTCCAATGCCAGCTCCTCTGGGAGTTGCTCGTCAAGCCACATAAGGCGGTGGTCGAAAGGTAGGGAAAGGAACGTTTTCAGCGTTAGCCTGACGCAGGAACAGGCAAGTTCGGCCGTATTCTTGCTTTGTGTGACCATCATCACGGCGCTCCGCGGCGAAAAGGATAGAACTTTACTCTGGTTGTCTGGCAAGGCCACCTGTCAAAGTTCGCACAATCTTTAAGGGAGGGCGAAAATGAGTTGGCGCGAGAATTGTCTTTGGCGAATATCCCAGGCAGGTGAATCGAGCGATCAAGTCGTCAAAGAGCTGGCGGATATCTCGCATGATCTCGGATTTGACTACTGCTCGTACGTGCTGCACTTGCCTGTTCCTGTCCAGGACCCTTCTGTCGTCTGGGCTAGCACCTATCCGCAACAGTGGCTAGACCACTATTTCTCTCACAAGTATCTGGACATCGACCCGATGTTGAAGCGCGTCGTCAAAGAAACCGCGCCGCTGACATGGGCGTACGATACCTACGAGTCTCAACCGGCATTTTGGGAGGAGGCGAGTGCGCACGGCGTACGTTACGGTTGGGCTTCGTCGACTCATGGCGCGAAACACAGCACCGGCATACTTTCGCTCGCACGTTCAAATGATCCAGTTTCGGCAAGGGAACTTGATGAGTCGGAGGTCAAACTATTCTGGTTAGGGCATTTGGCTCACGGGGCCATTAGCAACTTGGAAATGGCGAAGCGGCAGGCGCAGCCAAATCAAGAATTGAGCATTCGTGAGCGCGAGGTACTGCGGTGGACAGCTGCCGGCAAGACCTCGGGCGAGATAGCTGCCATCCTAGGAATCTCGGAACGAACGATTACCTTCCACGTCACACGTGCTCTTCAAAAACTCAATTCAGTCAATAAAACTCAGGCAGTCATTACGGCGATGATGCTCAATATGCTGTATTGAGCAGAACTACCTGGATTCGCAATCCATTTGTCTCAACTCAATTCCTGAAGGCGCTTAGCAGCCTCCCGCTTACCCAATTTGCGCAGGGCCGCGATAGCAGGAAGTTGTGCACGCCGCGGCGATGACCGTTTTGTCTCCCAGGCGTATACCGACTGTCCGCTGACGCCGAGCAACTTCGCGATCTGCTCTGCCGACAGGCCGAGCTTCTTTCTCAAGGTCTTGAATCCATCCGCGCGAAAGCGCAGCGCAGTATCGGGCTCGGCAACGACGGGTATCGTCTTCTCGAGCACCTTGTCCTGGGCTTTGGTCTTACGTTCCAGCGCAGCAACGTGGCGCTTTAGAGCGGCAATGTCTCGGCGATAGATCGCGGCCGCCTTGTGCAAACTGGCGGTCTGTTGCTTGATTTCGCGTCGCGCCAAACGGCCGATTTCCTGCTTAAGAAGGTTGCTGATATTGGGCATAGATGGTCACGGCTCAGAATTCTTTGACCCAGTATAGGAAGAAAACTGAAAAAAGTCGCTATCACAGAACTGCAAGCATTGCACCTGTAACAGTTGACAGTCACATCTCTCCGGATATCCAGCAAAAATGTTGGTGCGATCTGCCTCTTGGTGCAGCGCGTACTTAAGGCGGGCGCACGCCGTGGAATTCACGGTCGAACGGAGGAAGCAAGCGGGGATGAGCGCGTTGTTTCGACAGGAAGTCCGCGATCCCAAGCGCAACGCTTGGCTCGGGCCAACTGATCTAGCGATCCCTGGATCGCATCGCGTGACCGCAAGTCTATGCGCTGCGGCTCGCGCGCTTCTCATTCGTATACCTCACTTAGGGCGCTACGACCGCCAACGGCAGATTTCCGGGGCATCTCTTCGTCTGCGAGCTGCCGCCGCAATAGCAGTTGGCACCGTATGTCAAACGCCGGCGTGTGATGCGTCGTTGAAACAGCCGACGATTCAATACGCGGTTTAATGGTCCGCGGTATTAGAGTAAGGACATTCAAAATGCCCGATCCGCAGTCACTTTTTCGGACAGAAGCTCTCCACTCTAGGCAAGGTAGATCACTCGGTTCTGTTCGTTTGACCGCAGGTCCCTACACAAAGGTTGCGGCAATCGTTGCTTTTGTCCTCGGTGTCGCAGTTGTGTGCATATTTTTTTTCGGCACATTCAATCGAATTGAGCGAGCCGATGGATTGCTGGTACCTGCTGATGGCCTCGTGAATATCGTCGCTGGCCGCACCGGCACAATCGCACGAATTTTCGTTCGACAAGGAGCAACTGTTCGCGCCGGGGATCCGGTGCTGTCTCTCTCCACGGAACGCGTCAGTACAACTCTGGGTGACGCGCTGGCCGTCAGCGCAAAAGAACTCCGGCATGAGCGCGACCGCCTACGACAAGGCATAGCCGATGCAGAAGAGCTAGCGCGACAAAAGCAAGCGGGACTGGAAGTGCATCTGAAGGTGCTTCGCGCGGAGATAGAGCAGGTTGGCCGGAGGCTAGCGCTTCAAAAGAAGCAAGCGGAAAGTGCTCATATAATTCTCGAGAAGATTGCCCCGCTTGAAGCGAAGGGATACATCTCAGGAATTCAAGTTCGACAGCAAGAATCCGCCGCTCTCGAGTCGGACTCGCAAGTGGAATTACTGAAATCCGAGCTACTGGGAGACCAAGAGAAGGTTGCGTCCACAGAGAACGAGTTGCGAAGCCTTCCACTGGTTACTGCGACTGATCGGCACGGAATGGAAGACAGAGAGGCACAAATAGATCAAGCACTAGCTGAGCTGGAAGCTGAACGTGACGGATTGATTCGCGCGTCGGCGGATGGAGTGGTCTCGTCAATCCTCGTGCAAAACGGATATCCCGTTACTGCCAGCGAGACCCTAATGATCATCGTTCCGAAAGACTCTCCGCTTCAGGGACGCTTGCTGGTTCCGAGCACCACCATGAGTTTCATCAAGATCGGCTCTCTGGTGGATCTTCATTATTCGGCGTTTCCCTATCAACGGTTCGGCAGCTATCGGGCGCGAATAATCGAAATTTCTCACAACGCATTGACCTCAGAGCAGGCAACTTCCCTGCTCGGCCGTTCAGCTCCAAGTGGGTTATATCGAGTGGACGTCGCTCTCGATTCACAGTCGGTTGAATCGGGCGAAGCGTCATTTCCATTGATGCCCGGTATGGCGATCGAAGCGAGAATCGACGTGGAGCGACGCAGGTTGCTAGAGCTCCTGTTGGGAAGAGACGTTCGTCCTAGTCCATCTAAAAAGGCTTCCTGAGCAACTGCCATGTCGCCGTTCGATTTTCATAGATCACGTCACAGGGCGCTGCCGATTGTCTTGCAATCGGAAGCTACCGAGTGTGGATTAGCCTGCCTGGCCATGGTGGCCTGTTTCTTCGGATACGAAACAGACTTGCCCAGCCTGCGACAAAAGTTCTCCCTTTCTCTCAAAGGCGTTACGTTAGCGCGGCTCATTGATATGGCCGACAGTCTCCAGCTTGGTTCTCGCCCATTACGAGTTGAACTCGATCATTTGGCGCGAATTTCAACTCCCGCGATCCTACACTGGAATTTCAATCATTTCGTCGTTCTAAAGTCGGTTGCTAGAGACTCCATCGTCATTCACGACCCCGCAATAGGTGAACGCAGGCTGCCGCTGGAGGAAGTGTCGAATTGCTTTACGGGTGTTGTCCTCGAATTGTTCGCAAATCGAGAGTTCAAGCCGCGGAAATCAGAGGGACGTATGCAATTGTCCCGCCTCGTCGGACGAATTAGCGGGCTGCGCACTTCGCTCTTTCAGGTCTTTGCACTCGCGATTTTCTTGGAGCTATTCACTCTAGTCGGCCCACTATTTGTTCAATCAGTAACTGATCAAGTCCTAACCAACCACGACGGCGATTTGCTGACCGGGCTAGGTCTCGCATTTCTATTCTTTGTGTTGCTTCAGGCAACGCTCATCGGTATGCGCGGGTTAGCTGTGATCAGCCTGGGAGCAAACTTGAATTGGGCATGGACGAATAACGTCTTCAACCACCTAATCAGGCTTCCCGAATCTTTCTTTCAAAAAAGGTTTATCGGCGACATCGTGTCGCGATTCGGCGCAATCGCCGTGATCCAGCAAACCCTCTCCTCGCGTTTTGTTGAGGCGATTCTTGACGGGCTGATGGCCGGATTCACGATTCTCCTCCTACTATTTTATAGCCCGCTGCTCTGCGCGGTCACCCTGGCCTCATTCCTCTCGTACTGTCTTCTGCGATTGGTCAACTTCCGCTTTTTGCGTGAAGCTAATCTGCAGCAGATTACTGCGGCGGCCCGCCAACAATCCTTGTTTCTGAGCACCATCCAAGGTGCACGTGCAATTCGCCTATTCAACCGAACCGGCGCGCAAGCCACTCGATTTGCGAATCACACTGCAACTGTTCTTGATAGCTCCATCCGCGTGCAACGATGGAATCTCGCGTTCATCGTGCTGAATCGCCTCGTCTTTGGCGTTCAAGGAGTAGTCACGGTTTGGCTTGGGGCCGAAATTGTCTTGCGTGGCGATCTAACCATCGGAATGCTCGTCGCGTTTCTTGCCTATAGCACTCAATTTTCGATACGCGCCAGCAGTTTTATTGATTACACGGCGGACCTAGGCATCCTCCGCCTTCAGGTCGAACGTTTATCCGACCTCGTTCTGGCCGAATGTGAAGCCGTAGACGACGGTCGACCGTCTGCATCGGAGCCCGAACCTAGCATTCGGCTGAGCAACGTGAGCTACCGCTATGGTGATGGCGAACCTTGGATCCTACGAAATCTATCGCTGCAGATTGGTGCGAGCGAATCTGTAGCCATCGTGGGGGAATCGGGATGCGGTAAGACGACCCTCGCCAAAATTTTGCTGGGCCTTCTTGAGCCGCAAGAAGGGAAAATATTGGTCGGAGACATTGATCTCAAAATTCTCGGCAAAAATCGGTATCGCAACATGCTTGGAACAGTCCTCGAAGACGACGTGCTCTTCGCGGGATCAATCGCCGAAAACATTAGCTTCTTCGATATAGACGAGACACAGATTGCCATCGAATCAGCCGCTCGACGCGCTGCGATCCACGAAGAAATTATGGCTATGCCCATGGGATATCAGAGCCTTGTCGGCGATATGGGAAGTGCCTTGTCGGCGGGGCAAAGGCAGCGGGTCTTGTTTGCGCGAGCGCTCTATCGAAACCCGCGCATTCTTCTTCTCGATGAAGCCACGAGCCGCCTCGACGTCGGCAACGAACGGCGGGTCAATGAAGCGGTGAGAAAGATGAATATCACACGAATTTCTATAGCCCACCGCCCGGAAACGATTGCGGCAGCTGACCGAGTCATTGAGATATCTCGCGGACAAGCGATCGACGTTGTTGGCTACCAGCGTATTCCTGCGTAACGATGTGTTTTTC
>Ga0105240_10008702_pt1 | contig 14484 bp, 14 predicted proteins | sample KBSC54metaG_FD_80426 | JGI IMG/M metagenome (GOLD analysis project Ga0105240, IMG submission 80426) | Corn rhizosphere microbial communities from Kellogg Biological Station, Michigan, USA - KBS C5-4 metaG | ecosystem: Host-associated > Plants > Roots > Rhizosphere > Soil | place: Michigan, USA... | reverse complement strand
TCAGTTGCAACGAGCTGATGAAAGAATTGAGCAAAAAAAGATATTCTCATCTCGTTCTTGATATCATCCTATCGGATGGCAGCACGCTTGAAATATTGCCCAATATCCGCCGGGTATACCCGGATCTTCGGGTCATGGTATTCTCCATGCAGCCGGCAGAAGTATATGGTAAGGCGCTCAAACAATATGGCATCGACCATTACCTTCCCAAAACAACCCCCGAAGAGGAAACCATCCGTCTTCTGCAACGATTTCTCCAAAATGAGCAACCCTTACGGGACCAGGGGTCTTTAAAATATCCCAATAACCCCTTTTCAGCGCTGGCGCCACGGGAACTGGAGATCCTGCATTACGTTTTGAAGGGGTTTGGAACAAAAGAGATCGCCGAGACCCTGAATGTAAGGATGAATACCGTCAGTACGGTGAAAAACCGGATATTTGAAAAGACACATACAAACAACCTGAAAGAGCTGATTGAGCTGGCCACATTATATAATGTAAATTATTAAGCTGTATCTTGAGGCCGTATAAAGCCTTACTATGCCATTTCGCCATTTGCTGATCCTTTTCTTTTTGGGGAAATGTTTTACCGCACCAGCCCAGGCAATTTCCAGCTACCGGATAGAACGTTTTACGACCGACAACGGCCTGAATTCCAATGGCATAAAAGGGTTGCAATGGGATGAGACCACCGGTTTTCTCTGGATTGCCACCGAGGCAGGCGTCACCCGGTATAACGGAACGGATTTTCTTACTTTCTCCAAGGCCAATACCCCCGAGTTTTCTTCAGATCGAATGTTATTCCTGTTTAAGAACCTGGAAGGAAGGATCTTTACAGCTGATGAGACAGGCAATATTTTCTTTGTCATGCAAAACCGGCTGCAATTCCTGGAGCAGGCAAAGCTGGATGCTCGTCCTTCTACTTTCAAGCTCATCGGCCTGATGGCGTCAGGAAAGATGTTTCGTCAATCGTCCGAACGGCCTGCAACTCATTTTGGGTTCGATTTCCTGGAGGAAACGCTGATCCCTGTCAGCGAAACACGGATCATATTGTTTCGTAAGGACACTTTATACGATTACCGGGAAGGGAAACCAGCGCCTGCACCCATTACCGTCGTAGAACCCGGATCCAAAGCATTCTATCTGGGAGGGCAGCTTTTTATATACACCCCCTCGCACGGATTTTTCCGGCTGGACATGGAGAGCCTGGACCGCACATCCGTGCCATGCCTGTTTGAGCAGGACCACTCTCCGCGCAGGGAATCACTTCCAGCAGTTCCTAAAGAAGGAAAACTCTTCTGGGAAAGCGGCACGCAATATCCCATCCTGATCGCAGGGCCGCAAGCCTGGCTGCTGTCCTATACAGACGGGCGATTGACAGCCCGTTCCATCTGTGAGGCCGTGCCTACGGATGCCCTGTTATCCTACGCAGGGTATAATGAAAAAAGCGGGATCTTCTTTCTGGGCACCAACTCCAGGGGCATTATCATCATCCGGAAGAACAGCGTACGTCCGGTGAAACTGGAAAAACCGTCCACCGATAAAGTGACATCTACCTACAGTCAGCTCGGGTTGCCGGGCGGAGCCATCCTCACCAGTAACGGAGATATCCTGGGCGGAACACCTTTCCCACCCCCCTTCCGGCCTATACAGGGAATTTTCAACAACTTTATTTATACAGATCCCGACAGCGTCCTCTGGTACAGCCGGGGCGACAGTATTTATTCCTATACTTACCGGACCGGTAAGACCCATATAATCCCCGCCGGGAAAGGTTCCATCACAGACGGCTTTACCCGGGCCGACAGCAGTCTTTACATCGCAAATGCCATCGGTATCGGCGTATTACGGGAAGAAAAGGTGGACTACCTTTACCGCTATCCCCAGGCAGATGTCAACAGCAATGTCCCTTTTGCCATGCTGGAGCTCAGCCCCGGCGTATTGGCCATTGGATCCTGCAATGGGCTCTTCACTTTTGATATCCATGACCGCCGGCTGGACACTTTGCTGCATGCCCAGGGCTCCTGCGTCCGCGCGCTATGGAAATACAAAGATTATTTGTTCATCGGTACCTATGGCAAAGGCATCTATATCTGGAAGAATGGAGTGTTGAGACCCATCCCTGCAGATAAGAACAATTATCTTCAGTATGCACACTGCTTTGTGCCCGACAAACTGGGATTCTGCTGGATCAGCAGTAATAGGGGATTATTCCGGGCCAGGCCTTCGGATATGGCTGACGCCTTTGAAAAAGGCAATACCATGGTATACTACCATTACTACGGCAGGAACGACGGCATGGACATCTCAGAGCTGAATGGCGGCTGTACCCCCTGTGCGCTGTCGCTGAACGACACCACCGTGTCCTTTCCATCCATGGACGGGCTGGTGTGGATAGATCCCAACCGGCTCCCGACACAACTGCCCGAAGGAGCCATCTATATCGACGCATTCACAGCAGACGGCAAAAAAATGAACCTTTCTTCCCTACTCAGACCAAGCCTGCCTTCCAATACCCGTGAATTGTCTTTCACCCTGGGCTTTCCTGCCTGGGTCAATAAAGAGAATATCTACATCGAATATAAACTGGAACCCTATTGGAAGCAGTGGAGGACATTGGATATCCAGAACACTCCCACGGTGAGCTTCAGCAATCTCCCTCCGGGCGATTATATATTGAAACTGAGAAAACATAATGGATTCGGCAGCGACAATTACGTCACGACCGAATCTTCCTTCCATATCGACACATACTGGTACCAGCAGCCCTGGACCTGGCTGCTGGGTCTTTGCCTCCTGACAGGCCTGATAGTATGGATCGTTGGCTTGCGTACCCGCCAGTTCCAGGTAAGGCAAAACAAGCTGGAGCAACAGATCGCCATCAAGACAAGGGAGCTGAAACAAAAGAACGAAGAGCTGGAAAAAACAGATCTGATCAAAACAAGACTTATTTCCATTATCAGTCACGACCTGGTAACCCCACTGAAATTTCTCCACCTGGCCGGCAAAAGCCTTATCGAGAAGAAAAGCGAACTTCCTGATGAACTGCAGAGAGAGACCATCACAGAGATCATGAATACTTCCAAGGAGTTGGAGCTGCTGTCAACCAATATCCTCAATTGGATAAAATACCGGAATGAAGACAGAAGACTTGCAAAAGAGAGCTTCAACCTGCATTTGCTGGTCCGCCAGTTGTTCGGTCTTTTTAATTCCATGGCCAAACAAAAGCAGATACAGCTGATTAACCAGGTGGATGAACAATTGTCTCTTTACCAGTTCATCGAGCCTGTAAAGATCGTATTGTATAACCTGGTGCTCAACGGCATCAACTTCTCTTCCGAAGGGCATATCAAAGTCAGCAGTGAACCGGCGCCTGAGGGAATAGTGCTGATCATCGAAGACACAGGGGTAGGTATGACGCAGGAACAGATCAACAACATTATGGCGGATCATTTTATTATATCGTCGGCCAATGTAGACAGACGTAAAGGGAACGGCCTGGGTTATCTCATCATTAAGGACCTCCTGAAGATCATCCGGGGCAGCCTGTCCATTCAAAGTGAAAAGAATAAAGGCACCCGCGTCCGTGTCCTGCTGCCGATGCCATCTGCGCTGACCACATCCATTACTTTATGATCTTTTCCCCGCATGCACATACAGCTCTTCCCAATCAGGCCCTCCGCCACTCCTGGTCAGGGGTCTGAAGCCGGCCAGCCTGCAGTACTGTTTTTCCTGGGGGCGGAGAATATCCAGGGCCGCGATCAGCCTTCCCACTTCAGGGAAAGTAAAGAGACAATCGGAGCAGGCTTGCCAGATAGCAGGAGCGAATGCATCCGCATCACGACCGTCCACCATAGGCAAACGCTCCAGCCGGATCTTATAATCACCCGGTCGGGATGCGTAATGCCGTCCAAGGCTGTTTTGCTGCATGCTATAGACAGTGACAAGAAAAGCAGGCTGTTCATCAATGAACCCCATAAACGATTGTCCCAGGTCCGAGAGAGTGAGAAAGTCCAGCTCCTCTTTCTTTGTCCGGTAAAGCGCTTCTGCCAGATCCTTTCTTTCCGGCAATTCGAGGATGGCAAATTCCCGCAGCAGGGATTCGTCGATAGCGAGTGATAAAGGCCTGAGAGAAAGGTTTATACCTTCGTTGGGTAACCGCTTTATACAGATCTCCCCGTACATGATGTCCGGGTCCAGCGGCTGACATAATTCTCCGGCGAAGGGTCTTTTATTATCGTCGTTCATAAGAAGGTTTACGCAATTGATAAAATTAATTTATATCACTAATACATTAACGTAAAACTTTTATAACCTCTTATAAACTATTAAATGTATACATCTATAAGCTCCGGGATAGTTAGTTGATCACTCCACATATGTCTCTAACAAAACCCGGATCGTCAGGTCCGGTAACAAAACCCGACCATCAGGGCCGGCAATCAAACCCCGGCCGTCCAACAAAATCCCAACGGTCAGGGCCGGTAATCACAACAAAAAGGGCCGATCTCTCGATCAGCCCATGGGTATAGGGGGTAGGGGTTGATGGTCAGTAGTTGTTGATAACGACAGATTCTTCCAGGTATTTTTGCGTCGGATGATAAATAAACAGGCAGCTGCCACCCTTTACAGCGCGGATGATCCGGGGACTAACGCCGGTGGGCATAGCCGGGCAACCCAGGCTGGTGCCGATGACCCCGAAATCGCTCATGTACTGTGGGTTGACGTAATTCGAGCCATGCAATACGATATTCCGCCGGGACGCCATGTCATTGTATCCGGTGTCTATCCCGTTGATACGCAGCGAAAGACCATTACGGCCAATGTATGTCCTGCTGGTAATATAGAATCCCAGGCTGCTTTTAAAAGATTCGGGCTCATTGGAAAAAGAAGTAGCATATTCTTCGCCGGAGTTTTGTCCATGTGCCACATAGGTCTGATATAACAGCTTCTTCTTACGGACATCGATGACATATAACCGCCGGTTGCTGGAAGGCTGGCTGAAATCACAGATGGTAAGTACGCTCTTCTTGCGGATAAGACCTTTCTTTAACATGTTGTGATAACCGCGCCAGGCATATTCGAAGGCCTGTTCATCGAGACCGCTGTTTTCCAGCGACATGAAATTATAAAGGATCACTGCTTGATTGATCACCATCTTCAGCTCGACAGCTTTCGCGGCGGCAGCGGCATGGGATCTGGCGGCAGCCGTAGCCATCGTGATCATACGTGCGCCGGAGGAGGCCGCCATATGCACACGCACGCCGGCAGCAACCTTAGTTAGGTTGACCGAAGTAGCCAGGTGAATACGGTTGACGTCTGCAAGGCGGAAAACTGTTTCCCCTTTCTCTGAATACAGGGGAGCAGCGGTCAGCGAACTATAGTTGACAAATTTTTTAATAACTGCTGAGGAATAATAGGGCTGTATCAGGTCCTTATCGTATGGCTTTTCAGCGCCATCATCTTTACTGCTGCCCGTTATGGAGGGAGCAGTCAGTATCATGGAAGATAAGGAAACCTTACATAAAAGGCTGGTCAGGATTCGCATGGGAGGAATTTGGATTTTAGTTGAATAGGGTTTTAGCGTTAGTTCTCTCTTTTTTGTTTCATTTTCAAGAGTTGGATTTAATAATGAATGTGTTTCTTTCCACCAGTACATTATCCTTATACAGCTCGTACTGAAAGAAACCTGCGTGGCGGAAATTCACTTTTTCAACAATCAGCAAAGAATCCCGGATATGCCTGATCTCAAACAGGAGTTGATCCCTGTCGTCAAAGAAACGGATCTTGTATTTCCCCCGGTTGATGGGTACAACGATCGCAAGATCGCTGTTCCTTTCCTTCCGGACATACCTTGAAGGGATCCGTTCTTCGACCGGACTAAGCCATCCGGTATCCTTAATAATATATAACGTCGAAATCCCGGAAATATGACTATTCCGGGAGGAAGAATAAAAAAAATCACCTGGGGCACCATCAGCAGCGGTTGTCAGCAAAATTGCCGTGGCAAGAAAGGCAAGCATCTTGTCTTTCCAGGATAATGGATATGACATCTTTTCAGATTATATATGTAAATCAACCACTAATACGCTTTTCCTGATCCTCACCGTTATCCTTGGCGACTACAGCTGCTGTCCCCTTTCTCATCGGTATCACAGGTATATTTAAGTCCTTTATTTTCAGCTCCAATTCGCAGTATTCTTTTTGTACCTGGAGGATCTCAGCGCTGACCTGCATCACTTCTTTTTCCAATTCTGCTATTTGTCTGTTCTTTTTGGCAAGTTGCCGGCTACGAAAGCCGAATCCGGTCAGCGCAGCCAACCCGATCAATACAAAAAGAACGACGATATTGATAGTCAAGTCGAAATCGGGCATAACTAAACGATTTAAGGTGTCCGGAAAAGAGGTATCCGGGAAAACCTGTTTTCCATTTTTATCGACGGGTAAAACGTTCCGGTGAAATAGTATGCGCGCAGGGACAATACGGGGAAATGTAGATTTTGTCCATAGAATACAGATTTTAATTTGTGCTAAAATTACCCCCCCTTGTTGCCCCGTTTTACTCATTCCACAAAAAATACCCCCTCATAAGGACAAATGGGAGTTAAAACCGGCTCCAGGCATACGACAACGGGTTTTTATTTCGTTGCATTTCCTGCTTACCCACGCTTTTTTTCTACCCAATACTGCTATATCGTTTTATTTCTATTATTTTGGTGTTGTAACATGGTTTAAGGCATGATATGATAAGAAAGGATGTTAGGTGGTGGGACGCCACCTGGTTCTTATTGTTAGCTGGTTTGGCAATGCTCCTGTTGCTCGTGGCGCTGGTACAGATCTGGTTGAAGCTAAGACATAAGCGGAAAGAAGACCGGGCCAGAGCAGAGCGATCCGCACAGGCATTGCTGCAAAGCAGCAATCTCCGGGAGAAACTTATCTCATTGGTAATCCATGACCTCCGCAGCCCATTGCGTTTCGTCTCCTTACTGGCAAGCGACCTGCTTGACAATCAGTCGAATTATTCGTCCGAGGAGATAAAAGAACGTATATACTGGATCAAGAAAGGGACACAGGATATCTATAACTTCTCTGAAGACTTCCTGCTATGGGTGACCAGCCAGCGGGATAATTTCAACATTACCAGGCGGCAGATATACCTGCGGCCTTTACTGCAGGAGATCCACGATTTCTTCCTGGAACAGGTACAGCAAAAAGGAAATAACCTTTCCTATTCTGCGGAGGAAAGCCTCACCACCTGGTCAGATCCACACATCCTCATTACCATCATACGCAACCTGGTAGACAATGCCAATAAATATACGGATGGAGGAAAGATCGTTCTTCGCGCTTATGAAGAAGATGCTCAATTATGTATTTCCGTCAGTGATACAGGGAAAGGCATGAGCCCCAAACAGACAGCCTATTTTATGCAGCAGGTAAGCCTGGATCACATTCAATCCGGAAGCCAGCTGGGACATAAATTCGTCTATGACCTTACCCACCGGCTCAACGGCAGTGTATCTATAGAGAGCAGGGAAGGCGTGGGAACGACTGTATGGTTGAAATTCCCCCTGCCCGGACCGCCTGAGGTCCGGTAACCAAACAAAAAAAAGCCGGACTCCAGGGAGCCCGGCCATTCTTGAATGAGTCGACAGGAGGTCAAGGGATTTTATGCGAGGTTGTCCATTTGCTTTTTATATTTCCCCGGTGTTATCCGGTAGATCTTTTTGAACGCCAGTATGTAATTGCTGATGCTCGAATACCCTATCTCATAGGCTATCTGACTGATGGATTTGACATTGTCGGCAATCATTTCCCTGGATTTTTCTATCCTTTTATTGCGGATATATTCCGAGATAGTCATCCCATGCATCGATTTGAACAGAAAATTCAATTTATGATAGCTGGTATAGGTCTTTTTCAGAATGGCATCGACCGTAAAAGTATCGCTGCAGTAATATTCCGAGATATAAGACTCTACCTCCCGGATCAGGCTTAGATCGTCCTCGTTGTCGATACCGGTAGAGGCGTTCACACCGGCAAGATTACGATGCCTGCTGCAGAGAAAATGCTCCAGGAGACAGAGTGCATGATTCTGTATCTCCAGGAGATTGCCCATATGCTCGCTTCCATGCTGATGGGAATAAGCAGTAATGGCGGCAAACAGCGTCAATTGTCTACGACCCAGCCGGCAGGTAACGATATTGCCTTCTCCCTCCAGTGCCTGCTCGATTTTCATAAAGTTGGGGTTGGTCTTCAGCATCATGTCGATCCAGTCGGAGGATATAAACAGGGTCACAGCCGACAACTGAATGGGCTCAAAGCTCCGCAACAGCAGAGGTTGGGTAGCCTGGGCCAGCAGGCCTAATCCGGGGCTTGCCTGCTGAAATCCATCCTTACTATCACCCAGGGCTATCTGAAGATCGCCTTTGTAATTGATGAACGTAAGCAACAGGCCATTCTCCATGGCCGGGATGGAAAGATCCAGCTGGTCGGCCGACACTTTCCAACAGGTGATCTGCAGCCCCACGGGTAATTTTTCGGTGAACCGGGGAGGAGGTGCAGCATCCAGATCATTAGCGACGGCATTTAGGGGTTTCATAGTCATGTTTGCCTGGTTAGTATTAGGGGTGGGTCAAAATGGGTCAATGAGGGTTGAGATAATGCCAGGGTGAAAAACCATACTCTTTTTTAAAGGCCAGTGTAAAGTGCGAAGGATTGGAATATCCGATCTCCGTGGCTACTACCTTCACAGGCACTTTATTATCCAACAGTTTACGGGCATGTTCCAGCTTATTCTTCTGATAGTATCCGAATAAGGTCTCTCCATAGTATTTCTTGAACTTCGTCTTGAGACTGGTGGGGCTCATCGCAGATATACGGGATAATTTCTCGATACCCGGAAATTCCTGTCTGTAATGCACGCAGAGATGCTGCTCTACCTTGGATAAATTATGTGTATCCTGATTGCTGAGATAGTTGCCGTCTTTTGACAGCTTTTCCATCACAAAGAACTGTTGCAGCAGATACTCCACCAGGATAGATACGTTACGGACGGTAAACAGCTCGCGAAAAGGATGCTGGACGATCTCGGACATAAAATCATTCAGCAACAGCCGGTATTTGAAAGTAATAGGCCAGCTCAGTGAGGAGGTGTTATCGCCCGCCTGTAATATGTTCTGGATAACACCCGCATCGAAATCATCGATAAGATGTCCCATGCTCGACTTCTGCACCCGTACGATCAAAGCCCGGATCGTCTTTTCCTTGGGATAGCTCACCAGCTTGCCGTAGCTGGCATCCGTAATAGATACCGAAGAGCTATGCTTATCGCCGGGCATACCCATATAAGTGAAGGAAAGATCAGTATCCACTTTTCCGGGAAAGCTGATATCATCAAAACATAAAATGTAAGAAGATGCACTGCGGGAAGGTAAGAAACTGAACGTAAGATCTTCAGAGAGCATGGCTGTATTTATAGCCAGGACTTCGATACCGGTGGATACACCGGCCACAGTCATAAAGCCTTTTCCATTTTTTCCCGAAAAATAAAGCACCGAATCAGTAACGATACAAGATTTGTCTTCTGCCATCACCTCAAAACATTTCAGAAAAGATTCTGAATTTTCAAGAGATACATAACTCATTGAACTTAAATTTATATGTCCTTTGGACAACGAACCCGGTTCGTTTGCGCCCTTAACGTAAAGAACTTATACAGGCTACTAATCTATATAAGCTGATTTTTCTGCCCCGACAAGTTATTAATAAGGCACCCGCGCTGGTATAGTAAAAAATTTAATTGAATGTAGTTTTTCGACTACAAAAACAATTTCAGTTATCGAATTACCGATAATCATTATGTATATAGCACTATAAAGAAATATATTTCATTTTTTCTTCATGCAGCGACCATGTCTTCTTGCGTAAGCAAAAGACTATTCTCAATTATTGAAAGTCTTGATTTATTAAAACATTTGTCGGGTCCACACCATTACCTATGATAAGAAAATCCATACCTGCATGAATAATTTGTCAAAAAAACAAGGTCCTGATCAGGACTTACGATCGCTTCTCAAAACCCAGCACAAAAGAGTTTACTCCATCTGCCGTTTTTTCGCCAACAATTACAAAGAGCACCAACGTCTTTTCGCCGATATTATCTCGGCAGCCTCCCAAAGCATTCGTTCAAGACGGGGAGATGAGAGCAAACAAGTGCTGCTGCTGAGAGCTTGTATCAATATGGCGGCCCTTCATTCCATCACCCTGGGAATGCAGCCTGCCAGTGACCGGAGTATTCGATTCAAATCCCCTGACTATCAAAAAAATATGCTTCAATTCAGGGAGCGCATGGGCGAAATACCCGATTATGAGAAAATGCGGCTGTTCTTACAATTTGAGAAAGTTTCGCCGGAGGAGATTGCCGATCTGACAGGTCCTTTGCCCTCCAAAAGGAATATCGTTCCGAAGGAAGGGGTTAAAAAGAATTTTATCCCTTACCTAAAGGAAAAACTGATATGGAGCTAAAACACCTGAAAGATTCCTGGGACAAATTCCCGGAAGTCTCCATGGAAGAACGTCCGGTACTTTCATCGGACCTGGAGAAGATCGTAGTAAAGAATCCCCTCTCCGACGCATTTTATCTTAAAAATAAGATCCTTTTGCGGATCGTCGCCGGCGCTTTGCTACTGCTGTACAATATATATCAGCTGAGAGCCCAGTATATTACAGGCGGCAACGGTATAGACAGGCAGGTGGCCATCCTCGTTGTATTGGTCTATTTTATTTATTTCCATACAAGGCTGCTGTTTTTTGCAGACTACCCAGCCTTATTGGGTCTGCAGCTGATGCCCTTCCTGCAAAAGATCGAGACCATCCTGGATAAGTACATACTTTCTTTTGGCGTAGTAAGTATCCTTTCAGGATTTTATACCCTGGCCATCCTGGAAAAGATCTTTTCCACGGGCAAAACCGGGGCTTTACTGTCCGCACACGACAGTAATATATATAAGTGGCTGATCATTATCTTTCTGTCTGTCAACTTTTATATCCTTTTTCTCCATACCATCATTCCTAAATACAAAAAAATGCTGGCTGCCGTCAAAAAATATAAGGAGGGCATCGGCGTCCGGCCACAAAAAAAATAAAACTCAGCCCGCCGGGGACATTAATATAACTTATATCGTCTATATTTGGTGCGAGAACCCTATACAAACCGAGACTCATGCACACCATTTTAATCGCAGATGACCACTCCATTGTCCGTGCCGGACTAAAACTATTGATCAATAGTAGCATCCGGGATGTGGCCATCGATGAAGCTGAAGACGGAGAAACGGTGATCAAAAAAATGCGATCTGCAAACTTTGATCTGCTGATACTGGATATTAACATGCCCCATACCGAGTCTTTTAGCCTCACCACTTATTTACTGAAAGAATACCCTTCCCTGAAGATCATCATCTTCACGATGAACCAGGAAGTATTTTTTGCTAAAAGGTTTTTGAAGATCGGCGCCCATGGTTACCTGAATAAATATTCAAAGGAATCCGAGATCAAATATGCCATTCAAAAAGTACTGAGTGGTAAACGTTATATCAGCGATAACCTCGCGGAGATCCTGTCGGGCGAGCTGACAAAAAAATTAAAGGACAATCCTTTCGAGGACCTCTCCGACCGGGAGTTCGAAGTAGTGCTGCAAATGTTGAAGGGAAGCTCGGTCTCGGAGATCGCCAATACATTAAGTCTCCATAAATCCACTGTTGGTACCCATAAGACCCGCATTCTGGACAAGCTGAAGATCTCCAATACGGTGGAGCTGATCAACCTGGCCCGCCTTTACGAGATCATATGATCAACTAAAAAACCTTTCCAGCGCTTTACGGACACCGTCATTGTTGTTGGTATCGGTGACATAGTCTGCTGTGGCCTTGATCTCATCGGGAGCATTGCCCATCGCTACACCCATGCCCGCAAATTCGATCATTTCCCTGTCATTGTAATTATCGCCCATGGCGATGACCTCTGCCCGATCGATGTTCATCCGTTGGATCAGCCAGCTGACGGCATTGGATTTGGACCCACGGGGATCCATTACTTCAAGATAAGTAGGCTTGGACGGGTAAATATTCAGCCGTCCGTTGTACACCGACTTCAAATGTTGCTGTATCTCATCGATATTGGCCGCCTCGCTCATCACCATCATCTTATTGGGAGCTATGCCACGCTGGCGCCAGTCCTTTACAAGGTCGGTAAGCGGCGCCACCTCAAGCTGTGTATCCATGATCCTTTGCTCATAATTGGTCCAGGCATCTTTCCATTCCGCAAACCATTCCCGCTGCAGATAGTAGGCAATAGTAGCCTTGAAAGGCCTCACCTTCTCCGATACGGCGGTGGTGACATCCAGGTCGATCCTTACATCAAAAACAGGCTGCCCCTGCTCTACAATATAGCTGCCGTTGAGACTTACCAATGGGTAATGGTCAGGAATGCCTATGGACCGGAAAGTAGGTAGAATGGCGTTCAGCGGCCTGGCGGATACCAGGATCACCGGAATACCCCGGCTGGTAAGGTGACGGATAATATCCTTTGTGGGCTCGCTGACGGAATGGTCTGATCTCAATAGGGTCCCATCCATGTCCAGGAATACTGCCTTATACATGCGTTGCTATTGGGTTAAGGGGGCGAAATTATGACATTCCCCGAACGAATATTCACTAAACCCTTATATAAATTTTCTTCACATCCAGCCATTTACCGACCGCCCAGCAAAGCAGCATATAGCAAAGGGAAAAAAGCAATGACCCGAAAGCGCCCGGGAACAGGGCCTGGTAAAAAACCCGGTTGATCCATTCAAACAGGCTTTCATTACCATGATGCAGAGTATAAAAGACTACCACCAGCAATTCCGAAAGCAGGTAAATAAAGAGAGGATTCTTGCCAAAAACATTAAAGAAGGACGCCCAGCCTGTTTTCTGACGGAACTCGATAACATAAATAAGCATGGAAAGAAAGATCATATCGATACCGACAGTATAAAAGACATAAGAGCTGGTCCATAATTTCTTGTTAATGGGCAACAGCAGGTCCCACCCTACCGCTATGGCCATCAACAGGCTGCCCACCAACAACATTTTGGCCAGGCCTTCATAGGTCTTGCCTTTCTGTTGCACAAAGACCCCGGTGAAATAACCGGCAACCACATTGACAATGGCCGGGAAAGTACTCAACAGCCCTTCAGGATCAAAGGCGACGCCTTCCCCATGATACATATGGTTCTCGCCAATCAGCCACTTGTCGAGGCGATAGCCCGCATTGCTCGTCATCCCAAAAGGATCGGCGCCCGGTACACCAAACAGCAGCAGCGCTGTCCAATAACCTACCAGTAAAAGAACAGAGACGGTAATCACCGTGCGGGTCGAACAATATTGTACCAGCACAGAGGCAAAAAAATAGCAAAGGGCAATCCGTTGCAGCACCCCGAATATCCGCGTATGAGAGAGAGGCGACAGGCTCCAGCTGCCGTCAGCGCCCTGGTGAAAGAAAGGGAACCAGTACATTAAAAAACCCAGCAAAAAGATAAGCAAAGTCCTTCTGAATATTTTCCCCAATACAGCGGCATCGCTCATGGAGGCAAACTTTTTCCTGGCAAAGCTCATGGCATTGCCCACTGCAAACAAAAAAGATGGAAATACCAGGTCCGTAGGCGTACAACCATTCCAATGCGCATGGTTAAGCGGTGCATAGGAAACATCACTGCCAGGGGTATTTACAATGATCATAAAACAAACGGTCATACCTCTGAAAATGTCCAGGGACAAGCTCCTGGAAGAGGATGGAAGTACTGCTGCGGCCGGGGATTGAGTCATGTTGCGATGAGAATTAAATATTCGATGAATGTAGGGAATATCCCGGATATATCTGTCCTTCGGACGCTTCACCTTATGTCCAGCTTAGGGAGATAATATTTTCCCGGGGCATACGTTTTACCAGAGAATTGCGTATTTTACTCTCCAATCCATTCCGAAAACATTGAAAACCAACCCCCTTCATACCTTATTTACCCTTTTTGCTTTACTGCTTTTTATTACCGTCACATTTGCCCAGCAAAAGCCACAGCCTATCCTTCTCAAAAACGGCATTCTTAACCGTATAAATAATATCTCCGGAATAACCGCTGACTCCCTGCAGACGGTGCATTTCCGGAAAAACTATTACGTCCTGCTGCAATTCCGCAACCTGCCGGGTAATGCTGAACGAGCCCATCTCCTGGCGCGGGGCGTCCATCTTTTTGACTATTTGCCCGGCCAGTCCTACCTGGCCGAATTGCCGGACGACCTCCCACCCGCAGCATTGCAGGATTTTGAAGTGACCGGGATCTATAAGATACCGGCGCCTATAAAGATCTCGCCCAGCCTGGCGGATAATCCGGAAGCCTATACGCAAGGAGAAGGACAGGTGATAGCCGTGAGCTTTTTCGGACAG
>Ga0105240_10008695_pt1 | contig 14487 bp, 15 predicted proteins | sample KBSC54metaG_FD_80426 | JGI IMG/M metagenome (GOLD analysis project Ga0105240, IMG submission 80426) | Corn rhizosphere microbial communities from Kellogg Biological Station, Michigan, USA - KBS C5-4 metaG | ecosystem: Host-associated > Plants > Roots > Rhizosphere > Soil | place: Michigan, USA... | reverse complement strand
TGGAGGAAATCCGCCGCCTCTACGATTTCCTGCCGCTGAACAATCGCGACAAGACCCCGACCTGGCCGGTGGAGGACGATCCCCACCGCCAGGACATGTCGCTGGATACGTTGATCCCAGACAGCGCCAACAAGCCCTATGACATGAAGGAACTGATCCTCAAGGTCATCGACGAAGGCGACTTCTTCGAAGTAGGCGAGGCGTTCGCCCGCAACATCATCACCGGTTTTGGGCGCATCGAGGGCGCCACGGTGGGATTTGTCGCCAACCAGCCCATGGTGCTGGCGGGCGTGCTGGATTCCGACGCCAGCCGCAAGGCGGCGCGTTTCGTGCGCTTCTGCGATTGCTTCAACATTCCCTTGGTGACCTTTGTGGACGTGCCCGGCTTCATGCCCGGAACGGCCCAGGAACATGGCGGCATCATCAAGCACGGCGCCAAGCTCCTGTTCGCCTATGCCGAAGCCACCGTGCCCAAGGTCACCGTGATCACCCGCAAGGCTTATGGCGGCGCCTATGACGTGATGGCCTCCAAGCATATGCGGGCCGATGTCAATTACGCCTGGCCCACGGCCCAGATCGCCGTGATGGGCGCCAAGGGCGCGGTGGAGATCATTTTCCGCAAAGATGCCGATGACGCCAAGGCGCTGGCGGCGCGGACCAAGGAATATGAAGATCGTTTCCTCAATCCTTTTGTCGCCGCCTCGCGCGGTTATATCGATGACGTGATCCGACCCCATTCGACCCGCTGGCGGATCGCCCGATCCCTGCGCATGCTCAAGAACAAGCAGGTGGCGCAGATCTGGAAGAAGCACGACAACATTCCGCTTTAATGCCGATGCAGCGCAAACGCTCCCTAGGGCGAGAGCCGGGGCCCCAGGATCGGCTGTGGTTGCGGCTGAAAGCGCTTGAGGGCTGGCGCTTCCGCAAAGCCTCGTCCTTCCATACCTTCACGCTGCCCTTTGTCGAGCATGAGGCGCTTTTGGTGGTCGAACTGGAGACCGACCGCGCAAATCGCAGTCCGGTCCGGGACCGGCTGCTGCGTGAAGCCGGCTACACCATCCTGCGTTTTCCCTTGGCCGATGCTGAGGCCGGGCTGGATGCGGTGATGGCGACCATCCGGGCGGTGCTGGAAGATCGAAAGGATTAGGGGATGCCGGGCCGCGCGCTGTCGATCTGCTGCAGGAACCCCGCCAGCGCGTCGGGGTAGGATTTATATTGGATGTCGGCCAGGCAATTGCCCTTGTCGTCACGCAACGCGCAATCTCTCAGGCCCCAGTCACTTTTGCGATCATAGTGTTCCAGCATGAAGCGCCACGCCTCGTCATGACGACCCAAGCGTGAAGCGGCCGCGACATAGGACGCGCAGGCGCCATTGTCGTGATTGGCGCAGCCCTGTTGGAAATTCGGGAGGTCCTTCTCGTCGCGGGGGCGATAGAGCGGACTTAATGTGACGTCCGCCAACGCGCCCTGGATTAGCTTGAAAATGCGGATGGGCGGCGCAGCGCAGGCGTAACAGGAATATCGGTAGAGGAAGCGGTCGTCGCCATGGACGATCTCCTGTTCGCCGTCGCCGTCCGCGTCTTCCGGGATGATCTCATCGCCGTTCCAGTTGCCGCCGTCGATGATCCGCCATTGTCCGGCCACCAGGTCCAGGATGTGGATCTGCGCGCAACAATGCGCACCACCGGAAAAACGGGAGATGAAGAATTCCGGCGTGTTGTTGGCAGCATCCATTTCCACCAGCGAGATGCTGGGCGGAAATTCATGCGCTCCGGGAACATGTTCCAGGAAAAGCGATACCGGCCTTGTCCCCGGTGCGGAGGCCGTGACGATGATGGGGGCGGTGCTTTCGGGAGCTGGCATGGCGATGGCAAGGTTGGCATTGCCGAATTGCAGACTTTGCTGGCCCGGCATGCGCGGCAGCGGCAGTTTCTGCGGCGACTGCGCAAAGGCCGGCGCCCCTAGAAGCAGAAATCCCATCGCCAAGGCGTCAATGCGCATGTTCGTCCTCATCGGCAATCACCGGGCGCGCCGCCAGCCGCGCCACTTTGCGCGCGGTATACTCGATATGCGCCAAGCGGCGCGCCAGCACGATCATGGCAAAATTCTCTTTCAATCCCGATAAGGACTCGCGAACAGGGGCCGGTTCCGCATCCGGCAGGGGGCCAGAGGTGAGCAGTTCCGCCACCCGGTTCCGCGCCTCTTCGATCTGGGCATCCGCGCGGGCGGGGTCGAGCTCGGGGCCTCTTGTCTTCATCAGCACCGGCATCGAAGCCAGGTCCGAGGCCAGCGCATAATTGGCTCCCAGCAATTCGTTCAGCGAGGCCAGGGTGCGGCGGTTGGTCTTGGGCTCGTCGGCCAGCCGCCGGATGGCCCCGGACAGTTGCGCTACCGCTTCCAGGGTCCGCTTTCGGGCCAGGCGATAGGGCTGGCGCACATGCACCCGCCTGAGCGCGGCATCGGCAAAGGCCTTGTCCGCCGTCAGCAATCCCTTCACCAGCCGCGGCAGGTCGTTCCGTTCCCAGCTCGGCAGGAGAAAACTGAAGGCATAGGACAGGCTGGCGCCGATCAGCGTGTCCAGGACCCGCTCCAGAAACTCCGGGCGAAGACCCGGCGCGGAAAAATGCAGGAGCAGAAGTGAGGATATGGATGCCGCCGCCGCGGTGACGCGGTAGCGCACCCCCGCATAGGCGTGCGCAAGGCCGATGGCCAGGACGATGACCGTGAGCAGAAAAGCCGGCGGAGAGACCGCGATCAGTGCCACTGCCGCGGTGCAGCCGATCAGAGTACCCAGGATACGGTCCCAGCGTCGCTGACGGGTGATGCTGAAATTCGCCCGCATGATCAGGGCGATGGTGAGAAGGACCCAGTTGGCGTGCGCGAAACGGGGAAATATCAGCGTGAGCGCCAGGCCGGTCAGCATCGCCAGCGACAGACGGATGCCGAAGCGCATGGCTGGCTTGGAAAGATCGAACTGCTGAAGCAGCACGCCCAGGCCTTGCGGGGCGCGCTGCTGAAACAGGGCCAGGTCGAGTTCGGCGGAAAGCGGCGAGGGCGGTGTGCTGCGGTCCAGGGTGCGGGCCAGGAGCGTGACATGGCTTTCCGCCATCACCAGCTTGTTGGTGGTGACAAAATAAGCGTGATCGGTCGCCTGGTCTTCCGGCGCCTCGCGGTTGGCTTCGGCTACGGCCGCAATCAACTCCGCATCTTCGACCTTGAGCGGATGGGGCACCACATCGGCGTGGCGGCTGCGCAAAGCCAGGGTCAGCCCTTCAACTTCCTCGGCGATCATCAGGATAAAGCCGTTGATCCGCCATTTGAGGTCGCGCCGCCGTGACCGGCGTAAAAGTTCGAAATCCGCGTCGCTGGACAGCATGGTCTCGAAGGCGTCCAGAAGCGCGATCAACGAGTCGATGCGCTTTTTCTGTATGGGATGGCTGCGGCGGGAGAAGATCGCGTCCCGCGCCGCCTGCAGCCGGTCGATCAGCGCCGCATGGGCATCGATCAGGCTGCGGAATGCGCCGGGACCGTCTGTGTCGGGATTGTAGAGCGCGGCTTTGGCGCGCAGATAAGTGGCGAAGCCTCGCATGGCTTCGGCCAGCAGCAGCCGGCGGGCGCGGTCATCGAAAATCCATGCGAAGCACCCCGCATAAAGCACATAGAAGACAGCCCCCGCCGTGAAGAGTTCCAGGTAGAAGAGAGCGTCCCCCGGCGAGGCGAAATGCCGGCCCATGGCATAGACTAGGGTGAGCACCCCGGTCATGGAGAGAATCAGGGCGCGCTTGCCATAGGCGGAGATCAAGCCGGTCCATATTCCCGTGAAGAGCACCACCGGCACGAATCCGAAGGGCGGAAACCAGAATTCGGCGAAGGCGGCCAGGGCGGTGAAGAAGACTGCGATGGAGAGGGCCCAACCCAGGATCCATGGCTTCAGCCGCAAAGGATCCGGCTGGTCCGAAATGCTGATACAGACCGCGCCGGTAGCGGCGGCGACGGCGGCGTCGAAGCCCAGCGCCGCTCCCGCGACAAGCCCGGTCAGCCCCACGCCGGCGGCGACGGAAAAGCCATTCTCGATATGGATGCGGAATACGGCAAGCGCGGCGGCGCGGGGGATATTCGCCATTTCCATGGGCGTACAGCGGTTTACCGAGGCTGCGCAACCCCCTACTGTCATGGGACAAAACAGCCGGGCCCGGCACCACGGGGATAGCTTTGTTTCAGAAGATTCTGATCGCCAATCGCGGCGAAATCGCCTGCCGCATTATCAAGACCGCCCGTCGGATGGGCATCGCCACGGTGGCGGTCTATTCGGACGCCGACCGCGACGCCCTGCATGTCGAAATGGCGGACGAGGCGGTCCATATCGGCCCGGCCCCCGCCGCCCAGTCCTATCTTCAGATCGAGAAGATCGTCCAGGCGGCCCGCGATACCGGCGCCGAGGCCGTGCATCCCGGCTATGGCTTCCTGTCGGAGCGCGAATCCTTCGCCGCCGCCCTGGCCGAAGCCGGAATCGCCTTCATCGGTCCCAATGTCCGCGCCATTGCGGCGATGGGCGACAAGATCGAATCCAAGAAGTTGGCCAAGGCGGCGGGCGTCTCCACCGTGCCCGGTTTCATGGGCGAGATCCGGGACGAGGCCCATGCGCGTGAGATCGCCCGCGAGATCGGCTTTCCGGTGATGGTGAAGGCTTCCGCGGGCGGCGGCGGCAAGGGGCTTCGGGTCGTCAAAAGCGAGGAGGAACTGGGCCAGGCCATCGTGTCGTCGCGCAATGAAGCGCAGGCCAGTTTCGGGGATGGCCGCCTGCTGGTGGAAAAATTCGTCACCGAGCCGCGGCATATCGAAATCCAGCTGATGGCCGACAAGCACGGCAATGTGATCTATCTCAACGAGCGCGAATGCTCGATCCAGCGTCGCCACCAGAAAGTGGTGGAGGAGGCGCCGTCACCGTTCCTGGATGAAAAGACCCGCACGGCGATGGGATCCCAGGCCGTCGCGCTGGCCAAGGCCGTCGGTTATGACAGCGCCGGGACGGTAGAGTTCATCGTCGACGGCGCCCGCAATTTCTACTTTCTGGAAATGAACACCCGTTTGCAGGTCGAGCATCCGGTGACGGAAATGATCACGGGGCTGGACCTGGTCGAATTGATGATCCGTTCCGCCGCGGGGGAAAAACTTCCCCTGGCGCAAAAAGATGTGAAGCGTGACGGCTGGGCCATCGAAGCCCGGGTCTATGCGGAAGATCCATATCGCGGCTTCCTGCCGTCCACCGGGCGGCTGACGCGATACCGCCCGCCCCATGAAGGCGTGCACAAGGATATCACCATCCGCAATGACACGGGCGTGTTCGAAGGCGGGGAAATCTCGGTCTATTACGATCCCATGATCGCCAAGCTCTCCACCCATGCCGATACGCGCGAAAAGGCGATCGACGCCATGGCGTCCGCACTGGACCGGTTCGAAATTTCCGGCATCGCCCAGAATGTGTCCTTCCTGGCCGCGATCATGCACAATCCGCGCTTCCGCGAGGGCCGGCTCACCACGGGATTCATCGCCGAAGAATTTCCGGACGGCTTCAAGGGCGCGGCCTTATCCGATGCGGACAGCCGGTTGTTCGTCGCCGCCGCCGTGGCCGCCAAGCTGCGCCGCACCCAGCGTGCCGGACAGATCAGCAGCGCTTTGAATGGCGGACATCGGGCCGCCAACAGTTTTATCGCCAGCATTGCCGGTCGCGAGGTTGCGATCTGCGACGCCCATCTGGCGGTGGGGAGCCTTCGCCTGGCGATCGACGGCAAGATATTCGAAGCGATCGTGGATTGGTTCCCGGGCCGTCCCAAGCTGGTCCTGAAACATCAGGGCCGGGAGACCGTCTTTCAGATCGCCCGCCATGCCGGCGGCTATCAATTGTCGCAAGGCGGGCGCGAGCTTCTGGTCAGTGTCCGCTCGCCCTATGCCGCCAAGCTCGCGACCCTGATGCTTGCGAAACCGCCGCCGGATACCTCGCGCCTGTTGCTGTGCCCCATGCCCGGGCTGATCACCGCGCTTTCCGTCCGCGAAGGCCAAACCGTCAAGGCCGGCGATCCTTTGGCGGTGGTGGAAGCGATGAAGATGGAGAATGTCCTTCTGGCCGAGCGCGACGGCGTGATCGCCAAAGTGCTCGCCAGGAAAGGCGACAATCTCGGCCGCGACGACGTGATATTGGAATTTCAATGAGCGACGACATCACATCCTTGCGCGTCCGCGTCGAAGGCATCGTCCAGGGCGTGGGGTTCCGCGCCTTCCTGAAGATGGCGGCCATGCGGAACGGTCTGGATGGCTGGGTGCGCAACCGGTCGGACGGGTCGGTCGAAGCGCTGGTGAGCGGTCCTACCAAGGCGGTGGAGGATTTCGTCAGCGCCGCGACGCAGGGGCCGCAGGGCGCGCGTGTCCGATCAGTCGATCTGCACAACAGCGAAGCGCCGGCGGAAAAGGGTTTTCAGCAGCGTGCCACGCTTTAGAGCGGTTCCAGGAAAAGTGTGAAGCGGTTTTTCGTCCGGAACCGCGACAATATAAAGCTAAAGCGTTTTCGCGAGGCGCGAAGACGCTTTAGCTGAAGATTTTTGCAAAGTTGCGCTTCAGCGCCACGTCCACATCCGCAATCGTTGCCGGGATGCCGAGATCGGCAAGGCTGGTGACGCCATGCTGGCGCACGCCGCAGGGCACGATGCCGTCGAAATGGGAAAGATCGGGCTCGACATTCAACGACACGCCATGAAAAGTCACCCAGCGGCGGATGCGCACGCCCAGGGCGGCGATCTTGTCTTCCCGTGAGCCGCGCGCCACCCAAATGCCGACGCGGCCGTCGCGCCGCTCGCCTTTGACATTGAACTCGGCCAAGGTCTCGATCAGCCATTGCTCGAGATCCCGGACGAAGCCGCGCACGTCCGGTTTGCGTTGCCTGAGATTGAGCATCACATAGCCGACGCGTTGGCCCGGCCCGTGATAGGTGAATTGGCCGCCGCGCCCGGTGCGATAGACGGGAAAACGTGCGTCGATCAGGTCGGCGTCATTGGCGCTGGTGCCGGCGGTATAGACAGGCGGATGCTCCAGCAGCCAGACCAGTTCAGGGGCCAGTCCATCGGCGATGGCGGCGGCGCGAGCCTCCATCACCTCCAGCGCCTCGGGATAGGCGACAGGGCTGTCGGAGATCCGCCATTCGGTCAGGGATTTCAGCGCGGTGTCCAAATTAAGCTTTCCGAAACCATAATCCGCCACCATCGACGGCCATCAGCGCAATATAGGCATGCATTCATGGCGTCCAACATCGACAGTATCAAAGTGGAAATCTCCGTGGTGCTTGGCCGCTCCGTCATTCCCATGCATCAGCTCCTGCGCATGGGCCGTGGCGCCGTAATCGAGCTGGATTCGCATCAGGACGATCCGGTGACCATCCTGGCCAACGACAAGCCGGTGGCAAAGGGGGAGATCCAAATCCATGGCGACAAGATCGGGGTTTCCGTGGTGGAGTTGCTGCCCAATTACGAATAAACACAAATTCATGTGTTGAATTATTTATTCTCCACTGTATTATTGCATTTAATCCGCTAGCAGCATAACTCTGGTGTGGTTTTCGAGGCCACGCCATGCTTCCGGTCATTCTCAATCCTCTCAGGCTCAGGACGGGACTTGTCGGGAGAGGGGCGGCTTTGGCCCGCCGCGCGGCACTCCTGGCAGAATCTGGGATTGAAGTACGGCTGCTCTCCCCGGACGTCTCTGACGAGCTCCTGGCGCCCCTGCAGCTTCTGTTCGTGGCCGGCCTGGACGAGGGTGAGGCCCGCCATCTGGCCGCCCGGGCCCGGGCATTCGGCGTGCTGGTCAATGTCGAGGACGTCCTGCCGCTTTGCGACTTTCATGTCCCGGCCATCGTGCGCCAGGGCGATCTGCTCCTGACCGCTTCGACCGGAGGGGCGGCGCCGGGTCTGGCGCGGGCTCTCCGGGAGCATCTGGCGGAAAGTTTCGGACCGGAATGGCGCGAACGCGTCGGCGAGCTTGCCGCGGAACGGGCCCGCTATCGCAGCCAGGGACTGGCTCCGACCGAAGTCTCCCGGAAAGTGCGCGCGCTGGTGACGGAGAAGGGCTGGTTGTGAGCGCCACGGTCATCGATGCGCGCGCAGGGCTGCGGCCGGCGAGGCCGGTCCCGGTCCCGACCGAGCTCCCGGCTTTGCAGAAGAAGGCGGCTGGTCGCGACGCACAGGGAATTCTCGAAATCGCGCTCCGCGGCGAGTTTCAAGGCCGCACTGCCATTGTCTCGTCCTTCGGGGCGGAATCCGCCGTGCTGCTTCATCTGGTTGCCGCGATCGATGCCGCCACGCCGGTATTCTTCCTCAACACCGGCAAGCTTTTCGGCGAAACGCTGCGCTATCGCGACCGGTTGCAGGATGTGCTGGGCCTTCAAGACGTCCGAAGCCTGGCGCCGGGCCTGGATGCACGCCAGGCCCTGGATCCGGACGGCACGCTATGGTCCCGCGATACCGACGCCTGTTGCGGCTTGCGCAAGGTCGCGCCGCTGGCTTCGGCCCTGAAACCTTTCACGGCGCAGATCACTGGTCGCAAGCGATTCCAGACCCGCGAGCGCGGTTCGATGCAGTCGGTGGAATGGTTCGATGGGCGGTTTCGTTTCAATCCGCTTTGGCAGTGGACCCAGAGCGATCTTGCGGCTTATGCGGCGGCCCACAAACTGCCCGCGCACCCCCTGGTCGCGGACGGCTATCCTTCGATCGGCTGCCAACCTTGTACCCGCCGGGTGGCGGCAGGCGAGGATTATCGCGCCGGGCGCTGGGCCGGCCTCGACAAGGATGAATGCGGCATCCATGTCGGCACCGACGGCGACGGAATTTAGGGGCTTTTCCGGCACGCTTGTCTAATGCGGGCAGGGTTGCTAAACCCCGCCATCTACCAGCTTTTTCCTGAGACTGTGCGGTCGTGGCGGAACGGTAGACGCGCTAGCTTGAGGTGCTAGTGGGGCAACCCGTGGAAGTTCGAGTCTTCTCGACCGCACCATTTCTCTGCGCACCCGCGGTGCGCAGAGAAATGCCAAGCAGGCCCGCGCGTCAGCGTCTTAAGGGCCTGCGCGGCAGGACACAGATCCAAATCGCCTGGATTTGCGAAGAGCGCACCAACGGTATGCACTTAACCAACATGCCCGTCACTGGCACTTTCCTTGCTTCGATCGTGCCGGGGCTATGGGATTCGTACCGCCTTGGAACGTTTGGACCGCAGGGCCACCGCGCCCGGCAAGGCAGATGACAAGAGCTGGGACGCGGTCGCGCAACTGATTCGCTATGCGAATGTGGTGGGCCGGAAAATTCCGTTCTCGACCCAATCAATTCAAAGCGGCGAGCTGTTCGTAGAAACCACGCCACGGCCATCCCGCAAGCCATAGATCTCCTGGTGCAGCCGGGACCACCTCCGGCCGCCTTGCGTGCCGGGATGGCAGGCGACAATCTTCCCGCGTCGTTCAAACGTCCGCAATCAACGCGCAGCCGGCCGTCACGGCAATAGGGGAGACGCCATCATGATCCGATTCAAGAATGCTGTTGTCCTGAGCACCGTCCTTGCTCTTTGCACCGCCAGTGGAGCTGTAGCGCAAGCGGTCACGCACAATCAGGAAGACGCGAGTTCGCCATTCGCCGGTTCGGTGATCGTACCGCCCGGCTACACCACCTATTACATCAGCGGCAGCGGCCCCACGGTCACCAATCCCAATGCACCCAAGGACTCGATCGAGAGCTTCGGGGACACCGCGACCCAGACCCGCACCACCCTTGAAGGCCTCAAGGCCAAGATGGACAAGCTGGGCGTCGGCTTCGGCGATGTCGTGCAGGCACGGGTCTATCTGGCGGCAGACCCCATGAATGGCGGGAAGATTAATGCCGCCACCATGAACGCCACTTGGAAGGAATTCTTCGGTACGACCTCGCAACCCAACAAGCCTGCCCGCGCCACCATTCAGGCGGCCAATCTGGTCAAGCAAGGCGCGCTGGTCGAAATCGAATTCGTCGCCGTGAAGATGATTGCGCCCAAGCGCTGAGGCTGGACGACAGGTCGCGTCGACATGAAAAGGCTCGCCAATTCCGCGCCCTTTTTCCTGGCTCGTCGAATGGAAAAGTCTATGGTTTGCGGCATCGGGCAGGGAGTTGGGCGATGAGCGTCAATCCATTCGGTGAAACCGTTGTCGTCGCGGAAACGGGGCTTGGCCGGTATCAGGTGGAAGCGCGGGTGGCCAATGCTGCGATCCTGATCGACGAGCCCGTAGCGGCGGGCGGCCTGGGATCGGGTCCCAATCCCTATAACCTGCTGGGTGCGGCACTCGGCGCCTGCAAGACCATGACCATCCGCCTTTACGCCAATCGCAAGAACTGGCCCCTGAACCGCGTTCACGTCGATGTCCGCCACCGGCGCACCGATCTCAATGCCCGCGACGTCTTCGAAGCGGATATCCATCTGGAGGGCGATCTGAGCGAAGAACAGCGCGCCCGGCTGCTGGAAATCGCCGAACGCTGCCCCGTTCATTTGACGCTCACGCGCGGCGCCGATGTCCGTACGGTACTGCTCCCGGTTCAGGCCGCACCCGCCCGGCCAGAAGAAGGCCCATCCCACATGAACTGCATGAAAGAGGCCTGTGCCGACTGACCGGCGGGACGCCCGAAAGGATTTCGTCCCCATCTTTTCAGGCCGGACTCAAGGCATCGCATTGACGTGCAGTCCCGAAATTTTCCACCCTCTGGTCCGTGTCCAGCATCAGACCGGCTTTATGTTGCACCTGATCAAACTTTGCGTGGGTGTTGATTCCCTTCAGGAATTGGCGGACTGGCAAAAGAAGCGCCTGAAGGAAAAGCGCGCCAAGGGCCAGAAACCGGAACTTATCCATGTCACGCGCCAGATGCCCAAGCGGGCCGCCGAACTTCTGGAGGGCGGCTCGCTCTATTGGGTGATCAAGGGGCAGATCATGGCGCGCCAGACCTTGCTGGAATTGCGCGAGATGAAGAAGAACGGGGTGCCGCATTGCGGGCTGGTCTACGACAAGCGCCTGATACCGGTCAGGCCCCGGCCCCGGCGGGCCTTTCAGGGATGGCGCTATTTCGAAGGCAAGGATGCGCCGCCCGATATCGCCGATATTAAGGGCGCCAAAGGCCTGCCGGAAAACCTCAAGCGCGAGCTAGCGACACTGGGCTTGTTATAACGAACCCGCTCAGCGAGCGGCGATGGCCGCAAAGCAGGTCTGCCCGCGCTGGGTAAGCCGGTCGCACACCTCACGGGCCTTACGTTCCGCGAACAGACCGAACCGGGCGCGATACATGGTGTGGCCGTCACTGGACTGGAACGGCACCACCAGCCGCGCCGCCTGACCCAGAACATCCATGGATTTCTGGGCATAGGCATCAAGCTGCGCGCGGGCGAATGCCTGATCGGCATAAGCTCCGATCTGGATGGTCCAGTTGCGGCCTGCGGCGGCCATGCTGGCCAGGTCCAGATCGCCTTCTCCGCTATCGGTGCGCAGCGCCGGGCGCATTTTCGGTAGCGCTGCCACGACCACGGGCTTTGTGTCGCCGGCTTGTTGCGGGCGGGCCTGCGGAACAGATCCCGCCGCGGTCGCCTGTGCGACGGCGGGCGGAATGGCGGCAATCGGGGCCGGGCGAGGTGGTTGGGCAACCGTCTCCAATTGAGGCGCCTGCGAATGCAGGTTGGAGAAATTCTCGTCCGGCGCGCGGCGCGATTCGGCAGCGTCCTCGTCGTCGGTTGCGGGAATGGCCGGCACCGCCGACAAGGCGGCGAATTGGGAGGAAGGCGGCGCGGCAGCGGGCGCCGGCAACGTGAAGCCGGCCACAGCGGGCTGCTTGCCGAGATCGGCGACCGCGGTCCACGGCACCGGCCCGCGCGCGACCAGGGTCGGATTGCTTTCGATCTGCGCGAATGCCGTATCGAGCAAACGCATCATCTCCATGTCGCGGCGCACGGCGGTACGGCCGCCCATCACGATACCGATCAGATGCACGCCGCCGCGCACCACCGAGGAGGTGAGATTGAAGCCGCTGGCGACGGTGAAGCCGGTCTTGATGCCGTCGGCACCGGGATAGCGGCCGATCAGATTGTCGTGGGTCGGATAATAGACGCCCTTATAGTTGAATCCGGGCAGCGCGAAGTAAGGATAAAATTGCGGAAAATCGTACGCCAGGTGGCGCGCCAGCACCGACAGGTCGGTCGCGGTGGTGATCTGCAGCGGATCGGGCAGGCCGGAGGCGTTGTGGTAATAGGTTTCGCGCATGCCAATCGCGCGCGCTTTTTCGGTCATCATCTGCGCGAAATGAAGTTCGGTACCACCCAACGCTTCAGCGACCACCACGGCCACGTCATTGGCCGAGCGGATCACGATGGCGCGGATGGCGGTATCGACGGTGATCGTGGTGCCGGGGCGCAGAGAAAGTTTGGTGGGCTTCTGCTGGGCCGCATGCGCCGATACCGGCATCGGCGTCTGCATGGTGATCTTGCCGGCCTTCAAGGCCTCGAACAGCATGTAAAGCGTCATCATCTTGGTCAGCGAGGCCGGATGACGTTCGGCCGTCTCGTTGCGGGCGTAGAGCACCTTGCCGGTGGCTCCATCCAGGATCAGGGCAGCGTCCTTGTCCGGATCGGTCGGACTGCCGGGCAGGGCGGTGACCTTGTGGGCGCGGGGCGCCGGGGCCCGGTTGTGGTGACGGGTGGCGGCATCCACCGGGGCGGCCAAGGCCAGCCCTGTCGCCAGGACCGCAATTCCCAGAAGGAATAGTGGCTTTGTCACCGACCCAGATCCCCAAAAACAGCGCCGCTCAAGGCTCCTAAAGACCAAATTGTGTCAGCCCTTGCAAGCAGGAATGACGAATCAGCGTTATTTTACGGATGTTTAGACTGTTACCGCTGGCGGCAAGATATGCTGTAAAAAATTTGTTGCGATGCAACAAAATGGCCTTGACGACCCCACTAACCATAGGCATATAACGCATGTTGCAGTGCAACAGGCCGCCGGAGACCCGGGCCGTGCCGGACATGAATGCGAACATGAAAGGTATGACACTATGACCAAGGCAGAAACGGCCGCCGGAAATGGCTTTACGACGGCTGAAATCAACTTCAACGCCGGCGCCGATGCGATCAAGGCCGGTTTCGACAAGGCGATCGCGGGCTATGACAGCGTCGTCGGTTACAGCAAGGACAATGCGGAAGCCTTGATCAAGTCCGCCACCCTCGCGGGCAAGGGCGCCGAAACTCTGCACAACGAAGTTTATGCTTACGCCAAGCAGTCGATGGAAGAATCCATCGCCGCCGGCAAAGCGATCCTGGGCGCCAAGTCGGTGCATGAAGCGATCGAAGTCCAGACCGGTTTCGCCAAGACCGCTTTCGAGGCCTATGTCGCGGAACTCACCAAGTTCAACCAGCTTTTCACCGCAACGGCGAAAGACAGTTTCGCGCCGCTGCAGAATCGCGTGCAAGCCTGGGCCGATGTCGTCCAGGCCAACGTCGCCGCTTGAAAATAGCAGACGGACGTTAAATATCCAAAGGCCCGGGACCCAATTCCCGGGCCTTTTTATTTACCCAAAAAGGCATTTTGGCTTAGTCTGGAACGGCGCAGGGCGTCAGTCTGCGCGCCAGAGACAGTGGAACTTCGTGCGCGATCACGGCGACGGCAACAATGACAAGGGCGACAATACCGGTTCCGGTATCGTCACCCGCACGCGCACCAAGACCAAGAAGCCGTCCCTCTACAAAGTGCTTCTGCTCAACGACGACTACACGCCGATGGAATTCGTCGTCCATATCCTGGAAAAATTCTTCGCCAAGAGCCGCGAGGATGCGGTCGAGGTGATGCTGCATGTCCATCGTCACGGCGTGGGCATTTGCGGCGTCTTCACCTTCGAGGTGGCGGAAACAAAAGTTGCCCAGGTCATTGAATTCTCACGCCGGCATCAACATCCTCTACAATGTACGATGGAGAAAGAGTGATGCCATCCTTGTCGCGTAGCCTGGAGCAGGCCCTGCATCATGCCATCAAACTGGCCAGCGACCGGCATCACGAATATGCCACGCTGGAGCATCTGCTGCTCGCCCTGATGGACGATGCCGATGCCGGCCAGGTGATGAAGGCCTGCAATGTCGATACGGATGCCTTGCGCCGTTCCGTGCAGAAATATGTCGACGAAGAACTCGTCACACTGGTGATCGAAGATGGCGAGGAAGCCAAGCCTACCACCGGCTTCCAGCGTGTGGTTCAGCGCGCCGTGCTGCATGTCCAAAATTCCGGCCGCGATGAAGTGACGGGCGCCAATGTGCTGGTTGCGCTTTTCACCGAGCGCGAAAGCCATGCCGTTTATTTCCTGCACGAGCAGAACATGAACCGGCTGGATGCGGTGAGCTATATCAGCCACGGCATCGCCAAGCGGCCCGGCATGAGCCAGCCCAAGCCGGCGCGCGGCACCG
>Ga0105240_10008694_pt1 | contig 14488 bp, 7 predicted proteins | sample KBSC54metaG_FD_80426 | JGI IMG/M metagenome (GOLD analysis project Ga0105240, IMG submission 80426) | Corn rhizosphere microbial communities from Kellogg Biological Station, Michigan, USA - KBS C5-4 metaG | ecosystem: Host-associated > Plants > Roots > Rhizosphere > Soil | place: Michigan, USA... | reverse complement strand
TCACCAATCCCCCGGGGGCCGACTTTACATTGTGGCCCTTCCGGACACCCAATTTTACAACGGAGCATTATCCGGCGTCTTCCAGTCGCAAGCCGGTTGGATCATCGCGAATCGCACCAACTTGAATATTGTCTACGTCGCCAGCCTGGGCGACATCGTCAATGACGGCGACGCCAAGCCGAGCGAATGGCTGGCTGCGACCAACGCGCTTTACCGTTTGGAGGATCCGCTGCTGACCGGTCTGCCGGACGGCATTCCCTACGGGATGGTTCCCGGCAATCACGATCATAACAATGCCTTTGGCGGCACGACCCTCTACAACACTTATTTCGGCGTGGATCGTTTCGCGAATCGCCCCTGGTATGGCGGGCATCCCGGCAATGACAATCAGAACCACTACGATCTTATTACCGCCGGCGGCCTCGAATTTGTCATTGTCTACCTCGATTTCGACTACGGTTATATCGACTACACCACCGCCGATCCGTGGTCTGACGGTATTCTCAAGACCTACGCGGACCGCCGGGCAATTGTCGTCAGCCACGATCTCCTCTCGAAAGCCGGAGGGTTCGATCCGCGCGGCCAGACGATCTTTGATAATCTCAAAAATAATCAGAATCTTTTCCTGATGCTCTGCGGCCACAACCAGGGGCAATATTATCGCCAGGACACGGTCAGTAATCACGTCATCGCCACCTGCCTGAGCGATTACCAGGATTGGCCCAATGGCGGCAACGGCTATCTGCGCACCTACCAGTTTTCGCCGTCCAACAACGTCATCCACGTGAACACATTCTCGCCGTTCGTTGGGCAAAACCTGACCACGAATTTTAACAACAGCCCGAGCCAGTTCGACATCCCGTATACGATGAGCGACGCCAAACCGCCGTACCAGGTCCTCGGTTCGGTCACGGTGCCCTCCGGTTCAACGGCCTCGATTGTTTGGACCAACCTCGCGCCGGGAAGCGGCTATGAATGGGGAGCGACCGTCAGCGACGGCACTAATACCGTGTCGCTACCGGCGTCGACATTTATCACCGGCACCTGGGCCACCCTGGCGGCGACGTTTAATCGTTCTTTGGGGCCCACGCCGGGCGATCCGCGGTTCCACGCGATCTTTAACGGAGTGCCCGGCGCCAGTTACACCGTCGAAGCCGCCACGAACGTGAGCGGGCCGTGGAATTGGAAAACGAACGTGACTGTGCCGGGAGAGGATGAAGGCCTGGGAATCGGTGTGTTTGAATTTGATGATTTGCCGGGAACCAATGCGCGCTCGTTTTTCCGCGTGGTGAATCCGGCCTACACGCCCTGAGGCGGAGTTGCGCGGGGTTCGTCGAGAAGCACCTACGCCCGGTGCAACGAGCGTAGGTGGTTGTGTTGGCAATCTGCTTTAGGGCGTTGCGGGCAGTTTCTCGTCCTGCCAATCGATGTTCCACTCCGCCATATAGAGATCCTTGCGCGTGCCGGCCACCGTCGTGTCGCTGACATTATCGTCCATTTGCATGGCCGGGGTAATGGACGCGTTGTTGCCGCTGGTCGGAGCCGTATAGCTCACGTTCCACACCCAATTGCTCATGCCGTTGACCGGGCCGGCCTGAAAGCCGGTGTAGTAAACCTTGTTATCATGGAGCCCGACGGTGAAGAGCACCTCGTACCACCGGTTGGTATCGAGCGTCTGCGAGTCCCCGGTCGAAATCCAGCTGGTCCCGCCGTAGACCTTCCAAAGACCCGTGTGGCTGCCGTTGTCCGGCCGGTTCGGGTACCACGCCACCGCGCCCTGCAGCCGATGGCCGCCGGTGTATTTGTTGATGGGGAATTCGAGGCCTTGTTGGATCGTATCCGGATAGGCGTATTTGAAATAGAGATGATAAGTCCAGGTATCGGCATCCACATAAGGGAGGGTTTGATAGCGATACGCGTTGTCGTAAGACTTCAGTTTTTCCACATCCAACCACCAGAGCATATTGTTGCTGATAATCTGGAAGTCGTAACCGGTGTCGGTATAGCGCGGCAACGGGATGGTGGAATCGGTGAAATGATGCGCACTGGTAATGTCATCCACGTAGATTTGATTATCACAGGCCCCGTTCTGGCACATGTAATTGCCGTTCGTGAAGCATTCCGTGTAGAGCTCCCAGCCGTCCGTCCCGGAATACATCTTGTCCTGGAGACTGTGATAGCCGGTTCCATTGGCCTTGTAATTGAAACAATCCACCGTCGTGCTCGTCGGTGAAATCGTGGTGGCGTAAGCCTTGTGCTGGAGCAAAAACATCATGCTCGATGTGCTCACCGGATCGGCCAATGAAGCCACGTCGGTCCAGGTCGTCGTGTTGTTGGTCGAGATTTCCCAATAAGTGACGCCGGACGCCTCCTTGAACGCCATATAAATTCCGTTCGTGCCGGTGCTGTAAGTCATCGTCCCGACGAAATGATACGAAGTCCCGCCGCTGTCATAATAGCCGGCGGTCAAGGTCGTGGTGGCCTGGTCGTTGATCTTAAGCTCCAGCATATTGCCGGTCGCCGTGTCCACCGCCCACAGAAAGAAGACCGTCTTGGCGGCCACACCGGTATGGGAGCGGACCAGGATGGATTGCCGCGTGCCCGAGAGCGCCTGCGCCGGGGTCAGCGTGGCCGTGGGATTCGCAATGGTGTTGGCCGGCGCCGTGAGCGTCAACTCGCTATTGGTGATGACGGCCGTGCCGCCATTTTGAACCAGGCCCCAATTGGTATCGGGCAGGTCAAACCGGTCATAAAACCGCGCCCGGGCGGTTTGCGACATCAGCACCAAACCGAGCGCTAGAACCAGCAGGAACCGCACGCGAGCCGGCGGGCTGGCGAGGTTGAGGACACTTCTCCAACGACCCATCGAGGTCACACCCGGCGGTGAGATCTCAGTGACAGGGGCTTTGTGGCTAACCATGTATGTTTGCATTTTGTGCCTTCCATTTTTTTGAGGTTTATTTCGTGTTGAGTGTGGCAGTCAAATCGGCGTGTTCGAGACACGGGAATGGATGCGCCCGCCAGGGCGGTGCGTAAGAACTCCGAAGCGTGGCGGAGTGGGAAAGTTCGTTCAGCCGGCGAAGGCGTCCGGTCGTGCCGGGTTGCCGGTTGAACGGTCCGGTAAATTGATCCCCTTTTTTCCCCCATAATCCCTTTAAGCCCCTTAATCCATTATGGCTGGTAAATACCCGGAGGCGCACCGGAGGCGAGCCCGGAAGTGCGATGAGCCAGCCAGGTGACATCCGGGTTGCGGAGGACATTGGCGAAGCCGCCGCCGGACCCGCCGTTCAAGGTGGGAACGGTGTCGATCGCCCAGACCGGTCCGGGAATGATATCCGGCCTCAGCCACTTGTGAATTTCTGAATGGCCGTCCGCGAAAGAGAAACTGCAGGCGTTATTGTGGTATTTGCCGGGGATGCTGATAAACGAAGTGGCGGCGGCGCTAGTGGGCATTTCGACGGCGAAACTGGCATCGTTGAGCGAGTTCGGATGCTTCTCCGTGATGACCCACAAATCCGAAGCGCCCAGACTGGCCGAGATGTCGCTCTCTTTGAGATAAACTTTCCAGGGCGAACCGCCCGGCGGGTTGGCGTTCTGGGAGGAAAGCCAGTGGCCGGCAACGTGGCTTCCATCCACTCCCGTGCCGTTGGCAGTGCCGCCGATGGCCTGGCTCATCACGTAGCTCCGTACTCGCGGAACCCCGGCCCAGGTGCTTAAATCGGCCGGGCACTTGAACACCCCCACACTCTGTACGTAAGGCCCCAGCAGGGAATACCTCGAATCCAGCAAAAGCGCCGCGTTGGTGGCGTCAAGAATCCCGGCGTACGGCCCGCCGATGCTTTTGCCGCCGCCCACGTTTCCGACATTCCCCGCGACCCAGGACGGCGAAGCCTCATAGTCCGGATTCGGCGGGAAATTGCCGCCGTTGTCGCCGGGATACATTTTCCACGCCATCATCAACTGGCGCGTATTGGCCATGCACTGGATCCCGCGGGCTTTCTCCTTGGCCTTGCTCAAGGCGGGCAGCAGCATCGCCGCCAGAATGGCGATGATGGCGATCACCACCAGCAATTCAATCAAGGTAAAAGCCCTGGCGTTTTGGCGGCATTTCATAGGGAGAGCTTGATGATAAAAAGAAAGAGGCATGGTTTATTTTTGCGAATCGGGACCGGATGAATCCTTGGGCAACGGCACAAACTCGGTATGGACATCCCCCTCGGGTGTGATGGTGTGCACGGCAAAACCCAGTTCGCCGCCGAGCGGCAGCCAGCTCGTGGCGGGAGCCACATGGATGGTGATGCCGTCCTGTTCGAAGACGCGCCCGTTATGCCAGTGGCCCGCCAGCAGATGTTTGATGCCCAATTTGCGGAACAACTCCAACTCGCTCTGGGCGTAAGGCGCATTCACCGTCCAATAGGGTTTGCCATCGGGGAAACTTTTGTCGTGAAACAGTGGAATGTGCTGTACGGCGATGACCACTTTGCCCTTGCTGGATTCTGCCTGGGCCTTCAGCCAATCCAGCATCCTTTGCGATTCCACATCGATCCCGGGAAGCAACGGCCCGTTCGTCTTTGAATTAAAGGTCGCATAGTTGCCGAGCAACTCGGAATCGATCGCCAACACCTCCACGTTTTTAATCTGGATGCTGTAATAATCGGGACCAAATTGTTTCCGATAGCGTGCGAGGCTGTTGGTATCACCCACATCATGGTTGCCGGGCACATAATAGACCGGCGCGGCCACGGTATTTAAGATGGCCCTCGCCCGCTGCCGGTTCTCGGCGCTCTCGCCGATGTCGCCGGAAAGAATGACGGCATCGGGATGCTGCGCATTGATCATTTCCACCGCCTTGCGCAAGTTCTCGGCCGCCTCCGGCGAATGTTTTTCGCCCAGATGAGTGTCGCTGAGCTGGATGATCGTGACTTCGCTGGGACTGGCAGCCATCAGCAGAATGGCGGCACTGCAAGTCAACCCGACGAAAAAGGTTCGGAGTTTCATTTTCCAATATAACCGCGGTGGCCTGCGAATGAATAGGGATTTCGTTTCATGACTGAATGGCGGGAGCGCCGGACGCGCTCCCCGCCTCATCGGCCCGCTCACGGGCTGACTTTGATCCGGTAGAACTTCTCTGCGTTCGTCAGCGGAATGCTGTAAGGCGCCACCGCTCCATTCACATTCGTGTAAGGCCCGGGAACCTGGTCGGCCGATTGCAGCGTCCCCTGCGACCAGTTCAAGATCAGGTTTCCGCCGCCGGTGCTGAAGTTAAGCGTCACGGGCGTGATGGAGGTGGACGTCACCGGCGCATAACTCGCGAACGAACTGTTCGGGGCCACCGTCGCCCAGCTGGCCCAGATCCAGTTGGTGGATCGGGCGCTGCTCGAGATCCGCGCTTCGTCCATCGTGCCTGTGAATGGAAAGGCGCCGTCGGCCGCTTTTCCCAGGAGCACATCGTTGGTCCTGGAGGAGCTGGCGAGGACGGAAGTGGATCCCAGACTCACGTCGTGGCCATCCACATACACGTGGGCCGTGTTGGCCGTGGTATCCACCGCCACGGAGACCAGATGCCATTGCCCGAAGGTGACGCTCCCCCCGGCGCTGGTGACGGCCAAAGAGCTGCTTCCGTTGCCGGTGATAAAGCGAAGCGCGCCGTCAGTGGTATTGAAATTATTGACGTTCATGGCAAATCCATTCGCCGTTCCGGCTCCCGGTTTGCTTGCCCAGATGGTTTGAATGTTGCCAATGGTGGAGGAGATGTTGATCCAGGTTGACAAGGTGAACCCATTGCTCAGGTTGAGCACTCCGGCATCCAGGAAGTTCGTGCCGCCATCCAGGGTCACACCTGCTCCGGCTGCGCCCGCCGCCGACCCGCTGACCGAACCGTTCGTGGCCGGGTCCTGCAATGTGCTGTCGGCAAACGGGAAGTTGGTCTGGTTCAAATGCCAGACCAGGTCGAAATCCGAGGTCGTGGCAAAGGGCGCTTTCCAGACCGCGCCGTTGGTGTTCGAAGCAGCGGCGTTCGTCTGGGCGGGATTGCCCCAGTAAGCCGTGATGAAATCATTCGTGCTCGAGAGCAACGGCACCTGCACCCAGACGATGGATTCGCCCGCCGGGTTCCATTGCTCGATCTCGTAAGGCAGAGCCAGGTTGTTCGTCGAGGCGGTGAATTGCAGGTCCGCGCCATTCGTGGACGCAAACTCCGCATAAGAGAAGCCGGTGAGATTGGGACTTAAACGGACCAGCACCGGGAAATTGGTCAACGGCGCCGCCTGCGTGTAACCGCTGAAGGTGATCTTCAGGCTCGAAGTGTAGTCCGCGGGATTCACCACCGTCGGCTTCACTCCCACGACTGTCGCCGGGCTGGAGATCGCGCCGCCCGAACTGTTGCTGACCGTGACCCAGTAAGTGTTGGTTCCCTCCAAAGCGGCAAACGTGTAGCTCAGGTTGGTCGCGTTGCTGATTGGTGCGTTATTGAGATACCATTGATACGCCAGTGGTTCGCTGCCGGCCACGGTGATGGAGAACGTCTTCAAAGTCCCGGCATAGGCAGTCACGTTCGTCGGTTGCACGTCCGCCGTGATCACCGGCGCCCCGACATTTACGTTCAAGGTGGCGTTCGTCGAGCTGAAGCCGTAGGGATCGGTCACCGTCACGGTGTAATTTCCCGCCTGGCTGAACTGGACGTTCGTGAGTATCAGCGTGGCGCTGGTTCCCCACGGGATGGGGTTGTTGCCAATGTCATACCATTGATACGTGAGCGGCGGGCTGCCGGTCGCCGAGACCGTGAAGGTCGCATTATCGCCCTGGTTGACGCTCTGGCTCGCGGGCTGGAGCTGGTTGAGAACCGGCGCGGCGCCCGAGGCGAAGTAATGGCTTTGCACTTGCGCGGCGCTGAGAGCCTGGTTGTAGATCGCCACGTCATCAATTTTTCCAATGAACTGGTAATCATAATTTACCGGGTCGTTGTTCCCCGATTCACGCGCACCGATGGTCAGAGGCTGGGATGTAGCCAGCAGGCCGGAGCCGGGCGTGATCGAACCGGTGGCGATTTGCACGCCGTCCAAATACAGATACAGATGGCCGCCCGCTTCGTCACAGACGCCGACGACGTGATGCCATTTGCCGTCGTTCGCGATGGAAACTCCGCTGTTGGCCAGGAAACTTGTGCCCGCCGCATTGCGAACCCCGAAGCGGAGGAAGCCGGAGGCGGTCGCGCCCGTATCCAGCAACAGTTGGTCGGCGCCCCCGAAGCCCAGCGTGACGATGCCGTTGCCGCCAAAGGAAGCGAAGTATTGCGTGACCCACGCTTCGACGGAGAATTCCACGTTGCCGCTGTTGGTGCCAAAGTTCAGGTAACTGGGCACATTGCCGGCGTAATCGTTATTGTTGCCAAAGTCTCCGAGCTCGATCGCGGTCTCGGACGGGTCCTGGGTCGGACTATAACCGGGTTGGCCCAGCAGAACATTGGTGTAGGTGGCATTATTGCCGCCGACATAATCGTAAGCGGAGGTGCCGCTCGCTTCGTCCAGCCGGTAGTAGGCAATCGGATTATCCGCCAGCACGGCCACCGGATAGGGCGCCGTCGGATCGGCCAGCACGGTCACCGTGTTCGTCACGAACGTGGCGCCAAGGGCGTTGCTCACCGCGCCGATGTAGGTCGCGGCGCCCAGTTGGCCGGCGGTCACGGTGTAACTGGAGTTTGTCGCGCCGTTGATATTTGTGCCGGCGGTGCTCCATTGATACGCAAACGGCGGGCTGCCCACGACCGTGAGATTCAGCGTCGGCGAGGAGCCGAGAAATACTTGCACGTCGGCCGGCGTCGACTCGGTGATGACCGGGGGACCGAAGACGGTGAGGTTCACCACCGAACTTGTCGCCATGCCGTAGAGATTGGTTGCCACCAGGTAATAACCGCCGCTATTGGCGACCGCCGCATTGGAAAACACCAGGCTGGAATTGGTCTGGCCGGGAACCACCGTGTCGTTGGTGGAATACCATTGATATCGCACCGGTGACGACCCTGAAACCGTGGTGGCAAACACGACATTGGTTCCGGCCGTCAACACGGAATTCGTGGGCGCTGGTTGCTGATGGATCACCGGCGGCACGGCCGCCGCGGAGAAGACCTGCTGAATCTGCGTCGCACTCAGCGCGTTCGTGAAGTAGGCGACCTGGGCGATGCTGCCGTCATAGAAGAGTCCGCCGCGATAGCCCACGGGAGCGGACGGCAGCGGCCCCAGGAAGAAAGGATCGCCGCCGAGAATGAGGTCCCGGAGATTGCCGGGAATGTTGGTGACCGACGTGGCGCTGCTGACCAGCAGACCGTCCAGGTAGAGGAAATCGTTCGTGCCATCGGAGACGCCCGTGGCCAGGTGCCATTGACCGTCATTCAAATCCATCCCCGCGAGTTGCACATAAGAATTGGTGCTGTTAACCGAAATTTGCGGGCCGGCTCCCGGGTTGAAATAATTCGCCGGGACGTTGTCGATTCCCAAACGGAAGCTGTTGGTGCCGTGACTCACGAGCGCTTGAATGCGCGGACCCGCGTCGGCCGGGTTGCCGCGGAACCACGTCATGATTGTCATCGGCTGACTGCCCGTGGGATTCAGCAAAGACGGCAGCGAACCTCCGCCCACGTCCACGCCGCCATTGAAGCCGTTAAGTGCGACCGCGTAGCTGGGCGAGCCGAAGCCGCCGTAGGACGGCCCCGCGGAACCGGGAGCGGTGCCCGGCTGATAGAGACCGTTGGCGCTCGCTCCCAAAATGCCATAGTTCGTGGCCACCGGCAGGCTGGTCAAGGCTGGCGCGGTAAAAGCCGGCTCGCCCAATCGCAAATAGATCGTCGGGCTGTCCGCCAAAACGGTTTGCACATAAGAAGTGGTCGGCGCGGGATTCGTGCCGGTCATGTAATGGTTGGCGATGGCCGACGGCGACAGGAGCGTCGGGTAAATCGCAAATTCATCGATAGTCCCGTCATACGGCAACACCCCGCTGGAGGTGCCCAGTTCAGTGCCGTCGCCGATGATCAGCGGCGAAACCGTGTCCGGCACAAAAACCTGGCCCTGGGAATTCTTCGAGGTGAGGGTCGAGCTGACCACCGCGACACCATTCACGTAAATCGTTTTCTTGGCTCCGTCGAACGTGAGCACCACGTGGTCCACGGCGTTGGAGAAGTTCGCATCATTAGGCGCCGCGAGCGAGGTGCCGCCATTCACGCCGCCGGGGCCGTTGTAGGTCTTCCAATAAAAATGATTCTTATTGATGCCCACTTCAATTCCTCCCTGGCCGAGCGCGTTGCCGTAGTCGGGGAACTCGACGGTGTTGCCGCCTTCCGCGAGGATTTGTCGTTGCGCGTTGGTGGAATTGATTTGCACCCAGAACTCAACCGAGAATGGCGCCTGCAAGGTCACCGCCGGAATCGTCACGCCATTGGTCGCGCGCGGGACCACCAGATACTGGCCCGTTCCGCCGCATTTCATGGCGGTGTCGCCGTCGCCGGCGATCAAGCCCGCCGGATGCACGGTGTTATTGACATTGCTCAGGACGAACGTGGAGCCGGAATTCGTCCACCAGGTCTCGTAATAACCATTGGCCGCCGCCTGCGCCGTGCCCAGGTTCGTCGCGGTATACATATCCTCCGGCGCGGGAGCCGCCGTTTCGGTCAGGGGCCAATAAGCCACCGGGTTGAGGGACATCACGGCGTTCGAATAGCTTGATTGGGCCTGGACTGCCGTTCCGGCGATGAGAGCCGTCGCTCCCAAAACCACGCCGAGCAATACTCTTTTATTCATAATTTTCGATTTTCTGGCTTTGATTGAATTGTCTGAAAGGTGTTTTGTGCGCGGTATGAAATATTCGGTCGGGCGTCCGGGTTGCCATCGGTCGCGCAGTTCCTGCCTGGTTCGGCTCTTCATGGGGACAAAAATAGCGGGGCATTGTCTCAAACGCGTGTCCAGGGAGTTACGATTTTGGCAAACACCAAGTGGGAGAAGCGGTTATAGGTGCACCTGAAGCAGGAAACGCCGTTGCAGACTGTTCCCGAAAAGCCGCCCACCAAACAGCCTTCTTACCGGAGAAATTCTCGGGGTGCATAAAGGCAAGTCTACCGAGAATCCGTTACGCAACAATAGACACTTTGCGCAAACTCGGTATATTTTGCGCAAACCACCTCGCATGACGAACCACCAGCCTAAAATCGCCCTGGCATTGCCTGACTCGAAACCCTGGGGAATCACCCGCTTCTTCAACGGTGTCAATGATTACGCCAGTCACCGGCATTGGCTGCTCACGGCATGCCCGGTCAATCCGGAAAGCGGCGACGATTTTCCGCTCGATTGGTCCCGGTTAAAATCCTGGCACCTCGATGGGATTATTCTCCAGGCGAACGATCTCACCCAATCGGAGTTGTTCCGCAAATGGCAAATTCCGATGGTCAATATCGGTGAGGATTTGGGCTCCGACTGTAAAATCCCCCGGCTGGCGCAGAACAATCAGCAGGTGGGCCGGTTCGCCGCCGAACACCTGATCGGCCTGGGACTGAAAAACCTCGCGTTTCACGGCGTCCAGGGCCGGTGGTACTCGGACGAGCGGCTTGAGGGATTCAAACAAGCGGCAGCAAAAGCAAATTTGAAGGTCGACAGTTTCCTCCTGCCCCATATGACTCGGGACGCCTTGTGGAACGAACGCTACGAACCGGTCAAGCGCTGGCTCAAAACCCTGCCCCTCCCAGTCGGCCTCTTTGCCGTCCATGATTATCGTGCGCTCATCACGTTGTCCGCCTGCCGCGAGGTTGGCCTGCGGGTGCCGGAAGATGTGGCCGTCATCGGTGCGGACAACGACCTGATGGTTTGTGAATTTTCCACGCCCACCCTCACCAGCGTCTGTGCCAATCCCTATCGCATGGGATTTGAAGCCGCCCGGCTTTTGGATCAATTGATGCAGGGCAAACCGTCGCCTGCGGAACCGATTCTCGTCGATCCCACCGAAGTGGTGGCCCGGGCCTCCACGGATGTCCTGCACGCGGACGATCCGGCCGTGAAACGAGCGATTCTATTCCTGCAACGGCATTACGCCGAGTCCTTCACCATGGATGCCGTTGCCGAGGCGTCCGGGGTCTCCCGCCGGTCGTTGGAAATGCGCTTCCGCACGGAACGCATGACCTCCCCGGCGCTGTTTCTTGTCCATCTGCGTCTGCAAAAGGCCAAAGCCATGCTCGCCGCGCGCGATTGCAAGTCGATCGAGGAGGTCGCGCGCGGCTGCGGTTTCGGCACGGGTAAAAATTTGCGCGCGGCCTTCCGCCGCGTGCTGAATGTTTCCCCGAACAACTTCCGTTCAGGCTCAATTCACGGTTGACGGACGGCCGGATAAAAATCCAGCCATCCTCAAGGTCCGAACTGCAGCACGTCATTCACGAGTTCATCGAAGTCCGCCGTGGCGATGCCGATATATTTGTCCGCGCAGCCGTAATACACAAAGAGTTTGCCATCCACGACGACGTTACCGGTCGGGAACACGGCGCCGTGCGGATAAAGCCCGTGCCGTTCATGTTTGGCTTCCGGCGAAAGGATGGGCTGCGGCGCGCGCGCCAGGACTTTGCGCGGGTCCTTCAAATCAAGCACCATCGCGCCGGCGTGATAAGCCCCGTTCGCGTCCACCGCGTGGTAAATGACCAGCCAGCCTTTCTTGTGCTTGATCGGGGGAGTTGAGCCGCCGATTTTGCGTTCCCAGGGAAACTTGGCCTTAGCCAGCAGGTAATCCTGGCCCCACTTCAGCGGATCACGTCCGAAGCAAATCCAGATGGCCGGATATTTCGTTTTATATTTCCGTCCCGTCCATTGTTTGGGACGGTGGAGCAGGGCGTATTGGCCCTTGATCTTTTCCGGGAAGAGAATCGCGTCGCGATCATCCACCGTCGGATCACTGATGCGCCCCAGCCGGCGAAAAGTTTTAAGATTTTTCGAAATCAGCAGGCCGGACGAGGTGAGGTTTTCGCCAAAGGCTTTGGGCTGGTTTTTGTCGCGCGGGTTGTAGGCGGATTGATCCGGCGCGAGCCAGTATTTGCCGGGGGAGTAAGGGCGGTACGCGTACGTGATCAGGAAATGGCCGTTGACCTTTATGATCCGCGGATCTTCGATGCAGCCGGCATCGTCGCCGTCCACGCTCGGCGAGAAAACCGGCTCCAATTGTTCCCGCTTGAAATTGAAACCGTCCCGGCTCGTCGCCAGCCCGAAACGGATGACGTGCTCCGGGTCGTCGCCGGCGGCGCGATACAGCATGTGGAACACGCCCTGGTGATGGATGACGCCCGGGTTGCAGACGGCGAGACTTTCCCAGGCCTGCCCGGGATTGGGCGCCAGGATGGGATTGCCGGAAAATTTTTCGAGTTTCATGAGAGTACAAATTTCATGTTTCAATGCCAGATGAGGATAAATAGACCGGCGGCGGCCAGCAGAAGGATGGCCAGCACGCGATAATTTTTGAACCACGGCACGCCCGCCAAATTCCGCGTTTCGTCCCGGAACACTTGCCGGTTCCAGACGTAAGTGTTGACCTGGTGTTCGGTCGGGGGCGCGGTGAACAGGCTTACGAGAACGATGATGGCGAGCGACAGCGCGAAAAGCACCGGCGCCACATACAGAAAATTCCAGCGCGCCAGCGGCGTGTGCCGCGCGCCAAAGAGCAGGCCGCAGGCAATGACCAGGCCGGCGATCAGGCCGGTGAAGGCGCCGGTGGCCGTGGCTTTTTTCCAAAACAGGCCGCACAAAAACACCGCCACCACCGGCGGACACATATACGAAAGCAGTTGCTGAAAATACTTCACCATCGAATCGAATCTCTGGATGTGCGGCGACCAGGTGGCCGCGATGATGATGATGACCAGGCCGGAAAGGCTGCCCGCGATCACCTGCTGACGGCTGCTCATGCCGGGCCGCAGTTTGCGGAAAATATCCATCGTCAATAACGTCTGGACTGAATTCAGCGTCGAGGTCAGCACCGAAGTCATGGCCGCGATGAACCCGATCAACACCAGGCCGCGCAAACCGGAGGGGAGCATTTCAAAAACCAGCTTGGGATAAATCTGGTCGCCTTTGCCCAGGTTCGGATATAAGACGCGCCCGGCGATTCCCGGCAGGACCATCAGGAAAAAAACCACGAAGTTCAACCCGCCGGCGAAAAGATTTCCCCACCGGCCGTGGTCGATGTTGCGGGCGCTCAAGGTGCGCTGGACCATTACCTGGCTCAGGCCCCAATAATAAAATCCCAGCAACGGCAGGCTGATGAACAGCGCGGGCCACGGCACCGACGGGTCATCCGCCGGCCGGATCAAACTGAGGTGGCCGGGCGGCGCCGCGTGCATGACGGCGTGCCAGCCGCCCGCTTTCGCGAACGCGGTGAATGTCACCGCGGCCGAGCCGCCCATCAGCACGATCGCCTGCACCAGCTCCACCCACATGACCGCCGAAAGACCGCCCACGATCGTGTAGGACGCCCCCAGCAACGCCAGGCCCCAAATGATGATCGCAAAATTGAGCGCGGGAAAAAACAGGTGAAGCATCAACGCGCCCGCGTACAAGGTGATGGATAAATCGGCAAACGTGTAGCTGATCACCGTGAGCACCGAAAGGTACGTGCGGCTGCGGGCGTCAAAGCGGCCTTCGAGAAACTCCGGCAGCGTGTAGATTTTGTTCTTCAAATAGAACGGCAGGAAAAAAACGAGAAAGAAAACAATCGGCAAAACCGCCCCCGCCAATCCGTAGTTGAACACGGAAATTCCCGTGCTGTAGGCGTCGCCCGCCCAGCCGACCAATGCGGAACTCGAAACCAACGTTGAAAACATCGAGAGTCCGACAATCACCCAGGTCATGCCGCGTCCACCCAGGAAATAGCCTTCCGAACTGGCGCGCGACGTGTGGCCGAACCCCCAGCAAACGATGGCCGTCAGATAAACCGCCATGACGATGAAATCAATGGCTGATAAATGTATCTGACCCATAAAATATCCCGCGACAGGGTTGGGGAGGTTGCATCATTCGGGCGCTGCTCAGGTAATCGTCGAGGTCCGCCGTCCAAATATCATCGATCGGCGAAACATCGTCTGAATTCGCGCTAGGCTATTACCCCGGCCCCGCGAGGCCAATCAACATTTCGCGCAAACCGGGGATAAATTGCGCAAATCGTGCCTCCCGGGTTTCGTTCGATAGGAAACCCTCCGGCTTTGCCGGAGGACTCCCGGAATTTGACATTTCCGGGAGTATTTTGCACCGGCAGCGCAAGTGAGCAATGGCAATTGGCGGGAGCGCCGTAGGCGCGGCATCATTGTAGCAGTGTCCCGAGGGAATCTCCGAGCTCCGGAGGAGCGGCATATTCTGGATATGGCTTCTGAAGATGTCGCGCCTGACGGCGCTTGGTTGGCTGGCGTTTTACAACTACAAAGATGCCGCGCCTACGGCGCTGAGATGAGCACCGGCAACTTCGTCCGCAGGGCCAGGCG
>Ga0105240_10008692_pt1 | contig 14489 bp, 10 predicted proteins | sample KBSC54metaG_FD_80426 | JGI IMG/M metagenome (GOLD analysis project Ga0105240, IMG submission 80426) | Corn rhizosphere microbial communities from Kellogg Biological Station, Michigan, USA - KBS C5-4 metaG | ecosystem: Host-associated > Plants > Roots > Rhizosphere > Soil | place: Michigan, USA... | reverse complement strand
CCGGCTGAAGCTGAATAGCTACAAGGCCCCGCCCAAGTGCGATCGCTACTGCACGTGCACGACGCTGTTCGATTGCCAATTGCGATGATCCTGAAAACGTTAGTCATCGCGATGCTGGCCTGGAGCGCGTGCGCATGCGCCCAGGAAGTCCACGTGTTTCCGGTGCAGGGCAACGTTTCCATGATCGTGGGGCCGGGCGGTAACACCACGGTCCAGGTGGGAAAAGAAGGAATTGTGCTGGTGGACACGCAGACGGCAGCGGCCGCGCCTCAAGTGATGGCGGCGATTCGCACGCTGTCCGATAGGCCGATCATCTGGGTGATCAACACAAGTCTGGATGCAGATCACATGGGCGGGAACGATGCCTTGATCCGGCTGGGCGGATCGACCGATGCCAGTGAGCGGGCTCGCGTGGTGACGCATGAGAACGTTTTGAATCGCGTGGTGGCGCCGGGCGCACCGCAAGCGCGAGTCGGGGACGCGGCTAGCATCAACGACACGTATTTCCGATCCCCCAAGGATTTTTTGTTCAACGGCGAGCCTGTGATGGTGTATCACGTGCCCGCCGCGCATACCGATGGCGACAGCCTCGTGCTCTTTCGCCGCTCGGACGTGTTGAGCGTCGGCGATCTGTTTACACCGGATCGCTATCCGTTAATCGATCTTGCGAACGGCGGGAGCGTGCAGGGGCTGCTGGACGGGTTGAACAAAATTCTCGAAATAGCGGTGGCGGGGAAGTATCAGGAAGGCGGCACCTTCGTCATTCCGGGCCACGGACGCTTATGCGACGAGGCCGACGTGGTGGAATTTCGCGACATGGTCACGATCATTCGCGACCGCGTGCAGGACATGCTCAAGAAAGGAATGACGCTTGATCAGGTGAAGGCGGGCAAACCCAGCCGGGACTACGACACGCAATACAAGGGATCGCCGGACGTGTTAGTCGAGGCGATTTATAAAAGTCTCACGCCAAGGAAAGCGCCATGAGATCCGCACTCCTATTGATGGCGGCCTTACTGCCTGCGTTCGCTCAGCTCGGTCCTGCTCCAGCCAAGCCGAAGCCTGCGCGCAATGCCAAGGAAGCGGCTCCAGTCGATTTCACCGGCTACTGGGTATCGGTCGTCACGGAGGACTGGCGCTGGCGGATGGTGACCCCGGCGGCGGGCGATTTTGCGGGCATCCCCTTAAGCGCAGAAGGCCGCAAGACCGGCAATGCCTGGGATCCTGCTAAAGATGAAGCGGCGGGCGAACAGTGCAGGTCGTATGGCGCTCCCGCAGTGATGCGAATCCCCGGACGCGTCCATATTACGTGGGCCGACGAGAACACGCTTCAGATCGATACCGACCAGGGGACTCAGACGCGGCTTCTACATTTCGCCGGCAAGCCGACGCCGGGGGCAGCGCCGACGTGGCAGGGTTACTCCGTGGCGCAGTGGGAACCGCCCGTGCGCGGATCGGGATCGCCGCAGCAGGGTTTAGGCGCTACGCGCGAAGGCAACCTTGGACGATCGCTCGAAGTAGTCACCACGCAAATCCGTCCGGGATATCTAAGGAAGAACGGTCCGCCGTATAGCGCCAATACGGTCTTGAAGGAGTTTTTCGACCTTTCGGTCGAACGCAATGGCGATCCATGGTTCGTGGTAACAACCATCGTGGAGGATCCCCAGAATCTGAACGAGCCTTTCGTTACCAGTACTAACTTCAAGAAACAACGGGACGCAGCTGGATTTAGCCCTACGGCCTGTTCGGCACGTTGAGGCTCAGTACTGCGAGTACCGGCGTTTGTTGCGGAAGCAACACTCAGTGCGGTATCGTAGCCAAAAGGCAGTCCCCTCTCTCGGGACCGCTTTCTCTCGTATACCCAATTGGAGGGTTTCCTGGATGTTTTTGACCTCGTTGTCTGCCCTGAGTCGGCGCGTCAAGCCGCTGTTCTTGCTGGTTTTATTTGCCCTCGCGGGCACTCCCCTCTTAGCTCAAGGCGAAGCCGAGCTCAAGCTCCCCGACCTAAGTACGGCGCTCTTTCAGGGCATTGATGGCCGAACGCTATTGATGGGCGGCCTGGTTGTCAGTGTACTGGGACTGGTCTTCGGGCTCATCATGTACAAGCATTTGCGCAATCTGCCGGTACATGAGTCGATGCTCGAAATCTCAGAGTTGATTTACGAAACCTGTAAGACCTATCTGCTGACGCAAGGCAAGTTTTTGATAGTCTTGGAGATCTTCATTGGTTTCGTCATTGTTTTGTACTTCGGCATCCTCAGCCATCTGCCCACCTTTCAAGTGCTGATCATCCTGGCTTTCAGCGTGTTGGGTATTTTGGGCAGTTACGGCGTGGCGTGGTTCGGCATCCGCGTGAATACCTTCGCCAACTCACGCACGGCGTTCGCGAGCCTCCGCGGGAAACCATTCCCGTGTTACGCGATTCCGCTCAAGGCCGGCATGAGCATCGGCATGATGCTGATCAGCGTGGAACTGCTCATCATGCTGTGCATCCTGCTGTTCATTCCGGGTGAGTACGCCGGACCCTGTTTCATCGGGTTCGCCATCGGCGAGTCACTGGGCGCGGCGGCCCTGCGCGTGGCAGGCGGCATCTTCACTAAGATCGCCGACATCGGCGCGGATTTGATGAAGATCGTATTCAAGATTAAAGAGGACGACGCGCGTAATCCCGGCGTGATCGCGGATTGCACTGGCGACAACGCGGGCGATTCCGTCGGACCCTCGGCCGACGGTTTTGAAACCTACGGCGTCACCGGCGTGGCGCTAATCAACTTCATCATCCTGGCGGTCAGCAATGATATCACGCAAGTGCAGCTTCTGGTGTGGATCTTCGCCATGCGCGTGATGATGATTATCGCGAGTGCCATCTCTTATTTCCTAAACGAGGCGTTCGCGAAGGCCAAATACCAGAACTTGGACAAGATGAACTATGAAGCGCCTTTGACGTCGCTGGTGTGGCTAACATCGTTCGTTTCCATTGCCGGAACCTACGTTCTTTCCTACGTGACGATTCCGGACCTGGGCGGCGATCCCACCATGTGGTGGAAGCTCTCCACCATCATCACCTGCGGCACTTTGGCAGGCGCAATTATTCCAGAGCTGGTGAAGGTGTTCACGTCCGTGGATTCGTCACACGTCAAAGAGGTCGTAACTTCGTCGCGTGAAGGAGGAGCTTCGTTGAATATCCTGTCGGGCTTGGTGGCCGGCAACTTCAGCGCTTTCTGGCTGGGGATGACCATGATGGCGCTGATGGGCATTGCCTACTACGTGAGCGGCTTTGGCATGGCAGCGTTGATGCTGGCTCCCGCGGTATTCGCGTTCGGGCTGGTCGCGTTCGGATTCCTGGGAATGGGCCCGGTAACGATCGCGGTGGACTCTTATGGTCCGGTGACGGATAACGCGCAGTCGGTATATGAGCTGAGCCAGATCGAAGAAATTCCGAATATCAAGGCCAGTCTCAAATCGAAGTACGGCTTCGATGTGGATTTCGAGAAAGCCAAGCATCATCTGGAAGAGAATGACGGTGCGGGCAACACCTTCAAGGCCACTGCGAAGCCCGTGCTGATCGGCACCGCCGTGGTGGGGTCCACCACCATGATTTTCTCGATCATCATTCTGCTTACCAACCATTTGCAGGCGGAACTGCTGGCCAACCTGTCGATTCTGTATGCACCATTCCTGCTGGGTCTGCTCACCGGCGGTGCTGTAATTTATTGGTTCACCGGCGCTTCGATGCAGGCTGTTACCACGGGCGCGTATCGCGCGGTCGAGTTCATCAAAGCCAATATCAAACTGGAAGGCGTGACCAAAGCCTCGGTCACGGATTCGAAGAAAGTGGTCGAAATCTGTACGCAGTACGCGCAGAAAGGCATGTTCAACATCTTCCTGACGGTGTTCTTCGCGACGCTGGCATTTGCATTCATCGAGCCCTATTTCTTCATTGGCTACCTCATTTCGATCGCCCTATTCGGTTTATATCAGGCGATCTTCATGGCCAATGCGGGCGGCGCCTGGGACAACGCCAAGAAGATCGTCGAGGTGGAGTTGAAGGCGAAAGGCACGCCGCTGCATGACGCCACGGTGGTCGGCGATACGGTGGGCGATCCGTTCAAAGATACCTCGTCAGTGGCGCTGAATCCGATTATTAAGTTCACCACGCTGTTCGGCTTGCTCGCCGTCGAACTCGCGGTTTCCTGGACCAGGGATCGGGGCGCGAACTTTACCACGGCTCTGGCAGCAGTCTTCCTGGTGGTGGCCCTGTTCTTCGTGTGGCGCTCGTTCTACGGGATGCGTATCGAAGGCAGCAAGAGTTAAGCTGGGGTTGTGCGTGGGCTGGCCGGAATTGTTCTTGCAATGACGCTTTCGGCGGCTACTATTCCCGATCTCGCGGAGTTGAATCGCATGATCGCGCGGTTCGCTCCGGTGGAGCTGCATGCGGACTCTTCCAAGCTTTCCCCAGGCGATCAAAAGGCTCTGGCGAAGCTGCTCGATGCGGCTCGCATCATCGACGACATTTTCCTCACGCAGGTTTGGAGCGGGAATGACGCGCTGCGCGCGCGGCTTGTTCAGGACACATCGGCGCTGGGAAAAGCCCGGTTGCACTACTTCGATTTGAACAAGGGGCCCTGGTCGGAACTCGATGATCACGCGGCATTCATTCCGGGCGTTCCCGATAAACAACTACCTGGCGCGAACTTTTATCCCGCGGACATGAGCAAGGCGGAATTTGAGACGTTCGCTAATTCGGCCAATGATGCGCGCGGGTTCTTCTCGATTATCCGCCGAGGGCCGGACAAGAAGCTCCGTGCGATCCCCTACAGCGACGCCTACAAGGCCAATCTGACGAAAGCTGCGAAGCTCCTGGAAGAAGCAGCGTCGCTCACCGCGAACAAGTCGCTGCAAGAATTCCTGCGCCTCCGCGCGAAAGCGTTCCTCAGCAACGACTATTACGACAGCGACGTCGCCTGGATGAAACTCGACGCGCCTGTCGACATCACCATCGGGCCATATGAGACCTACATGGACGAGCTCTTCGGCTACAAGGCAGCGTTTGAAGCCTATGTCACGCTGCGCGACGACGAAGAGACTGCCAAGCTGAAGATGTTCGCCGATCATCTGCAGGAGATCGAGAACAATCTTCCCTTGGATCCGAAGTATCGCAATCCTAAAATCGGTGCACTCGCGCCGATTCGCGTGGTGAATCAGGTGCTGGCCACGGGCGACGGTGCGCATGGCGTTCGTACGGCGGCGTTCAACCTGCCGAACGACGAGCGCATCGTCCAAAAGATGGGATCGAAGCGCGTGATGCTCAAGAATGTCCAGGAGGCAAAATTCTCGAAAACGCTGGAGCCGATTGCTGCGCGAGTGCTTGCGCCCGCGGACCGGGGCGACTTGAGTTTCAACGCGTTCTTCACGCACATTCTGGCGCATGAGATGACGCACGGAATCGGGCCGCAAAATAACGTGAGGCAATCGCTCAAAGAGCTGCATTCGGCAATCGAGGAAGCCAAAGCCGACGCCACCGGGCTGTTCATGATGCAGTATCTGTTCGATCACAAGCTGCTGCCGGCGGCGGAGAAGTCGCTGTATACGACATTCCTGGCATCGTCATTCCGCACGCTGCGGTTTGGGGTGCATGAGGCACATGGCAAGGGGATGGCGCTGCAATTCAATTACCTGATGGACAAGGGCGCGTTCGTCGCGCGGCCGGACGGGACGTTCGCAGTGGACTTCGCCAAGATCCAGCCGGCTGTGCGCGATCTGGTGCACGATCTGCTGACCATCGAGGCGACAGGCGATTACGCGGGCGCCAAGAAGATGCTCGATGAGTTGGGTGTGCTGCGTCCGGCATTACAGCAGGCGCTGGCGAAGCTCATCGATATCCCCACGGATATAGAACCTATTTAAGTCGAGTGACCTTGACGGGAGGGGTGTGTTCGCAGTTCACCGTATCGGTCACGCCGAAGGCGATCTCTCCGCAAGCGTTGGTGACGGCAGCCTGCATTGCGAATTCCTCCGTGGCCGCCGACGCAGTTTTGCAGTTGGTCCGCCCATTGAAATTGATGCAGACTTCCACGCGATGTTTGGCGAGGTTTAGCGAAGAGTAAATAATCACGCCCAATACGATCAGCACGAAGATAACGCCGGCAACCACTGGTTTTTTCATGCAGTCTTCGTAAAGAGGGCGCCCATGCGGCGAAATTTTTCGTAGCGGTCGTCGATAAGCTGCTTAGCGCTCTGTCCGGAGAGTTCGGCGAGAGCGCCACGGAGCGTCGTGCGCAGCGATTCCGCAGCTTGCTCCGGATCGATCTGAGCGCCGCCGCCCGGTTCCGGAACAATCCCATCGATCACACCGAATTCGAGCAGGTCCTTCGCGGTTAGCTTCAACGCAGCTGCTGCGCGGGGCGCGCGAGTGGAATCGCGATATAGGATTGCCGCACAGCTTTCTGGCGAAATGACGCTGTAGACGGCGTTCTCGAGCATGTAAATTCGATTGCCGACGCCCAGCGCCAGAGCGCCTCCGCTGCCGCCTTCGCCGATCACCACGACGATCACCGGCACGGGCAGGCGCGACATCTCACGCAGGTTCTGCGCGATCGCTTCGGCTTGGCCGCGTTCTTCGGCATCGATGCCGGGATAGGCTCCCATGGTGTCGAGCAGTGTAATCAGAGGCCGCGAGAATTTCGCAGCCATGTGCATCAGGCGCAGCGATTTCCGATAACCCTCGGGTTTCGGCATCCCGAAGTTGCGAAACAGCTTCTGCTTAGTGTCGCGGCCTTTTTGCTGGCCGATGATCATCACCGGGCGATCGTCGAACCAAGCGGGGCCAGCCACAATGGCGTGATCGTCGCCATAGGCGCGATCGCCGTGCAGTTCGTCGAAATTCGTAAACAGGCGCTGGATATAATCGAGCGCGTGAGGACGCTTAGGATGCCGCGCCAGTTGCACGCGTTCCCAGCTTGGATTGGTTTCAGTTGGAGCTTTGGCTTCAGCCATCAGATTTTTTAGCGGAGCGGGTTGCGGAGCGCCCATTTGTTGGCTTATTCGTTCGCAAGTACTTCCAGCGCTTCCGGTCCACAGATACGCGCCAGCTCGGCGCAAAATTCCTTGTCCGGACGAACCTTGGCCGGTACGTCCAGGATAACCGAGAAGTCGCGCCTCTTTTCGATCCGCAGGCGAACTTCGGTCTTGCCGGGCTTTCTGGCGAACAACAAGGAAAGAGCCTCGGCCCGGCCAGCATCTGTGACACCGTTCACAACAGCGCCGTTCACCGGAACCCGGACGGAGATCAGCGACGGGAGCCGCACACGGGCGTTTTCGAGCAAAACGATGTCCTGCACGGAAATCTTGGGCGGGGCATTTTCTTCCGGCAGCACCAGTCCGCGTACCAGCACGGCCTGATCCTCATTCAGCACCGGCAGCAGGCGATCGTATTGGGTCGAGAATACCATGGCTTCGAGGCTGCCCTCTTTATCCTCGATCTGCAAAGCCGCCCAGAGCTTGCCTTCCTTATTACGTTTGCGCTGGATGCCGGTGAGAATCCCGCACAAAGCGACCTCGGCATTCTTCTGCAGACCTTCCAAGCCCGAGGTGAAGTGGGTGGCGAGCTCGGCGACTTTGTCGGCATGTTGATCCAGTGGATGTCCGGTAATGTAGAACCCGAGCATTTCCTTTTCGCCGGTGAGCTTTTGGTGCGGAGTCCAATCGGGGACGGCGGGTAGCGAATGCGCGGCGGCAGGTTCGTGAGCCGCGAGATCGGCAAACAGACCGGATTGGCCGCTGGCACGATCCTTCTGCGCCCTGGTCCCGATTTCCATGGCGCCATCAATCACGGCGAACAGCTGCGCGCGCGCCGCGCCCAGCGAATCGAGTGCGCCGGCCTTGATGAAGCTTTCGATCATGCGGCGGTTGACCGCGGAAAGATCCACGCGCTCGCAGAAATCGTACAGCGACGTGAACCTGCCGCCTTCGGCGCGCGCTTTTATGATGGATTCCACGGCATTCGCACCGACGTTTTTTATGGCGCCCAGGCCGAAGCGAATCGCTTCAGGGGCGGGGGTGAACGTGAACTCTGAGGTGTTCACATCGGGAGCCAGCACCTGGATCCCCATTTCGCGGCATTCGTTGATGTACTTCACGACCTTGGCGGTGTTGCCAGCTTCTGAGGTCAGCAGCGCGGACATGAACTCCAGCGGATAATGTGCCTTCAGATAGCCCGTGACCAGCGCTAGGAACGCATAGGCCGCTGAGTGCGATTTATTGAATCCGTAGCCGGCGAATTTCTCCATGAGGTCGAAAACTTTTTCGACCTTGCGAGCGTTGTGGCCGTTCTTCTGCGCGCCTTCGACGAAACGCGCACGCTGCTTGGCCATCTCCTCGGCTTTCTTCTTGCCCATGGCGCGGCGCAGCAGATCGGCTTCTCCGAGCGAGTAGCCGGCCACCTTGTTGGCGATCTGCATCACCTGTTCCTGGTAGACCATCACGCCAAAGGTCTCTTCCAGGATTTCCTTCATCACCGCGAGATCGTAGACCACCTCCTTACGGCCGTGTTTGCGATCGATGAAGTCATCGATCATGCCCATGGGACCGGGTCGGTAGAGGGCGTTCAGCGCGATCAGATCTTCGATGCGATCCGGCTGGTAGCGCCGTAAAATGTCGCGCATGCCCGCGGATTCGAACTGGAACACGCCGCTGGTCAAACCCTTGCTGAAGATCGCTTCATACGTCTTGGGATCGTCAAGGGGCAGATCGTCGATGCGCAGAGTAACGTTCTGATGGCGTTTGATCAGCTCCAGCGCGTCCTCAATGATGGTTAGAGTGGTCAGTCCCAGGAAATCCATCTTGAGCAGGCCCAGTTTTTCGAGACCCACCATGTCGTACTGGGTGACAATTTCGTCTTTGTTGGTTTTGTAGAGCGGAACCAGCTCGCGGAGAGGCTGTGGAGCGATCACCACGCCCGCGGCGTGCACGCTGGCATTCCGGGCGACGCCTTCCAGACGCAGCGCGACGTCCAGAACTTCCTGCATCCGCGGTTCCTTGCGGGCCAGCTCATCGATCTGCGGCTCCATCTTGCGCGCCTCGGCGAGCTTGATGTTCAGCGGCATGGTGGGGATCAGCTTGGTGATGCGCTCGACGTCGGCATAGCTGACATCGAGTACGCGGCCGACATCTTTGAGCGCGGCGCGCGCGCCAAGCGTTCCGAAAGTGATGATCTGGGCGACTTGTTCGCGGCCGTACTTTTCGGTTACGTACTGGATCACTTCGCCGCGCCCGCGCGTGCAGAAATCGATATCGATATCGGGCATGGAGATACGCTCGGGATTGAGGAAGCGTTCGAACAGCAGCCCGTAGGCCAGCGGGTCGATATCGGTGATCTCCATGGCGTAACTAACGAGACTTCCCGCAGCCGAGCCACGCCCGGGACCCACGGGAATGCCCTTCTGCTTGGCGAAGCGGATGAAATCCCATACGATCAGGAAGTATCCGGAAAACTTCATCTGCTGGATGATCTTGATTTCGGTGTCCAGGCGTTCGGCGTATTCCGCAAGATCGTTCTTCAGTCGACCCTGCGCATGCAGTGCTTCCAGGCGACCCCGGCGCCTCTCGAACCCCTGTCGCGCGACGTACTCGAAAAATGTGTCGGCGCTGTGGCCTTCGGGGATCGGAAATTTCGGGAAAGGTTCGGCGATGGGGTCGAGCTTGATCTGGCAACGCTGGGCGATATCCCAGGTACGGTCGAGCGCATCGGGCACCTCGCCGAAAAGCTGGAGCATCTCCTCCCGGGTCTTGAGGTGAAACTGTTCGGTCGTGAAGCGCATCCGGTTTGGATCCGACATGGTCTTGCCGGTCTGGATGCATAGCAGGATTTCGTGCGCGCGGGCATCGTCCTGTCGAAGATAGTGCGAATCGTTGGTGGCCACCAGCGGGATTCCGGTATCGCCTGCCAGGCGATGGATATGCGGAAGGACTTTCTCATCCGGATCCAGGCCGTGATTCTGCAGCTCCAGGAAGAAATTCTTCTTGCCAAAGAGATCGCTGTATTCGTAGGCGAGTTTCTTGGCTTCGTCGTACTTGTCGGCCAGCAAGGTTTCGTTGATATCGCCGCGCAGGCACGCCGAAAGAGCGATCAAGCCTTCGGAATGACGCGAGAGCAGGTCTTTATCGATGCGTGGCTTGTAATAGAAACCGTCCAGATAACCGGAGGAGACGAGTTTGATCAGGTTGCGATAACCGGTCTGGTTTTCGCACAGCAGCACCAGGTGGTTGTAGCGGTTGGTATCGCTCTTGACGGTCTGCCCCTGCTGCGCGACGTACACTTCGCAGCCGATCACGGGGTGGACGCCGTGCTTCTTGGCTTCGTTATAGAACTCGACTGCGCCGAACAGGTTGCCGTGATCGGTCATGGCGACCGAGGGCATCTTCTGTTCCTCCGCCAGCTGCATCAACTGCGAGATCTCGCAGGCTCCATCGAGCAGCGAGTAGTCGGTGTGGCAATGCAGATGAACAAAGGGCGCGGGCATGAAATCGTTCCGATCCCGGGGGAGACTACTAGTATAGCGAGTGCCTATTAACATCTAACTATGGATAAGGTTCGAATAGTGCCCGCGACGGAGCGCGACGTGCCGCAGATTCTGGAGCTGATCAAGGGTTTGGCGGAATATGAGCGACTGGCGCACGTGGTCGAAGCTACGGAAGATCGCCTGCGCCGGGCATTGTTTGGAGAACGGCCCGCTGCGGAGGTTTTCCTGGCGTTCGATGGAGACGAGTGCGCGGGATTCGCGCTGTTCTTCACCAACTATTCGACGTTCCTGGGCAAACCGGGATTATACCTGGAAGATGTGTTCGTGAAACCTCACCTGCGGCGCAACGGGATCGGTCTGGCCTTGCTGAAGAAGCTGGCGGCGATCGCGCAGGAGCGGGATTACGGCCGGATGGAGTGGAGCGTGCTCGATTGGAACGAGGCGGCCATCAATTTCTACAAAAAGCTCGGAGCGGTTCCGCTGGAGGAGTGGACCATGTTCCGGCTCACGGGCACGGCCTTATCGGACTTCGCTCGGGAGTAAATCATACTAGTAGCGTGCCCGGTCATTCTCCCGACTACCCGGACGAACTCGCGCAAATTGTCGCCGAGCTGAATCGAGCGGCGCACCCGGACAGTAGCCCAAAGGCGCGGGCCACTACCTCCACCCTGTGCTCGGCCAGTTCCAGTTCGCTCGACCAATTGCTAGCGCTCGCCGTGCGCCGCGGGGCTTCGGACCTGCTGCTGATCGCTGGTGCTCCGCTAACGCTGCGGATCGCAGGATCGCTTACGGCCGCCGGGGCGCCGCTGGGCGCAGAAGAGGCGCGCAACCTCCTTCTTCCCCTCCTCTCGCAGGAGCATAGCCGCGAGCTCCAGCGCGCCAAGTCCGTCGACTTGTGTTTCGGCCGCGAGGGCATCGGACGTTTTCGCGCGAATGTCCATCATCAACGCGGCACGGTGGCCGGCAGTATCCGTGTGCTTCCCGAAAAAATACCGACCATCGAATCGCTGCACCTGCCTCCGGCACTCCGGAAGTTTGCGGATGCGCGCCAGGGATTGGTGCTGATCACCGGACCCACCGGCTGCGGTAAAAGCTCGACTCTGGCCGCGCTGATCGACCTGATCAACACCCATCGCCAGGACCACGTGGTGACGATCGAGGACCCCATCGAATTCGTTCACGGAAATCGCCAGTCGCTGATCGAGCAGATCGAGGTTGGTGTCGACGCCCCGGATTTTGCAGGCTCGCTCCGCAGCATCTTGAGGCAGAATCCGGACGTGATTTTAGTCGGAGAAATGCGCGATCCCGAAACCATCGCAACAGTGCTGACTGCGGCCGAGACGGGACACTTGGTATTTTCGACGCTGCATACCAACGACACGTCGCAGGCGGTGTCGCGGATCCTGGATTCTTTTCCTTCGAGCAACCAACAGCAGATTCGCCAGCAGCTATCGCTGGCCTTGCTCGGCGTGGTGGCGCAGCAACTGGTGCCGTCATCCGGCGGGGCGCGGTATCCGGCCGTCGAGATTCTTATGGCGACCACGGGCGTGCGGAATCTAATCCGTAAAGGTGAAGATCACCAGCTCTACACGGCCCTTTCGACGGGGCGTGCAGAAGGCATGATCACGATGGAGCAATCGCTGGCGGAGATGACACGTAGCGGCCGCATCACGCGGGAAACGGCCCTGGCGCACGGTTTCAGGTCGGAAGCCTTGTCACGATATCTGGAAGATTGAGCGGGAGTCGGAAAGATATGTTGGGGCGGTTTACAGGTCTGTAACCCAGCGGTCATAGACCTGCAACCGCCGGATGATAAGGTTTTATCCTCACGTCTTCACTTTCATTGGCAGAAATCCGAGGAGATCATCCATATGACAACTCTTTTCACAAAAGGAGTCCGCGCGCTCGCAGTAATGCCCGCGATCATTTCATCCATCGCTCTCTTAAGCGTCTTTAGCGCATCAGCACAAAATGGCAGTGCATACTTTTACCCCGGTAATCTGGTCGTCAGCCGCAGCGTGTACGACAATAACCCGAACAACATCCAAGTCGGCACGATTTTGCCTCCGAATTGCACCACTGGCTGTGCGACGGCAGTGGCAGACGGGTCTTACCCCTTCGTCTGGAACAACGATACGGCCGACGCCAGTTTCGGCATCACCTCTAAGATCTTTCTAGACCAGATCACTCCCGCAGGCGCAGCCGTCAACTCGCTGGAGGTTCCGAACAGCTCGCAAAACGGCGTGCCATCCACGAAAGACCAATTGGTCAGCAGCTTTTCCTCGAAATCTGAAATGGCGTTGAATCTATCGACGGACGGCCAGTATCTGAGCTTTATGGGCTACCTCGCGCCTATCGATGCCATTGACGTCTCCAACTCCAATACGCCGGCGGTCTTTGACGCCAGCAATCCGGTGCCGCTAAATTATTACCGCGCAGTGGCGCAAGTCGATCAACACGGAAAATTTCACTTTACGAAAACCAACGCTTACAGCGGCAACAATGGGCGCGCGGCGATCCTGAACAACAGTTTCGGCGCGAATGTATTCTACCTGGCTGGCAACGCCGGCAACGGAGGCAATCCCCAGCCCGACGGCATTATTATCGGAGCCGGCGCACAGATCCTCAGCCAGGAGGTCAAGGCGGAGGTGGCGCAGAATCCCGGAATTCCGACGCCGGTGGCGAGCTTTAGCATTACGCAGTTGGGCGACGCCTTGGACAAGGTCGGGAAAGACACCAACTTTCGCGGCTTGACGATTTTTGACAACGTGCTTTATTACACGAAGGGAAGCGGTGGTAATGGCGTCAACACTGTGTACTTCGTCGATACCACGGGTACTGTGTGCAACGATGCGAATGGCGTCGGTCTTCCTGCGGCTAACGCAACTCTGCCCGTCTCCGGACTACCTTACTCGTCGGCCCTGCTCCAGTCCGTGGGACTCGATCCCAACAATATGTGCATCTTGAAAGGTTTTCCCACTGCTCTTAAATCCAAGACTTCGTTCCCCTTCGGCATCTGGTTCGCAAACGCCACCACACTTTATGTAGCGGATGAAGGGAATGGCGACAATACCTTTACTCCTGCCAGTGGGGCTACGCCTGCTAAGTACACGAAGGCAGCGGGTCAGAAAACAGCAGGACTGCAGAAGTGGGTCCTTAGCTCAGGCACGTGGAAACTTGCCTACACGTTGCAAGCTGGACTCGATCTGGGTGTGCCGTACACCGTCGCTAACTATCCGACTGGCAATAATCCTGTGACTGGACTTCCCTGGGCTCCCGCAACCGATGGACTGCGTAACATCAGCGGCCGCGTGAACGGGGACGGCACAGTCACCGTCTGGGCCATCACCTCGACGGTGAGCGGGAACGGCGACCAGGGCGCCGATCCGAACAAACTGGAAGCCATCACGGATGACTTGAGTGCGACTACGCTTCCAGCCACAGAGAGCTTTTTCACTCTTCAGGCCGCGGGCTACGGCGAGGTGCTGCGCGGCGTCTCCTTGACGCCGGGCACAGGCGTCAAGGCGCACTAACTCTTTCTGGAGCAACTAAAGAATTCGATCGGCGAGGCGCTCGAGAATTCCACGATCAGCCCTAATTCTCTCCGGTCCTGATCCGTGGGAGGATGGCGTGGTCCAGCTCGAATTCGGCGTTGACCACGCCGGAATCCACGGGCGGCATCGTGGCGATATATTCGGGCTCCTCCGGCATAGAGTAGATTGCTGAAACGAGCGGCACGCCGTTGACGCGTACACCCAAGGTTAGGTTGCGCCCGCTTTACTTTGGACATTATTCATTCTGAAACCGGCGGCGACGTCTTTATGCACGCGCAGCGGCGCGCTTACGCCTTCTCATGGAGTTGACCGGCCGGGACCGGTCATTCATCTCCAGCTCATATTGATCGTGCGATCGCCCAGCTATCGCGCTTTTTACTGATTAATCGATCTTTCCGCTCGCTCCCGGCCGTGG
>Ga0105240_10008691_pt1 | contig 14490 bp, 7 predicted proteins | sample KBSC54metaG_FD_80426 | JGI IMG/M metagenome (GOLD analysis project Ga0105240, IMG submission 80426) | Corn rhizosphere microbial communities from Kellogg Biological Station, Michigan, USA - KBS C5-4 metaG | ecosystem: Host-associated > Plants > Roots > Rhizosphere > Soil | place: Michigan, USA... | reverse complement strand
ATAAGGGTGTTTTTTCTGGGGATACATAGTAGATAGGCAAGCTTTAGTTCCAACTATAAATATATCACCATTTTGTTGTTATGACAAGCCGTACATCACGAAATATGATCTTTTTTAAACAAGGACAAAGCGTGTTTCAATCAAGTGTAGCCTGAGTTCAATCGAATTCGACACCTGAACATTTTTTCTACCAACAGCCCATTCTAATGGATACAACGAGGTATACGCCGGACCAGTTGCCCCTATCCTTGGTATTCCATCCACAGGCCCTACCTTTGTACCCATTCAACCTGAGAACATGAATTTACCCGACCTATATAAGAAGGCCTATGACCGCGAATTTCTAGACGTCGAAGAAGGCGTCTTTCTCTTTCAGAACGCCCCGCTCACAGAGCTCATGTACCTGGCCAACGAGCTTCGGAAGATGGCCGTGCCCCACGGAAAGGTCACCTGGCAGATAGACAGGAATGTCAATACCACCAATGTCTGTATCGCCAACTGTAAATTCTGCAACTTCTACCGCATACCCGGCCACGCCGACGCCTATATCACCGACATCGACACCTACAAAAGGAAGATAGAAGAGACGTTCAAATGGGGAGGAGATCAGCTGCTCCTGCAGGGAGGACATCACCCCGAACTGGGTCTGGAATTTTATACCACCCTCTTCCGCCAGCTGAAGGAGCTTTACCCAACCCTGAAGCTGCACACATTAGGACCTCCCGAAGTCGCTCATATCTGTAAGAAGGAAAAAATGAGCCATCACGACGTACTGGCCGCTCTGAAACGGGCAGGCATGGATTCTCTCCCCGGCGCCGGAGCGGAAATACTGGTCGACAGGGTGCGGCGGCTCATCAGCAAAGGCAAGTGCGGAGCCCAGGAATGGCTGGACATCATGCATGAGGCCCACAAGCTGTATATCACCACTTCCGCTACTATGATGTTCGGACATGTAGAGACCTTGCACGAGCGATTCGAACACCTGGTAAAGATCAGGGAAGTACAATCCAGGAAGCCCGCCGAAGCCAAAGGATTCCTCGCCTTCATCCCCTGGACCTTCCAGGACGTCGATACCCTGCTCACCCGGATCAGGGGCGTACACAACCTCACCACCCCGGAAGAATACATCCGTATGATCGCCATGAGCCGCATCATGCTACCCAATGTAAAGAACATCCAGGCATCCTGGCTCACCGTTGGCAAACAGACAGCACAGATCTGTCTTCATGCCGGCGCTAACGACTTTGGCAGCATCATGCTGGAAGAGAACGTGGTCAGCGCCGCCGGAGCCCCCCATCGATTCACCGCCAGAGGTATCCAGGAAGCCATAAAGGAGGCTGGCTTCGAACCCCAGCTGAGAAATCAGCAGTACGAATGGAGAGAACTGCCAGCTTCAATGGAGGAACAGGTTATAAATTATTAATTATCAATATTAGTCGAAAATAGTCCCCACCGTCTAAGTATTTACCCTGGTTTTTTTGTCGTCCCGGAAACTTAAACCGGCGATTTTTCGTTTCTTATTAGAGACCCTCTACCATATTCATGAAAAGCCCGTTCCGCAAACTTATACGCATATCGGTCATACTATTCGTACTGGTACTCCTCTTCAACTTCTTCGGGTACTATGTGAATCACCTTAAGTCTTTGGAGAACAAAGAGTTAATAGAGGCTATTAACAAGTCGGCCGCCCAGCAGACCTACAGCCAGCTCATCACAAAAGAATCCCTTCTCCTCCTGGGCGATCCCGACAGCCGGACTATTCATGCCCAAAAGGACTCCCTGTCCGCCTATCTTACCAAATTCCAGACAGAACAACAGCAGCTCCTGGAACAGGCCAGCTCCGCCAAACCGCCTGTCCCGGATAAAATATTCCAGATCAAGCTCTTACTCTCCAGCTCGCAACAGTATTTCCTGCCCATGATGGCCATCGGCCAGGAGCTCGCCGGAGCAGACTCTTCGCTGATGGCGATCAACCGTCCCCTGTACACCCGCGATCTTTTATACAACGAACAGAAATACAGCGCATTACTAGGCCAGGTGACCCAATACTACACCGAGCTGGTCAATGAAAAGAACAGCGAAGTATCCACCATCGACACGGGAAAATTCATTTCCCTCATCATTGCCATCATCTGCCTGGCCCTGCTGGTGCTGGAACCCGCCTTCAAATCGGGCGAAAAGAACTACAACGAGCTTCAAAAAGCCCGGAACGACCTGTTGAACGAAAAGAAGTTTTTAGCATCCATCCTCCAGTCGCAAACCAACTATGTCATTCGCCTGAATCGTCAGGGCCAGTTCACCTACGCCAATCCCGCTTTCTTAAAAACATTTGGATATGCCGAACAGGACCTTCAGCATGTGCTTTTCTATACCACCATCTTTCCAAAAGACCTCGCCCGCTGTCAGCAGGTAGCTAACGACTGCTGGAACAACCCCGGCAGGATCTCCCGCCTGCTGATCCGCAAACCCATAGGACAATCCCGTCAGTTCCTGTGGACGGAATGGGAATTCCTGGCCTTGCAGGATGAGGATGGACAGGTGAATGAGATACAGGGCATCGGCCTCAACGTCTCCGAGAAATTGCAGACACAGCAGATAAAAGAAGACGCCATCCGCACCCTGTCCTATGCCATGACATATGCCAGGATGGGTTCCTGGAAACTGGACTTTGTCACCGGCGAAATATACCTAAGCAAAGAGTTCAAGGCGCTGCTGGCTATGGACGACGAAGATCCTGACAAGATCTCCATGGACACCTTCCTGCACACCTACATCGTACCGGAAGATTTCAACATGGTATCCGACGAGCTGGCACGGGCCATCCAACATAAGGAGAACACAGGCTACGAGAGCACCCTTTCCTGCCGTGTGATCACCAAGCAGGGATGGATGCGTTATTTGTCCATAAAGGGTAAGGTGGTGGACGAACAGATGGAGTTTGGTATTGCACAGGATATCACCTCCCAAAAGGAGTCGGAAAACGCCCTCCTCAACAGCGAACAAAAATTTCGTTTGTTAGCGGAAAATTCGGAGGATATCATCAGCGTCCACGCCATCGACGGCACCATCTGGTACCTCTCGCCATCCGTGAAAACAGTCCTCGGCTATGACGTGGATGATGTCATCGGCCGTCCTTTTGAACAATACGTGCACCCGGACGACAGACACAAATTCGTCTCCGCAGACGACATCCCCTCTTTCGTTACCAAGGATAGTCTCATCGTCCGTTACCGGATCCTGCGCCGCGATGGCACCTATATCTGGCTGGAGACCATCATCAAGCCCATCGCCGATGAAGAAGAGCTGGTAAAGCTCATCTGCACGTCCCGTAATATCACCGACCAGATGATCGCGCAGGAGAAGCTGAAGAAAAAAGACCAGCTGCTGCATGCCGTTGCACAGGCCACCCACTCGCTGCTGATCAATACCAATCTGGATCAGGCCATCAGGGAGTCCATCCAGATCCTTGGCATCCGGGCGACAGTGGACAGGGTCTATGTATTCCAGAATCATTACGACAACGCTGCTGCAAAATGGCTTACCACGGAGACCTATGAATGGACAGAGAACCCATCCGATCTGCGCATCGAGAGGGAAGTGGTACAGAATATCCCATTCGAAAATATAAAGAAGATCATCGAACCCCTGCAGGCCAAAAAACCATTTGTCAGCTACAAAAGCAGGGAAGAAGACCCCCAGCTGGTCCATATCTACAATACCAGCACCGTCCTCTCCTCCGTTGCCGTCCCCATCTTCCTGAAAGATGCATTCTGGGGATTTGTAGGATTCGATGAATTGAAGAAGGAAAGGGAATGGTCGGAGGCCGAATTTTCCATCCTCCGTTCATACGCCTCTTCTCTGGCAGCCGCCATCGAGCGTAAGCAGATCGAAGTGGAGCTGGTACAGGCGAAAGAGCTGGCAGAATCCGCCAGCCTTGCCAAGAGCGAATTCATGGCCAATATGAGCCACGAGCTCCGTACACCCATGAACGGTATCATCGGGTTCACCGACCTGGTGCTGACCACCGAATTGCAAAAAGCCCAACGCGACTATTTGCAGAATGTAAAAAAATCCGCCTATGGCCTCCTGGGCATCATCAACGATATCCTCGACTTCTCGAAGATCGAGGCCGGCAAGCTGCACATCGAACATACCCTCTTCAAGCTCGACGAGCTGATAGAAGAGACCATCGACATGCTCACCATCAAGGCCTTTGAGAAAAAGCTGGAGATGCTCTACCGCGTCGACCCCGCCATACCATCCCAGTTCGTAGGAGACCCTACCCGTATCCGTCAGATAGTCGTCAACCTCGTGGGCAACGCCATCAAATTCACCGGCGAAGGCGAGATCCTCGTATCCATCGAAAAAGATGGCGATAGCTATAGTCAGAACGGAAAGCAGTATATACGGCTGGCCATACGGGTAAAAGATACAGGCATCGGCATCCGTAAGGAGAAACTGCAAAAGATATTCGAAAGTTTTACCCAGGCCGATACATCCACCACCCGCAAATACGGCGGCACGGGTCTGGGACTTACCATCTCCCGCAGCCTGTCCGAACTGATGGGCGGCCAGCTCATCGTGGAAAGCGAACCCGCCAAAGGCAGCTCCTTCACCCTGCAGCTGACCCTGCAAGTCGCCAACGAGCAGCCAGAAGTCCTTCTGCCGCCACAGCCACTTTTAAAGAAAGTATTGATCATAGACGACAACCTCAGCAACCTGCAGCTGATGAAAGAGAATTTCGGACATTTCAATATCGAGGCCGACATGGCAACCAGCGGCGCACTCGCGCTGGCAAAAATAAAAGAGGCCGCCGCAAAGAACGAACAGTATAACCTCATCGTCACGGATCACCTCATGCCGGGAATGGATGGCATCGCCCTGGTCAAAGAAATAAAAAAGACATTCCCGGGACAGGAACAGCTCTTCATGCTCATGCTGTCCTCACCCGAAAAAAATATCTATCACAGCGAGGCCGTCCGGGCGGGTATTAATAAGTTCCTCTCCAAGCCGGTGAAGATGCACGAGCTGCACGCTACGCTGCTCTCGCTGTTCGAAAAAAACATGCAGACCGACAGCCTCCATCCCTCCCTTCCCGCCAATGTCGAAAAGATCACCGAACCCACCAGCATCATGGTAGCCGACGACGACCCCATCAATATGCTCCTCATATCGGAAGTCCTTCGCAGAATGGGCTTCGAGGTTATACAGGTGACCAACGGTAAAGAAGCCCTGGACAGACTGCCGCATTGCGAGCCGGTGATCATCTTTATGGACGTCAACATGCCCGAAATGGACGGCTATACCACCACCCGGGCCATCCGTAAAATGCCGGAACCCTATTGCAATATCCCCATCGTGGCGCTCACAGCCGATGCGATGAAGGGTGACAGGGAAAAATGCCTGGAGGCGGGAATGAATAACTATATCTCCAAACCCTTCCGCCTGGAAGAGATCGATGAAGTATTGAGACAATATACGTTGGTGGTGTAACGTCGCTCCGGCCCAATCACCCCGGCCCAAAATGGCCTATAGCACAAATCTATATCCCACCCCCTTGATCGTGATGATCTCCAGCGACCCATCATCCTTCAGATAGCTCCGCAGCTTGGTAATATACACATCCAGGTTACGGCTATTGAAAAAGCTATCATTCCCCCATAACAATTGAAGAATATCCTTTCTGTCGATGACCTTGTCTTTGCCCGAGTAGATAAATTTCAGCAGCTCATTTTCCCTGAAAGATAATTTCCGCTCCACACCATCCAGCTCCAACACCTGTTTCCGCCAAAAGAAGCGGTATCGGCCAATATTCACCAACTCCCCCGACAATGACGCCGGCATCCCGTCTCTGGTACGAAGCGTATTCTGTATTCGCACGATCATCTCCTCCATGCTGAACGGCTTCCGGATATAATCGTTACCACCCAATGTAAAACCCCTCACCACATCTTCCGTCCTGCTCTTGGCCGTGACAAAAAGAATAGGCACATCCTTGTCCAGATCGCGTATCTCTTCCGCGATCTCAAAACCATCCTTATTGGGCAACATGATGTCCAGCACACATACATCCGGACGCTGCTTCGTAAATACAGGTAACACGCGAGCCCCATCCGTTTCCATCAATACCTCAAAGCCCCTGCTCTCCAGGCTCTCCTTGACGATCTTCCCCAGAAAAAGCTCATCCTCGACGTATAATATCTTGATCTTAGACATAGCCCCTGGGGATTTTAATGGTGAAATGGCTTCCAACACCTTCCGTGCTGCGGACTTTGATCTCCCCGCCATGACGATTGACTACATAGGCAACATAGCTAAGCCCCAACCCATATCCTTTCACATTATGATGATCCCCCGTAGGCACACGAAAGAATTTTTCGAATACCCTGTCTAAATAGCCGGCCGGGATGCCGATGCCATTATCACTCACCGACAAGAGCACAAACTCTTTCTCGCCTTTCAGATCGACCATCACCTCGGGAGCCGCCTTGCTATACTTCAATGCATTGTCAAGGAGGTTGTAAATGACGCTGGTGAAATGCAGCTTGTCCGCCCGTAAATTAAACTTCTCTTCCTCCGTCTGGAAATGTATCGAAGCATGGTATTTCTCGAACTGCAGCCGCATGGAACCCATGATATCTTCGACCAGCGCCTTAAGGTCAAACTCATCCTTCCGCAGCTCTATCTCCTGTTTTTCAAACAGGGATAATTTCAGCACCTTATCCACCAGCAGCGAAAGACGCTGTAGCTCATGCGTGCTGATCTCCAGGTATTCCCTCGTACGGACAGGGTCTTTCAGGGCATCGAATTCCTTCAGCGCCTCTACGGCTACGCTCACCGTAGCAATAGGTGTCTTCAGCTCGTGAGTGATATTGCTGATAAAGTCATTCTTTAATATAGTGAGCCTTTGCTGTTGCCGCCAGTTACGATACAGCAGGAGAAAAGAAAGGATCGTGACGCCTACCAATACCAGAGAGAACAGCAGCTGTGGCCCAAGCCGGCGGGCCATCAACCAAAAAGTATTTTCCAGGTGCACCTGGTATGCCATGGGTTTGGCAAAACCAAGGATCACCGTGCCATCGTCGTTATCGGGCAGCATCACCTTTCTCTCCACTCCGTCGGGGGAGAAGAACCCGTCCTTCTCCCGGGGCACAGGTGTTGTCTTTATGTCAAATGATGCATGTATGCCTTCTTTCGCCAATACCTGAGCAAATCTGTCATGCATTTCTTTTACGGTTACGGGCTCTTGCAGCGAATCGACACTCGTCAGAAAAGCAGCGACCCCGCCACCAATCCCTTGCTTCTGAAAGAACATTTCATGCACGCCCGAATCCGAAGGCTTCTCCCGGGCATCGCCATGCACCGTGACATAGACGGACCCGGCATGCCCCTTCCTTCCGGGAGTGTCCATCAGGACCCTATCCCGGATAACGCTTACCGTGCTCATCACCTTCACGGCATCCACTCGCCCCGGCATTCTGTCAAAGGTCGCCGTATCGAGATGGAGCTTGGACGCCTGCAGCTTGAACAGCGTCTCCCTGAATAAGAGGTTGGTCCGGAGGGTGAGCACCCTGTTCTCATCGATATAGTTCCTCCTTAACCAGTAGGCCTGGAACAGCGCGATCGCGGCGATCGTCACCACCATTAATAGTATGGATATCCTGCGTTTGTTCATCGATCGCTCAAAAATAGAAAAAAGCGCCGGCGCCCGCCGAAAACATTAACCTTAATTAACATTAAACCAGTAGCGTTTAACCTGCCTTGCCCCCCGTCACGGATAGATTTGCAGCTAAATCGATAATGTATGCTCCTGAAAAAACAAATGCTGCTGGCAATCCTCATCCTCACCGCCCTTCCCAACATCTACGCCCAGGTCAAAGAAGGCCGGATAGTCTATAAAAGAAAGATAAACATGCATCGCCGCCTGGAAGACGAAAGCATGAAAAGAATGGTGCCCGAATTTGACAGCGCCAGATCCGAGCTTCTCTTCTCCACCGACCAGTCACTTTATCGCAATATAAAGGAGGCCGAAGACATCCGGGACCAGGCAGGAGAAGATCATGACGGCCCCGTCGTCCATATGAAATTTGGAGGAGGTGACGACCAGACCTATAAGAATTATACATCGGAAAAAATGACACAGCAGCGGGAATTAGGCCCCAAAAAATACATCATCGAAGACAGCTTCCCCCATTACGCCTGGAAAATGGAGCCGGACACACAATCTGTCCACGGATACCTATGCAAAAAAGCCACCACAAAAGGACGCAATGGCAATACCGTCACAGCCTGGTATACGGAAGATATACAATGTCCCTCCGGACCGGAAGATTACGGTGGCCTGCCCGGACTCATCCTTCGTCTCGATATAAATGATGGAGAGGTGGTCTTCTCCGCCGACGACATCGAAACAAAAGGTCTGGACAAAGGACTGGTCCATGCTCCCAGCGACGGCAAAAAGATCACACGCGAAGCCTTCCGCAAAATGATGGAAGGCCAGTTCGGACCCGACGCCGGCGGCGGACGTCAGGTTATCAGGATCATACGAAACTGATCCGCCAGCCAGCCAGGCGCCTGGCTACCCGCCAGCAGGGCCAGGCCCATCTACTCCATCCGCAAGCTTTCTACCGGATTAGCAACCGCCGCGCGAAGCGCCTGCCAGCTCACGGTCAGTAAGGCGACAGCCACAGCAGACAACCCCGCCAGCGCGAAAACCCACCAGGACATAGTCGTGCGGTAGGCAAAATCCTGCAACCACTGATGCATAAAATACCAGGAGATGGGCGCCGCAATGACAAATGCGATCAGCACCAGGACCACAAAGTCCCGGTTCAGCATAACGGCAATATCCGCGACGCTTGCCCCCAGCACCTTGCGAATGCCTATCTCCTTTGTCCTCTTTTGTGCAGTGAACATACCCAACCCAAACAGACCCATACAGGAGATAAAAATAGTGATGCCCATTGCCACCTTGATCAGCCACGCAGTGTTCTCTTCCTGGCCATAAAGCCAGGTGATGGACTCATTCAAAAAACTGTATTGAAAACCATCGTTGGGAAATATCTTCTTCCATTCCTGCTCCATTCCCGCCAGCAGGGCTTTTACATCCTTCGTATTCTTTTCGGACGCCGTCAGCTTGATCGCAACGCTATGCTGTTGATCGACCATATTCCCAATGGCCGCCGGCAGGATGGCCTCGTGAAAGGACCCCTGGTAAAAGTCCGCAACAATCCCAACGATAGGATAGACATGATCCCCGTTCGGACCCGCCCACTTCACTTCTTTGCCTATCGCCTCCTCCGGACTCCGGCACCCCAATGCCCGGGCAAAGGTCTCGTTGACGACAAATTCCTTCAGGCTGTCCGTGTGCAACAGATTCCGGCCGGCGATGAGCTTCATCTTATAAAAAGGGATATATCTCTCATTGCCTGACTCTGCCACCGTTTTCACATCTATTTCCCGCTTGCCATCTTTATACGAAAGTCCAATCTCCATTCTGGCAAACCCCATAGGGGCATTCCCCTGCAGCTGGACCATGTCGATGCCTTTCAGCTTTTGAATATTTGCGGCAAATACCTGTAGCCGCCCTTCCCTGTCCCTCCATTTATTGATAGTAATGATCCCATCCGTACTAAACCCTTTATCGGCATTCTGCATAAAATTGACCTGTTTGCCGATGACCATCGCCGCAACGATAAAGATCAACGATACGGTGAACTGGAAGACGATCAGCGCCTTTCGCAATCCGATCTTTTCCGTCCCCTTGTGCAGCGTCACCCCTTTCAGGCTCAGTACGGGCAGATAAGAGGAGAGCAGCCGGGCAGGATACAGTCCCGCCAGCGCTGTGGTGGTGATCGTAACGACCATTAAGAATACCAGCACATGGGGCTGCAAAAAATGAAACCTCACGCCTGGAGGCACATAATCTTTAAATGCAAGCAGCACCGGCTCCACCAGAAGCACAGACAGCAACACCGCAAAAAGGGTTAGCACGAGGGTTTCTATCAGGAACTGGAAGACGATATGCTTCCGCCGGCTGCCCAACACTTTCCGGACACCTACCTCTCTTGCCCGTTGGAGGGACTGGGCCGTCGAGAGATTGATAAAGTTCATGACCGCCAGCACCAGGATAAATACCGCCACCCCCATCAGCATATACAACGTAGGCAGGTATGGCTTGCGAAAATCATCCCCATCATCTCCACGATGGAACTCCATGGCAAAATGAATATCTGTTATGGGTTGCAGCCTGAATGTCACCTTTGGCCCTGCGTCTCCTGCATGTATATGCGCACTTATATAGGCATTCATACGGGCATTCACCACCTCCGCCTTCGTACCCTTCTCCAGCTTGACAAAAGCCATGGAGGAATGGGGCCGCAGGCTATTCCAGTCTTCCGTAGGTATCCGGCTTTTCAAAAAGCTGCGGGTGGCCGTTCCGATAGAAATAAAATCCGTATACCCAAAATCCGTATGGCTCGTCCAGTCCTTTACCACACCGCCAACCGTCACCTGTAGCGAGTCATCATAGATCACCGTTTTACCAATCATCTTATCGACAGGGGTATTTCCAAAATATAGTTGAGCTCTCTTTTCGGACAAGACCACTTTGAAGGGCTCATTCAGCACTTCGGGCCGGCCGGCCAACCACTCATATTGAAATATCCTGAAATATTGAGGGTTTGTAATGATTGTGGATGCCGTCCATGAATCGGCGATCCTGTTATCGAACCTCTTGGGAGGATTCTTCCCATCCGGAATGCTCACGCCCGCCCCGTAATCGTAAAAAGCCGCCTTCGCCTCGAAGCCGGGAACCTCCGTCTCCAGCCCACCCATATCACTGAGCAGGGAATTTGCGAACATTGTGCTGCCATCCGGCGCCTTCGCCTCCCCCACGATCCTGTAGATCCGATCCCCTTCGGGATGATCCCTGTCGAAGCTGAATTCATAATCCGTTATCAGGTAGATCACCATACAGGCGCAGACGCCTAGAGCAAGTCCGATGACATTGATGATAGTGTAGATCTTATGCCGGGTGATAGCACGCCAGGCAATGGTAAAGTAGTTCCTAAGCATAGTTTTTAAGCCCCCTGCCCGGAATGCCGCGAAAAAAATGCCGGAACGGTGACTATCTGAAAATCAGCCCGATAGCCGGGTCCACCCCAGGTGATCTGTCCGCTATCGTTACACCTGCTGTTCGCCGTTGGCTTCACCCGGCGCCATAGCATCCGGCGGGTTCCCCCGGGACCTCCCCGCATCCATGGTCCTATCGCATGATCTTTATATCCGGACCCCTTCTTTCCGCGCCGCCTTTTACCGCCCGCCCGGCAAATCTGTTGATGCTATACGTAAAGCTCAGAAGCCAATACCGGTTCAATACCTGATACGACATATCATCGATGTAATTTTGGCTGGTATTCCGCGTAAACCCCGTATTCTGACGAAGGATATCGAAGACCTGCAAACGCAGCAACCCCCGCCGGTTCTTAAAAAGCTGCGATGCCACCCCCGCATTCCACACAAAGGGACTGGTGTTATAGCCCGCCGGCAATCCGCTCCGATGGATATAGGAAAGATCACTGGCAAAACTCAACCCCTTTGGCAGATACCAGTTAAGGTCCAGATTATAGGTCTCCGTCCAGTATTGCTGGTTTTGTCCCGGCAATAAAGAATAGCGGGCATCATTGTATTCCACCTTGGCGCCACCAGAGATATCCAACAGCTCCTTATAAGAGAAATTCACATCTGCCCCCTGTCCCAGCGTCCATGTATTTCCATTGTTACGAACCCCATTCACCAGGCTCGCATTGTGGTCATACGAGACATCGCTTTTCAGGTTCACCGTCGAGTGCAGCTTGCGTATCGGGAAATCCCAGGAAATAAACCCATTAGCCTGATACAAGCCACCCAGGTTCACCGGCCGCGAGGTTCTTACACCCACGCTGTCGACTTCATCGTCATTGACAATACGATGTTGTATGCTATTATAGCTCAGCATAGCAAAAAAGCTCGTGCGCTCAAAAGGGTCAAAAGAAATATAGTTCATCCTCAATGCATGATAATATTCCTGCTTCAGTCCCGGATTGCCCGCCTTTATATTCAAGGGGTCCGAATTATCCGGCACCGGCTGCAGCTGCGACAGACTGGGCTGATTGGTATAAGTGATATACTGCATACGCAGGTTGCGGTATTTGGAAAAATCATACTGGAGCAGGGCATTGGGCAGCAGATTGTAAAAGGTCTGCCGCAGCAGGCTGTCCTTGCTTACATACCCAAACACGTTTGTTGATACAGCCTGCTGCAGGGCGGCGCCTATAGTAAAATTGAAGCTTTCCCGTTGATGCCGGAAGGCCATCCCTTCCCGGTGATAGGTGAAAGTATTCCTAAGGTCATTCGTCTGTTGAGGATTCACCAGGGAGTACTTACCCGATGCATCCGCATCAAAGGTTTGTTTGCCCGTCTCGCTATGGCTTTGATAAAAATTATAGGTCATTTCCAGTAACGATCTTTTTGAAAAAGGCTCGGTATAGTTGACCACCGCCCCGTAGCTATTGCCGTGCATCGACTGATTATACTGCTGGTTCAGCGTGTCGCCGGACACTCCGCCCTGAAAGAATTGATTGACGGAATAGAGCTTTCCACCACCCGTCCCCTTGTTCAATCCAAAGGAAAGATTTACGGACAGCGTTCGCCCTTTCATTGCAAATCGGTGCCGGAGCAATGCATTGTTGTTCCAGGTATACCCATCCATATGCGCCATGGAGTTGGAAGAGCTGGTATTCAGGAGAGCATTGCTGCCCCTGTCACGGGAGCTGTCGATAGAAGCGGATGCGCTGTTGCTATGCTGCCAGGTCAGCCCGCTGGTGAACTTCACGGAATTGAAACTATCCAGCCGGGTGTCGGAAAGAAAATTGATCCGCTGGTTCTCGTTGTGCCGGTCGGTCGCCCCTACATGATCCTGGTTAAAGGAATTGCCCGGAGAGAGATATTGCTTGGCATCCTTTTGCCGGATACGATCGTCTGCCCGATTGAAAAAATAACTGCCTCCCATATCCGTATGGCCACGGATGTTGTCCGAAAAGTTCACACCCCCCGCAAGGGTGGTGGTGATAGCCTGGTTACCCGACGTGAGACCCTCAATTGGAACGCTGGAATTATTCCCGTCCAGTGACATCCTTCCGCCGCCGCTGCTTCCGATACCGCCATTGTTAAAACCCATCACATCCTGGAAAGAAAAACCCTGTTTGTTTGTATTATTCCAAAGCCCCAGGGCCGAGAGCTGCTTGTTGTCCTTAAATTGATTCAGATTGAATTTGGACTCATATCGTCCATCGGCCAGCGCCGGGAAGTCAGCCGCTCCGGCACCGCCACCCGCACTCGACCCTCCACTACCGGTCTCACCCGATCCGCCCCCAGCATCCCGTCCTCCTCCAGCCGTCAGCCTCCCAAATATCCCATGCTTCCTCTCTTTTTTGATGGTCAGGTTGATCGTCCGCTGGCTATTGCCGTCATCAAACCCCGTGAACTCACTCTGGTCGGATTTTTTATCAAACACCTGGACCTTGTCCACCGCATCCGCCGGAAGGTTCTTGGAAGCGATCTTGGGATCATTGCCAAAGAATTCCTTACCATCTACCAGCACTTTTTTCACCTCCTGCCCATTTGCTTTGATATTGCCGTTCTTATCTACTTGTACGCCAGGTAGCTTCTTCAACAGGTCTTCGACGACAGCATCCGGCTTGGTGTGGAAAGAGCCCGCGTTGTATTCGATGGTATCATGCCGGATGGACACGGGCGGCGCCTCCTGCTGCACCGTCACGGCCTCCAGTGTGCTACTCTTATCCGTTAGAGCTATCTCTCCCAGGTCCACCGTCTTTACAAGGTCGGTGATGACAAAATTCCGGCTTACGGATCGGTAGCCTATATGCGACACCAATAGCCGGTAGGCCCCACTGTTCAACCTGGACAGCACAAAGACGCCGGAAGCATTGCTCCGGGCAAAACTGACAAGGGACGAGTCCCGTATGTTCAGGATAGTTAGCGTCGCATCGGGCACAGGGATATGAGCAGCCGTGTCTTTCAGTCTGCCCCTCACGCTGCCGTCGGCCTGAGCCAACCCCTGTAGTCCCGCCAAAGAGAAAAATATAAGGAGAGTAAAATTTATTTTCATTGCCAAAGTATTGACAACGAAAGTAGAGGTCCCCGCAGTTAACGAGGTTTGATATAAGGTTAATAAAGGTTAAAAAGGGTCTCCGATGTCCCGCCAATGGCTCGCCCGCAACGGCCAAAGCACGGCAGTCCCGCATCAATTTACCGTCACCGCGCCCTGAACATCATCCTGATTGTCCCGGTCACTCACGCTCAGCGCTATCCTCCACTTATCACCTACCTGATGGAGCGAAAGCCCTACCTTCAGCCGCTTCATATCTCCTACGCCGGGCAAAAGAGAGAACACGACACGGGTGCATTTTCTTTCCTCCAGAGGAGTTT
>Ga0105240_10008690_pt1 | contig 14491 bp, 12 predicted proteins | sample KBSC54metaG_FD_80426 | JGI IMG/M metagenome (GOLD analysis project Ga0105240, IMG submission 80426) | Corn rhizosphere microbial communities from Kellogg Biological Station, Michigan, USA - KBS C5-4 metaG | ecosystem: Host-associated > Plants > Roots > Rhizosphere > Soil | place: Michigan, USA... | reverse complement strand
TCGGGCCGGTCATATTCGGGCCCGTCGATCGCGGGGCGGCCGATGAGGCATCGGCCCGCTGCGCATCGCTCAATCGAGCAGGTCGCGCATCCGGTAGTACAACATGCCGAGGGCCAGGGCCGGCGTGCGCATCAGCGCGCCTCCGGGAAACGGCATGTGCCTGATCCGCGAGAACACGTCGAAGCGCTCGGCCTGCCCGGCAATGGTCTCGGCCACCAGCTTCCCTGCCATGCCGGTGAGCGCGAGCCCGTGGCCGGAAAAGCCCTGCAGGTAATAGATGTTCGGGTGCACGCGGCCGAAGTCGGGCGCGCGGTTCATCGTGATGTCGACGAAGCCGCCCCAGACGTACGGAATTTCCAGGTCCGCCAGTTGCGGAAAGACCGCGAGCATCCGCCGGCGCATCCCGGCCTCGAGCTTCCGCGGCGTCGCCGCGCTGTAGCTTTCGCCGGCGCCGAACAGCAGCCGGTGATCGGCGCTCGGCCGGAAATAATCGAGAACGAAGTTGGTGTCGGACACCGCGGCGCGATGGTGGATCAGCGCGTCCGCGCGCTCCTTGCCCATCGGCTCGGTCGCGACGATGTAGGTCCCGACCGGCATGATGCGCGGGCCGATCTCGGGCGCCACGGTCTTTCCGTATTGGCCGAGGTAGACGTTGCCGGCGAGCACGACGAAGCGGCACTGGACCGATCCGGCACGGGTCTTCACCACCGGCTTGCGATGCCGCTCGACATCGACAACCGGCGACGATTCGAAGATCCGCACGCCGGCCTTCGTCGCGGCGCGCGCGAGCCCCAGGCAATACTTGAGCGGATGCAGGTGGCCGGAATTGCCATCGTACGCGCCCGCATGAAAGCGCTCGCTGGCGATCCACCTCCCGATTTCCGGGTGCGTGATCCAGTGCAGCGAGTAATCGTACAGGTCGGCGACGCGATTGACCCACTTGTGCAGCGCGGTCGCCTTGCGCGGGCCGGTCGCCAGCATCAGGTAGCCGGGCACATAGTCGCAATCAATCGCGTGGTCGGCGATCCGCTGGTGCAGGAGGCGCAGCCCTTCCACGGAGACGTCCCACGCATGACGCGCATCGGCGACCGGCAATTGCGATTCGACCGCGTCTTCGCCGACGTAGCCGGCGATCACCTGCCCCCCGTTGCGCCCGGAGGCGCCCCAGCCGATTCGCTGCGCCTCGAGCAGCGCGACCGAATAGCCGCGCGAGCGCAGCTCCAGCGCCGCCGACAAACCAGCGTAGCCGCCGCCGACGATGCACACGTCGGCGTCGATGCGCCCTTCGATCCTGGGCGATGCCGGCGGGCGCCTGACACTCGCCTCGTACCAGGACTTCGCGGTCAGTGCAGCTTCACGTTTGAGCAGCAAATGAGATCCTCGGACAGCCGCCGTGGCCCGTGCCGCAGTCTCCTCTCTACGTCACGCGAAAATTCTTGAATTGCCACGGGTCGTCGCGGTCCATGTCTTCGTCGAACAACGGACTGCGGTCGAGCAGCGGCGTCCAGTTGTCGTAAACGCCGGCCATTTCGCCCAAGTAGGGCAACGCGATTTCGAGCACCTGCTCGTAATCGATATCGTCGGGCTCGACGACGCCCGACGTCGGATTGCGCAGCGCCCAGACCATGCCGCCCAGAATGCCGGCTACGACCTGCAGGCTGGTCGCCGTGTTGTGCGGCGCAAGCTTGCGCGCGTCCTCGATCGACAGCCGCGATCCGTACCAGTAGACGCCTTTCGGGTTGCCCATCAGCAGCACGCCGAGCTCGTCGATGCCGCCGGTGATGTCGTCGCGCAGGATCCGTTTCCGGCGCTGCAGCTTCCAGTTGTTCCCGGCGAGCTCGTGCAGCGAATTGATCGCGTCGTCGCAGGGGTGGTACGCATAGTGGATCGTCGGGCGGTAGGCGATCGTGGCGTTCTCGCGCAGCGTCAGGTGATCGGCGATCGAGATCGACTCGGCGTGCGTGACCAGGAAGCCCTGGTACGGCCCTTCGAGCGGCGTCCAGCTGCGCACGCGGGTCGCCGCGCCCGGGCGGTTCAGGTAGATCGCCGAATCGCAGCCGAACCCGTGGCGCGCGCCATCGGCGGGAAAGTGCCGCTCATGGCTGCCCCAGCCGAGCTCCGCCGGCTGCAGCCCTTCGCCGACGAAACCGACGACCGACCAGGTATTGACGAACTCGTCGCGCTGCTTGCGCTGGCCGTTGACCTGCGTGTCGCGCTCGGCGATATGAATGACCTTGATCTGCAGCCGCTGCGCAAGCTGCGCCCACTCTTCGTAGCACGCAGGCTTGCCGACCGACATGTCGCTGTCCTCCGCGATGTTGAGCAGCGCCTGCTTGACGAACATCGAGGCGAGCCCGGGATTGGCACCCTGCGTCATGATCGCGGTCGGCCCGTCGCGCTTGTCCAGGCGGAACGCAAGGACCTCTTCGCGCAGCGCATAGTTCGACCGCTGCGACAGCGTCAGCGAATCGTCGGTATAGCGGCCGCCCCAGGGCTCGGTGCAGGTGTCCAGATAGAGGACGCCCCGCCGCCAGCACAGGCGGATCAGCGCGAGGCTCGACACGTCGACCGACAAATTCAGCAGGAAGTCGCCTTCGCTGAGCAGCGGCTCGAGCACCGACAGGTAGTTCTGCTCGGTCAGCGGGCTGACATGGAAGGCGACGCCGTATTCGGCGGCGATCCCGGTCTCGTCCGCAACGGCGGAAATCACCGTCACGTTCTTCGGCGCGAGCTCGAGATGACGGAAGAGCAGGGGCAGCGCCGATTGACCGATGCTGCCGAATCCCAGCATGACGAGGTTGCCGCGAATCTTCGCGTATTTCTTTTGCGCCGACTTCATCGATCGATCCCCTGTGTCGTGAGCCGCGATGATGCCGGGGACATCGCTCTCGCCGTAGCAGCCTGCGCAGTATCAGATCGTAGGATGAATCCGAAATCGCGCGAAACTGCCGCGAAACTGCGCGAGACGCTTCGAAGTTGCGCGAGGTTGCGGCTGGCCGCGCCGCGTCAATGCATCATCCGGCCGACGGCCAGGCAGCGGCAAAGGTCCGAATAAACCTGCCGGATCCGGTCGGGGTGATAGTTGCCGTTGACGGCGCGCACGATGCGCGTGGCGAGGGTTCCCTCGGCGAGAATCCAGTCGATCGCCGGCCGCCACCATGCCTGTTTCCTGCGGTCTATCGCGCCGACCCAATAGGCCCACACGTCGCGCGCCGTGCAAGACTCGCGCCGCAGTCCCAGCACCCGCAGCAACGCACGGTCGGCGACGACAGCGCCTTCGGCACGGCGGATCGTGTCGTGAAGCTGCGCAACGAGCGTCGGCGTCGGAATCGACTGCTGCTTGCCGAGCGACGACCAGCGCCCGCGGTAGAGCGCATGGACGACTTCGGTCACCACCGCGGCGATCGCGACGTCGGCCTCCGGGCACTCCTGCGTGTCGGCGACGCGGATCTCGATTGCGCTGCGGTCGAAGCGCGGAATCGCGCCGCGCGAGTTCAGCCATTCGTGGCGCAGCACACCGTCCGGATCGTGCGGCTCGATTTCGCGGTACATCGGCGCGAACACGTCCTCGGTATATTGCGCGCGGCCGGTCGCCGTGTCGGGAACGATGTCGCCGGCGATCGTCGACAGCGCGCCGGCGTTCGTCCGGTAGACCTCGAGCCGGTAGTCGAGAAATCCGCTCAGCTTCCCGTCGGCGAGCGGCGAGCTGGCGGCGAGCGCCGGGATGAACGGCAGCACCAGGCGCACCGCCGCATGCAGCCGCTCGAATTCCGCATCGCCGGCGAACGGCAGGTTGATGTGCATGCTCTGCAGGTTGGCGAACCCGTGCTGGCGGCAGCCGAAGATCCTGTCGTACGCCGCATAGATTTCGCTCGCATCCTGGGTCCACAGCTCGGTCTCGACGCGCGGGTCCATCGACGGATGCATCCCGGTCGGCATCAATTGCGCATCGAGCGCGACCAGCTCGACATTCGCGCGCGCCACCTCTTGCTGCAACGCCTTGGCCAGCGCATCGAGTGCCGGCGTCGGCTCGACGTTCTTCACCTCGATCACATGGCGGACGAGCTCGTTCGACCAGCCGAGCGGGCCATGAGCGACCGACGCTGCGGGGCCGCCGGCGAATGCCTGCAGCAGCCGGTCGGCGAGCGGGCGCACCGCGAGCGAGGTGCGGTCGACGATCATGTACTCGAGCTCGATCCCGTATGCCGAGAACGCCGGCAATGTCATCGGCGCGGTCACGATCAATGCCCTCCGTTGCGCGCGTTGACCCGGCGCAGCATCACGCCGACGATCTCGCGATACAGCGCGTCGCCCAGCACGCTGTCCTCGTTGCCGGCGTCGATGTTCGGGTTGTCGTTGATCTCCATCACGTAGCACTGGTTGTTCGCCTGCTTGAGGTCGACGCCGTACAGGCCGTCGCCGATCAGGTTCGCTGCGCGCAGCGCCGTCTTCACGACGATCTCGGGCGCCTCGCCGACCGCCATCGTCGACGTCGTCCCCTCGAACTTGCGGCCTTTTTCGCGCTTGACGACCTGCCAGTGGCCGGGCGCCATGAAGTACTTGCAGACGAAGAGCGGCCGCCGGTCGTAGATCGCGACCCGCCAGTCGAAATCGGTCGGCAGCCACTCCTGCGCGATGACCATGTCCGACTTGGCGAAGAACTCGTCGAGGCATTCGAACAGCGACTCCTCGCTCTCGATCTTCGCGACGCCCAGCGAAAACGCGCCGTCGGGCAGCTTCAGGATGCACGGCAGGCTGAGCGACGGAATCACCTGCGCCGCGTTCTCGCGATGGACCATCATCGTCCTCGGCACCGGCACGCGGTGGCGGCTGAAGAGCGCGTTCAGATATACCTTGTTCGTGCAGCGCAGGATCGACTCGGGATCGTCGATGACAATGACGCCGTCGGTCGCCGCGCGGCGGGCGAACTGGTAGGTGTAGTGATTGACGTTGGTCGTGTCGCGGATGAACAGCGCATCGAGCGAGGACACCCGCTCGATCTCGTCGCGGCGGATGAATTGCGCAGCCATCCCGAGCGCGCGGGCGGTCTCGATGAACTTGTCGAGCGCCGCCCTGTTCGACGGCGGCTCGGGCTCGTCCTCGTTGTAGAGGATGCCGAATCGCGGCCGATCGCCGGTCGTGTCCCGCCCGCAGCGCGGCGCCTTGCGGCCGGCCAGGTAATCGGCCGCGGCTTCGGCGAAGAATGCACGATGCTCGACCGGGATGTCGCCGGCGCTCAACGACTGCACGCCGGAGATCTTCCAGCGGCCGCCTTCGCGCGCGAAGCTTGCGCGCAGCAGCGGCACGCGGACGATCCCGAACAGCCGCTGGCACAGAGCGTCGTTGCGGCGCAGCGGGTCGCGGCCGAGATAGCTGTCGAGCGTATGCGTGTCGCCTTTGACGCCGGCCAGCGCGCGCTCGATGAGGTCGGCGGGAACGCCGGTGAACAGCGTGTCGGGCTGCGCCGCCTGCAGGTCGCCCAGCGTCTTCACTTCGGGCAGCGGATGATGGCCCTGCGCCTCGGCCAGCAGCGACACGTAGTAGCCGCGGCCCTGGTAGCGGTCGGTGCGGCACAGGTTGATCACGCGCGCCGGCTGGCTTTCGCCATACGCGGCATCGGTCAGGTATTCGCGCGCGGACACGACCGTCGCGCCCGGGATTTCCGTGGTGCAGTCACGCAGCTGGTTCACTACAAACAATACGTTCATCGTTTCTTTCAGGCAGGCGATGCCGCGGATGGATCACGAGCAGGTTTGCGTCATGGGTCACGATGCCGAGCAGGATCGCCGCGATCACGCGATCGATGCCGAGCCAGTATTCGTGAGAGGGTCCGTAAGGGGTGGGTTGATAGGGATCGACGACGAGCACGCGCCGGCTTTCCGGGTCCCATCCGGCGATCACGACAAAGTGGCCGGATGGATAACCACGGATGTCGTCGGGGGTGTCGTCCGGACCGAACTCGCGCGCCGAGCGATACAGGTACGTCGACGACAGGCCGGTCACGATCGGAAACCGGCGCTGCAGCACGCCCCGGATCAGGTGCTGCGACAGGTTCGCGAGGCGCAGCCGCCCGCCGAGCGCAAGGAACTCGAGATACCCGGCAGTGGCCTGCTGCAGGCGCGGCTCGGGCTTGATCTCGCGCTGGCGAGCGAGGCGCTCGGCGATGTCGAGGCCCGGTCGCGAAAACCACGTCGGATCGAACACCAGCAGGTTGCACGTATAGATGCGCGCCGCATAGCCTTTGCGCAACGCGTCGCACCCGAGATACACGGCAAACGTTCCGCCCTGCTGCATCCGCCACATGCGGTCAATGACCGCACCGATGGGCTCCCGTTCCCCCCAGTAGCGATAAACGGCATGCAGGCAGGTCGGACCGCAGGTAGTCTCGTCGGGTTGAGGCAGGGTACTGACTGGCAATCGCAGCATCCGCCCACTCTCGCTGCTGCGCTGTATTGTCTGTATCGGAGCGTGGCGGGCGCTGTTGTAGGACTTGATAAACGATGCCGGTCTCGGTCATCCGCCCCGGACTTTATCCGGCCGCGCTCTTCAGCCGATCGGCTTCAGGCCCTTGCGATAGCGCTCGCCCTTCTTCACGTAACTCGCGGCTTCCTTCAGGAATCCGCTGCCCGCCGCCGGATCGAGCGTGCGGATCGCCTTCGCCGGCGACCCGACGATCAACGAGTTGTCGGCAAACTCCTTGCCTTCGGTGATCAGCGCGTTGGCGCCGATCAGGCATCCCCTGCCGATCTTCGCGCCGTTCATGATCGTCGCGCCCATCCCGACCAGCGTCGCGTCGCCGATCGTGCAGCCGTGCAGGATCGCGTTGTGGCCGATCGTGCAGTCGTTGCCGATCTTCATCGGGAATCCGGGGTCGACGTGCAGAACGGTGTTCTCCTGGATGTTGGTCCGCTCGCCGATTTCGATCGGCTCGTTGTCGCCGCGCACGACAGCGCCGAACCAGATGCCGGCGTCGGCGCCGAGCGTCACCTGGCCGATCACCTGCGCATTCGGCGCGACCCAGTAGCGACCTTCCGCAGGCATGGACGGCGTGAGATTTTCCAGGGCGTAGATCGGCATGTGGGATGTCCTGTGGGTGAAGAGGGAGGCTGGCGTCACGTCATGCGCCGGGGCATGGAAACCAATCCCGCGGCTGACATAACCAGCCCAAAGTCTAGCGCAGCGTGCTTCCGGCGGCATTCCGGATCGCGATGGCTGCGCTGCCGAACCGGCAGTCTGCGTTGCCGTCGCGGCGCTACACTCGATGCGCTGGAATCCCCGCCACCGCCGACCAAACTTCTTCGATACCAGAGGCCGCAATGAACCACACTGCCACCGCGCATTTCCCGAAGTCGGCGACCATCCGCGAGGTCGGACTGCGCGACGGCTTGCAGAGCATCGCAATCGTCATGCCGACCGAGACCAAGAAACAGTGGCTGAAGGATGCGTTCGACGCGGGGATGCGCGAGATCGAAGTCGGCTCCTTCGTGCCGGCGCGGCTGCTGCCGCAGCTTGCCGATACCGCCGAAGTCCTCGCGTATGCGAAGACGCTGCCGGGCCTCGTCGCATCGGTGCTGGTGCCGAACCTCAAAGGCGCCGAGCGCGCGATCGGGACGAATGCGGACCTGTTGCTGGTGCCGCTGTCGGCCAGCCATGCGCACAGCCTGGCCAACCTGCGCAAGACACCCGACGACGTGGTCGCGATGGTCGCCGAAATTCGCGCGATGCGCGATGCGGCGGGCTCGAAGACGATCATCGAAGGCGGCGTCGGCACTGCCTTCGGCTGCACGATCCAGGGCGCAGTCGATCCCGAAGAAGTGCTGCGGCTGATGCAGGCGCTGCTCGATGCCGGCGCCGATCGGGTGAGCCTGGCCGACACGGTCGGTTATGCGGACCCGCGGATGGTTCGCGAGTTGTTCGGCCGCGCGGTCGACATCGCCGGCGACCGCTTCTGCTGCGGTCACTTCCACGATACGCGCGGGATGGCAATGGCGAATGTGTATGCGGCGCTCGAAACGGGTGTCACGCGCTTCGATGCATCGCTCGCGGGAATCGGCGGCTGTCCGCATGCGCCGGGCGCCTCGGGCAACGCAGCGACCGAGGATCTCGCCTACATGCTGGCCAGCATGGGCATCGACACCGGTATCGATCTCGAGAAGCTGCTCGCGCTGCGCGCTCGCGTCGCCGGCTGGCTGGAAGGCGTCGAGACGCATGGCAGCGTGTGGCGCGCCGGATTGCCGAAGACGATGCGGCACGCGGGCATAATGCCCTGATGCCGCGCCGCTACGACCTGACATCGCTCGAGCTGTTCGTCGCCGTCTGCGACGCGAAAAGCATCAGCAAGGCGGCCGATGCGCAGTCGATCGCGGCGTCGGCGATCAGCAAGCGGATCACGCAGCTCGAGGACATCGCGGGCGCCGCGCTGCTGACGCGCGCGCGCTCGGGCGTCGTGCCAACGGCCGCCGGTCTCACGCTGCTCGAGCATGCGCGCAACGTGCTGCACAACGTCGACCTGATCGACCGCGACCTCGCCGGCGATGCGCGCGGACTGCGCGGCTACGTCCGCGTGTTCGCCAACGCGTCGGCGATCGCCGAATTCCTGCCGGCGTCGATTGTCTCGTTCCTGGCCGATCCGCAAAATGCCGGCATCGACATCCAGGTCGAGGAAATGAGCAGCGCCGACATCGTGTCCGGGGTTCGCGACGGGCTCGCGGCGCTCGGCATCTGCCGCAGCCAGACCGCGGCGAGCGGCCTCGAGTGGATTCCGTACAAGCGCGACCACCTCGCCTGCATCGTTCGTGAAGGGCATCCGCTGGCTGCAAGGAAATCCGTCGCGTTCGCCGACACGCTCGCCTACGAGCACGCCGGCTTGCGCTCGGGCTCCGCGATCACCGCGCTGCTCCGGCGCGAGAGCCTGCAGGCCGGGAAGATGATCCGCTATCGGGCGCTGGTGTCGACCTTCGAAGCGGCGATCGCCGTCGCCGGCTCGGGCCTGGTCGTCAGCATCGTGCCGGTCGAAATCGCCTCGCGCCACGCGAAGGTGGCCGGGATTCGCGTGATCCCGCTGACCGACGACTGGGCGCCGGGGCAGTTCAGCATCTGCTGCCGGGCGCGGCGCGCGCTGCCGAAGCCTGCCGGAGCGTTTGTCACGCACCTGCTTCGGTCGTAGCGCGCGTTTGCTGCTGCGTTCCGTCGTAGCGCGCGTTTGCTGCTGGATTCGTCGCAGCGCGCCTTGCTGCTGCGTTTCGGCTAGCCGCCGCGCTTGCCGCCTTTCGCCGCGCTCTGCGCGGTCTTCGCTGCACCGGTCTCGTCGGGTTTCTTGTAATCGCCGATGACTGTCTTCAGCGGGCAGATGGAAAATGCGGGGCACTTCTGGCAACCGACTGCCATTGCGATGGGGCACAGTGTCATTGCTGGTTCCTCCTCGTTCGCCGCGCGGGCGTGGATGCCCGCGGTGGTCGTCCATTCTGCGCCATAAACGCAGAGGCCGTCAGAGTGCCGGCGGTCGTCCCGGCGAAAGCGACTGTCGTCCGGCGAAAACGACTGTCGTCCCGGCGAAAGCCGGGACCCATAAGTCCCCTACCGCGCCGGCAGCACCATCGCGCGGCACTCGCCGAAGCCGATTCGCGCCGCGCCCGGCTTCTCGCACCATGCGCGCATGATCACCGCATCGTTGTCCTCGATGAAGCTGCGCGTCTCGCCGTTCGGCAGCGCGACCGGCTGCTTGCCGCCCTGCGCGAGCTCGAGCATCGAGCCCGCTTCTTCGGGCGTCGGACCGGATTCGGTGCCGCTGCCTAGGAGGTCGCCCGGCTGCAGCTTGCAGCCGTTGACCGTGTGATGCGCGACCATCTGCGCGACGGTCCAGTACGCATGGCGGTACGACGTGCGCGACAGCCGCACTGGCGGCTGCGACGCGGCGCGCATCTTCGCAGTCTCCAGCGCCACCTCGAGCTGGATGTCGAATGCGCCGTGCTCTCTCATCGGCGCCGAATCGAGATACGGCAGCGGCTGCGGATCGTCCGCCGGGCGCGTCCACTCGACGCGATATGGCGCGAGCGCTTCGAGCGTCACGAGCCACGGCGAGATCGTGCTGGCGAAATTCTTCGACAGGAACGGGCCGAGCGGCTGGTATTCCCAGGCCTGGATGTCGCGCGCCGACCAGTCGTTCAGCAGGCACAGGCCGAACACATGGCGCTCCGCATCGGCAATCCCGATCCGCTCGCCCGCCGCATTGCCCGCGCCGATGAAGACGCCGACTTCCATCTCGTAGTCGAGGCGCTTGCACGGGCCGAATGCCGGCGTCTGCGCGCCCGGAGGCATCGTCTGCCCGACCGGCCGCGCAAAGGTCTGGCCGCTGATGTCGATCGTCGAGGTGCGGCCGTGATAGCCGATCGGCACCCACTTGTAATTCGGGAGCAATGGATTGTCGGGGCGGAACATCCGGCCGATCGTCGTCGCGTGATGCACCGACGTGTAGAAATCGGTGTAGTCGCCGATCGACGCCGGCAGCGCCATCTCCACCGCGGATTGCGCGACGAGGCATGCCGAGAACCGCCCGTGTTCGCCCGAGCCCTTGCGCAGCGCATTCGACAGCGCGCGCCGCAGCGCCGACTGCGCATCCGGGCCCATCGCCATCAGTCCATTCAGCGTCGGCTGCGCGCACACCGCGGCGGGCTTCGCCGAATCGCCGGAAAAAATGCCGGACGAAGCGGCGAGCCCGAAGTCGATCACCTGGTCGCCAATCGCGACGCCGCCCCGAAACGACTCGTTCGACCCCTTGCGGCGAAATACGCCGAACGGCAGGTTCTGGATCGGAAAATCGCCGCCCGGCGCGTTGGCCGATTCGACCCAGCTGGTCAGCGCCGGATCGTGCGTTTCGTTGATGAGGCTCATGCCGACTTCCCATCGAAGTGTTTTTTCAGGCCGGACCAGCAGTTCGCGTAGTCGTGCTGCAGCTGGCCGGTTTCCAGCGCGTAGCGCGTCGGGTTGATCACTGCGGCGGTCTCGAACATGAACGCCATCGTGTCGGTGATGTAATGCGGCTTCGAGGTGTCGGCGGCGCTCGCTTTTTCGAACGTCTGCGCATCCGGACCGTGGCCGGTCATGCAGTTGTGCAGTGACGCGCCGCCCGGGACGAAGCCTTCGGCCTTCGCATCGTAGACGCCCGCGATCAGTCCCATGAATTCGCTGGCGATGTTGCGGTGATACCACGGCGGACGGAACGTGTCCTGCATCGCGAGGATGCGCGGCGGGAAGATCACGAAGTCGATCGCATCAACGCCGCGCACCGGCGACAGCGATTGCAGCACGAGGAAGATCGACGGATCCGGGTGATCGTAGCTGATCGAGCCGATCGCATTGAAGCGCCGCAGGTCGTACTTGTACGGCGCGTAGTTGCCGTGCCACGCGACGACGTCGAGCGGCGAGTGATCCATCTCGGCGGCCCACAGGTTGCCCTTGAATTTGGCCACGAGCTCCGACTTCGCGTCGCGATCCTCGAACGCGGCGACCGGCGCCAGGAAATCGCGCGGATTGGCGAGGCCGTTCGATCCGATCGGACCGAGGTCGGGCAGGCGCAGCAGCGCGCCGTAGTTCTCGCAGACATAGCCGCGCGCGATACCGTCGGGCAATTCGACCCGGAACCGGCAGCCGCGCGGAATCACGGCGATCTCATATGGCTCGACCTCGAGGATTCCCAGCTCGGTCGCCAGGCGCAGCCGCCCCTGCTGCGGCACCATCAGGAGCTCCCCATCGGCGTCGTAGAAATAACGGTCGGTCATCGAGCGGTTCGCCGCATAGACATGGATGCCGCATGCGGCATTGCCGGCCATCGTCACCAGGCCATCGACGAAATCGGTCGGCGTCGACGACGACGGAATCGGCAGCGGCCCCCAGCGCAACTGGTGCGGCGGCGTCGGGGCCTCGTCGAAATTGGAGACGATCCGGCCGTTGCCAATCTGCCGGAACGGCTGGTGCGTCACCGCCGGGCGGATCCGGTACAGCCACGCACGTCGATTGTCGCCGCGCGGCGCCGTGAACGCGGTTCCCGACAACTGCTCGGCATAGAGACCGTAGGGCGGGCGTTGCGGCGAGTTGCGGCCGACCGGCAGCGCGCCGGGCAGCGCTTCGGTTGCGAATTCGTTCGCGAACCCGGATTGGTACGCAACGGATGGCGCTTCGCCAGCAGCGCGCCGCGTTTCCGTCGATGAATCGATTGCCCTCGGCATGCTCGTCTCCTCGAAGCCGTCGGGCGCAAAAAAACGAACATCAGCGCCCGGGATTTCCGAAGTCTATCGCGACAGGCCGGCGCCACGCGTTCCGAATCGCGATGGCGGGCTTGCCCAAACGGCACCGAACGCACCCTCGGTTGCTCTTACACTCGGCTCTTCTGTGCGCAACGAATCCAGCGCCAGCACGTCAACAGGAGAGAACGATGACCGCGATCAATCCGCCGCAAGCGGCTGCACCGGGCCCGCTGCCCCTCGACGGCGTCCGCGTCATCGAATTCACCCACATGGTGATGGGCCCGACGTGCGGGATGATCCTCGCTGACTTGGGCGCCGAAGTGATCAAGATCGAGCCGCCCGGCGGCGACAAGACGCGCAACCTGCCCGGCCTCGGCATCGGATTCTTCCGCTCGTTCAATCGCAACAAGAAGAGCGTCGTGCTCGACATCAACACGCCGGAAGGCCACGAGACGGCGCTCGCGCTGATCGGCGACAGCGACGTGGTGATCGAAAACTTCCGCCCCGGGATGATGACGAAGCTTGGGCTCGACTACGAATCGCTGGCGCAGAAATTCCCGCGCCTGATCTACGTCTCGCACAAGGGCTTCCTGCCCGGACCGTACGAGAACCGGCTCGCGCTCGACGAAGTGGTGCAGATGATGGGCGGCCTGTCGTACATGACCGGGCCTCCGGGACGGCCGCTGCGCGCCGGGACGTCGGTCAACGACATCATGGGCGGGATGTTCGGCGCGATCGGCGTGCTGGCCGCATTGCGCGAGCGCGACCGGACCGGCCGCGGCCAGGAAATCCAGAGCGCGCTGTTCGAGAACTGCGTGTTCCTCGCGGCGCAGCACATGCAGCAGTACTCGATGACCGGCGAACCGCCGCCGCCGATGCCGGCGCGCGTATCGGCATGGAGCGTCTACGACGTGTTCACGCTCGCCGACGACGAGCAGCTTTTCATCGGCGCCGTCAGCGACAGGCAGTTCCAGACGTTGTGCGACGTGATCGACCGGCATGACCTGGCGATCGATCCCATGCTGCAGACCAACGCGCAGCGGGTCGCGGTCCGTCCATCGCTGCTCGAACGGCTGGGCGAAACATTGCGCGAGCACAAGATCGGCGAGCTGTCGGCGAAGCTCGAAGCGGCAGGCCTGCCGTATGCGCCGATCGTCCGTCCCGACCAGTTGCTGTCCGATCCGCACCTGAAGGAAAGCGGCGGCCTCGTCCCGATGCAGACCGAAGACGGCTCGATGACCGACGTCGTGCTGCTGCCGCTATTGCTCGGCGGCCGCAGGCCCCAGGTGCAGCGCCCGCTGGCGAAGATCGGCGAGCACAATGCCGAGATTCTTGACCGCGTCCGCATGATGTAGCGGCCGGATCGGGAACCTGCGCCGAAACCCGGATCGACGGCTGGTTCGCCGTTGCCGGACCTGCGAAAATGCCGAAACCTGACCAGAGAACACGATCATGGCCGATCTTTTCGAAAATCCGATGGGGCTGATGGGCTTCGAGTTCGTCGAATTCGCCTCGCCCACGCCCAACGTGCTCGAGCCGACGTTCGAGCGGCTCGGCTTCGCCCGCGTCGCCAATCACCGCTCGAAAGACGTGTACCTGTACCGGCAGGGCAACATCAACTTCATCATCAACAACGAGCCGAAGAGCGCCGCCTGGTATTTCGCCGCCGAGCACGGACCGTCGGCGTGCGGGATGGCGTTTCGCGTGAAGAATTCGCACAAGGCATTCGAGCGCGCGATCGACCGCGGCGCGCAGCCGATGGAGATGCCGACGGGGCCGATGGAATTGCGGCTGCCGGCGATCAAGGGCATCGGCGGGATGCCGATCTACCTGATCGACCGCTTCGAGGAAGGCAAGTCGATCTACGACATCGACTTCGAATGGATCGACGGCGCGGAGCGGCATCCAGAGGGTCACGGGCTGAAGGTGCTCGACCATCTGACGCACAACGTCTATCGCGGACGGATGGCGTTCTGGGCTTCGTACTACGAGAAGCTCTTCAACTTTCGCGAGATCCGCTACTTCGACATCAAGGGCGAATACACGGGGCTGACCTCGAAGGCGATGACGGCCCCCGACGGCAAGATCCGCATCCCGCTGAACGAGGAAGCCTCGAAAACGACGGGACAGATCGAGGAGTTCCTGATGCAGTTCAATGGCGAGGGCATCCAGCACGTGGCGCTGCTCACGCCGGACCTGAAGGCCACCATCGACAGCTTGTCGATGGCCGGCGTGCCGCTGATGGCAGC
>Ga0105240_10008689_pt1 | contig 14492 bp, 15 predicted proteins | sample KBSC54metaG_FD_80426 | JGI IMG/M metagenome (GOLD analysis project Ga0105240, IMG submission 80426) | Corn rhizosphere microbial communities from Kellogg Biological Station, Michigan, USA - KBS C5-4 metaG | ecosystem: Host-associated > Plants > Roots > Rhizosphere > Soil | place: Michigan, USA... | reverse complement strand
CCGGCATCGATCTGGCGCTGGCACTGGTGGAAGAAGACTATGGGCACAAGGTCGCGATAGCGACGGCGCGGCAACTGGTGATGTTCATCAAACGGCCGGGCGGGCAGTCGCAGTTCAGCGTGCCGCTGGTGTCGCAATCATCCGAAAACGCGCGCTTCGCCGAGCTGCACGCCTGGATTGCCTCTAATTTGAAAAACGACCTGCGGGTGGAAAATCTCGCCAACCGTGTCAACATGAGTCCGCGTACTTTCGCACGTACTTATGTCGCCGAGCAAGGGCGCACGCCAGCCAAGACGGTCGAGGCGATGCGATTGGAAGCCGCTTGCCGCGCACTGGAAGAAACCGACCTGCCGCTCAAGAGCATCGCCACCGAAACCGGCCATGGCGAAGAACAGAACCTGCGGCGCGTGTTTCAGCGCCAGCTTGGCGTGAGCCCGGCGCAGTACCGCAGCCGGTTTTCTGCGCACTAGCATCAACAATCTCTATTCGATGACGCTGATCCCATCCAGCGTCTTCAACGCCGCCAGCGAGTCCAGCCACCATGACAAGGCCGGCCCCGCGCGATAGTCGGGCCGGTAAACACACTGGATCGGCAGCGCCATGCCTTCCGGCGCATGCTGCGAGGTCAGGATTCTGACCAGCTTGCCGTTTTGCAGATCGTCTTTCACCACATGCTGCGGCATGTAACCCCAGCCCATGCCGGCGCGCAGCAGGGCGTGTTTGGTGCCGAGATCGCTCATGCGCCAGGACAGGCGCGAGTGCACCGAGAAATCCTGACGTGCCGTCAGTTCGCTGCGGTCGCTGAGCACCAGTTGCGTTTGTTGCGCCAGCAGCTTGTCGGGGATTCGTCCTTTGACTGCCGCCAGCGGATGCTGGGGCGAGACGACGCCGACCACCATCACGCTGGGCAGGCTCACGCGCAACAGATTGGGTGGCGTGGTCGGCAGGGTGCCGAGAATGCCGAGCATGGAGCGGCCGTCGAGCACGCGTTCCGCTACAGCGCCCAGCGCTTCGATTTCCAGTCGCACCGTCACCGCAGGAAAGGCGTCTCGAAAGCGCCGCAACAGATCTACCAGACAGTCGGTGGGAAAGAACACGTCCACCGCCAGCGCCACTTCCAGCTCCTGTCCCTGTGAAAACGCAGTGGCGCGCACCTGCAGCGAGTCCACCTGATCCAGTACCTGGCGTGCGTCGCGCAGCAAGGCTTCGCCCGCGTCCGTCAGTTGCGGACGGTAACCACTTCGGTCGAACAACGAGACATTGAGCTGGCTTTCCAGCGTGCCGATGGCGTAGCTGACCGCCGACTGAGCGCGGGCAAGGATGCGGGAAGCCGCCAGAAAGCTGCCGCTGTCGGCGACCTGGACGAAGACGCGTAGCTGGTCGAGGGAGAAGCGTTCTATGTTCATCATGACAACACTATCTATTTATTAGATATTGATTATAGAAAAATAATCAATTTCATGTTGCGCTTATTCGCATTATTCTTACTCTGCATTCTGATTCAAGAGTTTCAGAGTTTTAAGAGTTAAGCCTTACCAACCAAACACTTACTTGTACTTTATCCAAAACAATTTCTAGGGAGTTTCATCATGACCATTTCCAAATCCACTTATACCTTCGGCCGCATCCTGCTGGCTTCGCTGTTCGTCGTCTCCGGCATTTTCAAGATCATCGGCTTTGCCGGCACGGTCGGCTACATGGGCAGCCTCGGTCTGCCGGTGCCGACACTGGCCGTCATCGTGACGATCTTCGTCGAAGTCGGCGCCGGTCTGGCACTGATGAGCGGCAGCCGTCTGGCCCGTCCGGCAGCGTTACTGATCGCGATCTTCACCGTTGGCGCAACGCTGGCCGCACACCGCTTCTGGGCTGTTGATCCAGCTGCGATGCAAGGCCAACTGACCAACTTCCTGAAGAACTTGTCGATCATCGGCGGTCTGCTGGTTTTCTGGTCGATCAAGCCAACTGAGTAATTGAATAAGCTGGATAGTTTGAACGAGCAGCAAAGGCATCAATCTGTAGCGTTTATCTGAAGTAGCAGGCGACGGTAGCCGATCCGGCAGCAGTCGCCACAAGTACCCACAACAGGAGAAACACCATGAGCACCACTTTTACCCGCCAGCTGGAACGGCTGGTCAACGGCATCCCGACCCAGGATGGCGCAGGTGTCAGCCTTACCCGCGTGCTGACCCATGATTTGCAACGCCGGTTGGATCCTTTCCTGATGCTGGACGCTTTTCACTCGGACAAGCCGGACGATTATCTGGCCGGTTTTCCCGACCATCCGCATCGCGGCTTTGAAACCGTGACTTACATGTTGCAAGGACGCATGCGCCATCGCGACAACGCCGGCAACGAAGGTCTGCTGGAACCGGGCGGCATGCAGTGGATGACCGCCGGCCGCGGCCTGGTGCATTCGGAGCTGCCGGAGCAGGAGGACGGGCTCATGAGCGGCTTTCAGCTGTGGGTGAACCTGGCAGGGCGCGACAAGATGACGACACCGGCGTACAGCGACATTCCGTCGGCCGGCATTCCGGAAGTCTCGCCGCAGGATGGCCTGACCGTCCGTGTGCTGGCAGGCGAAGCCTTCGGCACCAAGGGCGCGGTAGAGCGTCCTACTACGGCGCCGCTGTATCTCGACCTGCATCTGGAGGCCGACAAACAGGTGGCCTTGCCGATTCCTGCGACGCATAATGCCTTCCTGTATGTGTACGAGGGCGAGTTGCAGATTGGTGCGGACAAGCGTGTGGCAGCAGCAGGCCGCATGGCGATCCTGAGCAATACGCCCGGCGCCGAAGGTGTTGAAATCCATGCCAGCAAGGACAGCCGTTTTCTGCTGATCTCCGGCCAGCCGTTGAATGAGCCGATTGCACAGTGGGGACCGTTTGTCATGAACACGCGGGAAGAAGTCGAGCAGGCTATCGACGATTTTCGCGCCGGACGTTTCTAATCTTTACTTTTAAAAGGACCGCCATGAGCAGCATCCGTCATCTGATCCACGGCCTGGTACGCGATATCGGCTTCCCGGTACGCCGCTTGTTGCCTGCCGCTGCCGTCCGCACTGTCGGCCCCTTTGTGTTCTTCGATCACATGGGACCGGTGGAATTCGACAGCGACACCACCGAAGGCGACGTCCGCCCGCATCCGCATATCGGGCTGGCGACGGTGACCTATCTGTTCTCCGGCGCAATGATGCATCGCGACAGCCTCGGCGTCGTGCAGCGCATTACGCCGGGTGCGGTCAACTGGATGGCGGCCGGGCGCGGTATCGTGCATTCGGAGCGTGTTCCGGAAGACATCCGCAATGACAAGGTGCCGGTGCACGGTTTGCAGATGTGGGTGGCGTTGCCGAAGGATCAGGAGCAGGGCGAGGCCAGCTTTCATCACTATCCCGAGACCGACATGCCGCGCATCGAGCTGGATGGCGCCAGCCTGCATTTGCTGGCCGGTCAAGCCTACGGTCAGCAGTCGCCGGTCAAAACTTCCAGCCCGACGCTTTATCTGTCGGGACGTATCAAGGCCGGCGGCACGCTGACTTTGCCCGCGGACTACAGCGAACGCGCAGTCTATGTCGTCACCGGTGCGGCCTCGCTGGATGGTGAAGCGCTGGAAGCCGGCGTGCTGGCCGTTTTGGAGCCGGGCGGCGAAGTGACGCTGACGGCGCAGAGCGATACGCTGTTCATGCTGTTGGGCGGCGAGCCGATCGACGGTCCACGCTTTGTCTGGTGGAATTTCGTTGCCAGCAGCAAAGAGATGATCGAAAGCGCCAAACTGGCGTGGCGCGCTCAGGATCGTTCGGTGTTTCCGGCGATTCCCGGCGAAGTTGAGTGGATTCCGCTGCCGGAGAAATGAAGCTGAAAAGCTGAGCGGGCAAGTCCACCGTTCTTCCACATAAAAAAGGCCTGATAGTGATATCAGGCCTTTTTTGCTTCCGTATCCTTGCCGCTTTACTCACGCGGCGGCTTGCGTACCCCGGATAATCCAGACCGGCAACGGACATTGATGCATGACCTTTTCCGCGACACTGCCAAGCACCATTTTGCGAAAGCCCTTTTGCCCGTGAGAACCGATGACGACCAGCTCGGCGTTGCTTTCTTTGGCGGCTTGCAGGATGGTCCCGGAAATATCGCCCGCTGCTACCGGGCTCTCGATGAGGCGCGTGTTGCCTGGCAGGCCGGCGGCTTCGACGCGTTTTTTTGCGTCGTCGAGGATGCCCTGTCCGGCGCTGATGAAGTCCGTGTGCAAACCGGCCGGTGGCTGGTAGCCGGTGTCGTAGAGAATGTAGCTGTTGTCGACGACATGGACGACCTCGATGTTGCTGCCGAGGGCTTTGGCCAGCCGAATGGCTTCATCCAGTGCCTGGTTGGAGGTCGGACTGCCATCGACGGGGACAAGGATTTTTGCGTACATACCGGTCAGATCATGCCGAGGATGCGGCCAAGCTCCGCGACGTAGGGGCTGTCCTTCAGAATCGCCCCTTCGACCGAGTCCATCAGATTCATGGCGGAATTCTGGGTCTTGCCGATATGCTCGCGCAAGACGCCGGCTTCGACTTCAGGCGTGTTCAGATGGGCTTTGAGCACGGCAAAATCGTTCTTCAGCGTTCTGGCTTCAGGGCTGTCGACGGGGATGTTCTGAAGTTCCAGTTCCAGCTCAGCCAGAATCTGTTTCAGTCGTACGTGGTGGGAATCATCTTGACGCAGGATGGGATCAGACATATCGGCTCCAGCGGTTAGGGTATGCAGGGTTAGGACGACGCGCATTGCCGCTTGGGCGAATGCTGCTGTTTTTTATGTTTTCTGGTGCATCTACTGCTTTTGTTTCTGTTTCTGCTGCTGCTGCTGCTGCTGCTGCTGCTGTTGTTTTCAAGGTAAGTCCTCATCATAAGAGAAGTTTCGATCTCGTGCAGGATATCGCTTCAGACATTTTGTTACACTGCGCCATGTCAAACGATTACGAAAGAAGCAGCATGAGCGATTACCCCCTTATAAGCTGGACTGAAGCAGGGGAAATTCGTTCCGCCCGCTGGCGTTCCGAAGCCGGCAACCCACCTCCAAAAAACGTTACTGTGGCGGATGACCGCATACCCGCCGATGTCGCCTACAAATTGATCTGCGAAGGCACCGGCTTGCTCTGGCGCGGCGATTATCAAAATGCCCGTCAATTGCTGCAGGCTCTGGCCAGACGCATCGACAAGAAGTCAGATCGCAAAAACGGCAAGGCGGCCGATAAAGCAGCAGCGGACAAAGCCGCCGGTAAAGCAAGTAAAACAGTTGCTCCGACGGCAACTCCCGCAATCACCATCACGCAGGCATTTCATCAGCATCGCCAGGCGCAGGCCCAACGCGCGCGTATTCTCGGCATGCTGCTGCTGCCGATGGAAGCCGATTACAGCGTTCCTCTGCGCCGGGCGCCGGATCTGGCGCAGGCTTGTACGGAGGTGTACGGCCCCGGCGAGGAAGCCAGTGTCGTGTCGATGCGCGAAGTGCTGGGTCTGGTGGGGGCGCATGAATGGCGCAAGAAGGGGGTGCCGATCCCCGCATTGGGCGGCAATATCCATCCGTACTATGGCGTGTTCTCACCGGTGCGGGGCGAATATGTCGACCTGATCGCGCAAGCAGTGTTGCCGACGGTCGATCTGGCTTTTGACATTGGTACCGGCACCGGCGTGCTGGCAGCGCTGCTGGCCAAGCGCGGCGTTAAACGTATCGTTGCCACCGATCAGAGCGAACGCGCACTTGATTGCGCCGCCGCAAACCTGAAACGCCTGGGCGTGAACAAGCAGGTTGAGTTGATGAGCGCGGATTTGTTTCCCGCCGGACGCGCGCCGCTGGTGGTGTGTAATCCGCCGTGGGTACCGGCCAAGCCGAGTTCGGCCATTGAGGCGGCAGTCTACGATCCCGACAGCCGCATGTTGCGCGGCTTCATCGACGGCCTGTCCGACCATCTGACACCGGGTGGTGAAGGCTGGCTGATCATGTCTGACTTCGCCGAGCATCTTGGTTTGCGGGCGCGTGGCGAGATACAGGCGATGATCGACAAGGCGGGTTTGCAGGTTGTCGGCAAGACCGATATCAAGCCGCGTCATCCCCGTTCCAGCGATGCGGAAGATCCCTTGTCGGCCGCCCGTATGAAGGAAGTGACGTCGCTGTGGAAGTTGAAGGTGAAGAAGGCTTAAGCTGCTCAGGCAGCTGAAGTCGTGGAGCTATGCAAAAGGACTGTCTATGAAACCATCCCTGTCGTCCGTCTTTTCGTATTGCGGCGCAATCGCCTTGCTGACGATGCTCTCCGGTTCGGCGTCGGCCCAGTTGATAGAGCGCCATCCTTTCGGCTATCCGCCGCCGGTGCCTGACAAGCCTGTGGTGACCACCAGCGCCAATACCTGCAAATGCGAAGTCGCCGACACCAGTGGCAGCGCCTGCATGATTTACATGCGCACCAATGCTGCCGACTGGATTGCGCAAAATGCGCCTCAGACGCGCTTGCGTTCATCCAATGACGGCCGTTATTACGATACGCCGTTCGCGTTGGCTGCCAGCGCTTGCGCCGGACGCAAGGTCAATGCTTCCACCGTGAAGGTGCATTGGCTGGACAAGAAAAACGCCATTTTGGAGTGGAAGTAACTTGTCAGCTTTAGCTTCCAGTTGCTTGATTTTGTTGATGTAATCCTGCCTGACTAAAGAGCCAGTCACGGAAGCGGACGATGTTCTTGCTGTTCTTCTCCGCTTCCCGATAGCTCAGAAAATGCGTCTCCCGCCAGACTGACTTCAGCGTACCGCCGCTGAGCGGCACCAATTCTCCGTTGGCAATTTCCTGCTCCGCCAGCCTCGTACTTTCCAATGCAATGCCAACCTGATTGACCGCCGCCGCCAATGCCAGCGAGGCGCGGTCAAAGGATGGCATCGGCCGTCCGGGCGGCAGCTTCATGCCGTTGAGCGCGAACCAGTCGCTCCAGCGGACGGGGTTGAGCGTAGATTGGATCAGCGTCATTGCTGCAATATCTGCCAGCGCCGGCACCGCGCGGTCGTGCAGCAAGGCCGGCGAGCACAGCGGGACGATGGTTTCCGATCCGATAGCTTCGCTGACGATACCGGCGCGCGTGGGGGCGTTGCCGTAGGCGATGGTCAGATCCAGTTCTTCATGGCGCAGCAGGTCCATCGGCTCGGCGCCTGAAGACATGCTGATGTTGATGTCTGGATACTGCTGCATGAAGCGCGGCAGGCGCGGCCCCAGCCATTTGGCGGCGAAACTGGGCGAGCAGTGCACCGCCAGCGCATCGCTGCGGCGCGCCGGGCCCAGCTCTTCACATGCTGCCTCCATGAGGTCGAAAGCTACCGATAGCTTATCAAGCAAGCGGCGGCCGTCAGCCGTCAGTTCGACGCGGCGGAAGGAGCGCGTGAACAGGGATTTGCCGAAGTAGGTTTCCAGGCCGCGTACCTGATGGCTGATTGCAGAGGGGGAAAGATGCAGCTCTTCGCTGGCGAGCGCAAAGCTTTGCAGGCGGGCTGCAGCTTCAAAGGCGCGCAGGGAGAAGAAACTGGGGAGTTTTCGCATCGCAGCCTTGGTATCCGCTCATGAGGTGAATCAGATTCATCATATTGTGAATACTCGTCATTTGTCAAAGCGACGAGCTTCTTGGGATGATCTGCTCACCATAAAGATTCGATTTCCAAAGATTCGATTTCCAAATTTCCAATAAAGCAGGAGACCCAGCCATGATGATCGATGTCGCTGAACGCGCCGCCCAGTCAGCCAATCCAACCTCAGCTGGAGTCAAATCCAGCTTCAGCGCCCTCAACGCCGCCGACCCGCGGGTATCGGTCTACCAGCCTGAGCAGCAGGGGCTGAAATTCCCTCAGGTGCCGGTATTCGCCACCCATGCCGAGGAGCGCCAGCATCGCAAGGAGCGCCTGGTTGCCGCCTGCCGGGCCTTCGCCCTGCATGGACTCGATTACGGATTCGCCGGGCATCTGACGGTGCGCGACCCGGAATTCCCGGATTTGTACTGGACCAATCCGATGGCCGTGCATTTTTCGCAGGTCAAGCTTTCCAACCTCATCCTTGCCAATCACCATGGTGAAGTGGTGCAGGGTTCATATGCGCTCAATCGCGCCGGGTTTGTGCTGCACGCCGCAGTACATGAGATGCATCAGGACATCGTCGCCATGTGCCACGCCCATACTGTCTACGGCACGGCCTGGTCGGCGCTGGGGCGTCCGCTGGATCCGATCACCCAGGATGCCGCCGTATTCTTTGAAGATCACGTGGTCATCACCGCCGAGGCCGGCGCCGTCGCGGTCAAGACTGAGGCCGGCAAATCGGTCGCCGCCGCTTTCGGCAAGAACAAGGCGGCGATCCATCAGAGCCACGGTTTGTTTACCGCCAGCCGTCACAGTATCGAGGACGCTGCCTTCTGGTTCATTGCGCTGGAACGCTGCTGCCAGGTTCAGCTCATGGTGGAAGCCACCGGCATCAAACCGATCATGGTGCCGCCGGATCGTGCGCGTTACAGTCGCGAGAACGTCGGCAATTCCTTCATCGGCTGGCTGCACTTCCAGCCGATTTATGAACAACTGGTGCAAACCAGCCCGGACATGTTCGACTAGTTTTGTCCGACCGCCTTGTCCATCCAAGAAGGTAAATGCCGGTCAGTTGATGACTGGCATTTGTCGTTGCCGCACCATATTTCACCCAAGGAGACCGCTACCGTACCTATTCTTCACCGCCGTCCTGATACGTCAAACCATATAACCGCGCCAACGCGGGCCCATCCGTTCTAACCGAAGGAGCAGGAGACATGACGAAGTTAAGCAGACGCGAATTTCTGATCGCCAGCGCGGCATCCGCCGCAGCCGCCTCGACCATAGGAGGCAGCGCATTTGCTGCCCCGACGGCGCCTGGCGGCATCGATTACCCGATAGAAAAAGGCGCGACCCTGCGCGTCTTGCGCTGGAAGCGTTTCGTTCAGGGCGATGAGGACTTGTGGAACGAGAACGTCAAGAAATTCACCGAACTGACCGGCGTCACCGTGCGTACCGACAGCGAAGGTTTTGAGGATGTCCGTCCCAAGGCTGCCGTTGCAGCCAATGTCGGCAGCGGCCCCGACATCGTGCTGGGCTGGTTCGACGATCCGCATCAGTATCCGACCAAACTGCTCGATGTTACCGACCTGGCAAACTCGCTGGGTACGCGCTACGGCGGCTGGTATGACGTCTTTCAAAAATACGGCAAGAGCAACGGCAAATGGATTGCCATCCCGCTGGGGGTGATCGGCATCTGCCTGGTGTATCGGGACAGCCAGCTCAAGGCTGCCGGGTTTGAGACGGTGCCCAGGGATCTGCCCGGTTTCCTCAAGATGGCGCAGGCGCTCAAGGCCAAGAACACGCCGCTCGGTTTCGCTCACGGCAAGGCGGTCGGCGATGCCAACAACTATGCACACTGGCTGTTGTGGGCGCATGGCGGCAAGCTGGTGGACGAACACGGCAACGTCGTCATCAATTCGCCGGAGACCCGCGCAGCCTTGGAATACGGCAAGCAGATTTATCCGACCATGGCGCCGGGCACGCTGTCCTGGCAGGATCCATCCAACAACAAGGCCTATCTCGATGGTCAGATCAGTCTGACCAATAACGGTATTTCGATTTATTACGCCGCCAAGAACTCGACCGATCCCAAACTGCAGGAGCTGGCAAAGGACACCCAGCATGCGCACTATCCGATCGGCGTATCGGGCAAGCCGACCGAGCTGATGCAACTGACGCAGATGATGGCGTTCAAGCACACCAAGTATCCCAACGCAGCCAAGGCCTTCATGCAATTCATGATGGAGCCGGATCAGTTCAATCCCTGGATGAAGGCCGCCATCGGTTACGTCAGCCAGCCGCTCAAGGCCTATGAAAAGAATCCGGTCTGGACTGCCGATCCCAAGGCCACGCCGTATCGCGACGCGGCATCGTTGATGCTGGATCACGGTCATGCAGGCCCGCTGGGGCAGGCGTCAGCGGCCTGTCTGGCAGATTACGTACTGGTCGATATGGTGGCGGAAGCCGCCAGCGGATCGAAGACGGTACAGCAGGCGATCGACAGGGCTGCGGAACGGGCCAAGCGATTCTATAAAACCTAGCCGGCAAGTAACAAGGCGCTGGACGACACCTGTCCCGGCGAAAGCCGGGCCCGGTATCATCCAGCGCCGTTATGCTGCAGACGGCGCTTCCGCCGGAAAACTCAACACCACCATAAAGCTCCCCGCGCCGCTGTATCCAAATCGCAGCAGGCCGCCATGGGTACGCATGACTTCTTCCACAATGGACAGGCCGAGACTGGCGCCGACGCGTTCGCCGCTGCGTGGGGCGAAGGGTTTGCGGATACGCTCCCAGTCGTTTTCCGGGATGCCGGGGCCGTCATCGATGACGCGCAGTTCGTATAGATTTTCTATCTGCTCCAATTGCACGTGCAGAAAGCTCACGGCGCCGTATTGCAGCGCGTTGCCGAGCACGTTCTTGATTGCCTCGCGCAGGCTGATGGCGTCGCCCATGATCATGCATGCTTGCTCGGGTGCTTCCATGGCGAGATCGAGTTGCCGTTCCTGATGTGACAGCATGTCGGCCATTTCGTGACGGACCAGCTCTCCGAGGTCAATTTTTTCGAAGGCGGCGGTGTCGCTGCGATGCTGCACCATGGCATGGTTGATCAGTTGATTGACCAGCGCACCAAGATGGCGGGTACGGTCGCGCAGACGATCAAGATGATGGCGGCGGCCGGCGTCGTCATGTTGCGCAGAGAGCAATTCCATCTGCGAAATCAGCGCCGTCACCGGCGTGCGCAACTGATGCGCAGCGTCGCCGATGACGCGTCGCATGGTCGTGCGGTGCACCGCCAGCCGCTGCATGAAGGCATTGATCGAGCTGACCAGCGCATGGGTTTCTACCGGTACGGTGATCGATAACGGCGACAAGTCGTTGAGGTCTCGCTCGCGGATGGCGGCTTCGATTTTCTTCAACGGCGACAAGGCCTGATACAAGGTGAACATTGCCGCAATCAATGTCAGCACGCCCATTGCGAGAATCACCAGCAGGGCGCGTGTACCGACGCTTTTGGCGAAAGAGAGGCGGGCGTTGTTGGTCTGGGCCAGTACGATGACCGCCCACGGGTGTTCGTTGGCGACCGGCATACGGCGGCCGACAATGGCCATGCGCACCGGCGTGTCCAGATAGGCGCCATCCTGCAATAGTGGGCCGTCTTTCAGTTTCTTCCACGGAATCTCGGGTTTGAAATCGGGGTCGCCGGCGATCGTGCGGCCGTCCGGATCGACCACCACGTAGAACACCTGATCGCCCGCCGTCAGCATGGAGAAGGCGGCCAGCGGCACGTCGACATTCACGGCGCCGTTTTGATACCAGGTATTTTCCGCAATCTGCAGTGCGCTGCCGGTAAGGATGCGGTCATAAGCTTCGTTGGCGGCAAGTTGGGTTGATATCCAGATGGCGATCAGCAGGGCGATGGAACTGATGGACAGCACCAGCCCGACGCGCATGACCAGGCGCGTGTAGAGCGAACGTCCGGCGATGATCACGCGGGCCTCACTGTGCGGTCGCCATTGCGGGTGGCGTACCGGCCGGCAGCAACACCAGCTGATAGCCCAGTCCGCGCAAGGTACGGATTTCAAAACCGGCGCCGGCGAGCTTCTTGCGCAGGCGGCCGATGTACTGTTCGACGGTGTTGGCGTTGGGCGTGTCGTCAACGCTGAACAGACGGTCGATTAGCTCGTCCTTGCCGAATATGCGTCCCGGTCGCGCGGCGATGATTTCCAGCAGCGTTACTTCGCGCCGTGTCAGCTCCAGCGGCATGCCGTCGAGCGAGGCGGTGCGGCTTTTGCGATCGATGGTGAGATTGGCGCAGCTCAGCAGATTGGTCGCTTCGCCGCCACTACGGCGCAGCAACACGCGGATGCGTGCATCCAGTTCGCGGAAGTCGAAGGGTTTGATCAGGTAGTCGTCGGCGCCGAGGTCGAGCGCGCGTACGCGTTCTTCGATTTCAGCGCAGGCGGTCAGCATCATGACCGGCGTGGTCAGGCCTTTTTCACGCACGCGCGTGAGCAGCGAGAAGCCGTCCTGCTGCGGCAGCATGACGTCGAGGATCAGCAGATCGTAGGGATCGGTGACGAGTTTGGCGGCTTCATTGCCCTTGCTTTGCCAATCGACCGTATGACCGATGCGCGACAGGTGGGCGATGATCGCTTCGGCAACGTCGGCCGTGTCTTCGACCAGAAGGATGCGCATGATGGTTCCGTCTCAGTGATGCGTAGTGATGTTGCGATATCGGGAAAATATGGCAACAGCTTTCTGACGGTATGTCAGTTTCGTTACAGCTTGCGAGATTAGCATCCTTCACAGAACTTATAAAAGTACTCAAAGGAGATTTTGTGAAAAACGATTTTGCGGCAGCGCCGCAGTCTTCCTCCACGCCTGTGGATCCTTCCGTGCCTCTGCTGGAAATCGACAACGTCACTCTGCAATACAAGACGTCCGACTCGCTCGTTACTGCGACGCAGCAAGTCAGCTTCAACGTCCACCCCTCTGATCGCTACATTTTGCTCGGCCCGTCCGGTTGCGGCAAATCGACGTTGCTCAAGGCTATCGGTGGCTATTTGCAGCCGACCAGCGGCAGGATTCGCCTCAAAGGCAAGGAAGTCAGCCAGCCGGGCCCAGACCGCATGATGGTGTTTCAGGAGTTCGACCAGCTGCTGCCATGGAAGACCGTGCGCCAGAACGTCGAATTCGCGCTGCACGCCAGCGGCCGCCTGCACGGCAAGGAAGCCTCTGATCGCGCCGCTTATTACATCGAAAAGGTCGGCCTCGCCAAATTCATCGACAGCTATCCGCATACGTTGTCGGGCGGTATGAAGCAGCGTGTATCCATCGCACGCGGTATGGCGATGGAGCCGGACGTACTGCTGATGGATGAACCCTTCGCCGCACTCGACGCGCTGACCCGCCGCAAGATGCAGGACGAGTTGCTGCGTCTGTGGGACGACACCAATTTTACGGTGCTGTTCGTCACCCACTCGATCGAAGAGGCAATCCGCATCGGCACCCGCATCCTGTTGCTGTCGCCGCATCCGGGCCAGGTCCGGGCCGAGCTCAACAGCATTCCGCCGGAAGAAATGGGCACCGCCAGCCAGGCGCAGCTGGAACAGCGCATCAATGACATGCTGTTCGCGCATTAATAACGATTAACGATAAATAAAGAGACAAGCCATGAGCAAAAACAACACACTCTTCGTGCGTCCGGAAATCGTCGTCGAGCCGAACCGCAATGCTGTCGCCGAAGTTCAGCGTCCGCTGTCGGCCTTTGAAGCTATCTATCGCATCAGCTGGATCCGCAAGACCGCCATCCTGCTGGTGTTGGCGCTGGTCTGGGAAGTCTACGGCCGCTGGCTCGACAACTCGCTGCTATTCCCCAGCTTCAGCGAAACCTTGCACGCCTTCATGAGCGGCATCAGTAGCGGCGTTCTGCTGCAACGCGCCGCCGTCTCGCTGGAAACCTTGCTGATCGGCTATGGCCTCGGCATCTTGCTTGCGGGTTTGCTGACCACGCTGGCAATCAGTTCGCGCATCGGCAATGACTTTCTGGAAACGCTGACTTCGATGTTCAATCCGCTGCCGGCGATTGCCTTGCTGCCGCTGGCGCTGATCTGGTTCGGTCTCGGTACCGGCAGCATCATTTTCGTGCTGGTGCACTCGGTCTTGTGGGCGGTGGCGTTGAACACGCACGCGGGCTTCCGATCCGTATCGAATACCTTGCGCATGGTGGGTCAGAACTACGGCCTGAAACGGTTTTCGCTGGTGCGTTCGGTCCTGATTCCAGCCGCTTTTCCAAGCATCCTGACCGGCCTCAAGATCGGCTGGGCGTTTGCCTGGCGTACGCTGATCGCTGCCGAACTGGTGTTCGGCGTGTCGTCCGGCGCCGGCGGCCTGGGCTGGTACATCTTTGAAAATCGCAATCAGCTTGAAACCGCAAACGTGTTCTCTGGCTTGTTCTTTGTGATCATGATTGGCTTGTTTGTTGAAAACCTGATTTTTGCCCAGATAGAAAAACGGACCATCCGCCGCTGGGGCATGCAACACTAAACCTGTCCGTGATCCTACTGCGAAGCCATGATCCGGCGTCGGGCGGTGCTCGGAATCCTCATGTACTAAAGTACACTCCGGTTCTTCCGCTCCGGCCGCCACCGGCTGATGGCTTCTCGCTACGGATCACAAACAGGTTCGGCTAAATAAATTAGAACCTTTTAAAGGAGACCAAATGAAACGCAGAAATTTTTCAAAACTGATGATGGCCGCAACGCTCGGTCTGTCCATGCTGGCAGCGAGTGTTCCAGCTCGCGCCGAGGCACCGGTGGTACGCCTGTCGCACGGTTACGGCTTGCTGTATTTGCCGCTGATGGTAATCCGCGATCAGGGCTTGATCGAGAAGCACGCCAAGGCGCTTGGCCT
>Ga0105240_10008688_pt1 | contig 14494 bp, 12 predicted proteins | sample KBSC54metaG_FD_80426 | JGI IMG/M metagenome (GOLD analysis project Ga0105240, IMG submission 80426) | Corn rhizosphere microbial communities from Kellogg Biological Station, Michigan, USA - KBS C5-4 metaG | ecosystem: Host-associated > Plants > Roots > Rhizosphere > Soil | place: Michigan, USA... | reverse complement strand
CGTCTCGCGGACGCTGACGAGAGCGAACTCAGCGGCGACGAAGAAGCTGTTGGCCAGAATGAAAAAGGCCACCATGATCGTGCGGAAGAGCATCCATTCGGGCATTAAGGAAAGTGTACGGCACAACCGTCCGTTGTTCGCCCCTTGGAATCTGCCCCCTCACTCTCCAACGTCATCCCGATACCTACAAAGAAACGTCATCTCGACCGAAGCCGCGTCCCAACCTAAAGCACGTCATCTCGACCGAAGCGAAGCGCAGTGGAGAGACCCCTGTATTCGCCTTTTGCTGAACCGACAAAGCCCTATAGCGACCTATCGCATCCGTAAAAATACCTTGGAACCTCTAATTAAATCCGACTCTGTTAAGAGCACGTCTTCAGAGCCTGTCCTGAGCAAAGGCGAAGGATGCCGTAAGTGACGAGCGCAGGCCAGCTTCAGCCGCTCAGCCAGCAAAAAAAGAAACGGCCCGGAGAGGAGGCTCTCCGGGCCGATCAAGATACGAAATCGAAACCTTAGGCGAGGACCTTGAGCACCGATTTGTCGATGGTTTCCTTGGGAACGTAGCCCACGATCTGATCGGCAACCTGTCCGCCCTTGAAGATAAGCAGCGCGGGAATGCCGCGGATGCCGTAACGCGCGGGCGTCGCGGTGTTTGCGTCGACATCCATCTTCATGACCTTAAGCTTGCCCTGATAGGAGGTGGCAACCTCGTCGACGATCGGCCCAAGCGCGCGACAGGGACCGCACCACGCGGCCCAGAAATCGACCAGTACGGGTTGATCCGACTGAAGGACTTCCTTTTCAAAGGATGCATCGTTGATATCTGTTATGAACTGTCCTGCCATGTACTTCCCTCCGGGATATTCTGCCGTTCTAGAGCAGTCCTCACAATAATAGATGCTCAATGGCACGGAGAGTTTCAGGCTGGTCCAAATGGTGCCCAAAAGCAAACGCCCGGACCTCTAATAAAAGAGGTCAACGGGCGGCGTAGCAGCCCTCCCCAGAACTGCCCACAGGGGATAAGTTACGGGCGAAACAACAAAAGGTAAAGAAATCTTAGGTAACTTGTTGAGAGATTACCCGGTTGGCTACTTCTGGACCACTGCCCCGCCCGCAATCGCCGTCTGGATGATTTCAAGATCGGAATCTGCCGCAGCCTCGCGAATGATGCCCGGAAGTGAGCCTGTCGCGCCGTTCTCCGCAATCAGCAGCACCGACGGCCCTGCCCCGCTTAGCGCAACCCCAAGCACACCGCGACTTCCAGCCAGCGGCAACAACCGCGGCAGCAGCGGGCAGGCCTCCATACGGTAAGGCTGGTGGATGCGGTCCTGCATGGCCGTACGCAGCAAATCGCCGCGGTCAAGCGCGAACGCAGCAACCAGCAAGGCCGTGTTCTGGACGTTCGCAACCGCATCAGCCCGACTATAACTCGGCGGCAGCAGCGCCCGCGCCTTCTCGGTCGCAAGGCTGGCCGAAGGCAGCGCAACAAAGAGGTTCCACTTTATGTTTTTTCCGCAAGTAGCTGTAACGACATGACCTTCAACCTCTGACGAAGCCGTCATCCCGCCCAGAAAGCAGGCCGCTACATTGTCCGGATGGCCCTCGCGTCGGCAGGCCTCTTCAAGAATCTGCTGATCAGTCCAGCTGAGATTCCCGAAATGAGCGGCGAGCAGAACTCCTGCCAGCAGCGCCGCAGCGCTCGAGCCGCAGCCCATTCCCAGCGGAATCTCGTTGTCGAGGTCAAGGTGAAGCGGCGTGACCGGAAGGCCGTTCGCCTCGAGCACGCTGGAATAAGTCGTGAGGATCAGGCTGTTACCGGCATTGCCGCAAAGATCGGCGTTACGCCCCCTTGCCTCAATGTGAAAGTCGTCCGCAGCCACGGCATCGATAGTGAGATAAAACGCCATCGCCAAACCCAGAGCGTCGAAGCCGGGGCCAAGGTTGGCCGAGGTCGCCGGCAGGCGGAGATGCAGAGGGCTCGCAGGCGCGGTCATACGTGCTGGGTCATCTTCATGTGCGACTCCAGCGCGTGGAGAACCACATTGGAGTCGGCTTCAAGAACGATAGGAGGCTTGCGCAATGCCGTATGCCGAGCCTGATCCGCCTCGCCGATCTGCGCCTTCTCCGTGTCGGTGAGCAGTTCCCCGCGATGGTAGTCGATGGTGTACTGCGAGTCCTTGAGCGTGTGCCCAGTCAAAATCAGAACGGTGCGCTCCTCGCGATTGACCTTGCCCAAAGCAACCAGCTTCTTAAGGCCCGCAAACGTGACGGCCGAGGCCGGTTCGCAGCCGATTCCCTCGGCGCCAATCTGGGCCTTCGCCAGGGCAATCTCCTGCTCGGAGACCTGCTCGCACCAGCCGCCGAGCGCGTCGATCACATTGGCGGCCTTGCGCCACGAAGCCGGGTTCCCGATGCGGATCGCGGTGGCGCGGGTGTCGGCCTTGACCGGCCGCATCACGCGATTCTCGTCGATAAACCAGCGATAGAGCGGGTTGGCTCCCTCGGCCTGAATGATACTGACCTTCGGAATGCGCGAGATGAGCCCAAGGCGGTGCATCTCGATAAAGCCCTTGCCCAGCGCGGAGGAGTTGGCCAGATTGCCGCCGGGAACGATGATGTGATCGGGCACCTGCCAGTCGAGTTGCTCAAGAATTTCGAATGCCGGAGTTTTCTGGCCTTCGAGGCGGTAGGGGTTCACCGAGTTAAGCAGGTAGATGGGGAAGCGCGTGACCAGGTCGGTGAGGATGCGGACGCAGCCGTCGAAGTCCGTCTTGAGCTGAACCGTAAAAGCGCCGTAGTCCATCGACTGCGAGAGCTTGCCCCAGGCGATCTTGCCCTCGGGGATGAAGACGATGCAGCGCAGCCCGGCGCGGGCGGCATAGGCGGCCATGGCGGCGGAGGTGTTGCCCGTCGAAGCGCAGGCGACCCACTCGAACTTGCGGTCGGCGGCGACCGAGAGCGCGGCCGTCATGCCGGTATCCTTGAAGGAACCCGTCGGATTCATGCCCTGATGCTTGGCCAGCAGCCAGTCCAGGCCGACGGCCTTGGCGCAGCGCGGCATCTCATAAAGAGGGGTGTTGCCCTCGCGCAGGGTAACGATATTTTCGGGGTTTTCTACGATAGGAAGCAGGTCGCGGAAGCGCCAGACGCCGCTCTGGTCGACCGGCAGGGTCGAGGTGCGGCGCTCCTGCCAGAGCCAGCGAAGCGCGCTGGCGTTCGGCAGATTGTCGTTCGAGATCGCGGTCGAGCCGTTCGGCGACCAGGGATAGATGACGTCGTAAAGGCCGTTGCAGTCGGGGCAGCGGAATATGCTGTTAACGGCGTCGCCGCTGATCACGGCTCCGCATTCTGTGCATCGTAGATTATGGGTGGCAACTTTCATTGTTATCTCTAGGTTACCGTAATCGAGTGGAGCGAGACAAAGATGAAGAAGTTTCTTGTTTGCCTGGCGATATTTTCCCTGCCGATGTTGAGCGGATTTTTTGGCGTGGGTACGGCGTACGCGCAGTCTGCACAGAAGGAGCTGCACGTGGCGGCAGCAGCGGACCTGCAGCCGGTGATGCCGACCCTGGCCGCGGCCTATGAGCACGCCACCGGAATCAAGCTGGTGGTCAGCTACGGCTCCTCCGCAACCTTAACCACGCAGATTCTGAATGGCGCTCCTATGGACATCTTCCTCGCGGCAGATTTCGTCTTCCCGGAAAAAGTCGTCGCCGCCGGGCTGGCAGATATGAAGGAACCGGTCGCCTACGCCAAGGGGGCGCTCGTCCTGTGGGCGCGCAAGGACTCCCCCCTGCAGCCGCTCAGCATGGATCGGCTGACCGACCCGCGAGTGCAGCGAATCGCCATCGCCAACGAGCTTCATGCGCCCTATGGCCGGGCGGCAGTGGCGGCGCTGAAAAAGCTGAAGGTCTACGATCAGGTGTCGGCAAAGCTGGTGGTCGCCGAAAATATCGCGCAGGCGGCACAGTTCGCCGAGTCCGGAAACGCGCAGCTTGGCCTGATCTCATTGACCGCCGCAAGCACGGAGCACTTCAAACAGATTGGGACTTACGTTCGGGTGCCCACGGTCTACCCGGAGCTGCGGCAGTGCGCCGTGGTCATGGCAAAGTCAGATAAACGCGCCGACGCGCACGCCTTCCTCGACTGGCTGCTGACGCCCGCCGTTCAGGAAAACCTGAGCAAGCTGGGGCTGGCGGCGGTGAGATAAACAGGGCTGGTCTTCGCCCTTGATCTCGCGCGGAAGCATGGACAGTGGATCAGTCTGGCCCCACAGTTCCGAATGGCCGGGCAATTGGAATCGCTGGGTTATGAACCCAAAGAGCGCTCCACACTTGAATTACTGACGAGAAGCCGGCTTGTGAGGACTTATCAAAAGGTGCTGTCCCGTATCATTCCTTATGGCATCGAGAGCGGTGACAACCAAGGAATTTTCGGCCATGATGCAAGGCGCATCGGACAACCTTTCTCTCGTTGTCCGTGCGCATCACTCTATCGAGGCTAGAATCCAAGAAGCATTGGAGCATGAGCTCCCGCGGGCAAATGCGCTTGAACTTCGTCGTGTGGCTTTTCTTCTGAAAGTCGACTTCTTGGTGGCACTGGGAATCTTCCATCCAAAGTTTCGGCCCCTCTTCGAACAGGTCAACACCATACGTAATCGTTTTGCCCACGATCCCTATGCGACGTGGGAATCACCAGATGGCGCGAAGGTGAAGAGTTCCATCAGGGCGATAGACCCAGCGTATCCGTGCGAAGGTTGTGGCGGTGATTCTTTGAAGGTGCTGCTTCATGTGGTGTTTGACTACGCAACGCGGAAATATAACGATCGAATTGCGGAGAGCTTACGCGTCGAAGCTTTCCACGAGATGATGACCGATCCCGAATGGCAGGAACAAGTAGTGCCAGGACACGGCGAGCTTCCGCCTATCCCCGAGGACATGATGAAAGAAGTAACGGAGTTGATGAATGCTGAAGTTGAATCCCGAATGAAGAAGAAACTCGCTTCAAGAGAGACCGCCCACGACTCGACGTCAAAAACGTAAGTCCTGGGAAACGCCGTTCTAATCCTCAATATCGGGCGGGGCTGGGAACTTCTTCTTCAAATCTTCGATTTCTTCATCGGTTGCTGTTCCGCGCCATGTTTCCTTCACGGACTTTTCATCGGGGCTGAACCGCGATGTTTGAACTGTGCTCACCGTGATTGTTAGGACGCGATCAGTCGGTGGTGTTTCGTTTGATGTCGTGTCGAACATCGTAGTGAGGGGTCCGCGAACCCAACCCTTCGGCGTTAGATGGAATTTCTGTTTGGTGCGATCCACGGCCATGAGAGTGCCTTCCAAAACTAGCCAAATTGTAATGCCTACAACACGAAAGCCGCGACGCGCGAATCTTAGCACGCAATAGCTACCGATAAACGCCGATAGCGGTAGCTACCTCGCACCAAAAGCACGCATGATCATGTCCTTTATCGCTGCGCAAGCGATAGAAATGCTCTGCGGATTGAACCTGACCCGCCACCTCAAAATGTTCCACGTGGAACAATTGGAATATCTGTGCTAAAATTCACAAACTTTTTTGCTCCAACCTGCCGAAAATAAGATGTTTCAAAATAGAGCTGCGAGCTTACCCGGCAGCATTTCTATATCCTCAATCGGCACTCCCCCGGATTGTGAGCCCGAAACGATAGACTGGCGCTGTATGGATTTTGAGGCGCTTTGGCTGACGTTGCGACTCGCTGCCGGAACCACCGCGATTCTGCTGGTGGCCGGGCTTCCGCTGGCGTGGTGGATCGCCTCGGGCAGAGGCGCGGGACGAGCCGTCGTACAGGCACTGGTCGCGTTGCCGCTGGTGCTGCCGCCAACCGTGGTGGGATTCTATCTGCTGGTGATGCTCGGACCGCTGACGGTTCCGGGCCGCCTGCTGATCCGTCTCTTCGGACACTCGCTGGCGTTCAGTTTTTCCGGCCTGCTGGTGGGCTCGGTGATCTACAGCCTGCCCTTCGCCGTCCAACCGCTGGTGGCAGGATTCGGCTCGGTCGATCGTGGATATACAGAAGCGGCGGCAGGGCTGGGCGCTTCGCCGTGGCGAACCTTCCGCACCGTGGTGATGCCGTTGACGCGCGGCTCGCTGCTGACCAGCGCGGTGCTGGCGTTCACGCATACGGTGGGCGAGTTCGGCGTGGTGCTGATGCTGGGCGGCAACATCCCCGGCGCGACGCAGACGCTCTCCATCTCGCTCTACGACCAGGTGCAGGACTTCAACTACGCCGCCGCCAACCGAACGGCGCTGGCGCTGGTGATTATCTCGCTGGCTGCGTTGATTGTGATCTATTCGCGTCGCGGCAGCGGGCTGGGGCGAGGTGAGCTTGTCTGAGCGCGCACACCTGAGTTTTGCGATGCGGCATCGGCAAGGGGCGCTCGTCTTCGATGCGACATTCGAACTGGCCGAGCCGTGGACGGTGCTGTTTGGCCCATCGGGCAGCGGGAAGACGACAGTGCTGCGGGCGATCGCCGGCCTGATGCGACCGGCGGCTGGGCAGATCGTTCTGGGCTGCGATACGCCCAGAGTCTTGTTCGATCGAGCCAAAGGCATTTGCATGCCTGCGCATCGGCGCGGCGTCCGGCTTGCCGCACAGGTGGCCACGCTCTTTCCCAACATGACGGTGCGAGAAAACATCGCTTACGGCGTGCCAGGCGATGCAACAGAAGTCGTCGAGGAGACATTGCAGCGGTTTCATCTCGACAGACTCTCAGAGGTGATGCCGTGGAAGCTGTCGGGGGGAGAGCGGCAGCGAGCGGCGGTGGCTCGCGCCGTGGCGTCAGCGATCACTCTGAAGGACAGCGGCCTGCTGTTGCTGGACGAGCCATTTGCCGGACTGGACCTTCGCCTGCGCGACGATCTGTTGGGGGACCTGCGGAGTTGGCTCGCCTCGACACACACTCCTGTGCTGTCGGTGACTCACGACGTTGGCGAAGCGTTTCAGCTAGGTGCCGAGGTCATCAAGTTTGACGATGGACGAGTCCTGCGACAAGGACCGGTGGAAGCTGTACTAGCCGAGGAGCGGGAGCGGTTGCTCGATCAACTCTCGCGCAAGGATGTGCAGGGGGAGTTCAAGCCGCTGTAAAGGCTTTTTCGCTGATGGGACAAGTTTTTTCTGATTCCACGAAAGGCAGATACAGGGGTCTCTCCGCTACGGCCCTTCGGTCGAGATGACGTGCTTTGAGTTGCTGAGGGCACGGGCCAAGATGACGTGCGTTTCGTTGCTGAGGGTCGAGATGACGTGCGTTAGTGCTAACGTCAGAGGCTGCTAACGCTGCTCCGCTGCCGTTTGCGCCTTCTTCAGGTCGTCGCCGAGGACGATGGCATCAGCAATCTCGCGCATGGAGATTCTGCGCTGACGGCTCTCGCGCTGCATGGTACGGTAGGCTTCGTCCTCGCCCATCGCCAGGTCGCGTTGGAGAATTCCCTTGGCCCGGTCAACCGCCTTGCGCGTCTCCAGACGCCCGGCCAGTTGCAGATTTTCCGTCTCCAAGCGAGTGCGCTCAATCTCCGCTCCCACCAGAAAGCCCAGCATCGAGAGCAGCCGGATCTCATTCGCCGTATGTTGATAGCTCATCTGGTGCTGCAGATTGATGACCCCGACGACCTTGCTCGCGCAGAGGATCGGCGTGCACAGGATCGCCTCGAAGTCGTCTTCGGGCAGATTGCGGAACATGACGAAGCGAGGGTCGCTCGACGCGCCCGATGCAATTGCCACCGGCTCGCCGTGTTCGGCCACCCAGCCGGTAATTCCCTGCCCCAGATGCATCCCAAGATTGTCCAGCAGGTCGGCGTGAGGATTTTTCGAGGCGCGAAGAACGAGCTTGTCATGCTCCATGACATAGATAAAGCATGAATCACATGGAATCACCGTCGTCACAAAATCGACAATGCTGCTCAACACCACGTGGAAGGAGTCCGCTGCTGCCAACCGGCTGCTGACCTCGTGCAGGAAGTCAATCGAAGTCAGACCGTCGCGGAATCCGGCCATGGTCGGCGTCGACGCAGCGACGCGGCGTACTTTCGACGCCGATTGCAACGACGGCTTCGCCGCCTCCGTGCGAATAGGCGGGGCGGCGGTCGCGTTGCCGCTTCGCTTCCGCTCCAGAATTTTGCCGGAGTACTGTGCCGCCTCGTTCACCAGAAAGCCCATCTTCGGGTGCGACGGCTCGAAGTCCGGAGTGATGCCATAGTGAGCCAGTTCTTCCGACGTCGTCGGCCCGATTGAGACCACCACCATCGAGCGCAGCCCCGCTGCCAGTTCCTCGCGCAAGCTCATCTCTTCGGCCACCTGAAAGAGATGGATCACCTGCACGGCCGTCATAAACAGCACCACGTCGACGCTGCCGTTCGCCACGCCCAGAACGCACTCCCGCAGCGGACCTATATCCTCGGGCAACGCCCACTGGTAGACGGGGACCTTGGTCACCTCGCCGCACTTCACCGTCAGTTCCGAGAGAAATTCAGGGTTTGATGCGCCGTACTCCTGCACTGCTACCCGCATACCACCCAGGCGCTCGCCAAACTCCGCCTCCAGTGCGTGCATCATCTCGCGCCAGGTGTTCGGCTCGGGCGCAGTCACCGTGACCGGCACCTTCAACTCTTTCAATGCGGCAACCGGCTTGGGTCCGCGCGCGCCAATCTTGACTGAACGCAATGCCTCAAGAAATTTCTCGCGATCGTATTTCCTCTGCGCGATCTCCAGCAGCGCGCGAATGCCGACGCCAGTAAGAAAGATCACAAGATCGAATTTACCGTGCAGCAGCCCCTCGGCAAACGCCAGCGCCTGCTCGTTCGATTCGAGAGACGCCTCGCGCATGGCGGGCACGACAAAGGGCACTCCGCCATAGGTGCGGATCAGCTTCGCGACCTCTTTCGCGCGCCGCGATTCAAGCGACAAGACTCTCAATCCGTCAAAGCTCGCGTGAGTCATTCATCTCCCCCAGCCCGAACCGCGATTGCGAACTTCTTTGAGCCGGGCTGTCGATAACAATTTTAGCGGCTTTGCATGGGCAATCACAAAGCCGCTAATAAAATCGCGCTTATCCAGATGCTGGAACGGTGTTTTCGATGGGGTATCGGCACCCAAACAGCAGATTCCTCCGCTGCGCTGCGGAATGACAACCAAAAATCCTAAAACGCTATGCGGCCGGTCAGGACGAGGCCGTGGTTATAGGCATGGTAGGTGGAGGTCGCGATCTGCATGCCTCCGCCGAAGACCAGCGCCAGCCTGTCCGCCGGATTTCTTCGCAGTTTGATCTTGCTGACCATCAGACCCGGCGTGATGAACGTCTGATTCTTTCCATCGTTCGGCCCCAGATGATAGAAGTTCGAGTTGACCTCGATCTCAGGCCAGAAGATCTTCCCCACCTGATACTGCGCGACAGTGTTCCACACAATCGTTCTTCCAATCGCGTGAATTGAGCCTACGGGCAGAGTTCCTCCCAGGCTTGACTGGACGTCGAACCTGCCAAACCCCTTGCCCATAATCAACATGGGATTGATCGTGGTCCTCGCGGTCCCGTTCTTGTAGCTGCCCGTCGCTCCCGTCGCCGCGATTTGAAATGAGGTCGAGTAATTTCCGCCCTCCGCGTTTCCGGCGAACGGGCGATATTTCAGCATCATCGAAAAGTCGCCCGCGCCGTCCGCCGCCTTCGGGCTGTTGTGCTGAACATAGGGCGGGAGGTTCACCTCAATCTCCGTCTTGTAGTAGGGAATGAAGTTGAAGCCCTTGCTGTTGCCGTAGTTCCACGTCGAAGAGCCGGTCGAGGTCCATTGGTGCAGAACATCGATGCGAGCCAGTTGCACGATGCCGGACGAGGGCGCGACCACCGGAACCGCCCAGCCCGGCTGTTGGGCAGAGGTCTTTCGCACCCGGTCCTGCCACTGAGTGAAAAAGTCTTTTTGGGCAACGCCCGCTGAGCCGCAGAGCAGCTCCGCCGTAAAAAGAAAGATCAGGATAAAAAATTTCATTCGCTTCTCCCTTGTAAAAAGTGCCGCCATCAGGCGTTGCAAATTGGAGTTTTGAGAGACAGAGGTGCGTCCGGCGGGGGAGGCCGCAGATGAGGTAACAGACTGTTGTGGTTGGCTCAGACGGAGAGCAACGGTATTGGAGCCGGGTTAAACCGGGCGGCACATCGAGGTGCCTGTTCTCTGTGGAGTTGTTACAGGTTTTGTAGCACTGCGGACGCAACAGAGCAAGGAAGGACAAGCCGCATAACAAAAACTTTTTCGCGTTATCGAATCTTTGACTATGGTTCTCAATTACTCGCAAAGCCCTTGCAGTCCTGCAAAGCGCGCAGTACTATCAGTTCACCGAAGGCACTCAGGCAGCCGCTTTGAGCCCTTCGGCAGCGAGTCCGGCACCATGCCGTGTTCCGGGCTGAAACTCCACTTACAAATTTCATGCTCCCTGACGAGCCTTGAATCCATCGCACCCTGAGCCATCTCAACGCGATGTTTATCTGGCACCGTATCTGGACACCGTATCTGGCCCCACCTGTCCAGATTGCGCACCTGTAACTTTCAGTCCTCACGCGCTGGAAGCCACACAAGGAGATTCAGCATGGAAACGCAGAACAACACAGCCCTGATCGACATGCCGGGGTTTTCCATCGCTCAGCAACAGTACCTGCAGGGCTTCTTCGCGGGCGTAGCCCAGCGCGGTGTCATGCCCTTCGTTGGCCAGACTACCGGCGATTCCGCCTCTGGCCTTGCTCATCAAGCTGCTGAAGAGACTGAGCCGATCTGGTTCGGCACGCCGCTCTCCGAGCTATGCAAGGAGGAGCGCTGGAAGCAGGAAGAGAACGCGCTCGACATCTGGGAGAAGCTGGTCGCGCACGCTAACGAAGATAAGGCACCTGCGCCCGACGATCTCTTCCGCTTCAAGTTTCACGGCCTCTTCTATGTTGCTCCGGCGCAGGATTCCTTTATGCTCCGCCTGCGCGTGCCCGGCAGCATCCTCAGCGCACACCAGCTTCGCGGCCTGGCGCAGATGGCCGCCGACTGGGGCTGCGGACGCGCCGATCTCACCACGCGCAGCAACATTCAGATACGCGAGTTTCAGCCTAAGGATATTGTCCGCGTGTTGTCGAAGGTTCAGGACCTGGGTATGACTTCGCGCGGATCGGGCGCGGACAACATTCGCAACATCACCGCATCGCCCATCGCCGGCATCGATCCGGAAGAGCTGTACGACGTGGCTCCGCTGGCGGACGCGCTCAACCGCTACATCCTGAACTCGCGCGATCTGTACGGCCTGCCGCGCAAGTTCAACGTGGCCTTCGATGGCGGCGGGGCGATCAGCGTGCTGGCCGACACTAACGACATCGGCTTTGTCGCCGTGCGGGTCAACGATGGCCACGGCATTCCCGCCGGAGTCTACTTCCGCGTGCTGCTCTGCGGCATCACCGGGCACAAACAGTTCGCCACCGACTGCGGCGTGCTTCTGCACCCCGACCAGACCGTCGCCGTGGCGGCAGCCATGATCCGCGTCTTCGCCGAGCGCGGCGACCGCGCCGACCGCAAGAAGGCGCGCCTCAAATATCTCGTCGATAAATGGGGCATCGAGAAGTTTGTCGCCAAGGCAGAAAAGCTGCTTGCCTACCCGCTCATCCGCGTGCCCGCCTCGGCATGCGAGCCGCGCAGGCACATCGACCGCGCCGGGCATATCGGCGTGCATCCGCAGTCGCAGCCCAGCCTCCACTACATTGGAGTTTCGGTTCCCGTGGGTCGTCTGCCCGTCGATCAGATGCTGGCCCTTGCGCTCATTGCGGAGAGCTGCGGCAGCGGCGAGCTGCGCCTTACCGTCTGGCAGAACCTCATCCTGCCTAACATTCCCACGGCAAAGCTCGAAGCCGCGAAGGCGGCGATTCTTGCCGCCGGGCTCTCCTTCGAGACCGGCACCGTGATGAGCGGAACTGTTGCCTGCACCGGAAATGAGGGCTGCCGCTACGCTGCGACCGATACCAAGGCGCACGCCGTGACGCTGGCCAACCTGCTCGACAGCCGCTTCAACATCGTGCAGCCCGTCAACCTCCACGTCACCGGCTGTCCTCACTCCTGCGCGCAGCACTACGTCGGCGACATCGGGCTGATGGGTGTCAAGGTCGGCGGCGAGGAGGGTTACCAGGTCGTCATCGGCGGCGGCTCGGATAGCGACCAGGGCATCGCCCGCGAACTGATTCCGGCGATCCGATTCAACGATCTTCCGCCGGTCATGGAGCGGGTCTTCCATGCTTACACTACGCAACGCCGCGCGGAGGAATCCTTCCTCAGCTTCACGCGGCGGCACTCCTTTGCCGAACTTCAGTCCTTCTGCGCAACCCAGGAGCTTGTATGACGACACAGACCGCCAATCTTTCGACGCTCGTGCCCTACATCCCCGACAATGCGCCCTTCAATGACGACCAGCGTGCGTGGCTCAACGGCTTCCTCGCGGGCATCTTCTCCTCGGCGCAGCCTGCGGTCGTCGCCGAGGCTCCGCTCTCGCTGAAGATTGCGGTTCTCTATGCCTCGCAGTCCGGCACCTCGGAAGGACTCGCTCGCAAGGTCGCGAAAGAACTGAAGTCCAAGGGCTACATCGCCTCGCTCATCTCGCTCGAAGGCTACACGCCCGCCGCGCTCGCCGAAGAACGCTACGCCATCCTCATCGCCAGCACCTACGGCGATGGGGATGCGCCCGATGCGGTGAAGCCCTTCTACGAGAAGCTCTGCGTCGAGCACTTCCCTCGCTATCAGGATCTCTCCTACGCGGTGCTCGCTCTCGGCGACTCGCACTACGAACACTTCTGCAAGTTCGGCATCGACCTCGATCACAAACTGGACTCGCTCGGCGCCGTGCGTCTGTGCGAGCGCATCGATTGCGATGTCGATCTCGACGAGGGTTTCACAGGCTGGAAGCAGAACCTCTACGCACGGCTGGAATCCATCGTCTCCACGCGGCCTCCGAAGAACACTGCGCCGCCTTCTTCCAAGATGGCTACGCCTTCAGTCAAGTCCATCGCAGCTGAAAGCAGCACATCTACCTACACGCGTGACAATCCATTTCTTGCGCCGCTTTGTGGACAAGCGCCCGCTCACCCGCGAGGTTTCGAGCAAGCTCACCCTTCACATGGCTTTCTCGATCGCCGATTCGAGCCTGAAGTACGAGGCCGGAGATGCCTGCGGCGTTGTTCCCGAGAACGATCGCCAGCTTGTCGATGACATCATCACCATGCTGAACTTCAGTCCCCAGGCTCCGGTGCAGCTCCCTAAATCCGGGGCGACCACGCTCGTCGGCGCTCTCACCAACCATCTCCAGATCACACGCCTCACCCGCAGGATGATCGAGGCCTACGCCACCATCGGCGGCTGCAAGCCTCTGTTCGGCCTGCTGATTCCCGAGCAGCAGGCGCATCTCGAAAAATATACCTATGACCGCGGACTGATCGATCTGCTTCACGACTATCCCGGCGTGCTGCATGATCCCGCCGACCTGGTCGCGATGCTGCCCAAGCTCACGCCGCGCCTCTACTCCATCTCGTCGAGCCCTTATGCGCATGCAGGGGAGATTCACACGACCGTCGCTGTCGTCCGCTATCGCGCACACAACCGCGAGCGGGGCGGCGTCTGCTCCACCCTGCTCGCCGACCGCACCAATACAGGCGAACGGCGACCCATCTATATTCAGCCGAACAAGAAGTTCCGCCTGCCCCGACAAAACGACGCGCCCATCATCATGATCGGCCCCGGCACCGGCATCGCGCCCTTCCGCGCGTTTTTACACCAGCGCCGCGCACTCTCGGCCACGGGAAAGAACTGGCTCTTCTTCGGCGAGCGCAGCGCGGCCACTGACTTTCTTTACCGCGACGAGCTTGAATCCATGCTGAAGGATAAGCACCTCAGCCGCCTCGATCTCGCCTTCTCGCGCGACCAGGAGCACAAGGTCTACGTGCAGGACAGGATGCTCGAGCAGGCGCCGCTGTTCTGGTCATGGCTGCAGGATGGAGCCAGCATCTATGTCTGCGGCGACGCCGCGCGCATGGCCAAGGACGTCGACGCCACGCTTCACGCCATCGTAGAAAAGCAGGGCCGCCTCGACGCGGAAGCCGCAACCGAATACGTCCAGATGTTGAAGGACGACCACCGCTATCACCGCGACGTGTACTAGAGAAACCCATATTATGTCTCCCATTCCCTCAGCGGCTAAAGCCGCATGGATGGCAAGTCACATACGGCATGGCTGAAGCCGTGCCCTTAACAGAACCGGTCAATCAGAGGTTATCCAGCTCTGAACAAAGACCGTACATCACCTCGACGAAAGGAGGGCATCCGTGTCTCTACCCCTGCAGGAACTCGCAGAGTCGGCCACCGCCGAGTCCATCGTGCGCATGACCTTCGCAGACCTTGGTCAGCCCTCCGCGCCCGCGGCAACAGTTGTCACGTCGCTGATTCCTGCGCGCGCGCTCGAAGCCGG
>Ga0105240_10008686_pt1 | contig 14498 bp, 9 predicted proteins | sample KBSC54metaG_FD_80426 | JGI IMG/M metagenome (GOLD analysis project Ga0105240, IMG submission 80426) | Corn rhizosphere microbial communities from Kellogg Biological Station, Michigan, USA - KBS C5-4 metaG | ecosystem: Host-associated > Plants > Roots > Rhizosphere > Soil | place: Michigan, USA... | reverse complement strand
GCAGCGCCGTATCCAGCTGCGCCGTGACATCAGCCTCCGTCAGCCCCAGGCGCGCGGTCGCCGCGGCGTCGAAGCGCACGCGCAGCTCGGGCGCGTTCCCTTCGAAGCCGGGGAACAGATCCACCAGCCCGGGGATGGTCTCCACCCGACGGGCGACCTCGCGCGCGGCCACCCGCAGCGTCTGGTAGTCGTCGCCGAACAGCTTCACCTCGACGGGCCGGGGCGCGCCCGACAGATCGTTCAGGATGTCCTGCAGCACCTGCACGAACTCGACGCGCGCCTCGGGCACCTCGCGCTCGACGCGCGCCCGCGCGTCGGCGATCACCTCCTCGGCCGCCCGGGCGCGCGCGCCGCGCGGCTGCAGGCGCACCATGATGTCGCCGCGGTTGACCTCGGTGGCGGCGGCCGGTCCCAGCTCGGCGCCGGTGCGCCGCGAGTACGTGGCCACCTCGGGCAGCGACTGCAGCACGCCCTCGATCTTCCGCGCCACGCGGTCGGTGTCGACCAGCGACGTCCCCGCGGGCAGGAAGTAGTCGAGTACGAACGCCCCCTCGTCCATCTCGGGCAGGAAGCCGGTCTCGACGGCGCGCGCGGCCGCCGCCCCCCCCGCCAGCAGGGCGACCGCCAGCACCAGACCCAGCCAGGGGCGGCGCAGCAGCGGCCCGACCAGCCGCGCGTAGGTCCGCCCGAAGCGGGATGCCCCCGCAGGGACTGGAGCCTTTCGCGCGCGCATCCAGTCGGCCGCCGCCAGCGGGACCACCGTCACGGCCACGGCCAGCGACAGCAGCACGGCCGCGGTCAGCGTGCTGGCCAGCGCGATGAAGAAGGTGCCGACCAGCCCCTGCAGGCCCGCCAGCGGCAGGAACACCACCACCGTCGTGGCGGTGGTGCCCACCAGCGCCGGGCGCAGCGAGCGCACGGCGCCCCACGCCGCCGCGCGCGCGTCCTCGCCCGCGTCCAGCCGCCGGCGCATGGCCTCGACCACGACGATCGCGTCGTCGACGACCAGGCCGATGGCGACGGCCATCCCGCCCAGCGACATCAGGTTCAGGCTCTGGCCCAGCAGGCGGATCGGGACGAAGGTGGCCCCCAGCGTGATGGGGACCGCCAGCGCCGCGATCAGGCCGCCCCGCAGGTCGCGCAGGAACAGTGCGATGACCACCACGCACAGCAAGATGCCGATGATGATCGCGTCGCGGACCGAGCGCATCGACTCGGTGACCAGCTGGGCCTGATCGTAGACGGGGACCACCTTCACGCCCGCCGGGAACGTGCGCACGGTCTGCTCGACGGCCGCTCGTACTCGGTCGACCAGCTCCGGTGTGCTGACGCCGGGCAATCGGCTGACGCTGACCAGCACCGTCTCGCCGCCCGGCCCGGCCACGCGCAGCAGGCGATCCTCCGCGCCTTCTTCGATGGTGGCGACGGCGGACAGGGGCACGGGGCTGCCGTCGGCGCCGACCGCCACCGGAATCGGCGCCAGGTCCGGCAGCGCGTGCGGCTCGCCCGAGGCCATCACGGTGACCAGCGCGTGGGCGTCGTCGAACCGGCCGACCGCCTGCAGCGGTGTGGCGTCGCGCAGCTGCTCCGCGATCCGGGCGGGGGTCAGGCGCAGCGCGGCCGCGCGCCCCGGATCGACGATGACCTCGACCTCGCGCACGTCGCCGCCCAGCACCTCGACGCGGCCCACGCCCGGCACGCGCGAGAGGGCCGGGCGCAGCACCAGCTCGGAGAGGTCGCGCAGCCGGCGCGGGTCCAGCTGGCCGCTGACGTTGAACGTGACGACGGGGAACGACGTGGTGGTCAGGCGCTCCACGACCACGTCGGTGTCCGCGGGCAGCGCGCCGCGCGTGTCGCCCACGCGCGACTCGGTCAGCTGCAGCGCGCGCCACATGTCGGTGCCCGGCGCGAACAGCAACGAGATCTCGACGGCGCCGCGGATGGTGCGCGAGCGCACCCGCTCCACGCCCTGCACGGTCGCCAGCGCGGTCTCCAGCGGACGACCGAGCGTGGCCTGGGTCAGCTGGGGGGGCGCGTCCCCGCGGCGCGCCACCACGACGATGCGCGGGAACTCGACCTCGGGGTAGATGCCGCTCGGCATCTGCGTGGCCAGGTACGCGCCGCAGGCGGCGACGCCGACGGCCACCACCCACACCAGCGCCCGCCGGGACTGCAGGCCGCCGGTCATCGCTGGGGCTCGATGGGCTCGCCGTCGTTCACGCCCAGCGCCGGCTCGACCACGACCTGGTCCCCGGGGTCGAGGCCCTTCGCCTCGACCAGCGCGCCCGCCGCCGCGCCCCGCGCGATCGAGCGCGCGTGCGCCAGGCCGTCCTTGCCGCACAGGATGACCTCGACCTCGGCCCCCTTGCCGCCGTGCAGGGCGGTCGCCGGCACGCCCTGCGCCGCCCGGGGCGCGCCGATCTGCAGGTGCGCCGTCCCCAGCAGTCCGATGGGGGGGCGCACACCCGACGTCAGCTGCAGCGCCACCCGGACGACACCCAGACCGGTGGCGCGATCGACGGCGGGCGAGACCGCCGTGACGGCGCCGGTCCAGGTGACGCCCGGCAGGGCGGCGACGGTGACGGTGGCGGGCTGCCCGATGCGCGTGCGCACCAGATCGCCGGCCGTCGTGTCGGCGACCAGCTCCAGCCGCGAGGGGTCCGCGATCTCGACGACGGGCGTGGCCGGCGTTCCGTCGACCAGCTCGCCGGGGCGGCGGAAGACCTTCACCACGGTGCCGGCCAGCGGGCTGGTGACGCTGGTGCGACCGACCTGACGCTCGGCGCGGCGCGCGGTGGCCGCGGCCTCGTCGCGCGAGGCGCGCGCGGCGGACGCGCGCGCCTGGGCGTCCTCCACCTCCTGGCGGGCGGCGATGCCGCGCTCGAACACGCGCTGGACCCGGGCCGCCGTCGCCTCGGCGTTCTTCGCCTCGGCCTCGGCGCGCGCCAGCGAGGCCCGCGCCGCGCTCGCCTCGTCGGACAGCGAGCCGGCGTCGACCCGCGCGACCACCTGGCCCGCCAGCACCACGTCGCCCTCGCGCACGCGCACCTCCAGGATCCGACCCGGCACCTGCGGCGCGATCTGCGCGTCGCGATCGGGCAGCGCCGAGATCGTCCCCGTCAGCTGCAGGGTGTCCGCGACGGTGATGGGCTGGACGGCGGCGCAGCGGACGGGCCGCTTCGTGACCTCGACCGGCGGCTCCGCCTTTCGACAGGCAGGCAGGCTGGCCACGACGGCGAACGCGGCCAGCACAACTCGATCAGGGTTCATCATGGGGCGTTGCCCTCCGTGGGCGTGCCGATGGCGCGCTCCAGCTGGGCCAGCGCGCGCTGCCACGCCGCCCGCGCGTCCAGCGCCGCCAGCCGCGCCTCCAGCACCGCGCGCTGCGCGTCCAGCACGCGCAGCAGGTCGACGCGGCCGTCGCGATAACCGCCCTCCGTCATGCGCAGCGCCTCCTCCAGCGACGGCAGCACCTCGCCGGCCAGCGCCCGCGCGCGCAGGGCGGCCGCCTCGCTCTGCCGGTAGGCATCGCCCAGCTGGGCCGTGAAACGGCGCAGGTCGGTCTCCGCCGTCAGCTCGGCCAGCCTCTGCTCGGCGCGGGCGTGCGCGATGGCGCCGCCGCGCAGGCTCAGCACCGGCGCCTCGAACGACAGCCCGCCGATCACGTCGGTGCCGGGCGTGGTCGGGTCGTCCTGGGCGACGGCCAGCTGCGCCGTCACGATTGGCCAGCGCGCCCGCTGCTCGGCACGCACGTGCCGCGCGGCCGCCGCCGCCTGCGCGCGATCCCGGCGCAGGGCAGGGTGCTGCTCGAACAGCTGCCGCAGCGCCTGCGCCTCGTCGGGCACGGGACCCAGCGCCGGCGCACCTTCGGCCCGCCAGTCACCGCCGCCCAGCCAGACCTCGAGGCGCGCGCTGGCCGCCGGGACGGCCAGCGCGGCAGCGTCGGCCTCGGCCCGGGCCCGGGCGCGCTCGCCCGCGGTGCGCACCTCGTCCAGGCGCGGGCCGCTGCCCGCCTCGAACCGAGCGTGCGCGATGTCGGCGACGCGCGCGGCGTCGGCCGCCGATTGCTCCAGCAGGCGGGCCCGCTCTTGCGCGGCCCACAGGTCCAGCCAGGCCGCGGTGACGTCCAGGCGCGCCTCGACGGCGACGGCGGCGATGTCCAGCCCCGCCGCCTCGGCGTCGGCGCGGGCCGCGTCGATGACGGTGCTGCGCTGGCCGAACAGCGGCAGCGGCTGCAGCAGCGACGTCGTCAGCTTCGCGGTGACCGAGGCGGTCGTCACCCCGATGGTGGGGTTCGGCAGCGCCCCGACGGCGTCGATCTGCGCGCGCGCCAGGTGCTCGCGCTGTCGGGCCAGCAGCACCTCGGGTCCACCCTGGACGGCGCGCGCCCGTGCCTCGTCCAGCGTCACGGGCGTCGCGGCTGCGCCGCCCTGACCCGCGAGCTGGCCCGCGGCGGACACCATCAGCGACAGCAGCCAGACCGCCGGCGACATCCGCCGGTCCTACCCCCTGAACATGAGACGAAGATGAGAGGGCGCTTGCGCGAGCCCCCGCGTGACCGGCTGGGCCGACTGCGGGATACTGCCCTCGGCCGATGAGGGTGCTGCTGGTCGAGGATTACCAACCGCTGGCGCGCGCGCTGACCCAGGGCCTGCGCGAGGCGGGCTATGCCGTCGACGCCACCGGCGACGGCCGGCAGGGGCTGGCGCTGGCCGAGGCCAGCGCCTACGACGCGCTGGTGCTGGACGTGATGGTCCCCGAGGTCGACGGCCTGGCCATCCTGGCCCGCGTGCGCGCCGCCGGCTCCAGCGCCGCGGTCGTCATCATCACCGCGCGCGACCAGCTTCCCGATCGCATCGCGGGCCTCGATCTGGGCGCCGACGACTATCTGGTCAAGCCGTTCGCGCTCGACGAGCTGCTGGCGCGGCTGCGGGCCGTCATCCGCCGCCGCTACCAGGCGACCACCAACATGGTGACGCTGGGTGATCTGGTCATCGACTCGGCGGCGCGCGCCGTGAAGCGCGCCGGCAAGCCCGTGCCGCTGTCGGCGCGCGAGTTCGCGCTGCTCGAGTACCTGGCGCTGCGGCGCGGTCAGATCGTCACGCGCACCGAGATCTGGGAGCACGTCTACGACTTCGCGGCCGAGCCGTCGAGCAACGTCGTCGACGTCTACGTCGGCTACCTGCGCCGCAAGCTGGGCGACGGCGAGGGGACGCGACGCCTGATCCGCACGCACCGCGGGCTCGGCTACTCGCTGGACGTCGAGGCGGTCGGGTGAGCCGTTCGCTGCGCGTGCGCATGACCGTCTCGCTGCTGGCGGTGCTGGTGCTGGCGCTGGGCACGCTGTCCGTGGTGGTGCATCAGGTGGTGTGGGGCGCCCTGGTGAAGCAGCTGGACGCGCAGCTGGCCGACGACGCCAGCGCCGTGGCCGGCATGGCGGAGGACGAGGGGGCGACCGTCGAGTTCGAGTACGAATCGCTGCCCGACTTCGAGCGGGCGCAGCGCCCCGCGTACTTCCAGGCGTGGCTGGACGACGGCCAGGTGCTGGCCCGTTCGCCGTCGCTACAAGGGCACGACCTGCCCCGTCCGGCGCCGCACGGTTCGCGGACCGAGTTCTCGGCGCTGACCCTGCCCGACGGGCGGCCTGGCCGCGCCGCGGGGCTGCGCCAGCCCTTGCGCATCGAGGAGGCCGGTCCGGGCACGGCCCGCCCCTCGGGGCGCTACGTGACGGTCGCGGTCGCGCAGGGGACCGAGACGGTGCGCGCGTCGCTGGGCGCGGTCCGGCGCTGGCTGGCGCTGTGGGTGGGCATCACCATGGTGGCGGCCGCGCTGGCCGTCGTGGTGTCGGTGTCGCGCGGCCTGCGCGCCACGCGCGACGTGGCGGCGCGCGTGGCCCAGATCGACGCGGCCCGACCGGGGCCTTTTCTTGCCACGGCCACGGCCCGGCTGCCCGACGAGCTGGCGCCGCTGGTGGGCAAGGTGAACGAGCTGCTGGGCCGCATCGAGCAGTCCTTCGCGCGCGAGCGGCGCTTCACCGCCGACGTCAGTCACGAGCTGCGCACGCCGCTGGCGGCGCTGCGGACCATGATCGAGGTGGTCCTGCGCAGGACGCGCGAGCCGCACGAGTACGCGGCGGCCATCGCCGAGATGGGGGACGTCGTCGGGCAGATGCAGGGCCTGTGCGAGAACCTGCTGGCGCTGGCGCGGCTGGACGCGGGCGCCGTGCCGGTCCGCGCCCAGCCGGTGGCGCTTCGCCCGCTGGTCGACGACTGCTGGCGGGTCTTCCAGTCACAGGCCGGCGAGCGCGGGCTGACGTTCGCGAACCAGCTGGATCCGGGCGCCACCCTCACCACCGATCGCGATCACCTGCGTATCATCGTGTCGAACCTGCTGTCGAACGCCGCCAGCTACACGGCGGCTGGCGGCTCTATCGTCGTGCGGGCCAGCGCGACCAGCCTGCTGCAGGTCGACGACAGCGGTCCCGGCATCCCCGCCGACGTTCTGCCGCACGTGTTCGAGCGGTTCGTGCGGGTCGACGCCGCGCGCAGCGCGGGCGTTCACTGCGGCATCGGCCTGGCGCTGGTGCGCGGCCTGGGCGACATCCTGGGCCTGGCGATCTCCGCCGAGAACACGACCGAGGGGGGAGTGTCCTTCCAGGTGCGGGCCGCCGGGGGCCCGGCAGCGTAACCGGGCGCGCGGTCGCCGCTTACCGGTCAGCGCGTCAGCCCAGCTGCTCCACGGCGCGCCGCTCGGCCTGATCCAGCGGCGCCAGCGCGAGCGCCGCCAGATCGTCGCGCATGTGTTCGGCGCTGGTGGTGCCGGTCAGCGGCAGCATCCCCTCGTCCAGCGCGAAGCGAAACACGATGGCCGCGGGCGAGGCCGCTCGCCGCGCCGCCGCCCGGGCCACCACGGGGCTGGCCAGCACGTGCGGGTTCGCCGTCAGCAACGAGAAGCCCTGATAGACGATCCCCTCAGTTCGACACACGGCCCGCACGTCGCGATCCCAGCCACGCCGCGCGTAGCAGCGGTTCTGTACGAACGCGGGCCCGACCAGGCCCTCGCGCGCCGCCAGCGCGCACAGCGCCGCCACCTGCTCGGCGCTGGCGTTGCTGATGCCCAGCCGGCGCGCCCGGCCCGCCGCCGCCAGTTCGCTCATCGCGCGCCACACCTCGCGATCCGCGGCGGTCAGGCCGGAGGCACGCTCGGGCCCGTGCAGCACGTACGAGTCGAGATAGTCGGTGCGCAGGTGTTCGAGCGAGCTGGCGAACGACTGCCTGACCTGTTCGCCTGGGGCGGCCTGCGGATCGTAGGGCAGCCGGTGATCCTGCCCGCGCGCGTAGGTGAACTTCGTCTGCAGGAACAGCTGCGCCCGCGTGACGTCGCCGCGCGCGATGGCGGCGGCCACCGCGGCCCCCACGCCCGCTTCGAAGTAGTGCTTGCGCTGGTTCGCCGTGTCGATGGCGCGGAAGCCGCACGCCAGCGCCAGCGCGGTCAGCGCCTCCGTCGCCTCTTCCTTCCAGGCGGTGCCGTACATCAGGCGGGGCAGCGCCTCGCTCCCTCCGGCCGGCGACGTCATGCGACGGATGCCATTCGTGTGCTCGTGGTTCCGCTGGGGCGCGGCGGTCAGCTCGAGCCCAGGGCCCCCATCAGCGCGTCCATGTCCACCGGCTTCACGATGTGGGCGTCGAAGCCCGCGGCGCGCGCGCGCTGGCGGTCGGCGTCCTGCCCGTAGCCGGTGACGGCGATGATCCGCGTCTGGTCGTCGATCAGCCTCGACATGCGCAGGCGCGCGGCCAGCTCGTACCCGTCCATGATGGGCAGGCCGATGTCCAGCAAGCAGAAGTCGGGCTTGAACAGGGGGGCCACCTCCAGCGCGGCGACCGCGTCGTGCACCGCCCGCACCTGGAAGCCGACCTGGGACAGCAGCTCGGCCAGGCTGGTCGCCGCGTCGGCGTTGTCGTCGACCAGCAGGATGCGGCGGCCAGGCTCGCGCTGCTGCGGCTTCACGCCCGCCGTCGGCGCGGCGGGTCCGGAGGCGGCGGCCCGCGCTGCACCCGCCAGCGGCAGCTCGACCGTGAACTCGCTGCCGCGACCTGCGCCGTCGCTGCGGGCCGACACGCGTCCGCCGTGAAGATCGACCAGGTTGCGCACGATGGCCAGCCCCAGGCCCAGGCCCCCCTTCGAGCGATCGATCGCCTGCGGCTCCTGGAAGAACACGTCGAAGATGCGATCGAGGATCTCGGGCGGGATCCCCACGCCGTTGTCGCGGACCGACAGCCGCGCCTTGTCGCCCTCGCGGCGCGCGCTGATGGAGATGGTCCCCTCGGGATCGCTGTACTTCGCGGCGTTGGTCAGCAGATTGGACACCACCTGCGCCAGACGGTTGGCGTCGCCGTTCACCAGCAGACCGTTCGCGGGCACGTCCAGCGTCAGCTTCTGCCGCCGCTGCTCCAGCAGCGGCCGCGCCATCTCCAGGCCGGCCGCCACCGCGGCCGACAGCTCCAGCGGCTCGCGCCGCAGCTCGATCTTGCCGCGCGTGATGCGCGAGACGTCCAGCAGATCGTCGACCAGGCGGACCAGGTGACCAACCTGGCGCTCGATCACGGCGTGCTCGCGGCCCACCTGCCCGCGCATCCGCATCAGCTGCAGCGCCGTCAGGATCGGTGACAGGGGGTTTCGCAGCTCGTGCCCGAGCATGGCCAGGAACTCGTCCTTGGCCCGGTTGGCGGTCTCGGCCAGGGCCCGCGCCTGCTCGGCCTCGACCTTGGCGCGCGCCAGCTCCGCGCTCTGGGCCTCCAGCTCCCGGCGGGCCTGGACCTGCTCGGTCACCTCGAGGTTGAAGGTCATCACCCCCTCGATGCGGCCCGCGTCGTCGCGCACCGGCAAGTAGACGAAGTTCCAGTAGGTGTCGCGCAGTCCGCCCGGGGCGGCGGCGTCCTGCAGCCGGACCAGGCTCTCGTGCCCCTCGATGCGCTCGCCGGTCTCGAAGACGCGCCGGATCAGCGTGGGGTACTCCTGCGCCCTGAACTCGGGCACGGCCTCCTCCAGGGGCAGGCCCAGGATCTGTCGTCCCCCCAGCGCCGCGATCGTCATCGGGTGGGCGAAGTCGACGATCAGGTCGGGCCCGCGCAGGAAGTTCACGATGGCCGGCAGCTGTCCCAGCAGGCCGCTCAGCCGGTTGCGCTCGGTCTCGGCGGCGCGCCGCAGGCGGGAGGTCTCCAGGTGGGCCCGCACGCGCGCCACCAGCTCCTTCGCCTGGAAGGGCTTCACCAGATAGTCGTCGGCGCCCGCCTCCAGGCCCTCGACGCGCGATTCTTCACCGGCGCGCGCCGACAGGATGATGACGGGCGTACGCGCCAGGCGGGGGTCGGCCCGCACCTGCTGCAGCAGACCGAAGCCATCCAGCTTCGGCATCATCGCGTCGGTCAGGATCAGGTCGGGCTGGTGTTCGCGCGCGGCGGCCAGCGCCTGCTCGCCGTCACCGACCGTCTGCACGGTCCAGTGGTCGCGCAGCAGTCGGGCCAGGTAATCGCGCATGTCCGCGTTGTCGTCCGCCACCAGCACCCGGCCCGTCTGCGCGCGCCCCGCCGCCGCGTCGTCACCGGCGTCCCCGGTCAGCAGGCGGGTGGGGCCGCTCTCGCCGGCTGGCACCCAGCGCAGCGCCTCCTCGACGAACGGGTTGGCCCGCGCCAGCGCCGCGGACTGCCCGTCCGCCACCGCCGACAGGCGCTCCGGCGGAAGGTGCTCCCGGCCCAGCGGCAACGACACGGTGAACGTGGTGCCCTGGCGGTGGCGGCTGCTCACGGTGATCTCTCCGCCGTGCAGCCGGACCAGCTCGGCCACCAGCGCCAGGCCGATGCCCGAGCCCTCGTGCGTGCGGGCCTCGGGCGTCTCGATGCGGTGGAACCGCTCGAACATGCGCGGCAGCTCGTGCTCCGGGATGCCGACCCCGCTGTCGGCCACCGACAGCACCACCCGCCGCTCGACCGCCCGCAACGAGACGGCGTTGCGCCCCGCCAGCGTGAACTTGAACGCGTTCGACAGCAGGTTGAGGACGATGGTCTCCCACATGCCACGATCGACGAAGACAGGCTCCGCCACCGGCAAGCAGTCGACCTCGAAGCGCACGCCGCCGCGCTCGATCGCCGAACGGAAGGCGCTGGCCAGATCGATGGTCAGCGCCGGCAGGTCGGTCGGCTGATAACGCGCCTGGGCGCGCCCCGCCTCGATGCGAGAGAAGTCGAGCAGATTGTTGACCAGCTTCAGCAGGCGCAGCGTGTTGCGGTGAACGCCCTTCAGCGCCTCACCCGCCAGCGATCGTTCGGGTGACGCGAGCGCGTCCTCCTCCGGTCCCAGCATCAGGGTCAGCGGGGTGCGGAATTCGTGGCTGACGTTCGAGAAGAACGCGGTCTTGGCGCGGTCGATCTCGGCGAGCGCCTCGGCGCGCTGCCGCTCCTGCTCGTACGCTTGCGCGCTGGCCACGCTGGCCACGATCTGCCCCGCCACCAGCCCCACGAAGCTGCGATATTCGTCGTCGTAAAGGCGATAGGGGTTCAGCGCCACCACCAGCGCCCCGGCGCGGCCGCTCTGCCCGCGCGGGATCAGCGGCCAGACGATCGCGCGCGAGGGAGGACGCCCCCAGGGGGCCGTCGGCAGCTCGGCCGTCAGCGGCGAGAGATCCTCGACGACGCGAGGCGCGTGGTCGCGGAGCACGTCGAATATGGGCCAGGGACTGGGGGAGGCGCCCGCCGACGGAGGGAGCAGGCGGTGCGGCGCCACCGCGTGACCGGCAGGCACGCCGGCGGCGCCGGCCAGCCCCACGGCGTCCGTTCCCGGTTCGGTCAGATAGATGAGCGCGAACGGCAGGTCGCGGTCGTCCTCCGCCAGCGCGGCCGCTGCCTGGGTGCACACGTCGTCGGGCCGCCGCGCGTCGACGGTGCGCGCCGCCAGATCGCGCAGCACGGCCATGCGCCGCTCGCCGATGATCCGCTGCGTGTCGTCGGTGTTGGCGCAGATGATCCCGCCGGTCCCCCCGCGCTCGTTCGGCACCGGGCTATACGAGAAGGTGTAGTACGTCTCCTCCTGGTAGCCGTGCCGCTCCATGATCAGCAGCAGCGCCTCGTCGTAAGTCCCCTCGTTGCCGCGCATGGCCCGCTCGGCGCGGGGCCGCACCTGATCCCAGATCTCCCGCCACACTGCCGAGGCCGGTTGCCCCAGCGCCCACGGATGCTTGCCGCCCACGATCGAGCGGTAGGCGTCGTTGTACAGGTTGATCAGCTCCTCGCCCCACCACACGAACATGGGCTGGCGCGAGGTCAGGATGATGCGGACGCAGGTCTTCAGGCTCTCGGGCCAGCGCGCCACGGGACCCAGCGACGTCGCGGACCAGTCGAACGCACGCATGCGTTCGCCCATCTCGCCGCCCCCTTGAAACAGCGCGGCGGCCGTCTGATCCAGGGAACCGCTCAACCGCGTCAGCTTAATATCGAACCTGAGTCTGACAAGGCCGCGGTCGGTTGCCGGGCGACGGCAGCGGCTCAGGCCGGCGGAAACTGATGAATGACCGTGTATTCCGCCCTGGTCACGGCCGAGGGGATTCCCGATGCGTGAATCGCCAGCTCGAAGCGCGTGTCCGCGGGCAGGGAGGCGAAGTGCCGCTGGCAGGCGATCAGCACGGCGCCCTCGCCGCGCTCGAACGGGACCGCGTCCAGCTCGGCCAGCTGCTCGCCGGTCGATTCCACCACGATGCGCAGGCTGACGTGATCCGCCCCGGTCAGGTCCAGGCCCCCCAGGCGATGGATCAGCAGATCCGCGTCGTGCTCGAACAGGACGGCTCGCCGCTCGCCGGGCGAGAAGACGTTCTCGCGCAGGCGGATCCCGGAGGCGCGCAGGGCGTCCAGACGTGCGCGCGACACGGCGGGGGGCAGCACCGCGCGCAGGGTCTCGGTGACCGACGCCACGCGCGCTGCGACCTCCGCGCAGCCGGCGCAGCCGAACAGGTGCTCCTCGACCCGGTCCGCCTCGGCGGGCGGCAGATCGCCGGCCCAGTAGTCGACCAGGGTGCCCCACGCCAAGGGGCCTTGGCAGATGTTCATTGCGCGGTCTCCTTCCGCGGGCCGCCCGCCGTGTCCAGGCACCGGCGCAACGCCGCGACGGCGCGGTGCCGGGTCACGCGCACGTTGCCCGGCGACATCGTCAGCCGCGACGCGATCTCGTCGGCCGGGTATTCGTCCTGAAACGTCAGCGTGACCACCTGCCGCGATCTCTCGTCCAGCGCCGCCAGGCAACGGAGCAGCGCGCCGACGTCCGCGCGTGCCTCGTTCCAGGTCGCCCACGGCGCGGATGACTCGATGACGTCCAGCGCTTCCGAGCCCGCGCTGCGCGCCTCGGTCGCGCGCACCCGGCTGGCCATGTTCCGGCAGGTGCCCAGGATGAACCGGTCGACGTGTTCGGGCTCGGCGACGCGGCCGGCGCGCGCCGCCTGCAACACCGCCAGCAGGACCGCCTGGACCAGATCCCGGGCGCGGTCCTCGTCGCGCAGGTGGCGCCGGCCGTAAAGATAGACGCGGGGCGCGAAGCGGCGGCACAGCTCGGCCTCGGCGTCGGGCCCGCCGGGGCCCGCCCCCGCGATGGTCCTGATCAGCTCGGCGTCCGGCGCCTCCATCGACAGCGGACCGTAGCATGCGGCAGCGGGACCCGCCGCGGTGGTCGCGTCATGCATCCAGCGCGTCCGCCAGCCCGCGCAGCAGCCGGCCGCCGTCGCCGCTGTACGAACTTCCGTGCATCAACGCCAGCGTACGCGGCTCCGTCGCCGCCAGCCTCTCCAGCAGGACCCGCGCCCTGCGATCGAGGGCCACGCTGTCCGGCATCGCGCGCCGCATCGCCTCGGCGGGGCCCAGCACGTCGGCCTCGGTCAGCGGCGGCAGCTCGTGACCGGCGTGCGTGAACAGATCGCCGCACAGCAGGGTGCGGGTCGACGACTCGAACAGGTAACCGCACTCCCAGTTGTGCGGCAGGTTCGGCGCATCCAGCCAGCGCACGCGCTTGCCGCCGCCCCCCAGCGCCAGCTGCTCGCCGTCGGCCAGCGGGCGCGCGGGCCTGAGCGCGAAGTCGTTCACCGAGACCATGGCGCCGATCTGGCTGCACACGGCCTGCGCCTGCGGCGCGACGCCCAGCCAGTCGTTCAGCGCGCCGCACTCGTCCGATTCGAAGTGGGAGAACCCGACCCAGCGCAGGCGCGCCGGATCGCCGAGGACGTGCGCCACCGCCTCGCGCACCACGGGAAACAGCGCGCGCATGCCGGTGTGGAACAGCAAAGGCTCGTCGTCCACCACGAGAAACTGATTGAAGGTGAAGCCCCCGGGCATGGCCTGGGGCGGCACGGGCGTGCTGATGCGAAAGATGCCCGCGGAGATCTCGTGAACATTGGTCCCGGTCGCGCTGTTCGTCGTGGTCGTGGTCTTGTTAGCCATGGCGGCCTCCTTGCCTGGACGTGCAGGCGGCAGCGCCGGCGTTACAAAGAAAGTCGCCGGAGCGTCGTCCAGAGGCTCGACGCGCCGCGTCTGGCCCCGACCCGGGCGGGGTCAACCCCGGATGCGCGCGCCATGCTGGGCGGGGGGCCCAGGCCGGTCGCCGAGTTTGTCATGACGCCTGTCCTATCTCGGTGAATGTGAAGCAGCTTTCCCAAATGGGGCGGTCAGGGCGTAATCGGGGGCGGACCGCTTCCGGAATCTGCAGCAGCCCCCGTCCCCTCCCCCCACGACCGCCCCCGCGATCGGCGTCCATCGGACGACGACGGTCACAATTATTTCAACGCCCAGGAGTCGCAACCCGACACTTACGCCCCGACGGCATGCCCGTGACGACCTGTCCCGGGCCAGCCGCGTGCCGCCCACAACTCACTCAATCGCCTGCTAGCCTTGCGATAAACGCCATGGCCCGGTTGCTGATGAAACCGTGCTGTGGATTGCCATTTTAAGGTCGCCTGATCGAGTTTGATAGACGCCTTGACTATTAAAAGGTCGTGCGGCTAGAACGAATCCCCTGGCCCCCTTCAACCGAGGTGTTCACGCAATGAAAAAGCAATCTCTTGCCGGTATCGGGCTCGTCCTCTTCTTCGCGGCCTGTAGTTCTGGTGGTTCCGGATCGAGTGGAAGCGGCGGCAGCAACGGCAGCAGCAGCGGCGGCAGCAACGGCAGCAGCAGCGGCGGCAGCAATGGCAGCAGCAGCGGCGGCAGCAACGGCAGCAGCAGCGGCGGCAGCAACGGCAGCGGCAGCGGCGGGCACGCCTCGACGGGCGGCACGTCGGGCGGGACCAGCAGCGGCGGCACGTCGGGCGGGACCAGCAGCGGCGGCACGCAGGGCGGGACGTCGAGCGGCGGCACGCAGGGCGGGACGTCGAGCGGTGGCACGCAGGGCGGGACCAGCAGCGGCGGCACGCAGGGCGGGACGTCGAGCGGCGGCACGCAGGGCGGAACGTCGAGCGGTGGCACGCAGGG
>Ga0105240_10008685_pt1 | contig 14502 bp, 6 predicted proteins | sample KBSC54metaG_FD_80426 | JGI IMG/M metagenome (GOLD analysis project Ga0105240, IMG submission 80426) | Corn rhizosphere microbial communities from Kellogg Biological Station, Michigan, USA - KBS C5-4 metaG | ecosystem: Host-associated > Plants > Roots > Rhizosphere > Soil | place: Michigan, USA... | reverse complement strand
GTTTGGCACTCGCGGGGAGATCCTCACAGTGCCCGCCGGAGGCGGCGGCCAATTCCACAATGTGACGCAGACCTCCAACGCCGTTGAACGCGATCCGTCCTGGTCGCCCGATGGAGGGTCTATCGCCTATTTCAGCGACGAATCCGGTGAGTACGAGCTCCATGTTCGTGATGTGAACGGCACGGGCGAGGTCCGCAAGATAGGGTTGGGAGATCCGCCCGCCTTCTATTATTCACCCACCTGGTCGCCCGATTCCCGAAAGATAGGCTACCTGGACCAGCGCTTGAGCTACTGGTATGTCGATCTCGATAAGAGAATGCCTGTGCATTTCGATACCGATCTGTACGTCGATCCAAAGCAGGGTATGCAGATGGCGTGGTCCGCCGACAGCCGGTATCTCGCCTACACGAAGCAGTTGCCCAGCCACTTACACGCCCTGTTTCTCTACTCGCTTGAGCAGAGTAAAACGATTCAACTGACCGACGGCCAGAGCGACATTTTGTACGCCAGCTTCGATAAGAGCGGTCGTTACCTTTACTTCACATCCAGCACGGATGTCGCGTTGGCCAGCGGGTGGATGGATTCCAGCAGCCTACAGCGTCCCGTCACTCGTAGCGTTTACGCGATATTGCTCAACAAGACGGTAGCCTCGCCGCTCGCCGTAGAGGATGAGTACGCCAAGGTTCGCCAGAAGGAGAAGCAGGGACCGGATATCGGCACTGCACAGTGGGGTTCCGCCCCCGCAATCGACCTGGAGGGCATTCAACAACGCAGGGTCGCGTTGCCCATCACCCCTGCCAATTACTACGCGCTGTTAGCCGGCGAACCGGGCGTTCTGTATCTGGTCGCCGGCCCGCTCGTGGATCCGTTGTGGTCCTATTCCGGCGGCCTTGGCGGCATCGCCACGACGGTGCAGAAGTTTGATCTGAGCACCCGCAAGACCACCCCGTTTCTGGGCGAGGCGACCGCCTTTCATCCCTTCTCGAAATACGAAAGCTCTGTTCGGCTCTCTTCCCGTGGCAACAGGATCTTGTACGCCAGCCAGGGTGAGTGGTTCACGGCACCGACTGATCGGCCGGTCACGGCGGCGACCCGTCAGCAGATCAGGTTAGAAGATTTGCAGATCCAGATCGACCCGCGCGCCGAGTGGCGCCATATGTTTGACCAAGTCTGGCGTGGTGAGCGTGACTTTTTCTACGATCCAAACCTACATGGTCTGGATCTCGCAGCGGTCAAAAAAAAGTACCAGCCTTACCTGGATCACCTCACCACGCGGCAGGACTTAAACTATCTCTTCCGTGAAATGCTGAGCGAGGTCACTGTGGGGCACATGGACGCGTCCGGCGGCGACCTTCAGCCTCCCAAAGGCGCCAACACCGGGCTGCTTGGGGCTGACTACAGCGTGGAGCATGGCCGGTATCGCTTCTCACAAATCTATCGCGGCGATACCTGGAATCCAGAGACTCACGCCCCACTGGCTCAGCCCGGTTCTGAAGTGCAGCCCGGGGAGTACCTCCTGAAGGTCGACGGCCGTGATGTCCATCCCACCGCCGATGTGTATAGCTTCTTTCAACAAATGGCCGGTAAGCCTGTCAAGCTCACTGTCGGACCTAAGGCCGACGGCAGCCAAGCGCGCGAGCTGACGGTTATGCCTATCCGGGACGAAACGAGTCTGCGCAACTTCGCCTGGGTCGAGGCTAACCGCCGCAAGGTCGATGCAATGACCAGCGGCCAAGTCGGGTATGTCTACGTGCCAGACACCTCGGCGCAGGGCTATCGAGCCTTTAATCGCGACTTCTTCGCTCAAGTCGGCAAGAGTGCGGTCATCATTGATGAACGTTACAATGTCGGCGGCGTCGGCTCCGATTATTTCGTTGACCTGTTACGCCGCCCCCTCATGAACGCGTGGCATACACGCTACGGACAAGACTTCACTTCGCCCCAAGAGTCCGTCTTCGGGCCGAAAGTCATGCTCATCAACTCATTGAGTGGTTCCGGAGGGGACCTATTCGCTTGGACATTCCGTCAGGCTGGGGTCGGCCTCCTGATGGGTAAGCGTACCTGGGGAGGGTTGGTCGGTGCTTACGCTATTCCGGGGGATCTGCTCGACGGCGGGCTGGTTTGGACGCCTGATCTGGCGTTCTACAACCCGAATGGCTCATGGGATATTGAGAATCACGGCGTCGCGCCTGATATCGAAGTGGACGAGGACCCGCAGGCGCAACGGGGTGGCCACAATGTGCAGTTGGAGAAGGCCATTAGCGTTGTGTTGGAGTTGCTGCGGACGAATCCTCCGCCCAAGGCGCCGCACCATCCACCCTTTCCCAATTATCAGCTGAGCGGGCATTAAGACAGTGCACGAGCGTTGCGGCCTGTCGCAGCGAAACTGTTAGCGACGTCGGGTAAATTCGCCGCGTGGACTCTCTCGGAAGGCTCCAGCATGGTCCTCAGGATAGAATAGTCGAACAGAGTTCAACGGTATGACAAAGATCGCGCTGCGAATTTTGATTGCTTCTTGGAGCGTGTGCGCCAGCCTTCCTGCTGCGGCTGGAAACGACGTGTCGTGGGTATCATCGGGAGTGCAGGTCACTCCAACGGCTGCGAAGGGCTCCAGGTTAGAGGAGCTCAATCCCCACGTTGCCAACGCCCCGGACTTTCGTGCGGACCATGCCTCCGCGATCAGTGTATCGGGTGACGGGCATTACCTCGCGATATTGACGACAGGCGTCAACAAGCGCTTCCGCGCGACAGCCCCGGTTGACCCAACAACCGGAGAGGTGAAATATGAAGCCATTCCGGAGTTGTCCAACGAATTCATCTTCGTCTATCGGGTTGATAGAACCCGGTCGCTAAGGCTGTTGCAGGTTCTGAAAATACCCAACTCGTATTACGGTCTCTCATGGGGGCCGAGCCGGAATGTCTTGTATGCGTCGACGGGTACGGGTGACTCCGTATTGGAATTTCGCCCCTCGGCAAATGGCCACGGTTTGATTCGCGCTCACGAATATCCATTGAATCATCAGGGGCGCGGCCTTTTTGAGGCACTGCCACATTCTTATCCGCCCCTACCGCTTGCGGGTGCACTTTCCATAAGCCCTGACGGCAAACTACTCCTTATCGCAAACCTTCAGCATGACTCCGTGTCTTTGCTCGATCTAGCGCAAGGACGCGTGACGGTCGAGCACGATCTCAGACCGGGCAAGAACGATGAGTCGGCCCGCGGCAAACCGGGAGGAAGCTTTCCCACCTGTCTCGTGTGGGCCTCGAATTCGGTTGTCTTCGTTGGGAGTGCTCGTGACAGAGAGCTCATTCGCCTTGATATCCATGGGACTGACATCTCCATTACCGCGCGTATACCGGTTGCTGGCCAGCCCGTTGCAGTGATCGCCAATCGTCGGCGTGACCGACTGTATGTGGCGCTCGAGAACACGGACTCTGTCGCTATTTTGGACCCGAGCACGGCGCAAATCATTGAGCAAGTGAAAGTGCTGGCACCCCCTGCCATCTATCGAAACGAGCAGGGTCTCTCTGGAGCCAGCCCTGATGCGCTCGCCTTGACCCCTGATGAGAATGAATTACTCGTGTCGAACGGCGGACAGAATGCGATCGCCGTTGTTGCACTGGGGAGCCAAGCCCGGAGCACTACTGCTGTTTCAAGACCATCCGATGCCAAAAGTCGGAGCCGCGCGGTAACTGGATCTCCTTGGACAGGTGGGCAGTCGAAGGTTGTTGGTCTGGTTCCAACAGGCTGGTATCCGACAGGAATCGCGAGCTCCAGAGATGGCAGGATGTGGTACGCGATAAACGCGAAAAGTATGCCCGGCCCGAACAACGATCTTTGCCAGAAAGTGGTGAGGAATACTGCGTGTGACGGGAGGTCTCCTGCTGCAGCGCTCAACCGCCACATCATGCAATTGCAGAAGGCGGGCCTGCTTTCCGTTCCGCGTCCTTCACGTGTCGAGCTGCGCGCGCTGACGGCCCAGGTCGCCATCAACAACGGGTTGGGTCCTGCTTACAAATCGCCCCAAGACCGAGAGCTCTTCGGTCTGCTGCGGCAAAAGATCCGTCATGTCATTTATATCGTCAAGGAAAATCACACCTACGATCAGGTGTTGGGCGACTTAGAGCGCGGCAATGGAGATCCGGGACTCGCGGTATTCGGAGACAGCATTACACCCAATCAGCACGCACTGGCACGTCAATTCGTGACGGTGGACAGTTTCTATGTCGCCGGCGAAGGAAGCTGGACCGGGTGGCAATGGTCTACGGCGGCGCGGACCAACAATTTTACAGAGCGGAACGACATGCTCACTATGGCGGGCCGCCGGGGCGAATTCGCCATCTATGGGCTCAACAGAGGGGTCAATGTTGGGCTTGCGACGAGCGCAGAGCGTCATGAGGAATTACCTGCATCTCCAAGTGATCCGGACTATCTGGCGGGTGATCGGGATGTCGCCGAGCTCGACGGGCCGGGCGCTCTGCCGGGAAAAGGTTACATCTGGGATGCTGTTGTGCGCGCCGGCCTGACTGTGCGCAACTATGGAGTACATGGAGCATACTCAGGGTCCGCCACGGCTCCACTGCTCCACAACCCAGCGGAGTCAAAGACGCAAGTATACTTTGGAACAAACGCGACCCTACGAAGTCGGTCTGACCCCTACTTCAGGTCGGTCGATCTTCGACTGCCCGATTTCTGGCGGTACACCGAATGGAAGCGGGAGTTCGATCAGTTTGTGAAGGCGGGGAATTTACCCAACCTGACGCTGATGATGCTCAGTGGGGATCATATGGGCGCTTTCGACAAAGCTATTGACGGCGTCAATACCCCGGAAACGCAGATGGCCGATAATGACTATGCGGTTGGGCTCATTGTTGAGGCGGTCGCTAATAGTCCCTTTTCGACTGACACTCTGGTTGTGGCTCTCGAGGATGATGCTTGGAACGGGTTTGATCACATGAGCGCCATGCGCTCGCCGATCTACATCGCCGGTCCCTACGTGAAACGGGAAGCGACAGTCTCGATCAGATACAACACCGTGAGCGTACTCAGGACTATAGGAGAATTACTGGGGTCGAATCCGATCAACATATACGACGCCATGGCTGCGCCGATGAGCGACATCTTCGATCTGAATGCTGAGAATTGGTCCTTCAAAGCCATTGTTCCTTCGATCCTGCGAACTACCAGCCTCCCGCTGCCCACCCCCAGTGTGGCGCAATCGCCGGAGTGCCTCGGGCGGCCGACTCACCCGGCACGCTATTGGGCCAAGGTGATGGCAGATCGGGATTTCTCCACGATCGATGCAGGGGAGTTTGGGGCGGGGAATCAGGTCCTGTGGAGGGGGCTGATGGGCAACGAGCCTTACCCTACGAGGCGCAGTGAGGCAGATCTTCGAAAAGACCGCGCCAGCGTGTTGGCTCGTTGGCGGGCTACTCATCCGCGGGGGTGTTAAGTGTGTAGAGCGAATCCCGCGGTGTGAGTAACCCGTTCTTCCATTGCGCGCCGCACATACGCGAATTTGCTTATGTCCAAGCGCTTGGCAGCGGCTTCTATGCTGGCGCCCAAGGTCTTGGGGGTGCGAAGGGAAAAGGAGATAAGATCCTCCATGGGACCACCAATGAGATAATGGCGTGGTGGCCCTATCGTGGATTTCCTTTCCAAGGCATTTCGGGTAAAGACAGCCGGATGAGCAGCACCGATGGCAAAGAGTTCGTCGAAGGTTTGGCGCGCGGTATCAGAGTGATCCAAGCCTTCGATGCAGAAGCGCCCGAACTCACACTCAGCGACGTCGCTCGCCGCACCGGGTTGAGTCCGGCGACGGTGCGCCGTAGCTTGCACACGTTAATGCAGCTCGGCTATGTGCGATGTGTGAATCGGCGGTTTCTGCTGACGGCAAAAATTCTGACCATCGGTTCTGCCTATCTGCGATCCACGCATATCGAGGATGCGCTTCTCCCCGAATTGCGCCGCCTGGTCAAGATTTTCGGCGATGCGGCCTCGGTCGCCGTTCTCAATGGCAACGATATTCTCTACGTGGCTCACCATTCCGAGCAGCGGGGCGCCCGGCCGGTCGCCGGAACGGGCGTCACCTATCCCGCATACGCCACGTCGTTGGGGCGCGTGCTGCTGTCCGGCTTGCCCGACGAAGCAATCATTCGCTATCTGTACAACACGCCGTTGCATCCACTTACCGATGTGACGGTGACCAATCCTGCTGAGCTGTTCGACATCATTCGACAGATTCGCGGCGTCGGTTATGCGGTGGCCGTCGATCAGCTGGCGTATGGCGTTTCATCGATCGCTGTGCCAATCATGGTCGATCCCGGGCGGCTGATCGCGGCGGTCAATAGCTCGGGCTACACCGGGCGCCTGTCGCCGGAGATTCTGATTGATACACGGCTGTCGGAGTTGAGAAAGACGGCCGCGCAGCTCACCGAGACGCTTCTGCGCTACCCGGCATTGCGCCACTCGCTTGAACGCGGTGGCCACAACGTCGAAACCACGGAGGGTCCTCGCGTCACCGCGTGACGCGTAGCTCCCACCTTCCTTGATCTCTCCGGCACCGAGTTAGTGGACTCGGCTCCCCATCTTCTGTCCGTGTATTACACGTGTTGACAGCTCGGCCTGCACTGCTCAATAATGTTTATAGCGAAAGAATTTTCGTCTAGCGAAAAGCATAGGTAACTAAAGGCGCTCAGCGAGGGGGTTGGCGGCCATGGTTCATTTCGCGAGAGTCCAATGTCCGCTGTGCCGTGTGGCGCCGGGTTTGAAGTCAGCTCTTCTTGGGTTTGCGCTCCTGGGGCTTAGCGTTTCTGCCAGCGGAGCAGATACAGGCCAGGATTCCAGCAATTCCGGCTTACAGACCACCGCGCAGACTTCCAGTCCGCCTGCCGCCTCAGAGCCACCCACGGAGTCGAGCAGCATCGAAGCCGTTACCGTCACCGCAACCCGCGTGAACCGCGAGGGGTACACGGCGCCGACCCCGACGACGACCATCGATCCAGAACAGTTGCAGCAGCGGGCAACCACGAACCTCGGCAACTTTCTCGATGAGCTGCCGAGCTTCAGGCCCTCGACGCAACCCAGCACGAACGGCTCTGCGCAACGCTCGAAAGGCTCGATCTTTCTTGACCTGCGCGGCCTGGGATCATCGCGAACTCTCGTGTTGGTTGATGGGCAACGGTTCGTGCCAGAGATGGATAACGGGCTAGCCGCCTACAACGTCAACCTCAATCAAATCCCGACTATGATGGTCGAGCGGATGGAGGTGGTGACAGGCGGGGCATCCGCGCAATGGGGCTCGGACGCAGTAGCGGGCGTGGTTAACATCCTGCTCAGGAAGAGGTTCGTCGGCTTCGACATGGATGTGCAGGGCGGGCTGTCCACCCATGGCGATGACGGTAAGGAGCGACTCGGTGTTGTCTTCGGTCGGAATTTTGCCGATAACAGAGTCAACGCCATTTTCTCGCTCGATCTGGAGAACGATCAGGGAGTTGGTCCCGCCCTTACTAACCGCGCATGGGGACGCCAGAATTACAACATCATTCCGAATCCGTGTCCGAACAGCGTTGCCGTTTCCACGAAATGCCCCCAGGGCGGTAACGGCCAGCCGTCCAACCTGATATTGCCCAACATTCAGTTCTCAACGGTGGCGCCCGGAGGTCTTATCACGAGTACGGCGCTTAAAGGCACGACCTTTGCGGCCGGGGGCGTTCCCGAGCCCTTCACCTATGGGCAATATGTCGGCAGCGGCAGTCCGGGCTTCATGCAGGGCGGAAGCCAGCCCGGTATCAACTACCAGGACGTCGAGCCTATTTCGAACCCTGTCAAGCGTCTCGTCACCTATGAACGCATCAGCGCTGAACTCGGCGAGCATACCAGTGGATATGTCGATCTGAGTTACTCGTATTCCTACAGTAGCGGTCCCACGATCAGCACGGTTTTGAACTACACGATCCAGAATACCAACGCCTATCTGCCCGCGAGCATCCAAGCGCAGATGGCATCTATGGGGATAACGAGCTTCACTCTCGGGCGCTATAACCCCCAGTTTCCCGCGTCCGGATTTATCGAGAATCAGACGCCGCGGATAGTGGCCGGCCTGGATGGCGAGCTTTCAGGCACGTGGAAATGGTCGGCTGCAGCCGGCTACGGGCATAACTCCAATCGATTGGACGAAACCAACGTTCCCATCACCGCCAATAACGCCTTTGCAGCGAATGCCGTCGTCAATAATGGCCAGATCGTATGCGCGGCGACGGTCCCCGGCCCTTCCTACAATCCCGCAGCCGCCGGCTGCGTGCCGATGAATGTGTTTGGACCGAATTCGGTGACGCCCGCGGCTCAGGCGTACGTCTACACCGAATCGAAGGCGCGCATTGATTATGGCCAGGCCTTCGCTGACGCCAACATTTCGGGCGAGCCGTTCAACACCTGGGCTGGGCCGGTGTCGGTCGCGTCAGGGTTGGGATATCGTTATGAGAACGAAAACTATTCCGCCAACGCGATTTCAAGCGGTGCGCCGCCACTGCTTTTGGCCGGCAATAATGGCGCCCCCTTCAGTGGTATTTACCGAGTAGGGGAAGTGTTTGGGGAAACGGTCGTGCCCTTACTCAAGGATTCAATCGTAGGGCAGGCATTCGACCTGAACGGTGCGGTCCGTTATGCGAATTATGGCGGCGGCACGGGTGGGCAGACGATGTGGAAGGTAGGAGCCACCTACCGGCCGTTCGAGGGTCTTTTGCTGCGCGGTGCCCGCTCGCTTGATATTCGCGCGCCGAATATTTTTGAACGCAACGTGCCGGGCAGCAATACCGGCGTAGCGATCATCTACGGCGCATCATCAGCGAATATCATTCAGACCATCCAGGGCAATCCCGATCTTAGACCCGAGGACGCGTACACCACGACTTACGGCTTTTCCTATCAGCCGCCCTTCATTCCCGGCCTGGGATTTTCGGTCGACCACTTCAACGTCGACACTAAGGGGCTGATCTCCACCTTGACCAGCCAAGCGATCGCCAACAACTGCGTGCTGCAACATCTGCAGAATTTTTGTGATCTGATCACCCTCAATTCCGCCGGCGTTCCGACCAATGTGCTGGCGCCTTACTACAACCTGTCTTCCGTCGACCTCAGCGGCGTCGACGTGCAGGCGAGCTACCGGATCCCGCTCGCCGGCTTGTGGTCGGCATTACAGGGTGACAGCCTAGCTATCGGATTTAGTGGCTCCTTCGTCAACCATGTCTATGTGAATGCCGGCCTAGGCGGCCCGACCGTCGATCGCGCGGGCGAGCTCGGGCCAAACAATCCGTTCGCCATGCCGCACTTCCGCTCAACCACCTCGGCCACGTATTTGGCGCAGCATTTCTCACTCATGGTGGAGGCGCGGACGGTCAGCGGAGGCAACTACGACAACACCTACACGCCCCTCACGATCAACAACAACAAGGTTAGTGGCCGAACTTATATCGATCTCACCGGGACCTATACCATTCGCGGCGGCCTGACGGCTTTCATCACCGTCAACAACCTGTTCGATAAGGATCCGCCGGTCGATCCCTCGATTCTGGGGTCACCGACCAATGCGGTCTACTTCGATCCCTTCGGCCGCGTCATTAATGTTGGGTTCCGGCTACGAATGTGAGAGGGTGTTTCAAGAAGATCCGCGCAGTAACGTCGATCAATCAGGAAAGGTCCGTGTGATGAGCAAAGCACATATTTTATCTTGGGTGACGGCAGCGATGACGCTCTGGGCTGCAACGACGGCGTGGGCGGCTTGGCCGACCGGGGATTTCCTGGCACCCCCCGACCAAGTGGTGGTGATCAAGGCGGGGCACCTATACGAACCCAAAGAGGGGAAGCTACTGCCGAATCAAATTGTGATCATCCATGGCGACAAGATTGCAGAGGTTGGACCTGGACTAGCGGTTCCCTCGGGAGCGAAAGTCATTGATCTCAGCAGTGCGACCGTGATGCCCGGCATGACGGATGCCCATGTTCACATCAACATTCTCCTATCGACCACGCGCGAGGATGAGCGCACGCCCACCCAACGCGCGTTGTGGGCGCTGAGGATGGCGCAGGTCCATCTCAACGCGGGCTTTACGACGATCTTCGATCTGGATACGCGCGACGGTAGCTTTTTCGATGTTGATCTGCGCGACATGATCGATGCTGGCGTTGTGCAGGGTCCGCGTATGCAGGTTGTTGGCGCGGCGATCAATCCTCGTGACAAGAGCTATTCCCGAGACTATGGCTACGGCACTTTCCCGCTTCGTCCCGAGGAGAAGAATATTACGGGCCCTTGGGCTCTGCGCGCCGCCGTGCGCGAGGCCAAGGCTCATGGCGTCGACTACATCAAGATTTTCGGAACCGACGATTTCGCGGGCCGCAATGGTCTGTGGGGCGACGACGGCAGTTTCAATCCTCATTTCGAGTTGACGCTGGAAGAGGTACAGGCCGTCGTCGATGAAGCACATCGTCTAGGTTTGAAGGTCGCGTGCCACAGCTATGATGGCACCTCAAAGGATCCCTGCCTCGTTGGCGGGGTCGATGCGCCCAACCACCTCGTGCAGCTCGATGAGAGCGGCATCAAGATCATGAAGGAAAAGCATCTGATATTCGAGCCGACCTTAGATGACATCGTCTTTTTCGAAGGCAACGATCTAAAGGAAAGCCACGGCCGCAATTCGATGCTGAAAATGACGGAGCACGCTGTTAGGTTGGCCCACGAAAACGGTGTGGAAATCGCCTTCGGAAGCGCGGCCGTGATTGCACCCGGCCTCATGGAATTCGGGCCCTCCAAGGATGCGCGGGTCGCCTGGGCCGGCCACCAGGGCAATCAGTTCGCCATATATGTCAAATGGGGGCTGACGCCGGCCGAAGCTCTGCGCAGCCGCGCAGCGCGCCGCTCAATAGAAACTGACGGCAATTATCTCGCAACGCGCTTTAGCACAAGACATGACAAGTTTGGCAAGCGTGACGAAAATCGCGGAGGCGAGCGGAAGCCCAGGTCGGTGCGTAACAGGGCTGCCGGCGATCCTGATGAGCATTCTGGCCATGGGTGCCAATGCTGCCGTCCAGCGGCAACAGTACCCCGCGGTGACGATCAGCGAAGGGACGCTGGCCGGTAAATCGGAGCACGGGACCGACATTTATCTTGGTATTCCTTATGCGGCGCCTCCTATCGGGTCGCTGCGCTGGATGCCGCCCGCACCGCCGGCAAGTTGGACCGGGGTGCGACCGGCAACCTCATTCCGCAGCAGATGTGTTCAGAACAGCCCCGCACCACCGCTCGTGAAGTTCCGCGACGAGGACTGTCTCTATCTTAACGTGTATGCGCCGTCCAAGAAGCGGGCTGATTTACCCGTCATCGTTTGGATCTACGGTGGCGGGTTCATGGGAGGTTCGAGCCAAGATCACGACGCTTCCGTTCTCGCAGTGAAAGCCGACGCGGTCGTAGTCACCTTCAACTACCGTCTTGGCGCCTTCGGACTTCTTTCCTTGCCGGAACTCGACAGGGAAAGTACAGCACACACGTCGGGCAATTATTCGATCCTTGACCAACAGGCAGCCCTGCGTTGGATCGCCAGGAATATCGCCGCTTTAGGGGGCGATCCGTCGAGAGTGACCCTGATGGGCGAATCCGCGGGCGGAATGAGTGTCTGGGATCAAGTTTATTCGCCATCCAGCATCGGGCTGTTTTCCCGCGCTATCATCGAGTCCGGCAGGATCAGCCTGCTGAAAAGCAAGGACGATGAGCAACGCAGCGGAACTTCCGCGAGCTTCCTCGCGGCGAGCGGCTGCGAAAAGCGTTCCGAGCTGATGGACTGCCTTCGGGCCCTCTCTGCCGACCAGGTTTTCGACGCCAGCTTGCAGGCACTGCGGGGCGGCGAAGAATGGAATGTGATCGGAGACGGGGTTGTTATGCCGCGGGACATGTTGGAGGCAGCCCGCACGTCTGATCGAATCGTACCCGTCATCGCCGGCACGAACGCCCTTGAAGGGGGCTTCTACATTCAAAAGCGACGTTCCGATGGGCTCGGTCCGCTCACCGCCGAGCAGTATCGCCGGCACCTTGACGCGCGATACAACGATCCAGCCATCGTCGCGCGATATTCCCCGTCGAACTATCCCAATCCGGAACAGGCATGGGCAGCGCTCTCAACTGACCTATTCGCGTGCAACAACATGCGGCTTAAGCGCATTGCTGACAGTCGTGGCCGCACGTTTTATACCTATGAGTTCGGTGACCTGAATGCGGCGGCCACGGTCTTCAAGGTCGCCGAGCCGGCTCGCGGGCCGTTCCACGGATCCGAAATTCCCTACTTTTTTCAAACACCCTTTCCAGACGAGCCCGGTGCCAAGCTGACCTTGGACGAGGGGCAAATGAAGTTATCCGATCGGGTGATCGGGTCAATCAGGCGCTTCATCCGTGGGGAAAAGCTGCCGGCGCCTTGGTCAGATGCGGGAGTCGCGCTACTAACGCCGGAAGGAGATCGCAATGAAAGCATCAGCGACTTTGAACGAAGGCATAACTGTCCGCTGTTTAGCAGTCATATCCCCAGCAAAAGTCCGGGTCATTTATAGGCCGTGCGCATCGGCGCCAAATCGTTGACAAGTTGTGCAGGGCCATTTGATAATCAGATAGCGAAATAATTTTCGTATATCGAAAACTTGGGTAAAGAGCCATGAAGATCGGTCCCATGACCGACAAGCGCACTGCCATCTGCGCATCCAACCCCGACACAATCATCGTGCGCGGCCACGATCTGCTGACTGATTTGATGGGCTCTGTCAGCTTCACGGAACACACCTGGCTGCTGATCACTGGGAAGCTGCCGAGTGAGGCACAGAGGCGCATTCTCGATGCGACGCTTGTAGCAATCGCGGAGCATGGTTTAGTGCCAAGCGTGGCTGCGGCGCGGATGACGCTTGCTGCTTCGCCCGAGGCGCTGCAAGGCGCGGTCGCCGCGGGGTTGCTCGGCTGCGGATCGGTCATTCTTGGGAGCTCGCAGCTCGCGGGGCAATTTTTGGCCCAGATCTGCCGGCAAGTGCTCGCGGGCGAGCCGCTCGATGTCGCGGTTTCGAACAATGTCGCTGCCGCGCGGGCGAACAAGCGTGCAATTCCCGGCTTCGGCCACCCGTTGCACAAACAAGCGGACCCGCGAGCGGCCCGTCTTCTTGCCATTGCCGAGGCGCACAGCATCGCTGGCGCTCATGTTAAGGCTCTTTGCGCTGTGGAACGGCTGCTGCCGGAACTGACAGGCAAGCCGTTGAAAATAAATATTTCTGGGGCGATTCCGGCGGTTCTGCTCGATGCCGGCTATCCACTGCTTGCCCTTCAAGGGGTGCCATTGCTGGCACGCACGGCAGGGTTAATAGCGCATTTACTGGAAGAGCAGCAAAGGCCGGTTGGTTTTGCCATGGCGCACGCAGCGGCAGCGGCGATTTCCTATGACGGAGCGGCGCCCGAAGGTTTTATCCAGGACGAAAACTGATGGGCGGGAAATGATCAAAGCACTTCAAGGCGTGCGCGTGGTCGAACAGGGAACCTTCATCACGGGTCCTTGCGCCGCTATGATTCTGGCGGACATGGGCGCTGACGTTGTCAAAATTGAGGCACCGGGCGAGGGTGATCCCTATCGCAATTTCCGCGGTGCCCTCTACAGCGCACATTTCCAAGCCTATAACCGCAACAAGCGCAGCATCACAATGGATCTCAAAGAGGAGAGCGAGCGCAAGGTGATACGGGAATTGCTTGCTTCGGCGGATGTGTATATCCAGAATTTCCGTCCTGGCGCGGCGGAGCGCTTGGGTGTTGACTGGCCGGCGCTGCGAACAATCAACTCCCGTCTGGTCTACTGTTCGATCAGTGGCTTCGGCCAGACTGGCCCGTATAACCATCGCCCAAGCTACGATTCGGTGACGCAGGCCCTGTCCGGTTTTCTCGGAGTCGCGATCGATGCCGAGAACCCGCGGCTGTTGGGGCCGGCGCTGGCCGATGCCATAACTGGACTCTATGCGGCGATCGGCATCATGGGTGCGCTGGTTGAGCGCGGCCGGACCGGCGCGGGCACGCACATGGAAGTTTCGATGTTGGAAGCCATGATGCATTTCGCCGTCGAACCCTTTACCGGCTACTTCGCGTTGGGCGATGAACCCAACGCGGTTGATCGTCCGCGCCTTGCCCAAGCCTTCGTGCTTCGCTGCGCGGATCGGAAATTGCTGACGATTCATCTGTCGTCTATTGATAAATTCTGGGATAACTTGATTCTAGCGATCGACGGCCAGGCGCTTGCCGGGGATGCACGCTTCGCCACGCGGCCGAAGCGGATTGAGAATTATCCGGCCTTGCTCGAGGCATTGAATGCGCTCATAGGTCAGCATCCGCGCGATTATTGGCTGGCAAAGATGGCACGGCATGATCTACCGTTTGCTCCGGTCAATTCGATCTCAGAAGCGGTGCAGGATGCTCAAGCACAGCATCTCGGCATCAT
>Ga0105240_10008684_pt1 | contig 14502 bp, 14 predicted proteins | sample KBSC54metaG_FD_80426 | JGI IMG/M metagenome (GOLD analysis project Ga0105240, IMG submission 80426) | Corn rhizosphere microbial communities from Kellogg Biological Station, Michigan, USA - KBS C5-4 metaG | ecosystem: Host-associated > Plants > Roots > Rhizosphere > Soil | place: Michigan, USA... | reverse complement strand
CTCGCCAACGCGGCGGCGACGTTCCAGCGCGACGACTGGCTGGCCGCCGCCGTCCGCGCCTGGCGCTTCATCCTCGACACGATGCAGGACGGCGGCCGGCTGTTCCATTCCCATCGCGCGGGCAAGCGCCTGCACCGCGGCACGCTCGACGACTACGCCAACCTGGCGCGCGCCGGCGTGGCGCTGTTCGAGGCGACCGGCGAGGCGGCCTACGTCGGCGAGGTGCTGGCCCTGATCGCCGCGCTCGACCGCCACTTCGCCGACCCGCACGCCGGCGGCTATTTCGTCGCCGCCGACGACGCCGCCGACCTGATCGTGCGCACCAAGCATTGCCACGACAACGCCGTGCCGCCGGGCAACGCCACCCTGGTCGGCGTGTTCGCGCGGCTGTGGACCATCACCGGTGATCCTGCCTGGCACGACAAGGCGGTGAAGCAGGTCGCCGCCTTCGCGGGCGAACTCGACGGCAACTTCTTCCCGCTGATGACCCTCCTCAACGGCTACGAAACCTTGCAGGGGGCCACTGAAGTGGTGATCGTCGGCGCGCCCGACGATCCGGCGACCGAGGCGCTGCGCCGCGCCGTCTATGCGAGGAGCCTGCCCAACAAGATCGTCCGGCGCCTGGCCCCGGACGCCGTCTTGCCGGCCGCCCACCCCGCGGCGGGCAAGGGCCTGGTCGGCGGCAAACCTGCACTCTACGTCTGCAAGAACATGACGTGCGGAGCGCCTGTGACCTCGCCAGATCACGTTGCATTTCCATAAGCGCTTCCCTTGATGGTAGAACGCCTTCGCCAGGCTTTCTGGCGGGGGGAGAACAATGAAGCAGTGGAATCCGGCGGCCCAGGGCCGCCTGCTGGGGCTTGTCGCCCTGGCGATCGCGAGCTCGGGCTGCGCGACCGTGGTCGGAGGGACGACCCAGGAAGTCTTCGTCGAGACCGACCCGGCCGGCGCCGAATGCAAGGTCGACCGCCTGGGCGCCAATGTCGGGGTGGTGAAGCCGACGCCGGGCCGGGTGAACGTCTCGCGCTCCAAGGAAACGATGGTCGTGAGCTGCACGCTCGACAACTACGAACAGGCCAACGAGACCCTGTCGTCGAAGTTCACCGGCGCCACCCTCGGCAACGTCCTGCTGGGCGGCATCGTCGGTATTGCCGTGGACGCCGCGTCGGGTGCCAACAACAAGTATCCCGAGCGGGTCACGGTCATCATGACGCCGGCCAGCTTCCCCAGCGAGGCGACGCGGGACGCGCACTTCGACGGTGTGAAGGCACGCATCAGGACCACCGCCGACGCCGAGGCAAAGCGCATTCGCGAAAGCTGCAACAGCAACAATCGCGAACTTTGCCGCCAGGATGAGAAGCCGGTGATCGAGGCGCGCGACCGCGCCCTCGACGCGATCGAGCAGAAGCGTCTGGCCGCGAAGATCGTTCCGAAGGCCTGAGTCACGGCGGCGGAATGCTTGTCATGCTGCACGAAGCGTCCCATGTTCCTTGGAAATCCGAGGAGTTCGTTCCGTGCAGCTTCAGCTCAAGACTTGGCAGTTCGTCGAAGAGTATCTCAAGACCAGGACCGGCATCATCATCCCGATCGGCTCGACGGAGCAGCATGGGCCGACCGGGCTGATCGGGACCGACGCGCTGACCGCCGAGATGATCGGCCGCGGCGTCGGCGAGAAGGTGGGCGCGCTGGTGGCGCCCACGATCTCGGTCGGCATGGCCCAGCATCACCTCGACTTCGCGGGCTCGATCACGCTCAAGCCGACGACCCTGATCGCCGTCGTGCGCGACAACGTGCTGTCGCTGGCCAAGCACGGCTTCACCCGCTTCTTCTTCGTCAACGGCCACGGCGGCAACATCGCCACGGTGACGGCGGCCTTCTCCGAGATCTATTCCGAACGCTCGATGGAGCGCATGAGCAACCAGCCCTCGATCAAGTGCGCCCTGCGCAACTGGTGGGACAGTCCGGGCATCAAGCGGCTGAGCTCGGAACTCTATCCGACCGGCGAAGGCAGCCACGCGACGGCCTCGGAAGTGGCGCTCACCTGGTACAAATATCCCGAGACGATGGACCGCCGCGTGCTCGAGCCGCGGATCGCGCCCAATGGCTCGTTCGCCGACTCCGAGGACTATCGCCGCGCCTTCCCCGACGGCCGCATCGGCTCGGATCCCAGCCAGGCGACGCCCGAGCACGGCAAACGCTTCTACGACCAGGCCGTCGAGGACGTGGCGCGCGACTACGAGTCCTGGATCAGGCGCTGAGGGCGCGCTCGCGCTGGCGCCGCAGGATGTAGAGGCCCGAGGCCACGACGACGACGATGCCGGCGAGCGCTAGCTCGTTGGGCAGGTCGCCCCACACGACGAAGCCGATGACGAGTGCCCACAGCACCGAGCCGTAGCGGAACGCGCCCATGACCGAGATCTCGGCCTTCGAGCGCAGCGCCAGCATCAGCGTCTGGTAGCCGATCGCCAGCAGCAGCGAGGACGCCGCCACCAGGCCGACCCCGCGCGGGCTCATCGGCTGCCAGCCGACGACGGTCGTCCAGGCACAGCCGACGAAGGCCAGCGCCAGCGCCGAGCCCAGCGACACCACCAGCGAGGGCACGTGGCGCGGCACGTAGCGGCCGAGGATGTCGCGGCTGGCGCCCAGGAACGAGGCGAAGACCACGACCCAGGTCCACAGGTTGGCGTCGCCGGGCCTGGGCTGGATCACCATCAGCACGCCGGCGAAGCCGAGGGCGATGGCGCACCACCGGCGCCAGCGCACGTCCTCGCGCAGCACCACGACCGCGAGGATGGCGAGGAACAGCGGCGTCGACATGTTCACCGCGGTGGCGATGGCGAAGGGGATGTGGAACAGCGCCACGAGATAGAAGGTCGAGGCCGACGCCTCGAGCACGCCGCGCGCCAGCACCGAGCGGTGCGTGATGGTCGGCACCTGCCGCCACGCGCCGCTCAGCAGCAGCGCAAGCCCGCACCACAGGGTGGCGAAGACGCCGCGCAGGCCGATCGCCTGGATCGCCGGCATGGTCTCGGCCGCGAGCTTGATCAGCGCGTCGTTGAAGATGAAGACGACGACCGACGCCGACATCCAGAGGATGCCGCGGGTTTGGCCGGTCACTTTCCGGCGCTCACTTCGATGAGCCGGCCATCTTCACGATGAGCTTCCAGTGGTCGTCGCCGACCGGGGACACCGAAAGCCGCGACTGGCGCACGAGCCCCAGTTCCCTGAACTTCGGATCGGCCTTGATTGCCGCCAGGGTGACCGCCTGCTTCAGCGCCTCGACCGGCGCCACATCGACGGTGACGGCCTTGCCCGCCTTGTCGGTGGGATCGGGATAGGCCGTCCTGGCCACCTTGGCGATGCCCACGATCTCCTTGCCGTCGTTCGAATGATAGAAGAAGCACAGATCGCCCGTCTTCATCGCCTTGAGGTTGATGGCGGCCTGGGCGTTGCGCACGCCGGTCCACGAGGTGCGCTTGTCCTTGACCAGGTCGTCCCACGAATAGACCGACGGCTCGGATTTGATCAGCCAATGCGCCATGTCACTCCCCTTGTTCGTTCAGGGCTACTCGCCCTCGCGCCTCAGTGGACGCGCCAACAGCGCGCGGATCGCATCGTCGAGGTCCGCGCCCTCATGGAGGATAGCATCGACGGCGGCGCATATCGGCATTTCGATCTTCTGCCGGGCGGCCCGCGCCAGCACGGCCGGCGCCGTCGCTTCGCCTTCGACGACCTGGCGGCGGCCCTCCATGAATTTCGCGAGCGACAGGCCCTTGCCGAGCGCCGCGCCCAGCGAGCGGTTGCGCGACAGCGGGCCGTAGCAGGTGAGCGCCAGGTCGCCGAGGCCGCTCAGGCCCGTCAGCGTCTCCAGCTCCGCGCCCATCGCCTGGCCGAGCCGCGCCATCTCGGCGAAGCCGCGCGTCACCAGCGCCGCCGCCGCATTGGCGCCGAGGCCGCGGCCCTCGACGATGCCGGCCGCGATCGCCAGCACGTTCTTCACCGCGCCGCCCAGCGCCACGCCCAATACGTCATGCGTCCAGTAGGGGCGGAAGGCGCCGGAAGCCAGAGTCGCCGCAAGATCGCGGCCGAGATTGGGATCGACAGTGGCGATGCTGATCGCCGTCGGCAGGCCACGCACGGCTTCCTCGGCGAAGCTCGGCCCGGACAGCAGCGCAAGCCTCCGTCCCGGCTGCACGTCGGCCAGCACTTCGTGCATCAGCAGGCCGCTCCTGGCCTCGATGCCCTTCGCACAGATCACGACCGGCGCGCTCCCGGGCAACCGGCTCGCAAGCGCGCGCACGGCCTGCGCCGGGCACGCCAGCAGCAGCGCATCGCACGTCGCCAGCGCATCGAGGTCGCGCGCAGCGGCGATGCCGGCTTCGAGCGGGATGCCGGGAAGATAGATGTCGTTCCTGCGCTCCGTCGCGATCGCCGCCGAGATCGCCGGATCGCGCGACCACAGGGTGACCTCGCGGCCGGCGCGGCGCGCCAGGCAGGCCAGCGCCGTGCCCCAGGCGCCGCCGCCCACCACGCCGATGTGACCGGGGTCGGCCATTCCCGGCCTCACAGGCTGAGGTTGAAGGCGATGGAAATGCGCTCGGCGGTGCCGCGGTAGGGCCGCACCTGGTGCAGCAGCCAGGCCGGGAACAGCAGCAGGCGGCCGGCCTTGGGCCTTATCGTCTCGTTGGCGCCCACCGAGAGCCCGGCGCTGCCGAAGGCGAGGTGCGGTGCATACATCGCCGGCCCCGGCCCGCGCGGATCCATGAATTCGAGCTCGCCGCCCAGCGCGGGATCGGCATCGATGCCGCCGTCGTCGACGTAGTAGACGCCCGACCAGAAGCTGCCGGGATGGGAATGGAACTCGTTGCCGTGGCCCGAGCGGTTGACGTTGGCCCACATGTTGGCGCGCCAGGCGATCGTGACCGGCTGGCCCTGGCGATCCGTCGTGGCGCGCGTGGCGGTGTTGCGGCCGATCGCCAGCAGCTTGATCGCCGGCGCGCCGCCCCAGCGGTCCATGTCCCAGTCCGACTGCCAGCCGCCGAGGTTGGAGTGCTGTGTGCCGGGATGCGTCCTGTGGCGCTGCTCGATCGCCTCGCGCAGCGCGGCGTTGAGCGCGGTGGCATCGGGCACCTCGACCATCAGGATCGGCGTGGCGAACAGCGGGACGGTCTCGAAGGACGTGCTCATGCCGGCAACCCTACACCCGAACGGCGGCGTGCGGATCGAGCGGCCAGCGCGGCCGCGGCCGGAAGTCCAGCGCATCGACGAGGCCCAGGCGCAGCCGCTCGAGGCCGGCCCAGGCGATCATCGCGCCGTTGTCGGTGCACAGCCCGACCGGCGGTGCGACGAGGCGCGCGCCGTGGCGGGCTGCCGCCTCTTCCAGCCGGCGGCGCAGGTAGAGATTGGCCGCGACGCCGCCCGCCACGACCAGGGTCGGCGACGGCGCGAGCGCCAGGGCATTGCCGCAGCGGTCGGCCAGGACGTCGCCCACGGTGCGCTGGAAGGAGGCACAGAGATCGGCGATCGCCGCCGGATCGCCCGCCGGCAGCTTCTCGACCGCGAGGCGCACCGCGGTCTTGAGGCCGGAGAAGGAAAAGTCGCAGCCGGGCTTGCGCCACATCGGCCGCGGCAGTTGAAAGCGCTGCGGGTCGCCGCCGGCCGCGGCCTTCTCGACCGCCGGCCCGCCCGGGAAGCCCAGCCCGAGCAGCTTGGCCGTCTTGTCGAAGCATTCGCCCACGGCATCGTCGATCGTCGTGCCCAGCCGCGTGAAGTCGCCGGGCCCACGCACGGTGAGAAGCTGGCAGTGGCCGCCCGAGACCAGCAGCAGCAGATAGGGAAAGGCCACGTCCTCGGTGAGGCGCACGGTGAGCGCATGGCCCTCCAGATGATTGACCGCGAGGAAGGGCTTGTCGTGCGCGAAGGCCATCGCCTTGGCCGTCATCACGCCCACCATCACGCCGCCGATCAGCCCCGGCCCGCCGGTCGCGGCGATGCCGTCGAGGTCGGCGAGGCCCAGCCCGGCCTCGGCCAGCGCCTCGGCCACCAGCCCGTCGAGCCGCTCGAGATGGGCGCGCGCGGCGATCTCGGGCACGACGCCGCCGAAGCGGCGATGTTCGGTCAACTGGCTGTAGACGACGTTGGCGAGGATCCGGCCAATGGGTGCCCCGCCGGCCGGCGCCTCGACGACGGCCACGGCCGTCTCGTCACAGCTGGTTTCGATGCCCAGGACACGCATCCATGTCTTCTAGCGTCGGCGGCCCACCTAAGCTAGAGCAGCGCCATGGCTTCTCCCCTCCTCAGGATTGGCACGCGCGGCAGCAAGCTGGCGCTGACGCAGGCCGGGCTGGTGCGCGACGCGCTCGCGGCCGCCGTGCCGGCGCTCGCTGCCCCCGGTGCGATCGAGATCGTCCGCATCACCACCACCGGCGATCGCATCCAGGACCGGCCGCTGGCCGACGCCGGCGGCAAGGGCCTGTTCGTGAAGGAGATCGAAGAGGCGCTGCTCGACAAGCGCATCGACGCCGCCGTGCACAGCATGAAGGACATGCCGACGGCGCAGCCGCCGGGCCTCGTCATCTCGGCCTTCCTGCCGCGCGAGGACGTGCGCGACGTGCTGATCGCCGGCGACATCAAGCGCATCGCCGACCTGAAGAAGGGCGCCGTGATCGGCTCGGCGGCCTTGCGGCGCAAGGCGCAGCTCCTCCACCTGCGGCCCGACCTGCAGGTCGTGAATTTTCGCGGCAACGTCGACACGCGGCTGGCCAAGCAGGCGGCGGGCGAGGTCGATGCGACCTTGCTCGCCCTCGCCGGCCTGAAGCGCCTTGGCCTCGGCCATGTCGGCACGCCGATCTCCGAGGACGAGATGCTGCCGGCCGTCGGCCAGGGCGCGGTCTGCATCGAATGCCGGAGCGACGACACCTCGACGCGCGGCTGGCTGGCGGCGGTCGATCACGCGCCGACGGCGATCTGCGTCGCCGCCGAACACGCGATGCTCGCGGTGCTCGACGGCTCGTGCCGCACGCCGATCGCCGGCCACGCCACCCTGGGCGCCGGCGGGACGCTTCATTTGCGCGGCATGATCCTGAAGCCTAACGGTTCGCAGGTGATCGCCACGGAGCGCACGGGCGCGGCGAACGACGCCGCCGCCCTCGGCAAGGACGCGGGGCTCGAGCTCAAGCAGCGCGGCGGGCCGGGATTCCTCGAATGACCGACAAGGCCGAGTACGACGCGACCGGCCTGCTCTGCCCGCTGCCGGTGCTGCGCGCCAACCGCAAGCTGCGCGAGCTTCCCGTGGGCGGCGAGCTGACGGTCCGCGCCACCGATCCGGCGGCGGAGAGCGACTTTCCCGCCTACTGCAAGCAGACCGGTCACGAACTGGTCTCGGCCTCGCGGGATGGCGAGGTACTGGTATTCGTCATCCGGAAACGCTAGTAGCCGGGCCATGCCGAAATCCAGCTTCAAGACCATCGATGACCTCGCCGTGTCCGGCAAGCGCGTGCTCGTGCGCGTCGACCTCAATGTGCCGATGAAGAACGGCCAGGTGACCGATGCCATGCGCATCGAGCGCGCCGCGCCGACGTTGAAGGAACTCGCCGACAAGGGCGCCCGGGTCGTGGTGTTGAGCCACTTCGGCCGTCCCGACGGCAAGCGCGTGCCGGAGATGTCGCTGAAGCCGCTGGTCGAGCCGCTCGGCAAGGCGATCGGCAGGCCGGTCGCCTTCGCCGACGACTGCATCGGCGCGGTGGCCGAGGATGCGGTGCGCGGGCTCAAGAACGGCGAGGTGCTGCTGCTCGAGAACCTCCGCTTCCATAAGGAGGAGGAGAAGAACGAGGCGGGTTTCATCGACAAGCTCTCCGCCCTTGGCGACATCTATATCAATGACGCCTTCTCCGCCGCACATCGCGCGCACGCCTCGACCGAAGGCCTCGCCAACCGTCTGCCCGCCGCGGCCGGCCGCCTGATGCAGGCCGAGCTCGAGGCGCTGGACAACGCGCTGGGCGCGCCGAAGAAGCCGGTCTGCGCCGTCGTCGGCGGCGCCAAGGTCTCGACCAAGCTCGACCTGCTGGGCAATCTCGTGGGCAAGGTCGACAAGCTGATCATCGGCGGCGGCATGGCCAACACCTTCCTGCAGGCCCAGGGCATCGCCGTCGGCAAGTCGCTGTCGGAGAAGGACCTCGGCGCCACCGCGCGCGCGATCCTCGAGAAGGCCAAGGCCGCCAGGTGCACAGTGCTCCTGCCGGTCGACGTCGTCGTCGCCGGCGCGTTCAAGGCCGGCGCGGCCAGCAAGGTCGTCGACGCCAACGCCTGTCCCGACGACCAGATGATCCTCGACGTCGGCCCCAAATCGATCGCGCTCTACCAGAAGGAAGTCGCCGAATGCGCGACCCTGGTGTGGAACGGCCCGCTCGGCGCCTTCGAGCTCAAGCCCTTCGATGCCGGCACCGTGGCGCTGGCGCAGTGCGTGGCCAAACTGACAGGCGAAAAGAAGCTGCTCTCGGTCGCCGGCGGTGGCGACACTGTCGCGGCCCTGGAAGCGGCGGGCGTTGCCGACAAGTTCAGCTACGTCTCGACCGCGGGCGGCGCCTTCCTCGAATGGATGGAAGGCAAGACGCTGCCCGGCGTTGCGGCGCTGATACGGGCGGCCTAGCTTCGGGGGCATGAGCGCCCCCACCACTCCCCCAGATCGCCCGCGCCTCCCCTGGGATCCGCCCGAGCATTTCGAGAAGCGCATTCCCGAAGGCGACAACCGCGAGCGTCTGGTCTGCGGGCGCTGCGCGTTCATCCACTATCAGAATCCGAAGGTCGTCGCCGGCGCCGTCTGCACGTGGGGCGATGGGGCGACCCAAAAGATCCTGATGGCCAAGCGTGCCATCGAGCCGCGCAAGGGGTTCTGGACCTTGCCCGCGGGCTACATGGAACTGGGCGAGACGACCGAACAGGCTGCCCAGCGCGAGGCCAAGGAAGAAGCCTGCGCCGACATCGAGATCGACCGGCTGCTGGCGATGTACTCCGTCGCGCGCATCGGCCAGGTCCAGATCATGTATCGCGCGCGCCTGCTCAACGCCGACGTCGCCGCCGGCATCGAGAGCGAGGAGGTGGCCCTGCTCGACTGGAAGGACATTCCCTGGGACCAGCTCGCCTTTCCAACGGTCGTGTGGGCCCTCGCGCACTTCCACGAGTCGCGCGGCAAGACAGACTTCGCGACCTACTCGAATCCGACAGGCGACCTCGCCAGAATGTGGCCGCCCCGCAAGCCGGAGGGTCTTTAGGACTCGCCCGAAATCCCGGTTTTTGATATTATCGTACGAAAGTTCGGTAAGCGGACGAAACGGAGGAAACCATGCTGACGACAGCTGCAAATGACCTGCTGACGCGCGTTGGGCCGGGTACGCCCATGGGTAACCTGTTGCGGGAATACTGGATTCCCGCCTGTCTTTCCTCGGAGCTCAAGGTCGATGGCGAGCCGATGCGGCTGCTACTGCTGGGCGAGCAGCTCATCGCCTTCCGCGACACCGACGGCCGCGTCGGCGTCATGGAGCACCGCTGCCCGCACCGCTGCGCGTCGCTGTTCTTCGGCCGCAACGAGGAAGGCGGCCTGCGCTGCGTCTATCACGGCTGGAAGTTCGACGTCGAAGGCAACTGCACCGACATGCCAAACGTGAAGGAAGAGCAGGACTTCAAGCACCGCATCAAGGCCAAGGCCTACAAGGTGGTCGAGCGCGGCGGCTTCATCTGGACCTACATGGGCACGCGCGCCGAGGCGCCGCCGTTGCCCGCGCTCGAGGTGCTGCAGCTGGCCGACGAGGACCGCTTCACGCGCGTCCACCAGCGCGAGTGCAACTGGTTCCAGTCGCTCGAGGGCGATATCGACACCTCGCACTTCGGCTTCCTTCACGTCGGCGGCCTCAAGATCGACGACGTCGATCCCAACTCCATCCATCGCTGGGGCGTCATGGACCGCGCCCCGGACTACAAGGCGACGGAAACCGACTGGGGCACGATGTACGCGGCCTATCGCGACGCCGATCCGGGCAACATCTACTACCGCTTCGCGCACTTCATGTTCCCGTTCATCACGCTGACGCCGAACGGCTCGTTCGAGGACCAGGTCGCCTGCACGATGAACGTGCCGATGGATGACACCCACACCATGACCTACAACCTCGCCTGGAAGAAAAAGACGCGTCCGCTCGAGACGCTGAAGAACGGCGACTGGATCCCGGGCATCGCGCCCGACATGAAGTTCCTGCCCAACACCAACGACTGGTACGGCCGCCATCGCCTCGTCGCGCGCCGCGAGAACGACTACTTCATCGACCGCGACATGCAGAAGAACGTCAACTACACCGGCATCCAGGGCATCGGCCGCCAGGACCAGGCCGCCGTCGAGTGCATGGGCGAGATCGTCGATCGCAGCCTCGAGCATCTCGCGCCGTCGGACCGCATGATCGCCATCACGCGCAAGCGGCTGATCGACGCCTGCCAGAAGCTGATGAACGACAAGGTCGTGCCGCCGCTGGTCGACAACCAGGACCTCTGTCGCGGCGCGCGCGGCGGGTCGTTCGTCGCCGCAGCCAGGCTCGACTGGCTCGACGCCTACGCCGAGAAGCTGCAGACGGCGCTCAGCCCGCTCAACCTGCTCAACCGCCTGCCGCTGGCGGCCGAATAGTTTCAAGCGAGACGGCTGCACAAGACAGCCGCCGCACGAGGAGGCACGAAGATGGGATCGGCCGCGACGAAGCGGGTTCCGACGAGATGAGCATTGCCGTGGATGCGCAGGCCACACCTGCGCGCTTCCTGGCGCGTGCGCTCGAGCGCCACGGTCGCGGCGCGGGGCTGACCCTGCTCATCCTCCTGCTGGGTTTCCTGTCGCTCTATCCGATGGGAATGCTGCTGTACGGCAGCCTGCACTCGACGCCACCCGGCATGGCAGGCACCTTCACGCTCGACGGCTACGCCGCGCTCGCCTCCGACGAGAACCTCGCGGCCTTCGCCAATACCGTGGCGATCTCGCTGGTGAAGACCGTGCTGTCGCTGGCGCTCGCGATCCTGATGGCGTGGATCGTGGCACGCACCGACACGCCGGGGCGCGGCGTGCTGGAAGTGCTGATCACCCTGCCCTTCTTCATCCCGCCGATCCTGACGGCGACGGCGTGGGCGATGCTGGGCAACGCGCAGGTCGGCACGATCAACCTGGTGTGGAAGGCGCTGACCGGCGCGGAGGCACCGCTGGTCGACGTCTATTCCTACGGCGGCGTCGTCTGGCACATGATGCAGTATTCGACGCCGTTCATTTTCCTGCTGGTCGTCGACGCCTTCCGCGCCATGGATCCCTCGCTGGAGGAAGCGAGCCGCATGTCCGGTGCCTCGCGCTGGCAGACCTTCTGGCGCGTCACCTTCGCGCTGATGCTGCCGATCATCACCAGCGCCTTCATCCTGAGCTTCATCCGCGGCATGGAGTCGTTCGAATCGGCGGTGTTCTTCGGCACCCCGGTCGGCATCAACGTCATCACCACGCAGATCTACAATTCGATCACCCAGAAGGCGCAGCCCGACTATCAGGTCGCGACCGCGCTGGGCTTCGCGGCGATGGCGCTGATGTTCCTGCTGCTGGTGATCCAGTCGCGCCTGCTCGGCGGCCGCAGCTTCACGACCGTGACCGGCAAGGGCTACTCGCCCAGCGTCACGCGGCTCGGCGCCTGGCGCTGGCTGGCGTTCGCGATCTGCGTCGCCTTCTTCGTCCTCACCGTCGCGCTGCCGGTCGGCCAGCTCCTGCTGAGCTCGTTCTTCCAGTTCTTCGGCTTCTACCAGCTCGACATGCTGACCCTGCAGCACTATCGCGACGTCTGGGAGAACGACGAGTTCTGGCACGCCTTCGGCAACACCATGCTGCTGGGCGTGCTCGGCGCCACGGCGACGATGACGCTGGGCGGCATCGTGGCCTACGTGACCACGCGCACGACCTGGCGCGGCCGGCGGCTGATCGACATCCTGGCCTGGCTGCCGTGGATGATGCCGGGCATGGTGCTGGGCATCGGCTTCCTGTGGGGCTTCGCCACCCTGCCGCATTCGATCCCGATCTACGGCACCCTGTGGGCGCTGCTGCTGGCCTATGTGGCGCTGGGCACGCCGGTGGCGGTGCGCGTGACCTCGGGAGCCTACGCCCAGATCGCCCGCGACATCGAGGAATGCTCGCGCGTGCACGGCGCCGGCTGGTGGCAGACGCTCGGCCGCATCCTGATCGCGCTCGCCTGGCCTGCCTTCGCCGTCGGCTGGGTACTGATCTTCTTCGGCATCATGCGCGAGCTCAGCGCGTCGATCCTGCTCTATGTCCCCGACACCGAAGTCGTGTCGGTGGTGATGCTGAAGCTGTGGCTCGGCGGCAAGCCCGAGGAGGTGAGCGTGATCGGGCTGATCATGCTGGTCCTCGTGCTGGTGTTCCGCTGGGTCCAGCTTCGCTTCATCAAGAGACGCATCAGCACGCTTTGAAATCGAACAGGGAAGGAACCGCCATGCTGAGAAGAACCGTTCTGGGAGGGCTTGCCGCCACCACCGCGCTCGCGCGCACGGCGTCGGCGCAGGACGCCGACTGGCCGAAGGTCGTCGAGGCGGCCAAGAAGGAAGGCAAGGTCGTGGTCTACACCGCCTCGATCGGCTCGCCCTTCCACAAGATCGTGTTCAAGGCCTTCGAGGCCAAGTACGGCATCAAGGTCGAACTGCTGGAGGCGCGCGCCAGCGAGGTGCGCGAGCGGGTCAGGGTCGAACAGTCGGCCGGCCGCTTCCTGGGCGATCTCCATCACAACGGCAGCACGACCACGTGGCTGATGACGCAGGACGGCAACTTCCAGCCGCACGGCGCCGTTCCCAACCTCAAGAACATCGAAGCGCCGTACGCAGCGACCGAGATCAGCATCCCGGCCGAGGTCATCAGCTACTGCGTGATGGTCAACAAGAACATGGTGAAGGCCGCCGACGAACCCAAGGCCTGGAAGGACATCCTCGACCCCAAGTGGGCCGGCAAGATCCTGTCCGACGACTATCGCGCGCTGGGCGGCGGCGCGGTGTTCTTCATGGTGATGTACGACGCCTTCGGCAAGGAATTCCATGACAAGCTCGCGGCGCAGAAGCCGGTCTTCTCGCGCGATCTCGCCAACAGCGAGCGCCGCGTCGCGCGCGGCGAATTCCCGCTCTACATCCCGTTCTCGCTGCAGGACTACAACAACCTGAAGGGCCTGCCGGTGAAACCGATCGTGCCGGCGGAGGGCCGGCCCTACGTGCGCTTCGACCTGTCGACCTTGAAGAACGCGCCCCACCCCAATGCCGCGCGCGTGTTCCTGAACCACTATCTCGAACCCGAGTCGCAGCTCGTCTTCGCCAACGCCGGCTACAATCCGGTGGTCAAGGGCGTGGTCGAGAAGACGTCGGCGGAGATCAGGCCATTGCTCGCCACCAAGGCGATGGGCACCACGACGCCGTCGCGGCAGGACGCCATGCTGGCGCTGGCCAAAGAGATCTACAAGTAGGCGGCGCCAGCCAGTGCCCAGCGTCACCCTGCGCGCCGTCGGCCGGCACTTCGCCGACCTCAAGGCGGTCGACGACATCGACCTGTCGATCGAGGACGGCGAGTTCATCACCCTGCTCGGCCCCTCGGGCTGCGGCAAGACGACGACCTTGCGCATGGTGGCGGGACTGGAACGCAACGACACCGGCAGCATCGAGATCGGCGGCCGCCTGGTCAGCGACGCCCGGGCGGGCCTGTTCGTGCCGCCCGACCAGCGCAAGCTCGGCATGGTGTTCCAGTCCTACGCGATCTGGCCGCACATGACGGTGTTCGACAACGTGGCCTATCCGCTGTCCGTCCGCCACGTCGCCAAGGCCGAGATCCGCGCGCGGGTGACCAAGGCGCTCGAACTCGTCGAGATGGAGCGCTACGCCGACCGGCCGGCGCCGGCGCTCTCGGGCGGCCAGCAGCAGCGGGTGGCGATCGCCCGTGCGCTGGTGTTCGAGCCCGAGGTGCTGCTGCTCGACGAGCCGCTCAGCAACCTCGACGCACGCCTGCGCACCCAGATGGGCGACGAGTTCCGTGCCCTGCAGCGGCGGCTGCGGATCACGACGATCTACGTGACCCACGACCAGGAGGAGGCGATGGCGCTCAGCGACCGCGTCGTGATCATGCAGCGCGGCCGCATCCTGCAGATCGGCGGGCCCGAGACGGTCTATCGCCGACCGGCCAGCCGCGAGGTCGCGGCGTTCTTCGGCACGCCCAACCTGATCGAGGCGAGGGTCATCGACTGCCGCGCGGCGGAGGACGGCGAGTGGGCGCTGTCGGTGGCCGGCGCCGGCTGGCGCGGCGCCTGCCGGGCCGCATGCGCGTTCGACCGCGACGCGACGGTACTGCTGGTGGTGCGGCCGGAGGACGTGATGCTGGCGGGTCCTGGCACCTCGACGGCCGGCAAGATCGCCTGGCAGGGCCGCGTGATCGACGGCGTGTTCCGCGGGCCG
>Ga0105240_10008682_pt1 | contig 14506 bp, 13 predicted proteins | sample KBSC54metaG_FD_80426 | JGI IMG/M metagenome (GOLD analysis project Ga0105240, IMG submission 80426) | Corn rhizosphere microbial communities from Kellogg Biological Station, Michigan, USA - KBS C5-4 metaG | ecosystem: Host-associated > Plants > Roots > Rhizosphere > Soil | place: Michigan, USA... | reverse complement strand
TTCTGATGTCCGCGCTTTCGGGCCTCGATCAAGCGCTTTGGGACATCAAGGGCAAGACGCTGGGCGTGCCGGTCTGGCAACTCTTGGGCGGCAAAGTGCGCGACAGGGTTCAAGCCTATGCCTGGATCGGCGGCGATGAGCCCAGCGAAGTTGTCGAGCAAGCCCGGCAGCGCCAGGCGCAGGGATTCCGCGCCGTCAAGATGAACGGGACGGGCGATTTGGGCCGGCTCGACAGCCCGAAAATGCTGGACGGATCGGTGGAACGGGTGGCGCGTGTCAAGGAATTGGGGTTGGACGTGGCGGTGGATTTCCACGGCCGACTTCACAAGCCCATGGCCAAGCAGCTCGCGGCCTTGCTGGAGCCGCTGCGTCCCCTGTTCATCGAAGAGCCTTTGCTGTCGGAACAGCCGGAAGCCATCGGTCAAATCGCGGCGCAAACCTCCATTCCCATCGCCTTGGGAGAGCGCTTGTACAGCCGCTGGGATTTCAAGCCTTTCTTTGAAAACGCCCTCATCGATGTCGCTCAACCCGATCTCGCCCATGCCGGCGGCATTTCGGAATGCCGCCGGATCGCCGCCTTCGCGGAAACCTATGATGTCGCCATCGCGCCGCATTGCCCGCTTGGCCCCATCGCGCTGGCTGCTTGCGTCCAACTTGCCCTCGCCACGCCCAATTTCGTTATTCAAGAAATGTCGCTGGGGATTCACTACAACACCAAGGAGCATGACCTTCTGACGTATCTTGAAGATCCGAGCCCCTTCGATCTGAAGGATGGCATGATCGCTGCGCCAAGCGGGCCAGGCCTTGGCATCGCGATCGATGAAGCGCGTGTCCGGCAGGCCGCATCGACGCCACACCGGTGGCGCAATCCGGTCTGGCGCGGCCCCGATGGGAGCGCTCGCGAATGGTAGAGAAAAATCTTGGGGCTGGCCGTTTCCGCGACAAAGTGGTCGTCATCACAGGTGCGGCGGGCGACATCGGTGCCGCCACGGCGCGGCGCTTTGCACAAGAGGGTGCGCGTGTGGTGATCACGGATGTGCCGGCGATGATGGGTCGAGCAGCCGCATTGGCCCCGGCCTGCGCCGCCGACGGCGCTTCCGACGTGCTGGCCATGCATTGCGACGTTTCGCGAGAAAGCGATGTTTCTGCCGTGGCCGGAACGGCGATGGCGCGTTTCGGACGCATCGATGTTCTGGTTTATGTCGCGGGTTTCATGCTCTTCAGACCGCTTAAAGATTTCACCACCGAGGAATGGCGCCGGCTGATGGACGTGAATTTCATGGGCGCGGTCTATTTTACGCGGGAGGCGCTGCGGCTCATGAAGCCCGGCAGCGCCATCGTGAATATTTCGAGCATCCATGCCTTTCAGACCTCGCCGATGGTGGCGCCCTATGCCGCGGCCAAAGCGGCGATGCTGTCCCTGACGCGCAGCACGGCCATCGAGGGACGGGCGTTGGGCATACGCGCCAATGCCGTGGCGCCGGGCGCGATCGACACCCAGATGCTCCGTTCGAGTCCCAACATGATCAGCGGAGAAGAACAGGTGCCCGAGGGCATGCTCGGCCGGCCCGAGGATGTTGCAAGCGTCGTCGCTTTTCTTGCTTCGACGGATGCCGCTTTCATGACCGGGTCGGTTGTCACCGCCGATGGCGGCCGCATGGCTCTGCTTTAACGGAAGTATCGGCGATGGCGGACGATGCAACGGCGCTGGTAGGGATCGATTGGGGCACGTCGCGGCAACGGGCATACAGAATCGGCCATGATGGCCAGCTGCTGGAAAGCCGAAGCGGCGATCTGGGACTTTCCGCCGTAAGGAACAGGGACTTCGACACGGCGCTGCAATCCCTCACGGCGGATTGGCAAGAAAGCGGAAATATCCCGGTGTTGATGTCCGGCATGATCGGAAGCCGCAACGGTTGGGCGGAAGCGCCTTATTGTCAGTGTCCCTTCGGCATTAAAGAACTTTCCCGCACCATCGTTCCGGCCGGCGGTCCCGGCAGCGAAATCCATATCGTGGGCGGCGGCGACGTGATGGATGGGCGCGGTCATCATGACGTGATGCGGGGCGAGGAAATCCAGTTTCTGGGGCTGGAAGATTCACCCGACCGCCAACTGGCGATAGCGCCCGGCACCCACAGCAAATGGGCGCTTCTAAGCGGCGGTCAGATCGAGAGCTTTCGCACCTATATGACGGGCGAGCTTTTCGCGGTCCTGAAAGAGCATTCGCTGTTGGGCTGGCTGATGCCGGACAAAAAAGCCCCGGCCAATGATATGGCTGCATTCGCAGATGGCGTCAGGGATGCTGCAGATGGAGACGTGCTTCATGGCTTGTTCCATGTCCGCACCTTGGGCCTCTTTCATCCGGACCACGCGGCCACGCTGTCTTCTTACCTCTCCGGGCTTTTGATTGGCTATGAAATATCGGGGGCGATGAAGTCCTACGCCGTGCAGCCAGTCACCGTGATCGCGACGGCTGAGCTTGCTCGGCTCTATGATCTGGCACTCGGGACCATGGGGTTACGCGATGTTCGTGTCGCGGATGTCGATACGGTGACAGCCCGGGGTCTGTGGCGGATATGGCAGGCACGAAAGGAGGCGTCGTGAGCAGGGGTGACTGGGAGCGTGTTCTGTCGGAGCGGCCTCTGATCGCGATATTGCGCGGGCTGCGACCGGAAGAGGCGAGGGATATTGGTGGGGCGCTGGTTGCCGCTGGCATTCTTTGTGCCGAAGTGCCGCTCAACTCGCCCGATGCGCCGGCCAGCATCGCGATCTTGCGGCAGCGCCACGGTCACCGGCTGATGGTCGGCGCCGGCACGGTCTTGTCGGTCGAAGACGTCGCGATCGTGGCCGCCAACGGCGCCCAACTGGTGGTTTCTCCCAACACAAATCCTGCGGTCATCGCCGCGACCAGGAAGGCGGGCCTTATCTCCTTGCCGGGATTCGCCACGCCGAGCGAAGCCTTCGCTGCCCTGGAAGCCGGTGCCGATGCTTTGAAAGCGTTTCCCACCGATCTGGTTTCGCCGGCGGCGTTGCGCGCTTTGAAGGAAGTTCTGCCCGACGGCGCTCCGGTAATCCCAGTCGGCGGCGTCACCAAAGAGAATATGGCAGACTATCGAAAGGCGGGCGCCGCGGGCTTCGGCGTCGGATCGGCGATTTACCGCCGCGGAAGCGATGCAAATTCTGTTTTGAAAAACGCCACAGCGTTCGTGGAGGCTTTTCATGCGCTCGATTGAAAAATTGGAATGCGTTTGGCCGCTGCAGGCGATGCTGGGCGAGGGGCCTATTTGGTTCGAAGACGCCTTATGGTTCGTGGATATCTTTGAAAAGCAGATTCACCGCTTCGAGCCCATTGCCGGCGCCAAACACAGCTGGCCGGCACCCGCCAAAGTCAGTTTTATCCTGCCAGAAGCACAGGGGCGCTTTCTGATCGGTTTGCCAGGTGCGATCGCGCGATTCAGATCGGATAGTGGCGCGTTCGAGATCCTTGCGCGCCTGGAAGGCAATTATCCAAAAAATCGCTTGAACGATGCCTGTGTCGATGCCCGGGGCCGGCTGTGGTTCGGCAGTATGGATGAAGATCAGCGGGAAAAAAGCGGAGCCTTTTATCGCTGGGGTGGCGATGCCGCGCCGGTTCTCGTGGATTCCGGCTATTGCATCACAAACGGACCTTGCTTCAGCCCCGACGGACGAAACTTCTACGCCACCGACACGCTGGACGGCGTGATTTATCGCTTCGCGGTGACTGATGACGGTCAATTGCACCAGAAAACACCTTTTATCCACTTTCAGCCTTCCGATGGTTATCCCGACGGTACCACCGTTGATGCCGAAGGTTGTCTCTGGGTCGCGTTCTATGGCGGCTGGGCTGTTCGCCGTTACTCGCCGGAGGGAAAATTGATCCACGAGGTGAAACTGCCCTGCGCCAACGTCACCAAAGTGGCATTCGGAGGAGCCGGATTGAAAACCGTCTTCGTCACCACGGCGCGGCATGGCTTGAGCCCGCAAGACGCGCTTGAGCAGCCGCTGGCGGGCGGCATTTTTGCGTTCGAGGCCGATGTGTCTGGTCTACCTCAGACAAAGAGCCGCGTGGCGGAAGCATAACGTACCTCACAGGGGGATCAGTCATGCAGAGCGTTGCAATCGCCCAGCCTGCCGAAGCATCCGAAGCCGACATCCGCTTGGCTTATGTCTGGCTGATTGCTTTTGTTGCCGCCTTTGGCGGATTTCTGTTCGGTTATGATTGGGTGGTCATTGGCGGCGCCAAACCTTTCTACGAAGCCTATTTCCATCTCCACAGTCCGCAAGCAATCGCATGGGCCAACAGCTCCGCGCTGGTGGGCTGCTTTCTGGGTTCGTTGATCGCCGGCCGTCTCAGCGATCGCTATGGCCGGAAAGTCGCGCTCGCCGTGGCCGCTCTGGTGTTCGCGGTGTCCTCCATCCTGACCGGTTGGTCCTACACCTTTCCAGCTTTTATCGCTTGGCGCATTCTCGGCGGCGTTGCGATCGGCTTGGCCTCGAATATTTCGCCCACTTACATTGCCGAAATCAGCCCGGCGCGTTGGCGCGGGCGGCTTGTCAGCCTCAATCAGCTGGCGCTGGTGATCGGCATTCTCATTGCCCAGCTTGCGAATTGGCGCATTGCGCGGCCCGTTCCCGCCGGGGCCACCGAAGCCATAATTGCCGCTTCCTGGAACGGCCAGTTCGGTTGGCGCTGGATGTTCAGCGCTGTCGCCATCCCCGCCTTGATATTGCTGGTTTGCACGCCACTGATCCCGGAGAGCCCTCGCTGGCTGATGACACGCGAGCGGGCAGGCGATGCCAGAGCGGTCTTGTCCCGGATCGGTGGCCCCCGCTATGGCGAAAGAGAGATTGGAGCCATTCGCGCATCGCTGAAAGCCCTGCCGGGGGATGGCTGGCGGAACCTGTTTTCACCCGAGATACGCGGACTTCTGCTGATCGGCGTGGTGCTGGCGGTTCTCCAGCAATTCAGCGGTATCAATATCCTCTTCAACTACGCGGAAGAAGTCTATCGCAGCGCCGGCTATGGCGTCAGCGATATCCTCTTCAATATCGTGATCACCGGCGCGATCAATCTGATCTTCACGCTGGTCGCGATCGGATTGGTGGATCGGGTCGGCCGGCGTGCTCTGATGATTTTCGGCTGTTTCGGAATCGGATTGTCCCATGTTGCGGCCAGCTATGCCTATCATTTGGGCGAAGGCGTCGGCATTCTGGCGCTGACCTTGAGTGCCATCGGCTGCTACGCCATGTCGCTCGCGCCCGTGACCTGGGTGTTGATTTCGGAAATATTCCCCAACCGGGTGCGCGCTTCCGCGGTCTCCATATCGGTGTCGGCGCTGTGGGTCGCATCCTTCATTCTGACCTACTCGTTTCCGTTCCTGAACAGCGCTTTTGGAACCGCTGGAACATTCCTTCTTTATGGTGGCATCTGCCTGGCGGGGGGCGTGTTCGTCGTTCTCAAGGTCCCAGAGACCAAGAACCGCTCTCTCGAACAAATGGCGGCGAAGCCATGAGAAAATCTTTCCGGATTTTCCGCTGGGCCTTTGGCCTTCTCGCTGTTATCGCATGTCCGGCCGGGGCGCAGGCGGACGCGCATTTCGATCCCGCCACGCGGATATTCCGATTGGATGGCGGCCAAGTCACTTATATCTTTGGCGTCAATACGGCGGGGGCACTGCAGTCGCTTTATTGGGGCCCGCGACTGGCTGCGTCCGACAAGTTGGAAGCCGTGGCGCCGCGCGATCTTTCCGGCTTTGATCCGTCCGGCTCGATCACGCCTCAAGAATATCCGGGTTGGGGCGGGCCGTTTTACACCGAGCCCGCGCTGAAGCTCGCCTACCCTGACGGTGTTCGCGATGTCGTGCTGAAATTCGTGTCCGGCCATGCGGAAGGTAACAACCTCACTATCGAGATGAGCGATATCAGCCGGCCGCTGCATGTCAGCTTGCGCTACAGCATCGACCCTTCCACTGGCATCGTTGGGCGATCCGCCGTCATCCGCAACGACACCAAGACGGTGGTGCGGATCGATCAGGCCTTTTCCGCCGCATGGTCGCTGCCCGCGCAAAATGATTATCATCTCCATTATTTGACGGGGCGCTGGGCCACGGAATGGACGCTCCAGGACCGCGCCTTGACCCAGGGCGCGACGGTGATCGAAAGCCGTCGTGGCTCGACCGGCATGCAGGCCAATCCTTGGTTCGCCATCGATCGCGCCGGCCTCTCTACCGAGGAAGATGGACCGGTCTGGTTTGGGGCACTCGCCTGGAGCGGTTCCTGGCGGATCAGTGTTGATCGCAACCCCTTGGGCGATGTTCGGATCGTGGGCGGGTTCAATCCCTTCGACTTCGCCTATCCGTTAAAACCAGGCCAGATATTGGAGACGCCTGTTTTCTATGGCGGCTACTCCGGCCAAGGCATGGGCGGCGCCTCGCGCCTTCTGCATCGCTTCGAGATGACCAACATCTTGCCGCAAGCCCCCGCGCCCAGGCTTCGCCCTATCCTTTACAACAGCTGGGAAGCGACCGAATTCGCTGTGGATGAAAAGGGGCAGATGATGCTGGCCGAAAAAGCCGCGCGCATCGGCGTCGAACGTTTCGTGATGGATGACGGCTGGTTCGGCGCCCGCAACAACGATCATGCCGGGCTGGGGGATTGGACCGTCAATCCCGCCAAATTTCCCAATGGGCTGAAGCCGCTGATCGACAAGGTACACGGCCTGGGCATGGAATTTGGAATTTGGGTCGAGCCGGAAATGGTCAATCCCGATAGCAACCTCTATCGCGCCCATCCCGATTGGGTGATGAATTTTCCGGGGCGCCCGCGGTCGGAAGGACGCAACCAGCTGGTGCTCAATCTGGCCCGCCAGGATGTGCGCGATTACATCTTGCGGTCACTGGACGATCTTTTGTCCAAGAACGACATCCAGTTTCTGAAATGGGATTACAACCGCAACTGGTCCGAGCCAGGCTGGCCGGAGATGGATCCGCAAAGCCAGCCCGAGATCTATGTCACCTATATCAAGAATCTCTATGGCATCATCGCCGAACTGCGCCATCGTCATCCCAAGCTGGAGATCGAGGATTGCTCGGGCGGTGCGGGCCGTGTCGATCTGGGGATCATGGGTCTGACCGATCAGATCTGGGCGTCGGACAATACTGATCCTTTCGACCGGCTGAGCATTCAGGACGGTTTCACCCATGCCTATGCGCCTGGCGTGATGATGGATTGGATCACGGATTCGCCCAACTGGGTGAACAACCGGACTACGTCGCTTGATTATCGTTTCCTGTCGGCGATGCAGGGCGCGCTGGGAATCGGCGCCAATCTCAACAAATGGAACGATGCCGATTTCGCCAGCGCGACCCGGATGGTGGGGGCCTATAAACATATTCGCCAGACCGTCCAACTGGGCGATCTTTATCGCCTGATCCGGCCGGGCGATTCATCGGGACGCGCGGCGACATTCTATGTGTCGCATGACAAACGGCAGGCGGTGCTGTTTGCCTTCCTGCATTCCAGCACAAAGTTCGACCGCCAGCCTGCCATCGAGGTGAGAGGTTTGGATCCACAGCGGCAGTATCGCATGAAGCCCATCGATGCCGCGCCGGATATGCAGGGCGAAACCCAAAGCGGCGCCTATTGGATGGGGCATGGCGTGGAGGCGGCGATGACCGGCGATTTCCAGGCCAAGGGGTTGGTTTTCGAAGCGCAATAAGGATGGGTATGGTGGCGGATTATATCGCGCGGCGCATTGCCGAACCGATCGAGATCGACGGCAATATCGACAAGTCGGTTTGGAAGAACGCCACCTGGAGCCGGCGATTTGTCGACATGACGTCAAGCGCGCCAGGCCTGTTCGACACCAAGACGGCGATCTTATGGACCGACACGCATCTCTACATCGCCTTCTGGGCGGAAGAACCCATGGTGGAAGCCCATCTGGTTGAACGCGACAGTCTGATCTTTCTGGAGAACGATCTGGAAGTCTTCATCGACGGCGGAGATTGCTATTACGAGCTGGAGGTCAACGCCGCCAACACGATCTATGAGGTCTTCTTCGTCTGGCGGGATGCCTACCGCAAAGGCGGCAAGTTCGATGTCCCGCAACTCGATGTGTATGACCCCAAAACTTACACATTCGGCGGCAATTATGATCGCAGCGGCGCCACCTTCTGGCGCGGCACCCATCCGCGCGGCACCCGCTGGGCCTTTACCGGGTTTGATTTGCTCGGTTTGAAAACAGCGGTGCGCGTGGACGGTACGCTCAACGACAACAGTGACATCGACAAAGGCTGGTCGCTGGAAATCTCCATTCCCTGGGCAAGCCTGTCGCTGCTGGCGGCAGGCCGGCCTCTGCCGCCCGCGCCGGGCGATGTCTGGAAGATGTTTCTGGGGCGTTTCCAGAAGCTGATGGTGGCCGGCAAGGAAGTCGAGCCGCATCCCGCCATGGCCCTGAACAGCCATGGCGTCGATGATACCCACCAGCCGGATTCGTGGAGCAAGGTGCGTTTCGAGCGCTGAGGAGAAATCGGGACTTCCGTTGCTTGTTGTTGCGCCGGTCGGGCGATCAGCCTTGGTCCGGCCGGCACGGATCATGCTTGACCATGCTGATCTTCCCGTTCGGCTCGAGAGTAGCACGCTTCACATTTTCCAACCCCTTGGGCCAATCGAGCCCCGCTTCGCGCATGGCCTCCTGCAGGTCGGTCAAAGTGATCATGTGCCGCTTCCGGACGGCCTCATTCACTCGGCCGTGATCTATCAGCGGAACCGGCTGTCCTTCGGTGACCCTAGCCAACCAGTTGCTGCGCGCTGCGCCGTGCGCAATCAGAACATGGATCAACACCATCACAGCGACCGCGGCAAGCGTGCCAGGGAAAGGTGCGCTACCGGTCAGGACCCGGCCGAGCGCCGAGCCGATGATGAAAGAGATCACGATGTCGAGCGCCGACCAGTGCGCGAAAGTGCGCCGCCCGCTTAGCCGCAACATCGCCCAGGCGTAAAAGAAGATGACGACGGCGCGAGCGCATTCCTGGCCCAGGCTGACATGATTCTGCGTGCCAAACAGCGCGATCAGCTGCTGCTCCGAGACCATCCTCAGCGTCTGTGGAACGACCAATCCCACACGGGATAAGTTCCACGCTCCCGCTCACGACCGCCTTCGCAGGCGGAGAACCACGAAACCGCTGCACCGGCGAGCAGCGCCACGGCGATGAAGAGCGCTTGCAGCACGGCAGCAACCCGAGCCTGGTGCAGGTCCCGCGCCGCAGCCGCGACTTCCCGGTCCACCCGTGTCCGCGCCTCTTCAGTCCGGATACCCGTGCTCGCAGCCACGACGCTGGCGAGATAGTCACGGTCATCATTCGGCACGCCGCGACGGCTGGACGCTTTCAACAGGATCCGCGCCGCCTCTGCCCGGCGAAATGGCAGATTGAGGATATTGCGATCCGTGCGGTACAACTCGTCCAGCTCCAAGGCTATGACATTTTCGCCCGTTACCGATTGCGATGGATTGCCCGTATTGGAAGGTGCAACCGCCAAAGCTGCTACTCCGGCAGTAAAAAGAGCAAAAAAGGCGGTCAAGATGACGGCGAAGCCCCAGGTAATGAGGCCGTGGATGCCGTCGCGGAACTCCATCTCGGCCGCGCCGGTGTTCAAGGGTGCCCGCATGCGGCCTGCAATATAACCGCCCAGCCCGAAGGCTGCCACCGCCACGAACAAAAGATAAAGACCGCTGATCAGGGATAGCCAGGCCGAAGACTCCCGCCAAGTTGGAGAAGCGGAGGCCACCGACAGACCTATCCCGGTCGCGAATGCGTGCAATGCAAAAGACAACCCAGCTGCCGCCAGGGTGCCCGCGAAAATGGCCGACCATTGAATCTGGCCGAAGGGCCGGGCCACCGAATCGCCGGCGGCACTCATCAACGTATGCCCACGAAGGACAATATCGCCATGACGACCACAATCAGACCCACGAGATAAATAATGCCATTCATGGAACTTCCTCCCGCTGCTTCATGACGAGACAGCAACGTTTTGGTCCCCTAGCTGTTCCATTCTTGCCGGGTGCCAAGCTTTTCCGGATACCGCAAACGGCAGAGACAGGAGAGGTTGTTCCAGACATCACCCAAAGAGCCCGCCGCGGCAGCGGAAGAGATCGGCCTGCGCTACGTCAGCGACGAGGCGGCCGGAATTCGAAGGGCCGGAAAATCAGGGCATTTCCGTTACATAGGCCTTCAGAACAAGGTGATAAGCGATGCAAGGACGCTGGCGCGGATCCGCCGGCTTTCCATTCCCCCGGCTTGGACAGATGTCTGGATTGCACCAAGCGCCAATGCCCATCTCCAGGCAACGGGTCGCGATGCGAAGGGCCGCAAGCAATACCGGTATCATCCGGACTTCGTGGCGATTCGCGACAGAGCCAAATATGACCATCTTCTGGAATTCGCGAACGGCCTGGCGGTGCTTCGCAAGCAGTTGCGGCGCGATCTTCGCCGGCCCGGCCTTCCCCGCGAGAAAGTCATCGCGGCCATCGTGACCTTGCTCGAGGAAACCCTGATCCGGGTGGGCAACGAAGATTACGCCCGCGCCAATGGCAGCTTCGGCCTCACAACCTTACGTAACCGGCATGTTCGCGTGCGCGGCCAGACGCTGACCTTCGAATTCAAGGGCAAGAGTGGCCGGAAATGGAACCTGTCTCTCCACAATCGGCGCGTCGCAAAGGTGGTGGCCTCGTGTCAGGAGTTGCCGGGCCAGCATCTTTTCGAATATCGGGACGAAGATGGCGGCGTTCAGACCATCTCTTCCACCGACGTGAATGCGTATCTGCGTGCGATCAGCGGCCGCGATATCACGGCCAAGGATTTCCGGACTTGGGCCGGCACGGTAAAGGCGGCGATAGGCCTCTCAGAAATAAGCGAAGCGCCCAGCAAAAGGCTGGTGCGATCGGTGGTGGCCGTGGTCGCCGAGCAGCTGGGTAACACCGTCGCCATCTGTCGCCGGTGCTATATCCATCCTGCCATCGTGACGGCGTTCGAAGCCGGAACCCTGCGCTTGCGATATGCCAAAAGGAGCCGTAGCGGCCTTTCGGTGCAGGAGCTTGCCGTCCTCGCTTTTCTTCGCCACGCGCAGCCGGATCGGCGCGCAAATTGATCCGCCACGGCCGGGACAACAGGTTTTAAATCTTCTTCTTTTCCTGATTGGTCGTGGTTTGGGCGGAGCGTTCCGCCTCTTTGGTGTCGGGAACGATGCCCTTGTTCCCGACATGCACGATGAAAGCGCTGACCCAATTGTCGAACGCGTCCATGCCGACTTTTTCCCGAACCATGTCGTCGACCTGGTCGTCAGCATAAGGCCTGCCGGCGCCAAAGATCGTGCATTTCCAAAGCGCATCGGGAACTTCGATATCGCTGTAGCGGCACTGCCAGACGAAACTTTGATAGCCTTCCCGCTCGTTCTTGCCGCGCAAGGGATGGGCCTTGGCGTCGAACCATTCGGGATGTTCGAGATGTTTCGGCATGCCATTCCCGTCTTCTTCATTGGCGCCGTCATCGCCATAGCAAAAGAAAGCGGCGGTGCGGCCGGATAGGTGATTTTTGCTGATCTCCCGCCAGAGCGGAGAGCGCTCCAGCGCTTGGGCTTTCAGCGTGTTCTTTTTGTCGATGAGGTCGGGTCGGGGATTGCCCCCATTCATGCAGACCAGCCGGTCGAACATCAGCTTGAGGTTGCTGGAGGGGCCGTACCAATTGATCGGCCCGATGATCGCCCAGGCGTCCGCCCGGGCGAGGCGGCCATAGAGGTCGAGATTCCACATAAGATCCGGCTGGTCCTCGCTCTGCGGTCCATAGCAGTTGCAAGGCCACACGCAGAGCGCCATGGAAGATGAAACGCAGGCATTGCAGCTTTGGATTTTGGGCTTGCCATGCTCGTTGCCGATATCTTCGGTGTCGACCTGCCAGCCCGCCGGCATCATCGCCGCCATGCGCAACATGAGGGCGCGCGCCTTGGAATCGAGACCGGGGCAGGAATGAAGCCGGCGTTGCGATCCGGCAATCAACAGCACCCGCAAGGGGCGCGGTTCTTGAGGCTGGATGAGGCTCTTGCGCCTGCTGTTATTCGACATGAAGGGCCAACGAGCAGGAAACCGGCAAGTTCCCGGAACAAGCCGCCGAAGCCAGGGGTTCTCTAGTCAAACGCAGCGGAGAAGGAGCATGCAAAGCAAGCTGGTGAGCAAGCTCCATGAAACCCGCGTCTGGATCGTGGTTCTGGCGGAAGGGGAAGAGGTGAAGACGGCGCTGGTGGACTTCGCGAACAGGGAAAAGATCGAGAACGCGTCCTTCCTGGCTCTGGGCGCCTTTTCGCGTGCAGTGATCGCCTACTTCGATTGGCAGACGAAAAAATACAAAGACATACCGGTTGACGAACAGGTCGAAGTCATCACGCTGGTTGGCGACATTGTTCCAGGCGGCAAGGGCCGCGCGAGTCTGCACGCACATACGGTCCTGGGCAGAAGCGATGGCTCAACCAGGGGCGGACATCTGCAGGAAGGCCATGTGCGTCCCACCCTGGAAGTAACGGTCACCGAAATGCCTGCCCATCTCAGGCGGCACAAGCATCCGGAGCTGGGACTAGCGCTGATCGAGGTACGCTGAGATTCGCGAAAGTTCGGGATGGACCTTGGCGGTGTACACATCCGCACGCCGAAGGATTAATTCGTTATATCAGGTGCTTATTGATCTGGTTCGGCCGTCCCGGGCCGGGACCCTTTTGCCAGCCATCCTTGAATCCTGCGGGTGGGAGGCATAGCCTTCATGCCAGAAGATGCCTGCTTTGATGCGCGGCATGATTCGCCCCGTCCTGGCATGGCTTTGTGTTGCGCCAAATCCGGAACCATCCTTGGGGAGACTGCCGAATGACTCATCTGATCCGTGAAGAAGTAAAAGACGATCTGCTCAGTCGCGGTTATTCGCGTCGCCAGATGTTTCGCACCGCGATGATGCTTGCGGGCGGGGCGGCTGCGCTCAGCCTCAATAGCGAGTTGGCTTTTGCCGCGGATGATGATGATGGCGGCTCGAAAATGATCCGCATTGGCTCCAACGAATGCTGGACCGGACCGATGGCGCCGGGACTGGCCGCGGGCAATGCCGCCTTCGTCAACGCCAACCGCTATTCGCCCAATGGCGAGAACGCCAAGCTGGTCAAGGCGATCTCTACGGTCGAGAATGTGCCGGAAGATCATATCGGCACCTATCCCGGCTCGGGCGAGACCCTGACGCGCACCCTGGTCGCCTTCTGCTCACCCACCAAGGGCTTGGTGCAGGCCTCTCCGACCTATGACAACCCGACGCCGGTTGCCAAATTCCTCAATGTGCCGATCGCCAATGTGGCGCTGACCGCGGACTATCGCCATGACGTCAAGGCGATGGTGGCGGCCAATCCCAATGCCGGCCTCTTTTATGTGGTGAACCCCAACAACCCCACCGGCACCATGACGCCGATGTCGGAGATCGAGTGGCTGGTGGACAACAAGCCCGCCGGCGCAGTGGTGTTGATCGACGAAGCCTATATCCATTGGACGCCGGAATATCCCAAAAACTCCGCCGCCCATCTGGTGCGGGCAGGTAAGGACGTCATCATCACGCGCACCTTCTCCAAAGTGTTCGGCATGGCCGGCGCGCGGGTGGGCTATGTGATGGCGCGGCCGGACCTTGTGAAGAAGGTGGAAGTGTATGACCGCGGCAACGGGCCTTCCATCCCGACCGCGGCTTGCGCCACTGCCAGCATCACCCAGACCGCGCTGATCGCTGCGCGGCGCAACGAAATGATCCAGAACCGCGCCATGACGGTGGTTTTCCTCACCAAGCGCGGCATGAAAGTGATCGGCCCCAGCTTCGCCAACATGATCATGGTGGATTGGAAGACCAAATCCGCCAAGGACATGAACGCGATGTACAAGGCCCAGGGCATCCAGATCGCGGGCAACCGCTGGCCGGTCTGGCCGACCGTGGGGCGTGTCTCCATCGGCAGCAAGGCCGATATGGAAGCCTTCATCAATGCGTCAGGGAAGATTCTGACTTGATTTGACCCATCCCAGGCCCGCCGCCCCGCGCATGCAAAGCATGCTATCGGGGGAGGTGGCCGTAGCAATCTCTCGAGGTTGCGTAGGCCGGAGGGGGCAAAAAACATCAAGCGCTCCCTCTCCCGAGGGGGCGCTTTTTGTTTGGGCTGCCCAACGAAGGAAGAAAGTATGGCGGAGCCAACAGGAGATACTGCCTCGCCTCGCCTGCACCGGCGGCTCTCGCCATTCGGGGTCTGGCTGTTGGCGCTCTCCTGCCTGTCGCCGGTTTTTTCCATCTATGGCGTGGGCGGCGATGTGCTGGCGCATGCCGGCACCGGGACCGCCTTGCTTTTCCTGGGGGGATTGGGCGCGGCGCTGCTCTGGGGCTTTGTCTATGCCGAACTGGGTTCGGCCTTTCCCTATGCCGGC
>Ga0105240_10008681_pt1 | contig 14508 bp, 8 predicted proteins | sample KBSC54metaG_FD_80426 | JGI IMG/M metagenome (GOLD analysis project Ga0105240, IMG submission 80426) | Corn rhizosphere microbial communities from Kellogg Biological Station, Michigan, USA - KBS C5-4 metaG | ecosystem: Host-associated > Plants > Roots > Rhizosphere > Soil | place: Michigan, USA... | reverse complement strand
CCCGGGCACGCAGCCGCCGCTGATCCTCAAGTACAGCGCCTCCAGCGTGCCGATCATTCAGCTGGCCATGTCCAGCAGCCGCCTGACCGAGGCGCAGCTGTTCGACTTCGGCAACCAGATCATTCGCGGCCAGATCGCGACGATCTATGGAGCCTCCATTCCCTATCCCTACGGAGGGGCGACCCGGCAGATCCAGGTCGATCTGAAGCCCGAGGCGCTGCGCGCCCAGGGTTTGTCGGCCATGGACGTGAACAGTGCGATCGCCCGGCAGAACCTGATCGTGCCGGCGGGCACCGAGAAGATCGGCAGCACCGAGTACAACGTGCGCCTCAACGCCAGCACGGACAAGATCGAAGAGCTGAACGACCTGCCGATCCGAAACAAGGACGGCGCGGTGACATTCGTGCGCGACGTGGCATTCGTGCACGACGGCCATCCGCCTCAGACCAACATCGTGCGGGTCAACGGACGGCGCGCGGTGCTGATGACCATCCAGAAGACCGGCGCGGCTTCCACCCTCAACATCGTGAACTCGATCAAGGACCGCCTGCCCAGGGTCCGCGAGCTGCTGCCTGCAGGCGCCAACATCGATGCGACCGGCGACCAGTCGGTATTCGTGCGCGCCGCGGTGCGGGGCGTCGTGCTGGAAGCCTTGATCGCCGCGTGCTTGACCGCCCTGATGGTGCTGCTGTTCCTGGGGAGCTGGCGCAGCACGCTCATCATCACCATCTCGATTCCGCTCTCCATCCTGTCGTCCGTGATCCTGCTCGGCGCGCTCGGGGAGACGATCAATCTGATGACCCTGGGCGGCCTCGCGCTCGCGGTCGGTATCCTGGTCGACGATGCCACGGTGACCATCGAGAACATCAACCGCCACCTCGATGAGGGCAAGGACGTGGAGGCGGCCATCATCGACGGCTCCCGTCAGATCACCGTCCCGGCGCTGGTCTCCACCCTCTCGATCTGCATCGTGTTCGTGCCGATGTTCCTGCTCACAGGCGTGGCCCGCTACCTGTTCGTGCCGATGGCAGAGGCAGTGGTGTTCGCGATGCTCACCTCGTACCTGCTGTCGCGCTCGCTGGTTCCGACGCTGGCGAAGTACTGGTTGCGCAAGCGCTCAGCCGAGCAGCAGGCCCCGCAGAATCCGAGCTTCGCGCAGCGCTTTCAGGCGCGTTTCGAGGCCCGCTTCGAGGCGATCCGCGAGCGCTATCACGAGGTGCTCGCCGCCATCCTCCAGAGCCGCCGGGTATTCATTCCCGTGTTCCTCGGCGCCGCTTTCGGCTCGATGCTGCTGATCCCGCTGCTGGGCAGAAACTTCTTTCCGGAGGTCGACTCGGGACAGATCAAGCTGCATATCCGCGCGCCCACCGGAACGCGTGTGGAAGACACGGCCGCGCAGGTGGATCACATCGAGGCGGCGCTGCGGCAGGTCATCCCGGGCGGCGAGATCGCGAGCCTGGTGGACAACGTCGGCCTGCCGGTCTCGAGCATCAACCTGACCTACAGCAATTCGGGCGTCGTCGGGCCCAGTGACGCCGATATCCTCATCTCGCTGAAGCCCAACCACGCGCCGACCGCCGACTACGTTCGCACGCTGCGGGAGCGGCTGCCGCGGGAGTTTCCCGGAACGACCTTCGCCTTCCTGCCGGCGGACATCGTGAGCCAGATCCTGAACTTCGGCGTGCCCTCGCCGATCGACATTCAGATCGCCGGCCCGAGCACCAGGAACCGCGATGTGGCCGACCAGTTGCTGGCCTCGCTGCGCCACATCCCGGGCCTGGTCGATTTGCGCATCCAGCAGGTGTTCAACCAGCCCGAGCTGCATGTCAGCACCGATCGGGCGCGCGCGCAGCAGCTCGGCATCAGCCAGCAGGACATCGCCAGCGACCTGTTGCTCACACTCTCCGGAAGCGGCCAGATCGCGCCGACATTCTGGCTGAATCCGGAGACGGGGCTGCAGTACCCGCTGGTCACGCAGACCCCGCAGTATCGGATGACCTCGCTGGAGGATCTGCAGAATCTGCCCATCACGACCCCCAGTCAGACCCAGCTGCTGGGAGGTCTGGCGAGCATCAGCCGCGGCTTTGGCCCCGCGATCGTCACTCATTACGATACGCAGCCGGTCATCGACATTTTCGGCGCGGTTCAGGATCGTGACCTCGGATCTGTCTCCAAGGACATCAATGCGCAGGTGGCCTCGTGGGAGCACAAGCTCCCGAGGGGCACGCACATCGTGGTGCGCGGCCAGGTGCAGACGATGACGAGCTCCTATACCGGCCTGGCCATCGGCCTGATCGGCGCGATCGTGCTGGTGTACCTGCTCATCGTCATCAACTTCCAGTCATGGCTGGATCCTTTCATCATCATCACGGCCCTGCCGGCGGCGGTGGCCGGCATTGCCTGGATGCTGCTCGTGACCGGCACGACTTTGAGCGTTCCGGCGCTTACCGGTGCGATCATGTGCATGGGCGTGGCGACAGCGAACAGCATCCTGGTCGTCAGCTTCGCGCGCGACCGCATGCAGGCGGGCGCCACCGCCGTGGAGGCAGCTCTCGAGGCCGGATTCACCCGTTTCCGCCCGGTGCTCATGACGGCGCTCGCCATGATCATCGGCATGATGCCGATGGCGCTCGGGCTGGGCGAGGGCGGTGAGCAGAACGCCCCGCTCGGCCGCGCGGTGATCGGCGGACTGGTGTTTGCCACCGTCGCCACACTGGTATTCGTCCCGACCGTGTTTGCCGCCATTCACGGCCGGCGCACCCGCAAGGCGCACGCCGCCTCCTGATATCACTCAGACCGAACCACTGGAACGATCATGGACCAATCAGTCAACGACGCACGAGCAGGCCGCGCGGAGACACGGCCGGAGTCGACGGCCCGCAAATTGGGACGGGCCTCGCTCGTATTGCTGCTCGTGGCCGCCGTGGTGCTGGGCTGGAATCTCATTTCCGCGCACCGCGCCGCCGCGCGCCTGAAGCAGGACACCGAGGCACAGGCGGTTCTTACCGTGGCGACCACCAAGCCGCAGCCGCTGTCGGATGCGACCGACCTGGTGTTGCCGGGCAACGTGCAGGCCAACTACGACGCGCCGATCTACGCGCGCACCAGCGGATATCTGAAGCGCTGGCTGGTGGACATCGGCGCGCAGGTCAAGGCCGGCCAGGTGCTCGGGGAGATCGAGTCGCCGGAGGTGGACCAGCAGTTGCGCCAGGCGGAAGCCGACGTGGCTACCGCGGAAGCCAACGAGAAGATCGCGAGCGTCACCGCCGAGCGTTGGCGCAATCTGCGGGCGACGGACTCGGTATCCAAGCAGGAGGCGGATGAGAAAATCAGCCTGGCGGCCTCGACTGAAGCGCAGGTGCAGGCGGCGAAGGCGAACGTGCAGCGGCTGAAGGAGCTGTCGGGGTTCGAGAAAGTCATCGCCCCCTTCGACGGAGTCGTGACCGCGCGCAACACGGATGTCGGCCAGCTGATCAACGCCGGCAGCGGCTCAGGCCCCGAGCTGTTCCGCATCGCCGATACCAAACGCCTGCGGCTGTACGTCCGCGTGCCGCAGACCTATGCCGCCGAGATGCGGCCCGGCGTGACCGCGCAGCTGTCTTTCCCGGATCGGCCCGGCAAGCAGTACGTGGCCAAGCTGGAACGGACCTCCAACGCGCTGGACGCCGCCTCGCGCACGTTGCTGGCGGAAATGATCGTCGACAACAGCAACAACGAGCTGCTCCCGGGTGCCTACGTCGAGGTGCATTTCAAGCTGCCGGCGGACCTGCAGGCCAAGTCCTTCAAGTTGCCCGCGAACGTACTGCTGTTCCGCGGTGACGGCATGCACGTCGCCACGGTCGATGCGCAGCAGCACATCGTCATGAAACCCGTGACGATCGGACGGGACTATGGCTCGGATGTCGAGATCGTCGAGGGATTGAGCCCAGGTGATGACGTGGTGTTGAGTCCGCCGGACTCCCTCACCGACGGCGTCGTGGTGCAGGTGGCCAAACCGAAGCCGGAGCAGGTCGCCAAGTCATGAGACCGACGCTTGCGCTCTCCTGCGCGCTGACCGTGCTGCTGAGCGGCTGCTCCCTGGCGCCGCGCTACGAGCCGCCCAGGCCCGCGCAAGTGAGCGCTTTCAAGGAAGCCGGCGACTGGCTGCCGGCGCAGCCGGCGGATGCCAGCCTGCGCGGCACGTGGTGGCAGGCCTTCGGCGATGCGCAGCTCAACGGCCTGGAAGACCAGCTGAACGCCGCCAACGCCGACTTGCAGGCGGCGGTCGCTCGTTTCGAGCAGGCGCGGGCGTTGGCGCGTGAGGCGCGCTCCAATGTCTTTCCGACGCTGGGGGCGGAAGCCTCCGCCAAGCGCGGCAAATCCTCCGCCAACGCGCCGCTGCCGTCCGCTCTGGGCGGCACACCGGTGACGCAGAACGATTTCATCACCGGCCTGGACCTGGAGTGGGAAGTCGATCTGTTCGGCCGGCTGCGCAACAGCGCTGCGGCCGCGAAGGCCGAAGCGCAGTCGAGCGCGGCTGATCTGGCAGGCGTGCAGCTTGCATTGCAAGCCGAGCTGGCGAGTGACTACTTCTCGCTGCGCGGAGCGGATTCGCAGGCGCAGCTGCTGGAGGACACGCTCAAGACATTCGATCGTGCGTGGCAACTCACCAGCAACCGCTACAAGGAGGGGGTTGCAGCCGCCACGGACGTCGACCAAGCCGACACACAGCGCCAGACCGCGAGAGCTCAACTGGCGGCGGTACGGCTGGAACGGGCACAGCTCGAGCACGCCATCGCCGTTCTGCTGGGACAGGTTCCGTCGCTGTTCACTCTGCCGCCCGGGTCGCTCGAGGGTGAGCCGCCGGCCGTGGCGGTGGGTCTGCCGTCCACACTGTTGGAGCGCAGGCCGGACGTGGGGCGGGCAGAGCGGGCCATGGCGGCAGCCAACGCCCGCATCGGCGTGGCCCGCGCCGCGTGGTTTCCCGTATTCACTCTCAGTGGCACCCTTGGCTACGAGAGCATCGCATCCTCGAGCTGGCTACGAGCACCGAGCCGGTTCTGGTCGGTGGGTCCGACGGGGCAGGTCCCGCTGTTGGACGTGGGTGGACGCGCCGCCATCAATCACCAGGCCCGGGCAGCGTACGAGGAGGCGGTCGCCGACTACCGCAAGGCCACGCTGACGGCCTACCAGGAGGTCGAAGACAATCTTGCCGGCCTGCATCACCTCGCGGATGAGCTCAAGGCCGATCAGGCCGCGGCGGCTTCTGCGCAGAGCTCCGCCTATCATGCCGATCAACGCTACGATGCCGGGGTTGCTGACTACGTGGAGGTGACCACCACGCATGCCGCGGCTCTCCAGGCGCAGCGGGACTCGATCACTGTGCGGGTCGCCCAATTCAACGCCGCGGTCAATCTGGTGCGCGCCACCGGCGGCGGCTGGAACCAGAGTCAACTCAAGTCCTCGCCATGAGCCAAACTGCGTTGAAACGCACTTGCATGCGCGATCAGATCCGCGAAGTGCTGGTCGCGCGCATCCTGGACGGCACCTACCCGGCGGGCACCCAGCTCAAGGAGCTGACGCTGGCCCGGGAGTTCAACGTCAGCCAGGCCCCCATTCGCGAGGCGTTGCGCGAGCTCGAAGGGTCGGGACTGGTGACGAGCGAGCGGTTCCGCGGCACCCGGGTGCGCGGCGCGGACTTTGACGAGATGCGCGAGTCGTATGAATTGCGCAGCATGCTCGAGGTGCGCGCGGTGGAGCTTGCCGCACCGTACCCGCGCGAGCTGCTCGACGAGCTGGAGCAGCTCGTGCGAGTCATGGAATCCGCGCTCAAAGCGGATGACCAGGAGCGCTACATCGATCATGCGCTGCGTTTCCACCGGCGTCTGGTCGAGAGCAGCGGCAATCGGACCTTCCTGCGATTGTGGGACTCGCTGCTGTGGGACATCCGCGGCCGGATCGCGTTGCGGCGCCTCATCGAGACGGGCAGAAGCCTGAAATCCGTGATCGCGCTGCATCGGGCGCTGGTGGCCCGTATGCGGGCCCAGGATGTGGCAGGGTCCGCGGAGCGGGTCAGCGAGATCCTCGAGCGCGTCAAGGCGGTGTTCGACTCGAAGTGAGGCGGACCTGCGCGTAAGCGCGCCGCCCACGCCAAGGTCAATCGAGCTTCGAGCGCCGCAGCTTTCCGGATGCGGTGCGGGGCAGGCTGGCCGCCAGCTCGATGATTCGCGGCACTTTGTAGCTGGCGAGCTGGGCCCGGCAGTACGCCTGGATGCGCTTTGCGTCCAGCTCCCCGTCCGCGACGACCACGGCCTTGATGGTGTGGCCGAGCATCTCATCCGCGACCGCCGTGACCGCGACTTCCCTCACTCCTGCCAGCGAGGCGATGACTTCTTCGATCTCCTCAGGCGAGACCCGATAGGCGCCCGTCTTGATCAGATCCGACAGGCGGCCATCGATGTACAGGAAGCCTTCCGCATCGCGATGTCCCAGGTCGCCTGTGTAGAGCCAGCCATCCCGGAGGGCCTGCGCGCTCGCTGGCCCATCCTGCCAGTACCCGAGCATCACGTTGGGTCCGCGAACGCGGATCTCGCCGACTTCCAGCGGTGCGGCCTGGCGGCCCTCGCGGAGTATCTCCAGCTCGACGCCTGCGATCGGAATGCCCACGGAGCCCGGCTTCTCGCTCAGCCGCTCCGGGGGTAAATAGGTGATGCGTGCTGTGGCCTCCGTCTGTCCATACATCAGAAACAGCCGCGCGGCGGGAATCTCCTGCCGCAGCCACGCGCTCAGGGTCCGGGGCATCGCGCCGCCGGCCTGGGTGATGTAGCGCAGCGTACTCAGATTGAACTTCCTCGGTTGCGTTCGCGCGCGCAGGACGCTGAATGTCGAGGACACGCCCGCCAGGCCGGTGATGGCCTCGTCCTGGACTCTCTGCAGAACGCTTTGCGGCGCAGCCAGCGAATCCTCGATGGCCACCCGCGCTCCGCAGGCTAGATGACTGTTGAGGACGGAGTTGCCGTAGGCGAAGTGTGTCGGCAGGAGACACAGTCCGCGATCGGCGGCGGTGAGGCCCAGATAGCCTGCGATGGCCTGGGCATTGGAGAGCAGATTGCGATGACTCAGCACGACGCCCTTCGGGCGGCCCGTGCTTCCGGAAGTGAAGAAGATGGCGGCGGGCTCGTCGGCCGCGATCTGCAAGGGCGGCTCCGCGCGCGCGGATACTCGCAGGAGCTCGATGAACGAGGCCGCCGAGTCCGGCCCGATATGTCGCGGAATCTGCATGATGTCCACGCCATACTCGGCTGCATCCGCGCTCACGGCTGCCCATTCGGGATGCGCGGGGTCGCCGCACAACAGGCTCGCCCCGCAATGCCGGATCTGCTGCTTCAGCGTGCGCTGCTTCTCGTGCGTATCGAGCGGAACGGCGACGCGTCCGGCGGCCATCGCGCCGTAATAAATTGCGACGTACTGCGGAGAATTGCTCAGCAGCAGCGCGACGCGCGATCCCCGGCGGGCGCTGCGAGCGCATAAAGCTCGTTGAGCAGCGTCGACCGCACTGGCGAGCTCACGATAGGTCCAGACCGTATCGCGCGTCGCCAGCGCCGGCGCTCCCGGCGCGGCGCGTACTGCGGACTCGAGAGCATGGATGAGTGATACGAGCATCCCAGCGAAGCGGCGTGACTCGGTAGGCCTCATTCTACAGACGGGCCGCCTTGCCAGGTCCCCACCTTCACGAGCGCGTCACAAATAGGACACGCCGGAACGCGGCTGCAATTCAGGACGCGCGTCACACATCTGTCGATCCATGGTGACCCGCGCGCTGCGCGCCTGTCTGCAACTGGGGACATTTTGCAAAAGCGCTGACCGGGCTGTTTACTTCGCCTCGACAATTGACGAACCGCCCATCGAGGCGGAGAGCATTTCACTTTTCGGGGTGGTCATAAATGATTTCGCACTGTGCTGCGCGCAGGGGCCTGCGCGTGCGCGCTCGCTGCGCGCGTGTTGGAACCTGGGGTCTCATGATCGTCGCTGCCGCGGGGCTGTGTTCCGCGGCCCATGCGAGCTCGGTGGTGACGATAGGAGGGACGCCGCTCAAGAGCCTGCCGGCGGCGAAGTACTACAGCTTCCAGCCTTCGGCGAGCGATTCGCAGCACCGCGCTCTGCACTTCTCCATCGCCAACAAGCCGGCCTGGGCCAGCTTCGATACGACCTACGGCCGGTTGTACGGGAGTCCCATCCCGGCGAATGTGGGCACCTACAGCAACATCGTCATCTCGGCGTCGGACGGGCAGTATTCGGCCGCGTTGCCGGCGTTCTCGATCACGGTGACGCCACTCGCCGACCCGGGACCGGTGATCAGCGGAACACCTCCGACGGCGGCGGTGGTTGGCAAGGGCTACGGCTTCACGCCGGTGGCCAGCGATTCGTATGGCCTGCGGATGGTCTTTTTTGTCTACAACAAGCCCGCGTGGCTCACGCTGAACAGCGCGACCGGCTTGCTCTGGGGCACACCGGGCCCCGGTGACGTCGGTACGTATGGCACGATCGTGGAGTCGGTGACAGACGGCTACAAGACCGCCACGCTGCGGGCATTCAACCTGACCGTCACCGCCGGCGGCTCGGGATCATCCTCGCTGCTTCAGACCGCCCCCGCGGCCGTCACGTTGCAATGGCAGCCGCCGACGCAGAATACAGACGATTCACCGCTGACCGACCTGGCGGGATATCACGTGTACTACGGCACCTCGGCGGAAGCGCTGAATTCCAAGATCACCGTCGCGAGTCCGGGCATCTCGAGCTATGTGGTCGAGAACCTTTCGCCGGGCACGTGGTACTTCGCGGTGGCCGCGTACAACTCCAACGGCGTCGAGGGCAATCTGTCAGGCGTCGCGAGCCGATCCGTGCAATAGGGAGACTCGCTGGCGCGCGACGGGCGGCACGCTCGCGCGCCAGCGGGTCAGATCGCGCGGCTACCCGTTCGCGGTGATGGCAGGCATCGCCATCGCGCGGCTACCCCTTGGGCGCGATCACCGGCATTTCGATCGCGCTCGCCTGCTTGGGCGTGTGCCAGACTCGTTGCGTCGCCTTGATATAGTCGCCCGGCTTCGCGAACAGGATGTTGGGCACGTAGCGCTGCGGGTTGCGGTCGTAGAGCGGAAACCAGCTCGACTGGACCTGCACCATGATGCGGTGGCCGGGCAGGAAGGTGTGGCTCACGTTCGGCAGTCGCAGCCGATAGGTGAGCACCTTGTTGGACTGCAGGGGGTGCGGGTTTGCCGGATCCTCGCGGTAGCGGCCACGCAGAATGTCGGCCGAGAGCATCTGCTGGTAGCCCCCGAGCCGCGGATGATCGGGAACCTCGTCGGGCCACACGTCGATCACCTTCACGACCCAGTCCGAATCGGTTCCGCTGGTGGAAGCGAACAGGTGGGCGATCGGCTCCCCCGCCACGCGCAAGGGTACTTTCAGCGGCGCCGTCTCGTAGACCAGCACGTCGGTGCGCGCCGCGGCGTTGCGCTGATCGTCCACCAGCCATTCTCCCCAGGTGGAGTCCGGAGCATCCGAGCTCAGCGTGGGGCGGAGGCGGTAGGGAACGGGCTTGGCCGGGTCAGAAACGTACTCGTCGTACTTCTGGGCTTTGGCCGGCGGCGGCTCGAAGCTCAGGCCGCCACCGGATTGCAGGTAGAGATTGCGGGAGGTCTGCGGGCATCCCGTCGCACATGAGCGGGGCCACCCATCGTAGCGGTGCCACTGATCCACTCCGGTCTCGTAGACGAGGACGCGCGGCGTATCGGGCTTCGGGCCATCCTTCAGATAATAGTCGAGGAACGGCTGCATCACCGTGCGGCGGAACCACGTGGCCGTGTCTCCCTCGAACCGGATCTCACCGATACCGCGGCCTTCCCGACGCCCCTGTCCGTGATTCCACGGACCGAGCACCAGGTGCACCAGCTCGCCCTGGGGATCCTTGCCCGAGAGCGCTTTGTAGAGCGCCGGGCCGCCATAGATATCTTCCTGGTCGAACAGCCCGCTGACGATCAGCATGGGCACCTGCAGCGGCTCGCTGGCGAGCACTTTGTCGACCGCCTGGTCCTGCCAGAACGCATCGTATGCGGGGTGTGCGGCCAGGTCCCGCCAGAATCCGGTCTGCTCCAGGCCGCGCGACCTGGCCATGTCGCCTGCGGAGCCGGCGCGCAGATACTCCTCGTAGGTATCGCGGGTGCCTGACCACCACTTGTCATCGTTCTTGCGGGTTCCCTCCTGCTCGTAGATGTAGGACAGGGACCCGTCCTGGCGAAAGGCGCCGTTGTGGAACCAGTCATCGCCGATCCAGCCGTCGACCATGGGTGCGAACGGTACCGCGGCCTTGAGTGCCGGGTGGGGGTGTACGGTCGACATGACCGTCGTGTACCCCTCGTACGAACCGCCCAGCGTCGCGACGCGCCCGTTGGATTCGGGCACGTGCCTGATCAGCCAATCGATGGTGTCGTACGTGTCGGTCGAGTGATCCACGCTGGTCGGATTCAGGGGACCTGCGAGCGGGCGTGTCATGACGTAGTCGCCTTCGGAGCCGTACTTCCCGCGCACGTCCTGAAACACGATGATGTACCCTGCGGCGACCGCGGTATCGTCCATCTGCGGGACGGCGGCGGCGAGATGTGGGCTGTTGAAGCGGAGCACGCGCCCCGCCGCGTTGTATGGAGTGCGGGTCATCAGGATCGGGGCATGGGTGGCGCCCTTCGGGACGAGGATGAAGGTTTTCAGCTTGACGCCGTCCCGCATCGGAATCATTTCCTCGCGCTTCACATAATCGAAGCTGTCGGTGACGGGCTTGAACGTCGCAGGCGTGTCGCTGGGAAGGCTCGTCACGGGTATTGCGGTAGCACACCATGCCGCACACAGTCCGGACAGGAACAACGCTGCCGGGCTCAGCAGCCGCGAGGGATTGCACATGCGGGTATCCTTTGCATGATTCGCCGGCGCGATTTTACTGGAGGTGTCTTGCATGACTACCACCTTTTCGGAAGCCGATGCCCGGGTCGAGGAGCACTACCGTTCGCTGCTCGCCGTGCGCTACACCTGGATGATGGGTGGTCTCGAGAGCTGCCTGGCGAGTGCGCGCGACCTGCTGGAGAGCCTTGGAGCGCTCACGCCGGGAGCCGGCACGGTTCTCGATCTGGGCTGCGGCCCTGGGTTCCACGCCAAAGCCCTTGCCGCTTCCGGTAAGCGAGTCATCGCTGTCGACAACAGCGAGGCGCTGCTGCGCGAGCTCGGTGGGGTGTGCGCCGGACTGGATGTCGTCCCAGTGCGCGCGGAGTTGTCCGACGTCCAGCGATTCGCTTCGTTCGGGCCCTTCAGCGCCATTCTGTGTGTCGGCGACACCCTGACGCACCTGCGCAGCCTGTACGTCGTGGACGAGCTGATCGATGACCTCGCGCGGCTGTTATCGCCCGCGGGGCTGCTGATCCTGGAGTTTCGTGAGCAGCCCAGGGACTTGAGCGGGCAGGATGCCGTCCTGACGCTACGCGCGGAGCGCGACCGCATCATGCAGTGCGTGTTGCATTTCGAGCCCGAGTGCGTCTGGGTCACCGACGTGGTGCACGAATGGGCGGACGGCAAGTGGCGGGTCGTCAAGAGCAGCTACCCGAAGCTGCGCCTGTCGGCGGCGCGCATCGTCGCGCGCGCCGCCGCCGCCGGGCTGCAGGTCCGATCGGATGCGCTGCGCGCGGGGCGCAGAGTGCTGGTGCTTACTCGCTGACGCCGCGGCGCGTGCGCTCGCGTGTCGGCAGGCAGCTTGCCGCGAGCGCGCCGGCACGCGCTTGCAATCGTTTTCACGGGGGTCCGCTGCCTGGTGGGGTCGCGGGTCGCTGGCCGTGGGTCGCCGCTTGCGGGTCGCTGCCTGCGCGTCGCGGGAGCGGTGACTTCGTCGTCTACCTCTTAATCGGCATTGCCTTCCCGGGCGACGGCGAGTACACACGGCGCCAAGTTGCTCGAGGGGCCACCGCTATCGAGGTTGGCCTGCACCATGGAAGCTTAGGGATCAGTGAGTTACACAATGACTGCACTCTCCGTTCGGGTCGGCGGATTTCTCCTGTTGGCAGGCGTCGGTGCTCTGCTGGGGGCCTGCGCGCAATCGGCAGCGCCGCCAGCCTTTCCCCCGGCGGAGGTCAACGCGCTGGAGATCAAGCCGGGCGCGATGCAACTCTCCCTGGAGCACGCTGCGCAGCTGCGCGGCATCCGCGAGATCGAGGTGCGCGCCCAGGTGTCGGGCATCCTGTTGAAGAAGGCGTACCGTGACGGCGCCCGTGTCCACGCCAACGACCTGCTGTTCCGCATCGATCCGGCGCCCTTTGCCGCCGACGCAGCCCGCGCGCGAGCGGATCTGGCCGTCCAGCAAGCGAACCTGTCGCAGGCGCGCCGCGAACGCGACCGGATCCTGCAGATCTACGACCAGAAGCTGGCCAGCATGCACGACCGCGATACGGCTCTTGCGGCGTTCGAGGGAGCGGAGGCTTCCGTCGCGGGCGCGCAGGCGGCATTGCGCAAGGCGGAGCTGGATCTGTCGTACACGGAAGTGCGCGCGCCCATCAGCGGGCTCACCAGTCGTGAGGCACGCTCGGAGGGTAGCCTGGTCACGGCGGGAAGCGATTCGAGCCTGTTGACCCGCATCGTCCAGACGGATCAGCTGTACGTGGATTTCTCGGTTCCCGACAGCGAGGCCGACGGTCTGCGTGCCGCGCTCGCCGGCCCTGAGGCCAGGGCTGTGAGCGTGAGGATCGCCGATATCGGCGGCCGCACGCTCGGCGACAACGCGAAGATCGAGTTCATCGCGCCGAGTGTCGGCGATGATACCGGGACGGTGGATGTCCGCGCCGTCATCGACAACTCCAAGGGGAGCCTGATTCCCGGACAGGTGGTGCGTGCCATCGTACAAGGCGTCACTCTTCCTGGAACGCTGGTCATTCCGAAGCGCGCAGTGATGCACGGCGTGCAGGGTACGTACGTGTGGGTCGTCGGAGCCGATCAGAAGGCGGCAATGCGTCCCGTTACACTCGGGACCAGTGCTGCCAACAACGTGGCGGTCACCAAGGGGCTCGCCGCCGGGGATCGCGTCGTAGTCGACGGGATCCTCAAGGTGCAACCCGGCGCGGTGGTCAAGGCGGTGCCGGTGAGCCTCGACGAGGATGAGACCCGGGCCGGCGACGGCGGCGGGAAAGCCTCCTCGTGATCTCCAACTTCTTCATCGACAGGCCGTTGTTCGCAACGGTCGTGTCGGCCTTCATCGTCATCGCCGGCCTGGCGGCGTTTCATTCTCTGCCGGTGGCGATGTATCCGGATATCGCGCCGCCGACGGTTGCCGTTTCCACCGTCTATCCGGGCGCGAGCGCGGATGTGATCGCGGAAACCGTCGCGACGCCACTCGAAGATGCTCTCAATGGCGTCGAGGGCATGCTCTACATGCGCTCGGCAAGCTCTTCCAGCGGCACCCTGACCATCTCGATCACCTTCGCGGTCGGCACCGACCCGGAGCTGGCGGTGATCAACACCCAGAATCTCGTGCAGAGCGCCTTGCAGCTCCTGCCGGAGGAGGTGCGTCGCCAGGGCGTGACGGTTGCCAAGGCGTTGCCCAACATCATGGAAGTGGTGACCCTGGATTCCCCTGACGGACGCTATGACTCGCTGTTCGTCTCCAATTACGCGACCACCAACGTCATCGACGAGCTGCGCCGCATTCCGGGTGTCGGCAACATCCAGGTGTTCGGCGGGCGCGACTACTCGATCCGGGTCTGGTTGCGTCCGGACCGGCTGGCGCAATACGGCCTGACCCCCGACAACGTCGCCACCGCGATCCGGGAGCAGAACACGCAATCGGCCGCCGGCCGTCTCGGGGATGAGCCGATGCCGCAGCGTGTCGATCTGACGCTGAGCGTATCGACCCAGGGGCGGCTGTCCGACCCGGCGCAGTTCGAGAAGATCGTGCTCAAGACCGCCGCCAACGGCGAGATCGTGCGCCTGGGGGATGTGGCGCGCGTGGAGCTGGGCGCACGCGACTATCAGTTCACACTCTTCCGCAAAGGCCGCCCGACCGTGGGTGCCGCGATTTCCTTGACGCCGCGCGCCAATGCTCTGCAGGTGGCTACTGCCGTGCGCAAGCGCATGGCTGAGTTGGGAGCGAAGTTCCCCGCGGGGCTCGCCTGGGCCATTCCATACGACACCAGCGAGTACGTGCGCGTGTCGATGCACGAGGTCACGGTCACCTTCATCGAAGCGATGGTGCTCGTGTTCCTGGTCGTCTGGCTGTTCCTGCACAACCTGCGGGCCACGCTGATCCCGACCCTCGCCGTGCCCGTCTCCCTGACGGGCACGTTCGCGGGGATGTACCTGCTGGGATTCTCGATCAACTCGCTCACCCTGTTCGGCATGATCCTGGCGATCGGTATCGTTGTCGACGATGCCATCGTGGTGCTCGAGAACGTCGAGCGGCACATGCGCCACGAGCACGTCGATTCGCGGGAGGCGACGCGCCGT
>Ga0105240_10008678_pt1 | contig 14511 bp, 10 predicted proteins | sample KBSC54metaG_FD_80426 | JGI IMG/M metagenome (GOLD analysis project Ga0105240, IMG submission 80426) | Corn rhizosphere microbial communities from Kellogg Biological Station, Michigan, USA - KBS C5-4 metaG | ecosystem: Host-associated > Plants > Roots > Rhizosphere > Soil | place: Michigan, USA... | reverse complement strand
GCAACTCGCAGGCGCATCATCCGCCAGTTGCTCACCGAGAACATCCTGCTCGCGCTTACCGGAGCGGGGCTCGGCGTCGCTCTTGCCGCCATGTATCTCCACCTTACCCTGGTACTGATGCCTGCACGCGTCGCCCGCTACATACCGGGCTGGGACAACATCTCCATCAACGGCCGGGCACTCACTTTTTCAATCCTTCTTGCTGTTTTTTCCGGGATCATCGCGGGGCTCGCACCCTCCGTTGAAGCACTTCGTATTCGCCTCGTTGATCAACTCCGCGCCGGCTCGCGTCAGGCTACCGGCCGCAGCCGACTCCGCAGCGTCTTCGCGGTCGCCCAGATCGCCTTGGCCGTCGCTCTCGTGATCGGTGCCGCCCTCATGGCGAAGGGCATGAACTCCATGTTCCACCAGCCCGACATCTACTCACCTGATAAAGTCCTCACGCTTCATCCGGATCTCCCGATCAAGCGCTACTACACTCCCGAGAAACAAGCCGAGTGGTACATAAGCGCACTCGATCGACTTCGCTCCATTCCCGGCGTCTCCCGAGTCGAACTCGCCACAGCCCTCCCCTACACCGACTCTGGCTGGCAGCTCGATCTCGCTATCGAAAACCGACCCACGACTCCCGGGAAAGTTCAGACGGCCGTCCGCCTCGCCGTGACGCCCGGCTACTTCGACGCCTTCCACATTCCCATCCTCGACGGCCGCAATTTCGCGCAGGGCGATTCGGTCCACTCCGTTCCGGTTGCGATCGTCAGCAGCCGCTTCGCGGATCTCTACTTCGGCGGCGCCAATCCCATCGGTCACCGCATCCGTTTGGGAGATAGCAAAACCCACGATCCCTGGCTCACCATCGTCGGCGTCTCCCAGGAAGCGAATTACTCTCTTTGGGAAAACGACCTGCCGCCCGCTGTCTACACAAGCTTTGCCCAGCAGCCTCTCGCCGGCTCCACGATCGCCATGCTCGCCAAAGGCGATCCCCTCTCTCTTGCGGCCCCCGCTCGCAAGGCTCTCGCGTCAATCGATGCCGGAGTTCCCATAGACCCTGTCCAGACTTACCGGGCTCTGCTTCGCGACAACCTCGTCGGCCTCATGTACGCAGCTTCAATGCTCGCGATTGACGCGCTCATCGCCCTGCTTCTTTCCGCTATCGGGATCTTTGCTGTCATGGCAAACCTGGTCGGCGAGCGTACCCGTGAAATCGGAGTCCGACTGGCCATGGGAGCAAGTAAGGAGGACGTGCTGCGCATGATCATCCGTCGCGCTTCATGGCTCACCGGCACTGGCCTCGTCATTGGCCTGACATTGGCCTTCGCATTAGCACGTCTTGTCGCCAATCTCCTCCGCGGAGTTCGCCCTGACGATCCCATGACCTTTGCCGCCGTCACCCTCGTCATCGTTGCCGTAGCTCTCGCCGCAAGCTGGTTCCCCGCCCGTCAGGCGTCACGCGTTGATCCCATGCAGGCCCTGCGCTCCGAATAACCCGAGACTCTGGAGATCCCCATGTCCGTCCTCCTCCGTTTCATCAACCTATTCCGCCGCAACGCAGTAGACCGCGAGATCGCCGATGAACTCCAGTCGCACATCGACCTGCGCATCGAATCGAACCTCGCATCCGGCATGTCGCCCCAAGACGCCCGACGCGAAGCCCTCCTCCGCTTTGGCAATCCCACCAGTACGAAAGAACGTGTCGCCGCATCCGACACCACTCTCACACTCGCCGGCTTGGGTCGCGATATTCGATACGCCGCTCGCCAACTCCGCCGGTCTCCCGGATTCGCCGTTACCGCCATCCTCACTCTCGCCCTCGGAATCGGCGCCAACGTCATCGTCTTTGGCGTACTCAACGCCATGATTCTCCATCCGCTGAACATCCCTGAATCCGACCGGCTGATACAACTCGCCAACGAGCAGCCCGGCGACGACAACCAGTCCTACCCCGATTTCCTCGATTACAAGGCGCGCAACTCTACGTTCTCCGAAATGGCCGCATACCGTCTAGGCGCCGTTGGCCTGAGCGCTGAGGGAAGCGCACAAAAGACATGGGAGTTCTCTGTCTCAACGAACTACTTCGACATGCTCGCTATCCAGCCGCAGATCGGCCGCTTCTTCCACGCGAACGACGACCACGGTGCCAACTCAGCGCCTTACATCGTGCTGAGCGACTCGTTGTGGCACAACCGCTTCAACGCCGACCCACGCATCATCGGCACCACTGTCGACCTGAACAAGCATCCCTTCACCATCCTCGGTGTCGCCCCCACGAGCTTCCACGGAACCGAGCTCTTCTTCTGGCCCGAATTCTGGATACCGATGATCAACGAAGAACAGGTCGAAGGCTACGATTTCCTCACCAAGCGTGACAGTCACGGCATCTTCGTCATCGGCAAGATCAAGCCTGGTGTAAGTGCGCGCCAAGCCCAGGACAACCTTAGTGCTGTGGCACACCAGATGACGCGCGAGAATCCGATAGCCGACGACAAACTCGTTGCGCGCCTGGTCAAGCCGGGTCTGCTGGGCGACACGCTTGGCGGACCCGCGAAGCCGTTCCTGGCCGCGCTGATGGGGCTCGCTCTCCTCGTGCTCGCAGCAGCCTGCGTCAACTTGGCCGGCGTATTCGCTGCGCGCGCGGCGGACCGCGGCCGTGAGCTGGCGATTCGCCTCTCGATCGGATCGTCGCGGTGGCGCATTCTGCGCCAGCTCCTCACCGAAGCCTTGCTCGTCTCACTTGCGGGCGGCCTATTGGGAACCGCCATCGCCACCGCCATGCTTGGCGTTCTGAGCCGCTGGCAGCCGATATCCGAATACCCGATCCACGTAACCGCTGTTGCCGATGGATATGCCTACGCCCTCGCCTTGGTGCTTTCGCTCGCTGCGGGTATGTTGCCCGGCCTTCTTCCTGCGCGCCAGGTCTGGCGAACTGAAGTTACAGATGCGTTGAAAAGCGGTTCTACCTCTACAAAAGTTCTCCGCCGCATCACACTGCGCGACATGCTGCTGGGCGTTCAGATCGCCTTGTGCGCACTCCTCGTAACGGCCTCACTGGTGGCCGTCCGCGGCATGAACCGCTCGCTGCATGCGCCAATCGGCTTCGTGCCCGGTGGCGCGATGATTGCCGAAACGGACATGCACATGGCTGGATACTCCGACGATTCCGCGTTGCCTGTTCAACGGCACCTTATCGATGCTGCCTCCCATTTACCGGGCGTCACCAACGCTGGCATTATCAACGCTCTGCCCCTGAGCGGTAGCGGCAGCAATTGGTCTGTATACAAGGACGGTACGGTAGATATTCGGCCATCCAACAGCATCATGACACCCCACGCCTACCTGATTTCTCCCGGCTATCTGGCGGCAGCCCGCACCACCTTGCTCGCAGGCCGCGATTTCACCTGGGACGATGGCCCGAAGAAGCCCCACGTCGCCGTCGTGAACAGTACCTTCGCTCGCAAAATGTTCGGCGACCAGCCAGCTCTCGGACATCATTTCCTCGGAGGTGACAAAACCTGGTACGAGATCGTCGGCGTCGTCGAAAACGGCAAATACGAGATGTTGACCGAAAACCACAGTCCAGCCATGTTCTTCCCGATCGCGCAAATTCCCGATGCTGGCACAAACCTCATCGTCCGCTCGAACCTCCCCTCCGCTGAAACCGCCGCCGCGCTGAATCGTACTCTGATGGGCATCGACTCCAACCTGCCATTCAACTTCCGCAACTGGAGTGACCGCCTTTCGCTCGTACTCTTTCCAGCGCGCATCGCCACAGCTGCTCTCGGCGTCATGGGCCTGCTTGCCGCCATGCTCGCCATCACCGGCATCTTCGGCATGGCTGCCTACACTGTCTCGCGCCGCCTGCGCGAACTGGGCATCCGCATCGCCCTCGGCGCATTGCGCGGACAGCTCATCCGTGCCGCCCTCGCGCGCCCATTCCTCATCCTCGTCTCGGGGTCGCTCGCCGGCCTCGTTCTCGGCATCCTCGCCAGCCGCCTACTCTCTGCGCTGGTCTACGAAGCATCTCCCCGCGATCCGCTCGTTCTCCTTGGCGCCGTCGCCTCCATGATCCTCATCGGCCTCATTGCTACCTGGATCCCGGCCCGTCGTGCGCTAAGCGTCAACCCCGCTCAACTCCTCCGGGAAGACTAAACAATATGGGCTCGCGAAGATCTGATCTCCGCGAGCCCTTCTTTCACTCCTACTCTCCCAGTTCGCTGTTCCCTGGCCTACTCTCCGTCACCATCCGCATGATGATGCTCGTATTTTCCAATGCTCTCGCTGAAATGCTCCGGATCCACCGACATCTGCACCACATCCATCTCGTGTCCATCCAGATCGAGAATAAACATCCCCATCCGCGATCCCTCCGGCCGCATGAAGATCAGCGTCTGGTCTCCTCCATTGCGGCTCGTCTCCCGAATCACGCGCTCCCAGCCCGGCCCCAGCTTTTCCGAGACTAGCTTATTCAGTTCCTCCCCGTTCACATCGGCATGGAAATCTTCAATCTCCGCCACGTGCATCCCTCTAACTCCGTCATGAGTCGATGCCCGTGCAACAAAGCTGACCAGCCCAAGGAAAGGTATGCGCTCGGCGTGCACGTGGTAGCGCATCTCGATGGAACTCACCACTGCATCGAATCCGCCGGAGAAGCCGTTCGCCAGCACCACAACCGGAACCGCCAGCGCCAGGAAGCATATCGGAATCAGCACGATCCTTCTCATTCCTCACCCCCGGTCTTCGCCTTCGGCCCTTTCGCCTTGTCCTTGTCTTTGTTCTTGTTTCCGTTGCCTTCCAGATCGCCCAGCACCCCGAGTCCGCCAATCCCCGACAGCTTGCTCAGGTCCTCCATCTTCACTGGACCCAGGATCAACACGATGCTCAGCTCTTTCGGCTCCGCATCCAGCACAAACAACCCGTGCGGCTGCCCGTTCACCATCTTCATCATCACGTCGGTGCTTTCGCCGCTCTTCTTGTCGCGCTCACGCACGATCGATGACCACTCACCGCCCGCTTCAAAGTACGAGCGCAGCTTGTCCACGTCCACGGCCGAGTATTGCCCTTCTTTCTCGAACTCGTACGACCTTACGTAAATCCCGTCCAAGCCCTCGATCAGGTGCTTCACCGCTTCCTCGTCCTTATCCTTACCGTCCATGAACTTCGCCGCGAAGCCCAGCATGTTCTTGCCCAGCGTCACCTCGGTCGCATTCGAAGCGCGCGCCGCCAGCTCTTTCTCCACAGGCGAGGGCAACGGTAACCCGCTCTGCGCCATCGCGCTGCCTGTCGCAAGTGCAAGGCCCGCCAATCCCAATATCCAAACTGCCACCCGGCTTCTCATCGATCTCTCCTTGTACCTACTTACTGCTCTCCGCCCTGTCGTGCTCCGCAAGCTTCCGATTCATGTTCTTCAAAACTTGGTTTGTAACCCGTAACGCCGTCAGGACCTGCTGCTTCGCCTCTTCGCCCTTACGTCGGTCCTCGATCTGCCGCCAGCCGAACCCTCCGGCGATCACCGCTCCAACCAGCAGCGACGCCGCCAGCCTTTGCCACCACATCATGCTCGTATGGTGCCGCTCCGTCCGCCGCGTGCTCCGCTGCTGCATAACCCGCCGCTTCAGACTCGGTGGAGCAGGCCGTCGCTCCATCGCTTGCTTGAGCTCTTTCTCGAACTCGTCGATTTGTTCCGGCTGATCAGGCCATTCAAAGTCCACGAATGTACTCCTTCAAATGTGTTGTCGCCTTCGCGCGAAGCAACTTCAACCCACGATGCAGATTGCTCTTCACCGTCGCCAACGGTGCGTCCACGACGCCCGCAATCTCTTCCGGCGTCATGTCCTCCTGGTACCGCAGCACAAGAACCGCCCGTTGCGCCTCAGGCAAAGTCGAAAGCAAATGTTCCAGCCGAGTGCCCAACGGTGTCTGCATCTCCTCCGCTGGCGCCCCGTGTTTCTCCTCGATCTCCACCCACAGGTCCACGCCCCTCACCCGCCGCCGCCTTAGCGCATCGGCCGACCGGTTCACAGTCACCCGCCGCAACCAGTTCAAAGCATGCTCGGGATTTTCGATCCGGTTCATATTGCCGTCCAGCTGTAGAAAAACGTCCTGCGCAACCTCTTCCGCCAACCCACGGTCGCCCGTCATGCGCCACGCCAGCGAAAACACCATGGACTGATGCTCGTCCACCAGTTGCTCGAAATCTGGCTGCCATTTCTGCGCCATGGGTTTCGCTTCTACCTCTTAATCCGCAGGGGAGCGGTGTTCCGGATGCAAAAGGTACGCGTGCGTTCAAGAAAATGTTCAGATCGACAATCCTGCTATGTAGGACCACATTCCTTTCGCCATACAACCACAAGCCACTAAATCTGCCTCGAAGGACGTAAGTAGTACCCGGGCCAGTGCGGGTCTGCCCTCCAGAGGAGACCTACCAATGAAACGCAATCTGCAGTTCCTTGCCTTCCTGAGCTTTGCCTTGGCCATCAACAGCGCATTCTCCCAGGCAGTCGCTTACATCTACGTCGCCCACAATCCCAAAAACAGCAGTACCAACGAAATCACCGCCTTCGCTGCCGAATCCAACGGAAAACTAAAACCAATCTTCGGCTCGCCATTTCGCGAAGACGTCCAGACCATGGCCGTCGATGGAAGCCATCTCATCGCCGTAAACCATTCGCAGCCAAATCTCGACACCTTCACTATCGAGTCCGACGGTGCGCTTCGTTACGAGGCGTCCACCAACTACGCCACCCATGCGCTGCACGAAGATTGCCCGAGCGCCAACCAGATCTTCTTCGATCACACTGGCTCAGACCTCTACGTTCAGGAATTCAACGCCGACTGCGCCAACACCGGTGTCGCTTCCTTCTGGCTCAACAAAAGCAGCGGCAAGCTCCACTATCTCGGCCTCGACATCACTGGCGCTTTCCCTGGAGACAACAACGCCGCCTTCTTCACCGGCAATAACAGGTACGCGTACACAGCCGTCAACTCAGACTGCATGTACTACACCATTTACGGATTCAAGCGCAGCAGCGGCGGCCTTTTGACCGAGTTGTCCCAAACCATGGGCAACCTGCCCGCTCCGCCGCCGAACTTCCGCCGCTACATCCCCGACCTCGTCGCCGCTGACCCGTACAACAACGTGGCCGTCCTCATGCAGCCGGCCAACCCTCCCGGATGCAGCTCCGAGCCACTGCAAATCGCAACCTACACGGCCAACTCGTCAGGCGTCTTGAGAACGAAGAGCACCTATGCCGACATGCCGTCGACGCTGATCGCGAATCCCACAGACATGAAGATGTCTCCCTCCGGCAAGCTGGTCGCAGTCGCTGGCCAGGAAGGCCTGCAGGTCTTCTTCTTCAACGGCGGCGTTGCTGCTGTCCGCTACACCGGCCTACTCACGAAGGAGCCAATCAACCAGATCTTCTGGGATAACAGCGATCACCTCTACGGCATCAGCCAGGCCACCAACAAGCTCTACGTCTTCACCGTTACCCCGACGCACACCTCGCATGCGCCGGGCTCGCCCTACCCGATCAGCGACCCCCAGCACCTCATCGTCCAGCCGCTGGTCCACCGCTAATCCTAGCCGGCACCAAACAGAGAGCCGCGCCCAATGCGCGGCTCTCTTACTTCCACAGGCAGCAAGTCTCAGAACAAATCCGGAATACTGTGGAACGCAATCCGCGTCGGCGCCGCTTTGTATGCGGCCAGCATCGTCGCCGGAGCCAGCGTGCTCATCCCGTACTTCTCATTCAGCTGATCCATTGCTTCCAGCAGCTTCGCCCGGCTCTTGGCGTTATCCAGCGAGTCAAACAGATTCAATGAGTGCAGCCGGTCCGGCACCAGCCCATTGAGACTAACTCCGATAAAATATGGCTCGTCGTATCCTTTCCCCTTCGGCTTCTCCGCCCACAACCGGCATAGCGCCCCGATCAGCGTCTGGTTATCCTGGCACTCCATCAGCCGAATTTCGTGATGCCATCCGCGCGTCGGCACACCAAACCTGCTCACCGGCGCATTCATCCTCCGCGGAACCGAAAACCCCACCGCCAACCCAATCGAACTCGCCCACAGCTTATGCGAGCGAAGCCGCATTGCCGCTTTGTGCAGAAGCTTGTGTGCCACCGCCCAGGCCTTCTCAGGGGTCCGCATCTCCGGCGCCAGCACGTGCGAGTGGCTGATCGACTTCAGGTGTTCCGTCTCGGACATCTCGAAGTCCTCGCCTCGGAGCCAGTGCCACAGCCGCTCGCCCCACACCGATCCCCACATCTCACCCGACTGCTCGCAGTTGAGCTCCAGTAGGTCATCCATCGTGTGGATACCCTTTTCATTCAGCCGCTTCTCCGTCTGCACTCCAATGCCCGGCAGATCACGCAGACTCAGCTTGCGCAGCGCGTCCGGAAGCATATCGAGCGTCAACGCCACGAGACCGTCAGGCTTTTCCATGTCGCTCGCTACCTTGGCAAGATACCGGCTCGTCGCAAGTCCGACAGAGCTCCGAAGCATCGGTCCGACCCTCTCCCGTACCGTCGCCTTAACCTTGCGTCCCAGCTCCAGCGCCGAAAGCAGCGGCCGTTCCCGCCCCATCAGCCGACAGGCCATCTCATCAATCGACATCACTGCCGTCACGGGCAGGCAGCTCTCCACTGCCTCCACGATTCGGTGGTGATAATCCACATAAATTTCGTGCCGTCCCTCCACGAAGATGATGTTTGGACACATCCGCTTGGCTTCAGCCACCATCGTGCCCGTCTTCACCCCATGTGCCTTCGCTTCATAGCTCGCAGCGATGCAGCAGGTTGTGTCCGCCAGCATCGGCACCACCCCGACCGGCTTTCCGCGAAGCTCCGGTCGATCCTGCTGTTCCACGGACGCGAAGTAGGAATTCAGATCGACGAACAACCAGTTAACGTGCGGTTCCCCTTTGGCGTGGTACTCGAATGAAGACGCAACTTCCTGTGGAACCGTCCCTTCCGGCCATTCTTCGCCGGTGGGTTCCGTTCCGAGATTTCCACCGTTCTCGATCATTGCGCTCTCTATATTCGCTCTTTGTTCGCCCATTTACAACTGCGAATCACGCAGACTCCATCTAAGTTAGAGTGGTAGACTTGGGCTGCCGGAAAATCGCTGTAATAGAGTCATTTCGCTGCTTTCGGGGTCTAACCTAGGGGGCGGAATCGATCAGATCGCGTCCGCTATGAAATATGCATAACGTTCTTCATTGGGTCTCATCGTACGCAAGTGTGCTAGCCATCCTGATCACGCTGGGTGTCGCGGTCCTGCTTGTCTGCTGCCTCGAGTGCACCAATTGCCCCAGCCGGGAAAAGGACGAATTTTTCAGCCGCCACGAATCCTAGTGGCTTGAATGCCCGGGCTGCCGCTCGCTGCGATAATCGCGATTCCGAGCCGCATCTGATCCATCACTGCTCCGATGTCTGCAGATACCGTTCGAAGTGCGCCAGGATGCGCGCGTACAAGTGCATGCGCACGTCATTTCCCGAAAATGAATGCGTCTTGCGCGGATAGACCTGCAGATCGTAAGGAATCTTCGCCTCGATCAGCTTCTGTACAAATTGCATGGTGTTCTCAATGTGCACATTATCATCACCCGTCCCATGCACCAGCAGAAGTCGCCCCTTCAGCTTCGCCGCCGAATTCACCACCGAAAAATCCTTGTACCCTTCCGAGAATTCCTGGGGCCTGCTCAAATAACGCTCGGTGTAGATCGAGTCGTAATCGCGCCAATCCGTCACCGGCGCTAGCGCCACGCCCGCCTTAAACCTGTCCGAGTGAGTCATTGCATACAGCGTGAAGGTGCCGCCCCAGCTCGCTCCCCACCACCCCATGCGCATCGCATCAAGCTCCGGATGCTTGGCCAGCACCGCATCGATCATCGCGAGCTGATCCTCCAACTGCACCGGCCCGAAGTTGTGATAGGCCGCCTGCTCGAAATCGCGCCCGCGCATCGCCATCCCGCGATTGTCCGCATGCAGCACGGCAAACCCGTGCTGCGCCAGCAGCTCGTCGAACAGCAGTGAATTGCTCCACCGGTTCACAATCGTCCGCACATCCGGTCCGCCATACGGATTCACAATCAGCGGCACAGTTGCTGCCCCGCCCGCGGCAGACGGCATCAGCAGCGTCCCGTACAGAACCGTTCCGTCCGAAGCCTTAGCTTCAACCTGTTCTGGCGCTGGAAATCCATAAGCCGCGATCGCTTTCGAACCCCAGAAGGGCGCGCAGCTTGTGCCCACACCACAGATTTGCAGAACCGGCGGTTCCATGCGCGTTGAGAAGCTGTCCGCATAGTTCCCACCGGCCAACGCAAACTGCGCATCGTGAAAACCCGCTCCATGGCTGATTTGTGTGCTTTCGCCCTCGAAGCTCACCCGCCACGCTTGCTGCTCCAGGGGTGCCCCTTCATTGGATCCGTACAAGATCTCCTTGCGCGACGGATCCACCCGGTAAACCTCCGCTACATCGAAATCTCCCTTGGTCAACTGCCTATCCAGTGTTGCGCGCGCCGAATCAGTTCGCCCCTCGTCATATCGGTACAGGTAAATATGGTTGTGTCCGTCGGCCCAGTCGGTCAGCACGATGCACCCATGCGCCACGTACACGTCGAGGTTTTCGTTCAGAAACTTTTCATCCGCAATCTCAAGTACAGCATGTGCTGTGCCCATTCCTGGTTCGGCAAAGTAGATCCTTCTACGCTTCTGATCCCGGCTCAGCGTCTCCACCCAAACAGTCTTCCGATCAACCCACCCAAATCGCGGAATGTAGTCCTGCCCCTGCTCGATCGGGATATGAACCCACGCAGTCTTGCCACCCTTCGCGCTCACCACTCCCACCCGCACTTCGGGATTCAGATCTCCCGGCTGCGGATAGTGCTGACTGCGGACCGTTGCATGGGTTGGAATCCAATCGACAATCGGGTACTCCGGGACGTTCTCCTCCATCATCTGCAAATATGCGATGCTCTTCGAATCCGGCGACCAGAAATAGTTGCTCCGCGAATTCAGCTCTTCCAGATACACCCAATCCACTTCCCCGTTCAAGATGTTCGCGTTGGGCGATCCTGCGAGCGTCACCGCAGGCGTATCCGGGTTGCGCAGCGGCACAACCGCAAGCCCATGATTGCGCACAAACGAAACGAATTCCCCGTTCGGCGAAAACTTGGGATCGTCCCCAGAGCCCGCTCCGGTAAAACCAATGTCGACGCCAGTCCCATTCGCCAATTCGTAGTACCAGAGGCTTCCGTTCGAATCAAAGAGCAGGTGCTTCGAATCGGGCGCCCATAGGTAATTCGCCATTCCATACCGCTCTCGATGGTCCTTGTCCTGCTCGTTCAATGCCCCCTTCGCTCGCAACGTCGCCAGCTTCGAGTGACCCACCAGAATGTGCGGTTTCCCCACGCCCGGGTCGATGTCAACAAGCTCACCGCCATCGATATACGTCAGGTGCTGCGAATCAGGAGACCAGGCCAGCCCGCTCGGAGGTGTTCCCGTCAGTGGACCGTGACCGAAAATCTCCTCAACCGTCAGCTCCTTTGCAGATTCCTGCCCCCAGATTCCAGACGCACAAAACACTATGGCCGTCGAAGCCAGCGCGAGCCAGCGGGCAAAATACCTCAACGAACTTCCTCCAGGTGGGCACGATCCATGATGGATCAGATCTTTGGAGCTGTGCCGGGTCTTCAGTTTACCCGAGCAAAACAAACCATTTGTCATCACAATGTGACTGCGAACGGCTATTCTTCCGTGTAGACCAGAAGGAGCGACCTTGATGTCCTGGGCGACACCGGATGAGCGGCGCAATCTCGGCCAGTCACGCCGTAAGCAGCTCCGCCGCCAGGCGAACGATCAGCTCAATATCAAGGCTCGCAAAGCCGCTCCACTCGCCCTGCTCGAGCGCATCGAACGTGGCCGTGTTCCGGCTCTTCTCAAGCTGAAGCACCACCTCATGGCGCAATCGCCCTTTGTCTACTTTCGCGGCGCAGCTCCCGTCATGGCCGCGGACCTTGCGCTCATCCCTAACACCGGAATCGAAGCTCAGATCTGCGGCGACGCCCATGTCCGCAACCTCGGCGCCTTCGCCGCTCCGGACGGCCGTCTCGTTTTCGATATCAACGACTTCGACGAAACGATCCGCGGTCCTTTCGAGTGGGACCTCAAACGAATGGCTGCATCGCTGGTCCTCGCCGGGCGTGAGTCTCGCCACAAGGAGTCGTCCGCCCGCGACGCCGTCCAGCACTGCATCCTCCGTTACTGCGAACAAATGCGAGCCTTCGCGAGAATTCCTCTGCTTGAAGCCGCCCGCTTTCAGGTCCATCGCCTCGCAGACATCCAGCCAGTACACCAGGCTCTGCTGAAAGCCGAACGCGCAACTCCTCTCCACAATCTCGACCAGCTCACTGAGCCAGTTCCAGGTAAGCGGGACTCACGTCGCTTCAAAGAGATAAAACCCAATCTCGCCCGAATTACCGGCTCCCAGGCCGAAAAGATTCTCGACTCGCTCGCACCGTACCGCGAAATCCTCGAGCCGCAACGCCAGCACCTTCTGTCGCTCTATCGTCCCGTCGACGTCGCCTTCAAAGTCGTCGGCACCGGCTCCATAGGTCTGCGCGATTACTGCATCTACTTCGAAGGCAACGGCCCCAACGACCCGCTCTTCCTTCAAATCAAGGAGGAGGCGCCCTCCGCATGCGCTCCATACCTGCCCAACGCGAACCCCTGTCCGCATAATGGCCAGCGCGCCATGCAGTTGCAATCGGACCCCTTCCTCGGTTGGACGCATATCGGCACGCGACATTTCCTCGTACGCCAACTCAACGATCACAAGGGGTCTATCGACCTCACGGATCTAGCCGGAAGCGGTCTCGCCGCCTTCGGCGAAGTCTGTGGTGAGCTCCTCGCTCGCGGTCATGCGCGTTCTGGCGATCCACTCGTCATTGCCGGCTACCTCGGAAATGGTCAATCTTTGGCCGAAGCCCTTGCTACCTTCGGCTGTCTCTACGCCGACCAGACAGAAAGAGACTGGCAGGCTCTTCGCCGTTCCAGCAGATTCGAAAATAATCCCTCCGGAAGAGTACGGGCTCCAGCCCGTACTTGAAGATTCAAAGAATGGATGCGGGCTTCAGCCCACCGAGGTACTTACATGCACCAGATCAATCGTCGCCAATTCGCCCAAGGAATCGCCTCTGCCGCACTCGTGGCCACCGCTCTCCGGTCCGATGCTTCACCCGCTCCGGAATCCGGCTCCGCTCCCTTCCCGCTCTCAGTCATGCTCTGGACTGTTTTTAACGATCTTCCCTTCGAGCAGCGCCTCGCAAAAATCGCGGAAGCCGGCTATACCAACGTCGAACTCGTCGGCGAATACGCCAAGTGGTCCGAACCCGACTTCGACAAAGCTAAAGCCGCCGCCAAACAATACGGCGTCCGCTTCGACGCAACCGCTGGGTTGCATAACGGCATCGCCGACCCGTCAGTTCGCGATGCCTTCCTTGCCGAGCTGAAAGCCGCGCTTAACCCCATGGAGAAGCTCTCCTGCCCCGCCATGATCGTTCTCTCGGGTAATGTCGTTCCCGGCCTCTCGCGCGAAGCCCAGCACGCCAGCTGCCTCGAAGGCCTCAAACGCGCCGCCGCATTGGTCGAAGGCAAGCAGATCGCTGGCCAGCCCGTGCGCCTGCTCCTCGAGTGCATCGATCCCGAAGAAAATCCGCACTACTTCCTGCAGTCCGCAGCCGAAGCTATCGAGATTGTCCGCGCCGTGAACCATCCTCAGGTGCAGTTCCTCTATGACCTGTTTCATGAACAGATCGCCGAAGGAAACCTGATCGAAAAGCTCGAAAAACACATCGACGTCATCGGCCTCATCCACGTGGCCGACGTTCCCGGCCGGCACGAACCCGGTACCGGCGAAATCAATTATGCAAATGTCTATCGAAAGCTCGCCGAGCTCAAATACCGCCACGTCGTAGCCATGGAATTCAAACCCAAGGCGGATCCGGTGGCGGCCCTTCGAGCGGCAAGAGAGATGGTGACGAGCGCCACAGCAGCGTCCTGAGAGAACCCACCGCGGCGCCCAGATTCTACATCGCCGGTTTTGGAGCTTCCGCCGGCTTGGGCATCGCAAACACAGCCGGATCGATCGTCTTGTTCAGCTCCACCTTCTTTACGGCAATCGACAACTGGAACTGACCCAGATCAATATCGATCGCATAGGGAATCATGTAACCCACGTCCGTCTTCCGGTAATCCGAAAACTTCGAGGTCACATCCACGTCCTGATCCTGCATCTTTCCCTTCGCCTGGACGCTGGTGATCATGTAGCTCGTCGAATCGATCAGAAACGTGGTTTCCGTATTCTCTTTTGAGGTCAGCTTGATTTTGTACGCGTTCCCGTCCTTCCCCATCAGCTCTATCTTGCTGCCTTTCGCCGCGTAGTCATACAGCGGCCCGCCAACGTAAATTTGCCCCTTGCCCTGGTTGTATTGATCCTCCGGCATCGGCGTTGGAT
>Ga0105240_10008676_pt1 | contig 14512 bp, 13 predicted proteins | sample KBSC54metaG_FD_80426 | JGI IMG/M metagenome (GOLD analysis project Ga0105240, IMG submission 80426) | Corn rhizosphere microbial communities from Kellogg Biological Station, Michigan, USA - KBS C5-4 metaG | ecosystem: Host-associated > Plants > Roots > Rhizosphere > Soil | place: Michigan, USA... | reverse complement strand
CGACATCGCCAACTGGATGATCCCCGGCAAGATGGTGAAGGGCATGGGCGGCGCCATGGACCTCGTCGCCGGCGTGAAGAAGATCATCGTCGTGATGGAGCACACCGCCAGGGACGGCAGCCCCAAGTTCATCCCGGCCTGCACCCTGCCGCTCACCGGCAGGAATGTCGTCGACATGATCGTCACCGACCTGTGCGTCTTCGCTCGCCCCGATCATGACAGCCCGTTCACGCTCGTCGAGCTCGCCCCTGGCGTCACCGCCGGGGAAATCGCCGCCAAGACCACGGCGACCTACCAATCATAGACGAACGCCGACCCTGCATCGATCTGGGTTGTGCAGCTCATGCAAGCGAACGAATAATGTCAATTGGCGACGGCATACTGATCTTGCGCGCTTATCGATCATCTAGAGCCCGTCTCGCGTTATATTGCGGACAGAGCCCTGTGAGGCCTGGTCAGTCGCTCACCCGCGCTCGCGGTAGCGATCCGGCAGCTCGCACATCGAATACATCTCGATAACCTATCCGATATCCGGATTTTGAACCTGAACGAATGACATGTTCTTGGCATAGCGGTTTTGCCCCTGAAAGCCTTGAAGTGGGCGTGTGCTGAAAGTCAGCTCACGGCATCTGTCGCGCCCAGTCTTTGAGTTGGTCTTGTTGTTGTGCGATCGTGGGCACGCCGGTTGCCTGCCAAAGCGCATCCGGCAAAAGGTCTCTGCGATATGGCTCCTGGGTCCATTTCTGTTTGGGCGGGTGAGTGAATTGGGTGTCGTAGATTTGCGATTGCCCGATGCGTTGAAGATATCGGTCGAGCGTCGCAGCGGCGATCCATGTGGCCTCTGGTTTGCCCCGTGCGACGGCGACCATCGCCAACGCATGCGCCTTCAGAAAATCTTCCGGATCATCTCCGTGTTGGAAAACATACGCTGCATGGAGAAAATCGTCCCCGCTGTTTAAAGACCCTGCGTCCAAGAGGGCCTGAGTCCGTGACCGCCTCGCTCGATCTGCGGGCCGCACGACATTCCAATCCACAGTCGCAGGATGTTCTCGCGCAGCTTGGTCGGCGATGAAGATCGCGGTCATCTCCGGGTTGGTGACGCTATCGACGCTGGGCGTAGAATCGCCCGCCCTCGCCGGAGTCGAGCAGAGAAGGAGCAGAGCAATGAACGGCGCGCGCATCTTACACCCCTTCTGAAGTCCATCTCTCCCACTGGATGCCGGAACGACCGGTTCCGGGGAAGGCCATTCGTTGCGGGAACGACCACAACTGGGCGCTACCGGTTCGGCTCCTAGCGAGGTGAGGAGCCGCGCCAGTCAGATCTCCGTGCTCTTCGCGACCGCAAAGAAGGTCATCAATGTGCTTTAGCTGGCCACCGCCGCGCCTTCGTCATCGAAAAGCCGCGACAGGACGCGACGGGCATTGGCGGCGCAGTCGATGTCGTCCGGCCGCGCCTCGATCTCCTCGATCAGACTCTCCAGGCGAAACTTGGTCCGGCTCAGCCGTTCCTGAAGTTGACCGATTTCGGCGACCTTGGTGCGCAGCGTGTCCATCAGCGCCTCATGATCCCACTTCTCGAGATCGCCCGGCATCAAAGTCCGGATCTCGTCGAGGCTGAAGCCGGCCGCCTGCGCGGTCGCGATCACCTCCAGCACGACGAGCGCGTCCCGCGGATAGACACGGTAGCCGTTGGAGCGACGGTCGACTGTTCTGAGCAGACCTATCTTCTCGTAGAAGCGGATGCGGGACTGGGAGAGTCCGCTCCGCGCCGCCAGTTCGCCGATCTTCATAAGCGCTCCAGATAATGCTTGACCTTAAACTTAACTCAAAGGTTATGGACATACCAAGCACATTCAGGAGCCTTGGCAATGTCCCTCTTCGAAAGCCTTACGCTGCCCAACGCAGCGCTAATTCCCAACCGTATCGCCAAGGCGGCGATGGAGGAGAATATGGCGGATGCCGATCATGCGCCGTCCGAAGCGCTGATCCGCCTCTATCGCGCCTGGGGCGAAGGCGGCGCCGGGCTCATCATCACGGGCAATGTCATGGTCGATGCCCGCGCCATGACCGGGCCGGCCGGGGTGGTGCTGGAGGACGACCGTCATCTCGCGCGTTTCTCCACCTGGGCGAAGGTGTCCCGCGCAGGAGGTGCGCAGGCCTGGATGCAGATCAATCATCCGGGACGACAGATGCCCGCCGGACTGGGGCAGCAGACGATGGCCCCTTCGGCGATCCCGCTCGATCTCGGCAAGCAGTCCGACATGTTCGCGGTGCCCCGCGCGATGACCGCCGGCGACATCGGCGACGTGATCCGCCACTTCGCCGCGACGTCGGCGCTGGCCGAGCGCGCCGGCTTCACCGGCGTCGAGATCCATGCCGCGCACGGCTATCTGCTCAGCCAGTTCCTGTCGCCGCTGGCAAACCATCGGACAGACGAATGGGGTGGGAGCCTTGAGAACCGGGCACGGCTGCTGCTCGATGTCGTCCGCGCGGTCCGCACGGCGGTCTCGCCCGGCTTCGCGGTGGCGGTGAAGCTCAACTCGGCGGACTTTCAGCGCAGCGGCTTCTCGCCGGAGGATGCGCGATCCGTGGTCGGCATGCTCGCGCCGCTCGGCGTCGATCTCGTCGAGCTGTCCGGCGGCAGCTACGAGGCGCCGGCGATGATGGGCAGCTCGCGCGACGAGCGCACGCTGGCCCGCGAAGCCTATTTTCTCGATTTCGCGCGCGAAATCGGCGAGGTGGCGACAATGCCCCTGATGGTGACCGGCGGCATCCGTCGGCGTGCGGTCGCGCAAGCGGTGATCGACAGCGGCGTCGCGATGGCGGGCATCGCCACCGCCATCGCGATCCGTCCGGAACTCCCGAAGCGGTGGCGGCAGGGCAGCGATGATGCTCCTGCGCTCAAACCGATCCGTTGGAAGAACAAGCCGCTCGCCTCGTCGGCGCACATGTCGGCGGCGCGCTACCAGCTTGCCCGGCTGAGCCGTGGCCGGCGGACGGCGCCGAACGTCTCTCCTCTCTGGGCGCTGATCGTCGCGCAGATCGAGGCGAAGCGCCGGACGAAGCAATACCGCGGCTGGATCGCGACCCGCGCGGCTTGACCCTCAACCATGGTTTAACCTTATGAAGAGAAGATGGCGATGACGGGTGAGTCCATCGAAGTCGAATTTGCGGGCCAGAATGTGCTGGTTCCCAAGGGCGGTTATTATGACCGCTTCCGGTCGAACCCCGATCTCGACGAGGTTGCGCGCGATCCCGCCGCCGGCAATATCGACTGGTTCAGGCGCATCCCGAAACAGAAGGTGCAGTCGCGCGTCGGCGCCGTCTGGGCGCCCAATTTCTACTATCGCTCGAGCAGCGTGCAGTTGCTGATGGCGGCGCCGATCGATCGCCTGCGCGCGACATTGCCACTGCCCCTGCAACCGCTGCGAGCGTGGCCGGGGCGCGGCCTCGTCGCGCTGACCTTCTTCTCCTACGCGGTCTGCGACAACGATCCCTATGACGAGGTGTCGATCGCGGTCGTGGTGCCGACGCCGGGATCGCGCCTGCCGCATGCCGTCGAGCTTGTCCGTCAGTCGCGCCGACGGGCCTTTCATGCCCATGTCCTTGCGCTGCCCGTGACGACCGAGATCGCGCGGGTCCGAGGGGTCCATGGCTATCAGCTCCCCAAGTGGCGGACAGGTATCACGATGGATCTCGGCGGTGCCGTGCGCGCGGAGATCGCCGCAACCGATCGTTCGCCCGACCTGACGCTGACCGCCCCCCTGCCGCGCTTCACCGACGTGCCCACGCAGTCACGGATGGGCAGCAACACCATGGTGCATCAGGTCGACGGGCGCTGGCACACCACCACGGTGCAGACGAACACCTTGTCCTATGCCCAGGCGAGCTTGCTACGGGACGTTACGCTCACCCGGCACGGAGGCCCGATGAGCGACCTGCTGAACGGTCTGGGTGCATCCACGATGCTACGCCTCGACGTCGTGCGCGACGCGCAGATCGTCCTCAACATGCCGGTGCCGCTCGATGCGCCCGGATTGGCGGCGTGACGATGGGTCGCGTGATCCACCTAACCGTTGGTGAGTGCCAGCATTTGATCAAGGCAGGAGACGTGACATGCCGTTCGTGACCACCGATGACGGGACCGAGATCTTCTACAAGGATTGGGGTCCGAAGAGCGCCCAGCCGATCCACTTCCACCATGGCTGGCCGCTCAGCGCCGACGACTGGGACGCGCAGATGCTGTTCTTCCTGGGCCACGGTTTTCGGGTGGTGGCGCATGACCGGCGCGGGCATGGCCGCTCAACGCAGGTCGGCGAGGGGCACGACATGGACCATTATGCCTCCGACGCATCCGCGGTGGTCGAGGCGCTCGACCTCCAGAACGTGGTCCACGTCGGCCATTCAACCGGCGGTGGTCAGGTCGCCCGCTACGTCGCGAAGCATGGCCAGGTGCAGGGGCGCGTCGCCAAGGCGGTGCTCATCGCCTCGGTGCCGCCGCTGATGGTCAAGACCGAGGCCAATCCGGACGGTGTGCCGATCGAGACGTTCGACGACTTCCGCAAGCAGCTCGCCGCCGACCGCGCCCAGTTCTTCTGGGATGTGCCGTCGGGACCGTTCTACGGCTTCAACCGGCTGCTCACGAAGTCGTCGGACGCGACGATCCGCAACTGGTGGCGGCAGGGCATGATGGGTGGCGCCAACGCGCACTATGCGGGCATCAAGGCCTTCTCCGAGACCGACCAGACCGCCGACCTCCGCGCGATCAGCGTGCCGACGCTGATCCTGCAGGGCGACGATGACCAGGTGGTGCCCTACAAGAACGCCGCGCTGAAACAGCACGAGTTGATCGCGGGCAGCACGCTCAAGGTCTATCCCGGCGCACCGCATGGCATGCACACGACGCACGCCGACGAGGTCAACGCCGACATCCTCACGTTCATCCGTGGCTGACCTCGAACCGCGATACTCTGTGGCGGGCGGCCGCATGGTCGGCGCGGCTTCCGATGGAAGTCGAGAAGCCGTCGCGTCCGCCCCTGACATGGCCGGTCCCGACATGGTAGCGCTGCTCGAGCGGCAGCGTCACGCTTTCCTCCGCGACGGACCACCGGACCTGTGGGAGCGCAAGGCGACGCTGGCCCGACTGCGCGCCGCCGTTCTCGGGCATCGCAACGAAATCGGTGTCGCCATCGGCGCCGACTTCGGCCACCGCTCGCGCCACGAGACTGACACCATGGAGGTTTTGGGGGTCGTCCAGTCGATTGACTATCTCGTCCGCAACCTGAAGCGCTTCATGAAGCCCGACCGGCGGCATGTGGCGCTCCCCTATCGCGCCGGCCGCGCCTATGTAGAATATCAGCCGAAGGGCGTGATCGGGGTGATGGCGCCTTGGAACTACCCCTTGTCCCTAACCATCATCCCGTTCGCTACCGCTCTGGCCGCAGGCAACCGGGCGATGTTGAAGCCGTCCGAACTGACCCCTCGCACCAGCGAAGTCATTCGGAAGATGCTGGCGACCATTTTCTCACCCGACGAAGTCGCGGTGGTGCTCGGCGGCCCCGAGACCGGCGCGTCGTTCAGCAGCCTGCCGTTCGACCATCTCTTCTTCACCGGAAGCACAGAGGTCGGCCGCAAGGTGATGAAGGCCGCCAGCGACAATCTGGTGCCGGTGACGCTCGAGCTCGGCGGCAAGAGCCCCGTCATCGTCCTGCGCGGCAGCGTTGATGAGCACAGCATCGGAAGCATCGTCTTCGGCAAGCTTTCGAATGCCGCCAGACCTGCGTCGCACCCGACTATGCGCTCGTCCACGAGGACGATCTCGATCGCTTCGTCAGCCTGTATGACGATGCGGTCGCGCGGGCTTATCCGGACGGACCGACGGGCCAGGACTACAGCTCGATCATGAGCGATCGCCACCACGCTCGCCTGACAGGGTTGGTCGATGCCGCAAACCTGGACGGTGCGCGCATCATCGAAGTGGGGCGAAAGCCCGAAACGGCATCGAACCGGCGCCGCACCATAGCGCCGACCCTCATCATCGGCACGAGCGATGAAAGCGCCGTCATGCGCGAAGAGATTTTCGGGCCGATCCTGCCGGTACGAACATACCGGACGATCGATGAGGTGATCGACTACGTGAACGCACGTCCCCGGCCTCTAGCGCTCTATGTTTTCGGTCCAGACGACGCGGATCGCGCTAGCATTCTGGCAAGCACGACGTCAGGCAACGTCGGCTTCAACAACACGTTGCTCCATGTCGCGCAGGATGATCTGCCGTTCGGCGGGATTGGGCCGAGTGGCATGGGTTCCTATCACGGGGTCGAAGGCTTCCGTTCGATGAGCCATGCCAAGGGCGTCTTCGTCCAAGGGTGGTGGAACTTACCCAAGCTCCTCACGGCGCCGTTCGGGAAACTCGCCGATGCGACCTTGGCTGCTCTGCTGGGGAAGCCAGAGAGGCAGGATGACCGGCGGGGCAGCCGAAGCCATATTGAAGCGATCGAGCCCGGTCCGTGGACATGAATGAACGGAAGGTTTCAGGACCCGGAAATCGCCACGCGGATGACCGGCTCTGGCGCGGGGTCGCCGGACCGCTTCCCTAAGCGCGAGACAACGGCCGGTCAAGAACGCTATTGCTCGATGATCTCCCGGATGCGATTCGCCAGCACTTCCATCTGGAATGGCTTTGTGACGACGAACATCCCATTTTCCAGCCGGCCGCTGCCCACGGCCGCGTTTTCCGCATATCCTGTGATGAACAATACCTTCAAATCCGGTCGACTGACACGCGCAGCGTCGGCAACCTGGCGGCCGTTCATCCCTCCGGGCAGACCGACATCGGTGATGAGCAGATCGACCCGGGCGTTGGATTCCAGCACGCGCAGGCCGGCGGGTCCGTCTGGAGCTTCTATGACGGCGTAGCCAGCTTCCGTCAGCACCTCGGCGATCAGCATGCGGATGGTCGGCTCATCATCGATGACCAGCACGACTTCTCCGGCGCCAGGGGGCAGAGCCGGGGTGGCTATCCCAGCGTCTTCCTCGGCAGCGACATCCTCGCCATGTCGGGGAAGATAAAGGCACATGGTCGTGCCCTGCCCCACTTCGGAATAGACCCTGACCTGACCGCCCGACTGCCGGATGAAGCCATAGATCATCGAAAGGCCAAGGCCGGTTCCTTCGCCGGTGGGCTTAGTGGTGAAAAACGGGTCAAAGATTTTCGCCACGATCTCCGGGGGTATGCCTGTGCCGGTATCCGATACGCAAACCGACACATATTGCCCGACCGGCAGATCCTGTTGACGGGCGGCACGCTCGTCGAGCCATTTGTTGGCGGTCTCGATTGTCAGTCTGCCGCCGTCCGGCATGGCGTCCCGCGCGTTGATGCACAGGTTCAGCACGGCGTTTTCGAGCTGGTTGGGGTCCACCAGGGTTGGCCAGAGGCTGCTCGAGCCCACCACCTCGACCTTGACAGCCGGGCCGACTGTACGCCGGATGAGGTCTTCGAGATCGGCCAGCAGACGATTGACGTTCGTCGGCTTTGGATCGAGCGTCTGGCGTCTCGAAAAAGCGAGGAGACGATGCGTGAGGGCCGCCGCACGCTTGACGGCGCCCTGTGCCGCCAGAACATATCGATCGACCTCGGCGGTGCGGCCTTGCGCAATCCGTGCCTGCATCAACTCGAGGCTGCCACTGATCCCGGTCAGAAGATTGTTGAAATCGTGCGCCAGTCCGCCGGTCAGTTGCCCGACCGCTTCCATCTTCTGTGACTGGCGAAGCTGCTCTTCGACAGCGCGCTTTTCGGTTAGATCGCGCGTAATCTTTGCAAAGCCGATCAAGGTACCATCGTCGTTCCGGATCGCATCGATGATGACGCTTGCCCAGAAGCGCGTCCCATCCTTGCGAAGGCGCCAGCCCTCGGCCTCGAAACGTCCCTCACTCCGCGCCGTCTCGAGCGCCCTGTAGGGGATGCCGGCCTCGCGATCCTCTTCGGAGTAGAAACGGGAGAAATGCTCTCCCATGATCTCGTCGGCCGAATAGCCTTTGAAGCGCTCGGCACCCGCGTTCCAGCTGCTGACCCGTCCGTCGGGATCGAGCATGTAGATCGCATAATCCGTCACGCTCTGAACGAGCAGGCGGAAGCGCTCCTCGCTGCGGCGCAGTTCTTCTTCCGCAGCCCTCCGCTCGGTCAGGTCACGTGTGACCTTTGCAAATCCGACCAGGTTGCCGGTGTTGTCCCGGACCGGATCGATGACGACATTCGCCCAGAAGCGGCTGCCGTCCTTGCGCACCCGCCAGCCTTCGGTCTCGAAGCGACCGTCCCGCTCCGCGGTCTCAAGGGCGATCCTGGGAATTTCACGCTCGCGCTCTTCGGGCGTGTAGAAGCGCGAGAAATGCTCGCCGATAATCTCGTCGGCCTCATATCCTTTGAAGCGGCGGGCTCCTGCGTTCCAACTCGTCACATACCCCCGGGTGTCAAGCATGAAGATCGCATAATCCGTCACGCTTTGCACAAGCAACTCGAACCGGTTGCCCGTGCCTGGTGAAACCTCGGATTGTGCCATAACGCCCCTTACCGCTATTCGTCCCCGCGATCCAAACGGCGCATTACCGCTGCTGTTCCCCTGATGCTTCAGCAAGCCTTTGGCGCGCCTCGTCCAGAGCCATGGCAAGGTCATCGATGCCGTACGGCTTTGTCAGGATACGCATCCCTTCCGCCTCTGCCTGGGCTCGCGAGGCGCCGGCATAACCGCTCGTCAACAAGACGGGCAGGCCAGGCTTTCGCGAACGGACCTCGCGAGCGAGTTCGACGCCATTCATCCCACCCGGCATCATGATGTCGGAAAACATGATGTCGATGCCGCGACCGTCGGCGAGCGCGCCGAGCGCCGCGGCGGCGCTCGCCACCCGCGTAACGGCGTAGCCCAGTTGATCCAGCATCTCGCAGACGAGGGCGGCGACCTCGTCATCGTCCTCGACTAGCAGCACGGCTCCGGCAGCCGGCCGACGGCGCGGTTCAACGTGCAGATCCACAAGATGACGCTCGCCGGCGGACGGCGTGTTTCTCGAGCGTGGAAGCATCAGCTCGATCGTCGTTCCACGCCCCACATGGCTATCGATGCGAACTGAGCCGCCGGATTGCTTCGCGAAACCATGGACCTGGGCGAGGCCGAGCCCGGAGCCCTTTCCAACCTCCTTCGTCGTGTAGAAGGGTTCGAACACACGCGCTTGCACCTCCGGAGTCATGCCGGTGCCCGTATCGGCAAAGGAGAGCCTGACAAACTCGGCTTCCGCCGTATCCACGAGATTCTCAGCACGCACCAGGAGCGACCCGCCATCGGGCATGGCATCGCGAGCATTGACCGCAAGGTTGAGCACGACCAGTTCCAACTCGCCGGGGTCCACCTCCACAGGCCAGAGATCGTTGGCGAAGTTGAACTCCACATGCACATCGCCGCGCAGGCTGCGATCGAGGATCTCCCGCATTCCGCCGATCTGGCGGGCCAGATCGATCGACTCGGGTTTGAGCTGCTGCCGTCTGGAGAAAGCAAGCAGCTGACGCGTCAAGCCGGCGCCGCGCTGCGCGGCATGGTGCATCCCATCCATCAGCCGCCTCCGCCGCGCCGGATCCGTCTGGCGGTCGAGCATCTCGAGCCCCCCGGAGATGACCATCAGCAGGTTGTTGAAGTCGTGCGCGATGCCCCCGGTCAGCTGGCCGATCGCCTCAATCTTCTGGGCCTGGCGGAGTGACGCCTCGATCCGGGCGCGTTCTTCCATCTGCTGCCGAAGCGCCCTGTTCGCCTCCTCGAGCTCGCTCGTACGCGCCGCGACCTGCGCCTCGAGGTTCGCCGCGGCACGATCTCTCGCCTCGATCAAGGAGCGTACCTCCTGTTGCCGGGCTCGCGCCCGCAACGCCGCCTGAATGGCGCTGACGAGCGTGATACCGTGCAACGGGCGTTCGAGAAGTGTCACGTTGCGCAGGTTGGTCACAAGCCGTTGCCGCCATTGAGCAACAGACGGGCGCTCCTGGCGGCTGGTCAATATGATAAACGGCAGCTCGGACCAGGCCGGCTGCTTCGCAGCCCAGTCGAAAAGCGCCCCGCCGGCATCGCCGAAAAGCGCCTCCTCTGCAACGAAGGCCGTCCCCGCTCCCTGGACAATTTCTCTCGTCAACGTTTCGACGTCGTTGGTGCGCTCGGCAAGGATATTGGACCGACGAAGGAGTTCGACGGAAGCCGTGCCGTCACGGCCGACCGGAGCGAGGACGAGAACGCGGCTGAACCTATCAGCCCCGGTCATGCGAATCCCCGCTCATCAAGGGAAGCTCGTTGCCAGAATAGCGCGGGGTACCCGTGAAGATGCCGCTGAAGCCGGTGAGGGGCGGCCCGACCTGGACCCCACCACTGCTCAACCGGAACTCGCGAATTGTATGCTCGTGATTACCGCTGCGCTTCTTGACGACGGACAGCGCGCGGCGCACCGTGCCATTAACCTCGAAATAGCGCAGCATGAGGACGGAATCGCTGAGATAGCTGATGTCCAGCGGGGTATCCATCGGCCCTACCAGACCGTGCTGGGCGAGTACCAGAATCGTGAGGACTCCGCGTTGCCCGAGATAGGTCAGGAGTTCATGCATCTGCAGAACGAGGAAGCGCTCGTCCGGCATCGCGTTCAGGTAGCCATTGAGGCTATCGATCACGATGAGCCGGGCTCCACTCTCAACGCTGTTGCGGACGTTGGTGGCGAACTCGCCCGGTGACATCTCCGCGGGGTCGATCTGCTGGAACCGGATCAAACCGGACTCGAGCTTGTCCTTCAGCGGCAAGCCGAGTGTACGAGCCCGTGCCTCGACCGTTCCGCGGCCTTCATCGAATGCGAAGAACACCGCTTTCTCGCCGCGGTCTGCAGCGGCGATCGCGTAGGTCAGCGCCAGGGAAGATTTCCCGACACCGGCGCCCCCCAATAGCAGCGCGTTGGTCCCGCGCTCCAGGCCGCCCCCCAGCAGTTCGTCGAGCGCGGCATTACCGCTCGATACGAACTCGTCTACCGGCATTGCTGAGTGATCCGCAGCGATCAGGCGAGGATAGATTTCGAGACCACCTTTCTTGATGGTGAAATCGTGATACCCGCCGCGAAACTCGATGCCGCGCATCTTGACGACGCGCAGCCGGCGGCGCTCAGCGCCGTAATCAATAGCGAGCTGTTCCAGAAGGACGACACCGTGCGATATGGAATGGAGCTGCAGGTCATTCTGCTGCGAAGACAGATCATCGAGCAGCACGACGGTACAGGATCGAGCGCTGAAAAAGTGCTTCAGCGCGAGCACCTGACGTCGGTATCGCAATGGACTTTGGGCGAGCAGACGCAATTCGGACAGGCTGTCGAGCACGACACGAGCCGGATTGAGCGCCTCCACCTTGTCGAAGATGAGCTTGGTTGTCTCCGTCAGCTCCATTTCGGCCGGATGGAAGACGGTAAGCTCCTGCTCGGGATCGAGCGTCGTTTCCGGGGACACAAGTTCGAACACGTCAAGTCCGTCGAGTGACCACCCATGCCGATGCCCGACGAGCCGCAGCTCCTTCGCGGTCTCGGAAAGGGTGATATATAGTACGCGCTCTCCCTGTCGGATTCCTTCGAGCAGGAATTGCAGAGCGATCGTCGTCTTGCCGGTGCCCGGGCGGCCCTCGTACAGATAGAGCCGATCCGCGTCGATGCCACCGCCGAGAATGGTATCGAGCCCCTTGCTTCCGGTCGAGATCCTCGGAGGATCCACGACGGTCGAAGTTGCATTTTCCGCAATGTCCGGCACTGTTGTCCCTCATCGGCTGGTCGCCGGTTCGGAACGCCTTAGGGACGCCATGGTTGCCCGAGATGCCGGTCGACAAGGCTGGGGCCGATACATTTGCGATCGAGGTGTGTTCCACGAGGTTTATAGGGAAGTGCGAGGAGTTGAGTTTGGGCAAAGCGGCTAGACGGTACAGGCTCCGGTCACAGACTGCAGGGCGCCTCCAGGCCTATATCGGTCTGCCGCTTAGCCAGCCGTTGGCAGGCGAACGATGCCTTCTTCAGTTTGATGCTTCGGCGCCCTCGGCAAGGGCAGCCTCAATCATGGCGACGTAGGCGGCTTCGGCACCTCCGACGTTGCTGCCCGGATCCCGCGGAGCAGCTTCACCGGCGTCGATCATGGGGCCGGTCGGCTCGCGCATGATCTCCACGATCTTACGGGCAACACGCCAAGCCGCCGCCTCGGGGCTCTCCGTTATATTGGTCAGCCCGTGATGCATCTCCGGCAAAATTGTCATCGCAACGCGCTTTAGCATGGACTCAGTCATGGGACGGGAACGCCTATGCAAAATTTAGTATCGCGGCTGGGACTCGATACCCGCCAGGAAGAACTTTGGGTATACCGCGAAAGACGCGATGACACCCATCGTTCGAGCAACTGGATGTCTGGCAGGTATGAGGACGCGATCCTGATCAGACGCCCATGCGTTGCAGCTGGCCTTAGGAGCAACTTCAGGCCATATCGTCCACTGTATTCAGAACGCATCGGGATAAACCTGCCAAAGTTTCCAGGCACGAGCTTCGTAGGATTAACCTCGAAAGCATGCGCCACCTCCTGATTGCAGGAGGCCTATGGCGCGACGATAACAGTGCCTGCTCGCAATCTGTCAATTCGATCTGCGTAAAGCATAGCGAATTTGGCATGAATATGCCGGACTTCGTCTGTCGCGGCGTCCCGCGACCGAACGGTCTCCTCGTTGCGTCTCATCACGTAATAGGAAATCTCCTTGTCCTGCATGACCCTGTTCCTTTCGCTTACCAGCCGGCCGCTTTGGGGGGCCGGGCCGAGGCCCGGCCCCCGCCCGGTCAATAGTCCATCGCCGGCATCGCAGCCGTCTTCTCCTCCTTGGGCAGCTCGGCAACCAGCGCTTCGGTCGTGATTAGCAGCGAAGCCACCGACGCCGCATCCTGAAGAGCGGTGCGCACGACCTTGGCCGGATCGATCACGCCCGCCTTGACGAGATCCTGATATTCGCCGGTCGCTGCGTTGAAGCCCCAGTTATAGTCCTGGCTTTCCAGTAGCTTTCCGACGATATAGGCGCCGTCCTCGCCGGCATTCTCGGCGATCTGGCGCGCGGGTGCGCGCAGTGCCCGGCGCACGATGTCGATGCCCGACTGCTGATCGTCATTGGCCGCCTTGATGCCATCGAGCGCCTTGATCGCCCGGAGCAGCGGGATGCCGCCGCCCGGCAGGACGCCTTCCTCGACCGCGGCGCGGGTAGCATGGAGCGCGTCGTCGACCCGGTCCTTCTTCTCCTTGACCTCGACTTCGGTCGCGCCGCCCACGCGGATCACCGCGACGCCGCCGGCGAGCTTGGCGAGCCGCTCCTGCAGCTTCTCGCGATCATAGTCACTGGTCGTGGTGTCGATCTGCTGGCGGATCTGAGCGACACGGGCATCGATGTCGGACCTTGTGCCGACGCCGTCGATGATGGTGGTATTGTCCTTGTCGATCGTCACCTTCTTGGCGCGGCCGAGCATGTTGACGGTGACGTTCTCGAGCTTGGTGCCGAGCTCGTCGGAGACGACATTGCCGCCGGTCAGGATGGCGATGTCCTCGAGCATCGCCTTGCGGCCATCGCCGAAGCCCGGTGCCTTGACCGCCGCGACCTTGAGACCGCCGCGCAGCTTGTTGACGACGAGCGTGGCGAGCGCCTCGCCCTCGACATCCTCGGCGATGATCAGCAGCGGACGGCCTGACTGCACGACCTTCTCGAGCAGCGGCACGAGCGCCTGCAGGTTGGACAGCTTCTTCTCGTGGATCAGAATGTACGGATCGTCGAGCTCGACCTTGAGCTTCTCGGCGTTGGTGATGAAATAGGGCGACAGATAGCCCCGGTCGAACTGCATGCCCTCGACCGTCTCGAGCTCGGTCGCGAGGCTCTTGGCCTCCTCGACAGTGATCACGCCTTCGTTGCCGACCTTCTCCATCGCCTCCGCGAGGATCCGGCCGACCTCCTCGTCGCCATTGGCCGAGATGGTCGCAACCTGCGCGATCTCGCTGTTGGCCGAAACCTTGCGCGCGTGGCTCTCCAGATCCTTGACGACGGCACCAACGGCGAGGTCGATCCCGCGCTTCAGGTCCATCGGGTTCATGCCGGCCGCGACCGCCTTGGCGCCCTCGCGCACGATCGCCTGGGCGAGCACGGTCGCCGTTGTCGTGCCGTCGCCGGCCTTGTCATTCTGCTTGTTGGCGACCTCGCGCAGCATCTGCGCGCCCATATTCTCGAACTTGTCGGCGAGCTCGATCTCCTTGGCGACGGTCACGCCGTCCTTAGTGATGCGCGGCGCCCCGTAGCTCTTGTCGATCACGACGTTGCGACCCTTGGGTCCCAGCGTCACCTTCACGGCATTGGCCAGCACATCCACGCCGCGCAGCATGCGATCACGCGCGTCCGACGCAAACTTCACGTCCTTGGCAGCCATGGTATTTGTCTCCTGTCCTTTCAAAGAT
>Ga0105240_10008675_pt1 | contig 14513 bp, 11 predicted proteins | sample KBSC54metaG_FD_80426 | JGI IMG/M metagenome (GOLD analysis project Ga0105240, IMG submission 80426) | Corn rhizosphere microbial communities from Kellogg Biological Station, Michigan, USA - KBS C5-4 metaG | ecosystem: Host-associated > Plants > Roots > Rhizosphere > Soil | place: Michigan, USA... | reverse complement strand
GTCGCCGGTGAACAGGAACGAGCCCAATATGGTACGCAGCTCTGTTTCCGTATGTTTTGGCGCAAATGATTGTAGTTCCTGTAAAGCGGTGTTTTCCAAATGCAAAGCCTCTAACTGATGCTGTGCGAAGAACGTCTGGCTTACATTGTGGCCGGTTTCGGCTCTACCCGTAAAATCCGAATCTGCTCCGGCAATAATCCGCAATAGGGTTGATTTACCTTTGCCGTTTGCGCCTATCAGTGCAATTTTATCACCCTTTTCAATTATAGCTTCTGCATTGGTAACAATGTCAATGGTCGGATATTTTTTGGTGATATGCTCCAGAGTCACCACGTGCCTGCCGGACTGTTTCGAAAAGCGGAAGCTGAAGTTTACGGTCGGGTTGTCATCATCCACATCATCTACGCGTTCCATTTTATCCAGCATTTTGATACGGCTCTGCGCCATTTTTGCTTTGGAAGCCTTAGCGCGGAAACGCTCTATCAGGCGCTCTTCCTGGCGTATTTTCGACTGCTGGTTTTTAAATTCGCCGCGTTGTATCTCTTCGCGCAGGGCCTTTTCTTCTAAATAGAACGTATAGTTGCCTGCATAAACTGTCAGCTTACCTTTGCGTGATTCTACAGTGCGATTGATGACTTTATCCAAAAACCACCTGTCGTGCGATACGATAACGATTGCGCCTTCAAAAGCTTTCAGGTAGTCTTCCAACCATTGGATGGAAGGTAAGTCCAGGTGGTTGGTAGGCTCATCCAGCAAAAGGATATCCGGTGCTTGCAACAGTATTTTGGCCAGCATCACGCGCATGCGCCAGCCGCCTGAAAATTCGCTTAGCTTGCGGTGTGTATCCGCTTCGGTGAAACCAAGACCGGCTAATATCTCGTGTGCTTTGTATTCAATGTTATAACCGTCGAGCGCCTCAAACTCATGTTGCTTGTCGCTTAGCTTGTGCAGCAGGTCTTCGGTGTAATCGGTTTCGAGTTTTTTAAGCAGATTTTCTATCTCGTCGTGCAATTGGTTCTGGCGCTCAAAGGCTTCCATGGCCACATGCAGGATGTTTTTATCGGATGAATAAGATAGCAAATCCTGGTTAAGGTAACCGATGGTTAAATCCTTAGCCATGGATATGGTGCCCGAAGTAGGGGTGTAATCGCCTACGATAATTTTAAGCAGGGTGGTTTTACCGGTACCGTTGGCACCTATAAGGCCAATTTTTTCTCCCGGTTTTATGTGCCAGTTAGCTTCATCATATAAGGCGCGCGCACCAATCTCGAACGTAAGGTTATTTATCGCTATCATTTCGGGCGCAAAGATACGATTTTGAGGGGAAAGGCTAAAGGTAAAAGGCGAAAGGTAAAAGGTTCGTGAAAGTGGCCGAAATTCAGAAAAAAGCTATTGGTACTAAAACCTCCGGTTCAAAAAACCTTTAGCCTTTAACCGATACTTTCCATCCATGTCCTCGCCATTAAGGCTTCGCCTGCAATGCTGGGGTGTACGCCGTCCAGTGTCCAGTAACTACCGGGAGCCAGCTCAAGCGCTTTGTCAAAGGCCGTTTGATATGGCACGAATACAGCATCATATTCTTTAGCGATATCTTTAGCTGCCTTGCGAAATAGATCAAAGGTTGGATACCATTTATCGTTAACAGCACTCACGCCTTTAACACCAAATGGCTCACAAATCACCGGCTTAACATCTGGCAGGGCTTTTTTGGTACGGTTGAGCAGGGCGTGATAGTCATTGATATAGTTGTCGATGGTTCCGGTATAGCCGCTGCTGATGGTATGCCAAAAGTCATTTACGCCAATGTGAATACTTAATACATTTGGTTTGATGTTCAGGGCGTCGACGTCCCAGCGCTCGGCTAATTGGTAAACCTTATTGCCGCTGATGCCGCGGTTATGCACCTGCAGGTTTAGCTCCGGGTATTTTATTAATAGCTGGCCGGCGGTCAATAACACATAGCCTGTGCCGAGTGTGCCGGTGTCATTAGGCTTGGTTTTGCTATGGTCGCGGCCCCAGTCGGTGATGGAATCGCCCTGGAAAAGGATAATGTCGTTTTTTTCGAGACTGATTTTTTTGAAACCGCTTTCGACTATAGCTGCTTTGGCAATTTGAGGCAGTGATAAAGCCATGGAAGCCAGTGTGCCAACCGAGGCAGTTTTTATAAATGAGCGGCGGGTAGAGTTCATAGTTGATGGTTCGTAGTTCATAGCCGGAATTGGGCTATGGTTGTTTTGCTAAGATAAATCATTGAGGTTAAGATTTACGAAATTTTTGAAACTTCGTAAATCTGCGAAGCTTTTTTGCAGCGGCTATGAACCATCAACTATGAACCATGAACCAAAAAACCTACCTTCGCAGCATGTATCAACTCATCAAGCCGCTGCTTTTTAAATTCGACCCGGAGCGGGTGCATTATTGGGTAACCGCTAACTTAAAGCGCTTTAATAAGTTCCCAGGCGGGGCTGCTTTAAGTCGTGCTATATGGGACGTGGACGACAGCAAGCTTAAGCGCGAAGTGTTCGGATTAACATTCAGGAATCCCGTTGGCCTTGCAGCAGGTTTTGATAAAAACGGTGAGATGATGGGCGAAATGGCCAACCTGGGCTTCGGCTTTGTAGAGGTGGGCACCGTAACACCCCTGCCGCAGCCTGGAAATCCCAAGCCGCGCATGTTCAGGCTGCCGAAGGATGGGGGATTGATAAATCGCATGGGTTTTAATAATCTTGGTGTTGATGTGGTAGCCGAAAGATTGGCCGCCTTCCGTAAATCAAAAGCCGGGCAAAAGGGTTTAATTATCGGCGGTAACATCGGTAAAAATAAGGTGACGCCAAATGAGGATGCGGTTAGTGATTATATCAAATGTTTCGATCGCCTTTTTGACGTGGTTGATTATTTTGTAGTGAATGTAAGCTCGCCCAATACCCCGGGCCTGCGCGCCCTGCAGGAAAAGGAACCTTTGATGGAGTTGCTGAATACCCTGCAAAAGCGTAATCAGAAAAATGATATCAGCCGGCCGATTCTATTAAAGATAGCGCCTGATTTAACCGATGAGCAGTTGGATGATATTGTTGAGCTAGTACAGCAAACAGGTATCGCCGGTATTATTGCCACCAACACCACCATCAGTCGTGAAGATTTGGTATCGCCTGATGCATTAAAAAGCGAAACAGGCGGACTCAGCGGTATGCCTTTAACCAAACGCTCAACAGAAGTTATCAGCTACCTGCATAAAAAATCAAACGGGGCTTTCCCGATAATAGGAGTGGGGGGGATACATTCTGCAGATGATGCCGTTGAAAAGTTAAATGCGGGCGCGTCATTGGTGCAATTGTACACAGGTTTTATTTACGAAGGGCCGGGATTGATTGGGAGGATAAATAGGAAGATATTATCTATGTAGAGACGCAATATTTTGCGTCTCCCATCGACAGGTTGCCCATATCCCCGTTTCCATGGCGGTCTACAATCAATAGTTGGGCGTTTGCTTATATGCTTTATCCCTATCAGCTGGAGACGCAAAATATTGCGTCTCTGCCTATGCAAAAAAACACCACCTACAAAAAATCCCGTCAGCGTAAACCGACAGGATTTTAATATCATTCTGCAAAAGACACAATTATTGTGTCTCTACGCGGATTCGTAAACAAAAATTATTTTGCAGCAGCGGCTTTAGCTAAAACTTCGTTGTTTATAGCTATCTGGTTGCCTTTTTTCTCTGCACTGCGGCTTCCCGGCTCAATGTTGGTAGCCAATTTTAAAAATTGTACTTCTAAGCGTGAAGTAGTTTTATTTCTCCTGTCTTTTCTTTTTAAACGAGTAACGCCCATGGCTTTTAATTTTTAATGTTCTTTAATCCCGAGGTCGAAAGCGGATTCGAACCGCTGTAGGAGGTTTTGCAGACCTCTGCCTAGCCACTCGGCCATTCGACCTTTTTTTACAAGGCTGCAAAAATAGCAATTATTTATTGCCTGCCAAGTTTATTTCTGCTTATTTCTGCACAAAATAACGCTGTAGCTATACCAACGTTCAATGATTCCGCTTTTCCGAGCCGAGGAATGGTTACCGGCTTGCTTATTAGACGCTCAACAGATGGCCTTACGCCATTGCCCTCGTTGCCCATAACCAGCAAGCCTTCGTTACCGAATTGGGTGTTATAAATGTTTTCCCCCTTTAGCATTGCTCCATATATTGGTAAACCCATTTGCGGCAAAACGGTTTCAATATCAACGTAATGTACATTAATACGTGCCAGCGAGCCCATGCTGGCCTGTACCACTTTGGGATTGTAGGCATCCACCGTGTCTTCAGAGCATATTATATCAGAGATGCCAAACCAGTCGGCAGTGCGAATGATGGTGCCCATATTGCCAGGGTCCTGCACGCCATCTAAAACTAGTGAGAACTTTTGTTTGAGCTTTTGGTTATTAAGCATCGGATATTGTGGAATTTGCACCAGTGCAATTATCTCCTGCGGGGTTTTCAGGCTGCTTATCTTCCCAATGTCTGTAACAGAAATATTATATAAATTTATTTTTCGGGATAAATTGAGCATTTTTGGGTCGAACGAAGCAGCGTGGTAAATGGCATCGATACGGTAATCCGAATTGATAAATTCTACAACCGATTTGTGTCCCTCTACCAAAAACAGTCCGTTCTGTTTACGCTCTTTTTTGTGTTGTAAGGATTTTAGTAAACTGACTTGAGATTTTGAAAGCATATATACAACCTATTAGTTCCCGCCTTACAATATTAAGTATTTTGCTGCTGTTTATCGGCAGCGGCTGCAGTTTAACGCGCCGTTTAAAAGGTAACGAGGCATTGGTGCGCAAAATTGTGATTAAAGGGGTTGATAAAGAATTTGCCGATGCAGCTGTTTTATATGTAGATAAAGGACAGCAGCCCAATAACGTCATCAACCTGCAATTTTACTATATGTTTAGTAAAAACGGTCAGCGTGATATCGGTGAGCCGCCAGCTATACTTGATAGCGGCCTGGTGGAGTTCTCAAGACTGCAAATCGAGCGTTTCCTGCAAAACAAGGGCTATCTGAAGGCAAAGGTCGCCGACTCTATCCAAATTAAAAAGAAAAAGGCCACGCTGACTTTCACAGCAGTTGAGGGGCCATTGTTCCGTATCCGTAAGCTACAGGATAGTATTGCTGACCCGCTGGTAAGAGATTTATACCGGGTAAACCGACCCCGATTCTCGCATGTGCAGCCCGGCGGCAGGTTTGATACCGACAGCCTGGCCTATGATCGTGACGAATTTTACATGGTAATGAAACGCAACGGGTATTATGATTTTTACAGACAGTATATCAATTTCCAGTATGATTCAACTTTCCGCAGCAGTGTGGTAGATGTCAAGGTGATTATCGATAATCCGCCGGGAAGGTCTTCGCATCCTATTTACACCATCAACAATACGCTGATAACCCTGACGAAAAGTAATGGGCGTACAACAGGCACGGCTGATACCATACAGGTGGATTCTCAGTTTAGATATGTAGATTATTCGGGCAAGTTTAATCCGCATTCGGTCACCAATTATATTTTTCAGAAAAAGGGTGATAGGTATGACATCGATAAACAAACGCTCACCACGTCGCGTCTTTCAGAACTAAATGTCTTCCGAAATGTGCCTAACCCAACCTACTTGAAGACAGCTGACAGTACAAACCGGCTGAATACGCGCATAGATATCACGCCGCTTAAACAATTTAGCGATCGTGTGGAAGGAGAATTCCTGTTTAACGGGGGGCGCTTTGGCTATAACTTTGGCAATACCTTTACCGACAGAAATGTATTTAAAAATGCCGCTATCCTGCAGATAAAAACCAACTGGAGCGTATTGTTCGATAATAACAGCAGCATCGTAAACCATGCAGCCGTGCAAAACCAGGATTTGCGTCTTGGGGCAAGCATTATTTATCCGCGACTGATAGTCCCGGGGTTTACCCTGCCAATTTTTGGTAAATACAGTGTGCCGCACACTACTTTATCAAGCAACTACCAGTTGTTTTACCAGAAAAGCCTGGTAACGCGCGAGAGCTTCACCAACTCGATAACTTACGATTTTTACGAAACTGCACATAAGTTGCACATTTTTACACCGATAAGCTTTGAATATTCGCGTGGTCGGATAGATAGTATCGCGCAACAGGAATTGATACAAAAGAACCTATATGCGTATAGCTACCTGATAGGCCGCACGATATTTAGTATCGGTAGTCAGTACACTTATCAGTTGAATACCGACCGGTTGAATACATTCGGTAACTTCACCTATTTCAGGGGAAGCATCGATATTGGCGGAAATTCGCTTGCGCTCATCAGCAATATCATCAAAACCAAACGCGATACTGCCGGTAACCGCACTATTTTCGGCTATCCGTTTGCTCAATATACCAAGCTGGAAACGGACCTGCGTATTTACCGCAGCCTGGGTGGCGAACGACAATTTATCTTCAGGATTAACCCTGGTATCGGCGTTCCTTATGGTAATAGCGACGACAGGCACTGGATTTTTGAAAAAGAGTTTTATGCAGGCGGAGCCAACGATATGCGTGCCTGGCTGCCGCGTACCCTGGGGCCGGGACAGTTTAACCGGGCTACTTTCTATGGCCCTTCAAGCGGTGACCCGCTAAAGCCTTCAAACGGCGACCTGCTGCGTGCCAAGCTGAAGTACCTGGATGAGTATGGCGAAATAAAAATCATTACCAATGCCGAGTACCGCTACAAACTGGCCGACGACTTCTTTGGTTCGAAATTGAAGGGAGCAATATTTGTGGATGCAGGTAACGTATGGAGGCTGCACAAACAACCCGGTCAGCCGAATTCTGAATTCAGGCTCGATAACCTGTCACAATCTACGGCAATGGATATAGGAACCGGCCTGCGTTTCGACCTTTCTTTCTTTGTGTTCAGGCTGGATGCGGCATTCAAGTTTAAAGATCCTCAATTTACAGGTGCTGATTCATGGGTGCTAGTGCATCATTTTAGCGAGCTATTCACCCCCGGTGAGTTCAAGGCACGTTACAAAGCCGCCAATACCGGCGATACTTACAACTTTATGCAGTTGAACTTTGGCGTGGGGATGCCATTTTGAGGTTAAAGGTAAAAGCTGAAAGGCGAAAGGTTTTTTCGTTTCGACAAACGCGCTTTTGCCTCTTTTTTTACCATTTACCTTTCGCCTTTAACCATTCACCATTCACCTTCCCTCCTCAGTACTTTTACGCTCCGCATCCATCCTTAATTACGCACTAAACTCGCGTACAACCGCAGGGAATATAACGTGCTGGCAACCTTGCCTTATAGTTTAATTAGCCGAAACTTTGGATTAACAAAAGCTGGGTGGTCTTAGCGCCACAAGCTGATGTTTTGGAGCAAATGCCGAAAATCCAAAAGCAAAGAGTAGGCGTAATTGTACTTAAATCTACCAAAACCATGAATTTCATTATCAAAGGCAACCTGCGCGGTTTGCTGTGTTCAGATTGCGAGCTGCCCGTAACCGGCACCTCAGTGAAAATTTACAAGCCGGCTCCCGACAGTCGTGAAACTTTATTGGCCGTTGCCGATGTTAAACAAACCTTTCATCAATTAACCGACGAAGAGCTGAAGGCGGAAGAAAAACTATTTATCGCCGAAGGTAAATTACAAGATAACGGCAATTTTGAAGTAGAGCTGGGGCAGCGTAGCGGCTATGACGGCGGGGCCCTGGAGATTGACTGGTATTGTGGCAACAGTCCGGTAAAGATTGGTCCGGGGCCGAAAAAGGAACTTTCCTTACAGTTTCATATCACCACATTTCAGCCGATGTGGCAGGGCAACAAAGGGGATGCCCAGTATGCCTACTTTGAATACCGGATTGACCCGAAATGGTTTTGCCGCATATTGTCGCTGTTTGATATTTGGGTAGTTTGTGGCGTGGTAACCGATTGCGAAACCCGTAAACCAATAAGCGGCGTTAGGGTATTTGCTTATGATGTTGATTTGATTCAGGACGATAGCCTTGGAAATGCTTATACGGATGGAAACGGCAAATTTACCATAATATACCCCGGCGATAACTTCAGAAAAACGCTGCTTTCCCCATGGCTGAATGTGGAATGGCCTGCCGGGCCGGATTATTATTTTCGCATTGAAGCGTCTTCGGGCGCAGTGCTGCTGAGTGAAGACCGTACCCGCGGCCGCCAGGCAGACAGGCATAACGCGCACAACTGCTTTTGCGTTAAACTTTGCGTAAAGAACGGACCAATTGACACCGGATGGCCGTGGTTTACCGAAGTGGGTAATTTCAGTATCACGTCTGACATAGATGCATCTGGTAAAACCATTGCTACCAAGTTTGGTGCCGGCGGTCCGGGTTATGGATTTTTCGGTTCGGTCAAGCTGGGTGGATACGCTACCAAGCGGGTTCCCACAGCGCCGGGAAGCCCGTTGTATTACCGCTTCCTGTACTCGCTGGACAATGTGAATTTTACCAAAATAACCGCCGCGCAAATGGAAGGGACACCGTTGAAGTTAGCAACCCGTCAAATCACCTGGCACGGTGGCGTAGCGTTCCAGGATGTGGTTATCGATATTAATCAGCCTGCCTCGGCGCCGGACAGTATCCCTGCTGACAATTACCCGCTGCCGATTGCCGACCACGTGTTGCACCCGGACGTAGACGGCTGGGTAAGGGTTGATCAACCCGCTCTTGATGACGGATTTTATGGTTCACTGTTTTATTTGAACACTAACACCATTTTACCGGGGGGAGATGCAAGCGTTGGCCAAACCGCCGGAAGTATTGTTAGCGCGGGAGATCGGAAAAATGGTAAGATGCTGTATATCCAGTTTCAAACTACCGACGACCCTGCCAACCCTGCATCGCCAAACCTGCAAACACAGGCATTGGTAGCCCAGATTTATGTAAACAACTGGAACGAGGTAAGCCTGGTAAAACTGGAAGAATTGTACGCCGGCGGCGGCAGTGGCTGTACCCCTGTGAAAACGCAGGCCCATATAGATTACACCGTGGACCATGAGTTGATTGGCAACTGGAACCTCAGTATTTCGTCAAATGCCACTGGAGGTATCAGCGGCCTGCCGTTCGGTAATGTGCCAAGGGGCGCGGCAGCGCAATTGAATTTGGCCACCGCGGCTGGTATTAGTCCTGCATTTTCTAGCTGGCCATCCTGTGCTTACGCCTTGTCGTTAAACACCATTCGCAAGCTAACAACCGGCGAGTATAACGATGACTGGACACCGAATGTAGTGTTGTTCTGCAAATAATAGCTCTATATCTATCTATGAATTAAAGGCGCCACGGGAAACCGTGGTGCCTTTGCTATTTAATGCATTCAATCAAGTTCGTCATTGCGAGTTGTAAAATCCGGCGGCATCTGAAGGTGAAATGACGCTTTTATATATTATGCTTATAATTAGCACTTTATGAAAAAGTGTCATGGGTAGGCCGACTGCTTGCAGTCTGCTTCGAAGCAATCTCTGCACAGGGCGGCATTGGACTTTGATGCACATGGTTACCGGTGTGCCGGCTTATAGGTAACCATGTGCTTTATTGTTCCGGTGCAGTATGGCGCAGAGATTGCTTCGAACCGGTTTGCGAGCAAACCGGCTCGCAATGACGATGTCATTAATTTTTGCCCCTCGCTACTATCTCTAACGCCTCTTCAAACCTTTTCAGCTTTGCATTTTTCCTGAATTGCTCCATGTGCACCAGCGCATATTGCATACGCGAATCCATATCCGCGAAGGTGATATCGCCGTGCCAGATACCATCGTGATAGGAAAAAAATGGCGGTATGGGCTTTTTAAGGTCGGCATCTTCGGGCTTTTTACCGAAAAGAATGAATGTAATAAAGTAGAACAAGTGCAGCAGCTGGCGCATCAGGAAAAAGCGGGCGTGCTGGTATTCGCTTACATCTCCGCCAAAATAGGTCTGCAGGTACTGCTGTTCGTCGGCTTCGTTTTTTACCAGGAAGTTTGCTGCAATAGCCAGGTCGAGGTAACGGTCATTAAGGAAAGCAGCTTCCCAGTCAACCAGCCAAAGGCGCTCACCATCAAACAATGTATTTTCGGGCTTAAGATCATTATGGCAGGCCACCATTTCGCTGCCATCGCGTGGGTAGACGGTTTTTATGCGGTTATAAATGCGGAATAGCTCATCTGTTATGTGAAATGGTACAGATTTGGCCGCCTGGAATTTTTGAATTAAACCCTCCATCGATTCCAGGTAATTGATACGAAACGGGAAAGGAGGCAGGGCGTGTAGCCGTTTCAGCAACGCAGGCATTCTGGTACGTGCTTTTTCAAGCGGAAAAGGTTTGGCATCTACAAAGTCGGTTATAGCAATACGTTCATCAAGATTAGTGTACCAAACTTTCGGCGCTATCCCGGTGTCGGCAGCTGCCTGCATGCAGGCGTATTCCAGGGTGGGCGCACTTATGGCATCGGTACGGGTTATGATTCGCAGCAGGTACGATTTTCCGCGAACAACGATACGAAGCACCATCGCTGTTGAAAGTCCGGCGTGAAGTTGGCGCATTTCGTCAATTTCGCTGGTACCAAAGGCGGTTTGAAGCGCGTAGATAACGGCTTCCTTTTTGTTTTCAGGAATCATAAATCAGGCTTTAAATTGAGGTTGTTAGCCAAATTTATAGCTGGTTTTTAACTTTTTAGCCGATTTTAAACTATATTTTTTCCGGCATACTGTACGCCAATTTTTTTCGTTTACCTTTCAGATAGCGTTGAAAATCAGGGCGAAATTTTGATGTTTAGCAGGATTTTTACCGGGAATTTTGTATATTTGTACTTCGCCTGGAAACAGCCGCCGCCCCGTAATAATCAGAATTTTTCACAGCGATATTTTAGCCTTATCAGTGTCCCTAAATCGGTCTTTGCGAACGCGTTCAAAATTTGTTCTTTAATGATTTTTTGTTTTTTCCGGATGCAAAAACGGGAAAATCGGGCTCAAAAGTACCTGTTTAGTTAGTTTTGGCTTGATGGAAGAGGTTTTTAGACCGAACGGCCATAATGGTTTTAGCCCGTTTTTAGACAATTTTTGTAGACGGGCAAAACGGCTTTAGCCCATTTTTGATGCCTTTTTTGTTACGGGTAAAACGCATTATGCCCGTTTTTTGGACGTTTTTGTGAATAGGCTAAAGGCATTATGCCCATCTACATTTGGTGAAATTGGCAAAATTGACTCAAAAAATCCACCAACATATCCTTACATTTATACCCGATGAAGCACCAATACCCCCAAAGAGTTTTTAATTTCTTCATATTGCTAATTATAGCCAGCCTGTTTTCGGCTTGCCAGAAGGAATTGATACCAAAGCAATCCGGAGTTTCGCTTATCGATACAACAGGCACAGGCACCGGAACGGGTACCGGCACAGGAACAGGGCCGACGGTTCCGGATACGCTGCCATCCTTTTATAGCCCGGCAGCGGTGGCCGTTGATGCGTCAGGAAATATTTTTGTAGCTGATTACGGGAACAATCTTATCCGACAGATAAGCCCTTCGGGAATGGTGAGCACATTGGCCGGAAGCGGTCAGCAGGGACGACTGGATAACACCGGGACAACCGCCACCTTCAACCAGCCGACCGGGATAGCGCTTGACGCAGCAGGGAATGTTTATATTGGCGACTCAGGTAATGACCGTATACGCAAAATAACACCTGCCGGTGTGGTAACAACTTTGGCTGGAAGCGATAGTACAGGATATACGGATGGCCCCGGCGCTACCGCCGCCTTCTTTCATCCGGAAGGCGTTACGCTTGATGCGGCCGGAAATGTTTACGTGGCCGATGCCGGTAATAATTTGATACGCAAAGTGGCGCCCGACGGTACTGTTAGCACTTTTGCTGGCAATGGTGGGACAATAGGCGATGCGGGCATCTTTAACAACCCTACCGGCGTTGCGACAGATAAAGACGGAAATATCTATGTGGCTAATGCATTGAAAAATAGTATCCTGAAAATAACGCAAGGGGGCGTAGCAAACACCTTTGCCGGTACGGGCGATATCGGCGCCACAAATGGTCCCGCATTAGGGGCAACATTTTATTTCCCCAACAGCGTAGCGGTTGATGCTTCAGGAAATGTTTATGTTTCCGACGGCATAAATGATCTTATCCGCAAAATAGCCCCTGATGGTATCGTAAGCACGCTTGCAGGCAGCGGTACAGCAGGTGCCGCCGATGGAACGGGCACTGCAGCATCCTTTGATGGCCCGGCCGGTTTGGCAGTGGATGCAGCAGGCAATGTGTACGTGGCTGATTCGAACAATAACCTTATACGTAAGATAACACCCGCCGGTGTTGTAGCTACCATAGCCGGCAGCGGCCATTCCGGCTCTCGAAACGGACAGGCCGTAGCAAGAACTAACCCGAAAACAATTGGCAAGGGAGCCTCCCCCAAGCTGAATATGTTTAAGAGAAAATGATTTTTTGATGTGCAGGTATGTAAATGTGCGAATGATTTGAAAATGTAATCACCAACTAATTTCCAATCACTAATTCACTAAATCGCTAATTAACTTCAGTATTTCATTATACAATTGGCCGCTTGCTTTTGCTCGTCCAGGCTGAGGATGTCGCCATGATAGGCCCAGTGGGAAAGGCCGTCAAAAACTATTTCGCCCAGGTAGTCCGGATTAAGGTGTTCGGGGATATCATTATTTGGTGCAAGTGTTTCCAGCGGTTCGGTAAAAAGCTCTGATTCATCTCCCACGGCATCTTTAAATATCTTATAAACACCTGTCGGGTGCAGCTTTTTATCTTGTTTTTCAAGAACCGGGGCTATTATCACTTTTCTTTTACCGCCTTCATTGGTGAGGCTCAGCTGCAATGGATTAGTCATTTTTTTAATATTGGTTATATTAAAACAGGTGTAACGGTATGTTTGTTTTAATGAACAAAGGTCGCGTTATTCTCAATCTTTAAAGGCAGTCATGCGCCGCAAACCAGCTTATCTTCGAAAGCTAAAATCAACATCGCAAATAATTGAAATTAAAATGATTCCTGCAGGTTTTTGCTAATCCCCTGGCAATTAGCCGGATGAAGACGTTGATAACTTAATAGCGGTAATTTCTTTAAAGGATAATTTATTAATTTAAAATACTGGCATTGTATTTATGAATGATAGACGACCATTATTATTTATGGTTTGGAAAACACAAAATAAAGATACCATGGAAACTACAGAAAAATCAATCGACGTATTAAACGACCTTATCGAAATTAATAATGACCGTGTGGCGGGTTTCGAAAAAGCTGCCAAAGATTTGGGTGATGAAGACCAGGAACTACGTGGAATTTTTGAGCAGTATGCCGGGGAAAGCCGGACTTATTCTACTGAGCTATCAACGGCGGTGAGAGAATCCGGCCAGGATGCGGAAGATGGCTCGAGCGCCACAGGCGCCCTTCACCGTGCATGGCTTGATGTTAAGGCCACCTTTACAGGCCACGACCGCAAAAGCATACTGGCTGAATGCGAACGTGGTGAGGATGCTATTAAAAAGGCGTACCGCACTGCGCTTGAAGACGACAATGATTTGCCTTTTGAAGTAAGTGATATTATCCGCAGACAGCAGCAGGGCATACAAGCCGCACACGACAGGATAAAAGCGTTGAGAGACAGTGCAGCATAACCCGGAACCGGGATTAAATGATTTTACAGATTTAGCCGGATTATAGAATGATCCGGCTAAATTTTGTCTGCTTAATTCTTTTAAAATATTCTTCTTGGCCCGCTCTTGTCAAAACCTTGTTCACGTTCCTTTTTAAGTTGTTCCTGGATAAGCTTTTCTGTCGGGTTGGGTTCATAAGGTGACGATCCGGTATTGCTTTCCGCAACTTCATCAAGGGCCGTAATCATTATTTCTATTTCCCTGCCAATATATTCCGCAGGAATTTCCAATTGTACGGTAGTGCTTTCGGGTGTAATGTATGTTCTTGTCATAAACAAATATAATTTATCAGAACCTGGATTAAGCAGGATTTTAGGGATTAAGGGCTGCTAATCAACATATCTGAATTAATAAAGCTTTGATATTTAAGGATGGACGCTATGTAGAATCCATCAAAATCCATAAATCTGCTTAATTCCGGTTCAAAATATATTCTTCAACCCATCAATTATACTTTGAAAGAAGGTTGACATATTCAGATTGTTGTGGTAATTAAAGTACAGGAAGATACAAAAGATGATAATCGCTATAATGATAAACCTGCGGAACATATAGGCCAGTAAAACCAAGCCGCAGGGAATGGCGAGCAGCAATATCCAGCTGATGTGCAGGGGGCTTAGCTTGTCATCGTGCTTATAGATATAATACAGTATACCGCTTGAGCCTTTATCATTTTGATGACGGGCGTAAAGAAATGTAGATTTATCAATTTTATGACGGTAGAATGCAGTGCCTTTATCAAACGTTAACTGCTCTTCAAAACCATTCATGGTGAAAGTAAATACGCCGTTTACGTTTTCCTGGAT